>Ga0224558_1000412_pt1 | contig 50156 bp, 41 predicted proteins | sample 714S32024metaG_FD_180682 | JGI IMG/M metagenome (GOLD analysis project Ga0224558, IMG submission 180682) | Peat soil microbial communities from Stordalen Mire, Sweden - 717 S3 20-24 | ecosystem: Environmental > Terrestrial > Soil > Wetlands > Peat | place: Sweden: Norrbotten County, Stordalen... | reverse complement strand
CGTTGCCCTGGCCAACGCCATCATCATCGTCCGCCGCCTGGTCCGCGAGGCCTGGAAACGCTACCGCTGGGACACCCGTCCGAGGCACTGTCCTTGAACGCGTCAATCACCTATTGGCGCAAGCTCTAAGCCGGGAATCGCCGACCAGGCCGCTTCAACTCCCGCCGCCCCAGCGCTGAGCATCGCAATAGCTCGACATTCCAGTGCCCGGATGGGACCTCACCCTCGAGGGCCCATCCGGGGACGGCGGGCCGGGCCCAATGAACATCACCAGGCTGGGCGGAAGTCCCGACGCTCCGGGGGACACCTCTCAATCCGACCGTCTGCGCGGACCCGGATCACCCCAATGGCCCATTCCCTCGGAGATGACCTCCCCATACGCTCGGTCCACTGGAGCCTGAGGAGGACGAGTGTGGGTGTGGGATTGGTAGGAACGCTACTGCTGAGCGCGGCGGGCAGCCTCACGTCCCTCGCCGCCCTCTACCTCCTCCTGCTCGCTATCGCCGCACATCTCCCGCCGCGACCCCCGCGCATCGGCGCGGGACACAGTCGTCTGGCCGTGGTCGTCCCCGCCCACAACGAGGCCGAGTTGCTGGGAAGGTGCCTCACGTCGCTGCAGGCTCAGAACTACCCGGCGCACCTCACCCGGATCGTGGTCATTGCCGACAACTGCACGGACGGGACGGCCGCGATCGCCCGGGCCGCGGGCGCCGAGGTGATGGTCCGCGATGAGCCCGACCTCCGGGGCAAGGGGCGGGCGCTCCGCTGGGCGATGGACCGGCTCCTCGCCGAGACCGATCCGGTTGACGCCGTCGCCGTGGTGGACGCCGACGCGATCGCCGGGCCGGGGCTGCTACGTGGGCTCGAGGCCGCCATGGTGGCCGGGGCGGAGGCGGTCCAGGGCGAATACCTCGTGCTGGACGACGGATCGGGCTCCGCGATCCCACTTCGCCAAGCCGCGTTCCTTCTCTTCCACCGAACCCGGTTCCGGGGAAGAGCCGCCCTGGGGCTCCCGTGCTCCCTGGTCGGCAACGGGATGCTCTTCCGTCGAACTCTGCTCGAGCGCATCCCCTGGAACGCGTTCACCGGGACCGAGGATCTCGAGTACTCGATCACCCTCCGGCTCGCCGGCGTCCGGCCTCGCTTCGCCCCCCGGGCGATCGTGTTCGCGCCGGCCCCGGGCCTCGGCAGGGCGGCCGCCACCCAGCGGGTGCGCTGGGAGGGCGGGCGCTTCCACCTCGTCCGAACCCGTCTTCCCCGACTCCTCGGCGCAGCAGTGCTGCGAGGGCGCTGGTCGCTGCTGGACACGGCCATCGACCTGGCCGTCCCACCGCTCGGTTTGCTGGTGCTGGTGAACATCCTCGGTGGCGGGATCAGCCTCGCCACCGGGATCGCCGGCGCGATGCCGCTCTGGACCGTGAGCATCTGGGCAGCCAGCACCCTGCTGCTCGTCGCATACGTGGTCGTCGGGCTCCGAGCGGCGGGAGCCCCACCCGCGGCGTACCGGGCTTTGCTGTCCACGCCGCGCTTCCTCGTCGCGAAGGTGGGGACCTACCTGCGGATGGCACGAGGCGGCCTCGGCGCCGACCGGTGGGAGCGAACCGAGCGACCCGCGGAGGCCGCTCGCCTCCGCCTTGTCACCCCGACACAGCTCATCACCGTGAACCGGCCGGACCAGGCCGACGCGGCCGCTGACCGGCTCGACATCTGCGGAGTGCCGGTGGATTCGGTTGACCTGCGGCAGGCGGCCGAGCGCATCCTTGGATCGCTCGGCTCGACATCTCTGCTCCAGGTGTGCACCGTCAACCTCCAGTTCCTGGTCAGCGCCCGGCGCCGCAGAGCGGTGCGCCAGACCCTGGGCGAGGCCGGTCTCAATGTCGCGGATGGCGCCCCGGTGGTGTGGCTCTCCCGCGTCCGGGGCCGCCCCCTCCCCAGCCGCGTGACCGGGGCCGACCTGGTCCCCGAGCTCGCCGCCCTGGCGGAGCGCCGCGGTGCTCGGCTCTTCCTCCTCGGAGGCCGGAACGGAGTCGCCGCGGAGGCCGCGGCCGAGCTGACCCGGCGACACCCTCACCTTCGGGTGACGGGGACCTACGAACCTCCACTCCTCACCCTCGAGCGACTTGCCGACGATGCCATCGTCGACCGCATCCGCGAGGCGGGTGCCGACATCCTCCTGGTCGCTTTCGGCCACCCCAAGCAGGACCTCTGGATCGCAGCCAACCGCGATCGCCTGCCGGTGTCGGTGGCGATCGGCGTGGGAGGCACCTTTGACCTGCTGGCCGGGAAGCTCGACCGAGCTCCTGGCTGGGCGCGCCGGGTCGGTCTCGAGTGGCTCTACCGCCTCATCCAGGAGCCCCGCCGGCTCGGGCCCCGCTACGCGGCGTGCGCCGCATGGCTCGCGTGCGTCCTGATGCCGATGGTCGCCTGGCAGCGGCTCGTTAGTGGGCCGCGATCGATCAGCGCGACGGGCCCCTCGATCTCCACCGAGCAGGAAGCCTCCGGCATCGAAGCGGATCGGCAGACAGCGGTCCCGTGAGGGCTCAGCCTGTGGGCGGTTCCCGCCTCACTGACAGGGTTCACCCGACAGCGCTCGCCGCCCGGCGCCATGTGGTCTGCATGACCGTCGAGGGAGGCGCGAGCACCGAGTTGACCGCCGAGATGGAATGGCGCGAGGCTCAGTGCGCGCTGCGCGCCCTCCGCCGGCTCTTCGCCAATGACCAAGCCGCGACAGAGGGCTGGGCCAGCGAGCCGCTCGCCCACGGCTTCCGTGTCTCCAAGGGCGGCTGCACCGCCACCTTCGAGGTCACGCCCGCCGGCACCCGAGATCTGGCGGGTCGCGCCCACCCCATCACCGCCCGAGAACGCGCCCGGGCGCGACCGCAGACGGGTTGAACCCGACCGATCACGTCGAGCCCGGATCAGGCGGCCGCGGCTGAAGTCACCCCACTGGCAGTGACTGCCACGCCGAACCGGGCGTCGCAGCCGGGACACGCAGCGAGGTGCCTCTCGACGGTACGCAGCCGGTCCTTGCGCAGAGAAGCCAGGCGCAGGTGCTCGAAGACGAATGCAACCTGACCGCACTCCAACGGCATGGCGTCATCGCGGGCCAGCCCGACGTAAGCGTCCTTGAAGGCCTCGCGGGCACGATGCAGCAGGCCTTGGACAGATCCACTGGAGATGCCGAGGCGGCGGGCGGTCACCGCCTCCGAGTAGCCGGAGACGTCGCGTAGGATCAGGACATCGCGCTGGCGCTCGGGGAGAGCGAGGATCGCTGCGCGGACCAGCCGGCGCGTCATGTCCAGCTCCAGAGCCTCGTCAGGCCGGCCACTCCGGTCGGCATCGATGACCTGCAGCATCGCGGGACCGGCGGTGTCGGCGCTGACGTGGACTGCGGACCGCCGGGCGCGGCGCCTCAGCTCATCGATGCAGAGGTTGGCGGCGATGCGATGAACCCATGCGCTGACGTTGAAGCCGTCGGTGACGCTGGGGGTGCGCTGGAGCACCTGACAGAAGGTGTCCTGCATCACATCCTCCACCATCTCGAAGTCATGCAGATAGTTCCAGCACATCCCCTGCAGGCGGGCCTGGTAGCGGACGACCAGCCGGGCGAAGGCGCCCTGGTCGCCATGCTGGTACGCCGTCAGCAGCGCCACGTCGTCGTCAGGAACCGTTGCCACGGTTGTCATGGCTTCCCCCCAATGGCCTCTTCACGCTGCATCACCGCGGAGAACCGGTCCACCCCCCAGGGAGGGTCCCGGGATCTGTAGTGACCAACGGCCCTAGTCCTCAACGAAGGTTAGTGGACGCTAAGTCATCCTGTCATCGGGGTTTGCCGTGACCTTTCGAAGCCAACCCGACGCGAACGCCCAGCCCGTCAGGGCTGCCTCCACCGGCGCCTGGGCGGTTCGCCCCCACCGGTGGGCAGATCATAGGGGACCGCCCCGCGGGTCCCGAGCCGCCTTGCATTCGATTAGTTGGTCCCTGATCCGCATTTCATAATGGATCACCGTGACCCAGGGCGGCGGGATTCTGCCGGGACCGCCTCCGGGATCGAATCCGGCAGCACGGCCTGGTCTGTCCCGCTGGAGGGGGTCCGTTGGCACACGCCGCTGTGACCTTTCGGCCGATCGACCGGGGGGACAATAGCCCAGGCTGATGCGGGAATCTCCCATCGCGTCACGGAACGGTGGCGATCACGATGGGGGCATGCTCAAGGAGGGGGAAGTCAACCTCGCCGGAGTCCCGGTGCGGTCGCTATCCATCGGCCAGATCGGTTCGATGACCTCGCTCGCTCCGGCGGGGATCACCGTCACTCGAATCTCGGCGCCGCACGTGCGCTTGGCCCTGATGATGGCGGACTTGGCCGCGGCCCTTGGCGCGATCGTGCTCGCCGTGGTTGGGCGCTTCGGGGCCAAAGAACCCCTCGGCCCCGGAGCGCCGTACCTGGTTCTTGTCTTGGCTGGGCCGGTGGTGTGGCTGACGCTGCTGATGGCGAGCGGTGTCTACAGCACCCGCCGCCTGGGCACCGGCGCGGCTGAATTCGGCCGGATCACGAATGCCGGGCTCTGGATGCTGGGCGTGATCGTCTGCGCGTCCTACCTAACCCGCAGCAACGTCTCGCGCGAGGTCGCCGCCGTGACCGTGATGGCGCTGACCCTCGTCAGCCTGGCCGTGCACCTGGCCGGGAGGCTGCTGCTCCGGCAGCGCGTCCGAGTCGGGGGCGCTCTCCACCGGGTCATGGTGGTCGGGTCGGGTTCGGAGGCGGAAGGGCTGGTCAACCACATAGCCCGCCTTCCCCACGCCGGGCTCAGAGTTGTTGGCGTGTGCTCTGGTGGCGCCCCTCTCAGCCCGGTCGGCGCTCCGGACGCGTCGCTGACGAGCAGGGTGGACGCGGTCATCGAGGCGGCCCGGGGCGCCCATGCCGACACGATCGCGGTGTCCGCGTCGGCGATGATGACGGGCAGCGATCTCCGCCAACTTTCATGGAGCCTGGAGGGCAGCGGGATCCGGCTCCTCGTGGCTCCCGGGGTGACGGAGCTGGCCGGCCCCCGGCTGCTCGTGTACCCCATCGGGGGGCTACCTCTGCTCCACGTCAAGGAGGCGGAGTTCACCGGAGCCAACTGGATTGCCAAGGTCTTCATCGACCGAGTCGGCGCCACACTCCTCAGTGTTGCCCTGGCTCCCCTGTTCGCGGTCATCGCGATCGCGGTGCGCTTCAGCAGCCCCGGACCCGTCCTCTTCCGCCAGCGTCGGGTGGGACTCCACGGCCGCGAGTTCACGGTGCTGAAGTTCCGAACGATGTACGTGGGATCGGATCAGCTTCAGAACGGGCTTAACGACCTGAACGAATACAAGGGAGTTCTCTTCAAGATGGCGCGTGATCCACGGGTCACCTCCGTGGGTCGCATCCTCCGCCGCTACTCCCTCGACGAGTTGCCCCAGATCTGGAACGTCCTGACCGGCTCGATGTCGCTGGTCGGCCCGCGCCCACCGCTCCGCTCCGAGGTCGATCGCTATCCGGGCGACCTGCGCCGGCGCCGCCTCCTGGTCAGGCCCGGCATCACCGGTCTCTGGCAGGTGAGCGGCCGCTCCGACCTCTCGTGGGAGGAGACCGTCCGCCTCGACCTCCAATACGTGGAGAACTGGTCGGTCCTGCTCGACACGACGGTGCTCTGGAAGACGCTTCTGGCGGTGGCGTCGGGGCGAGGAGCGTATTGAGGCGGCCCGTTGGCCGGACGGCGCCATCAGCGGATGGCTGAAGGGCGCGTATGCATCCCGCATCCCGTGCGTCGAAGACGACGTCCGGCTGGTGAACTCCAGCCGTCTTGACCTCTTTGTCCGCAACGGTCGCCGGGTGGTACAGATGGCCGCCGGCAGCACTCGGCTCCGGCCGCGTCATCGCCACCCTGACGTGGTCATCATCGGCGACAGCCTGACCGCGGGCGCCCATGCCTCAGACCGACGGCGTGCCTACCCGGCCCTGACGCTGGATGCTCTCAGGCTCGGCGCCGAGGGCTCCCGGACGTCGCGCGTGATAGGCCTCTCCGGCGGCCGTGTGGCCGACCTCGCGGAGCGCCGTTTGGCGCCGGCGCGCCGGCTGGTGGTGGTCGAAGCCGGCACCAACGACTGGCTCGGCTACGTACGTAGCGGAGGGTGGTCGCCGACACCCCTGGAACAGTTCGGCCACTCGTATGGCCGGCTCCTCGACCGGATGCTCGGACCGGAGGTGGTGCTGATCTGCCTCGGCATCTGGGGCCCGAGGGCGGGACAGAGCGAGGCCGGGGGTGCGGTCGAGGACTACGACGCGGTCATCGCCGATGAGTGCCACCGGCGCGGGGGCAGATTCCTGGCGTTGGCCGGCATCCACGACGACGCCTCGTGTCGGGGGCCCGCAGGAAGGAGCACCCCCTTCGGCACCTCCGATGAGATGCACCCCAACGACCACGGGCACCGTCGACTGGCGGAGCTCGTGCTGGCAGCGTATGAGACGTCCTGACGGGACGGCGCGCGGTCGGGGCTGGGCTCACCCCCGTGCCCGATCGGGCATGCCGGAGGCGTCAGCGAGACGGGCTCACGAGACGCCACGGCGGAGCGCGGGCTGGCCAACGAGCATCTCGAGAGCGGCGGCGCTGACCTCCGCGGCGCCGAGGGCGTCGAGTCCGCCGATCCCCCGGCAGATGGGCGATTCGCAACCCGAGAGCACACCCCAGCGTCCCAGCTCGCACCAGCTCCCCCCGGGCCGCCTCCCGCCCGGTTGAAGCACCCGCCGGCGCTGCTCCGGGATCATGCCGGTGTAGCGGCCATCCTCGGGGCCGAGCAGGACGACGCTCGGCGTCCCGGTGGCAGCGGCGATCGACGACGGGGCGCTGCTGACGCAGACCAGCAGGTCGAGCCTGCGGATGACCTCGACCAGCTCTCCGAAGGTGGTGCGGCCCGCCGCTCGGATCGGCGGCTCCGCCATCCCACGGGCGATCAGGTCCTCGAGGGCGGCTTCGCTCCCCGTACCGGTGAGCACGATCCGAGCACCGGCCTCTCGCTGCAGCGTCGAGGCGACCTGGGCGAAGCGCTCGGGGAGCCACTGCTGACAGGACCAGTCGGCACCGGCGTGAATGCCGACAAGCGGCCCTCGACCCGAGCCGAGGAGAGCCTCTGCGGCCTCCCGTTCGTCCGCCGACGTGCGGAGCTCGACCGGCCCGCCGTCCACCTCGATGCCCAGCGCGGCGAGCACTCGGGCGTTCTCCTGCTGAGCGGACTCCGCCTCGGGCGAGGACGGCACGGGGTGGGTGAAGCTGTCGCCGCCGTCGGAGATGCCCGCGCGGACCGGCGAGCCGACCGCCTGGGCGAGGAGCCGCATGGCCCGGTTGCCATTGTGGAGGACCAGGGTGGCATCGTAACGGTGGAGACGCAGTCGGGTCCCGAGGGTGGTGACCAGCGCCGCCTTCTCCAGCCTGCCTCGCGAGGTGCCCTTGTGCTGGAAGTCGCTCCACTCGATCAGGCTGTCGACATGGGGCGACCGGGAGAGCACCGGGCGGGCAGAGCGGAGGACGAGAACGTCGATGCGCGCGGCCGGCAGGGCAACTCGCAGGCTGCGCAGGGCGGGTGTCGCGGCCATGGTGTCGCTGAGGTGGCCGTACACGACCACCAGTACGCGCCTGAGACGTCGAAGAAGCTCCGTCTGGGGGGATTGGAACGTCTCCGGCGCCGGGCTGACTGATCCAGCCGTGACGGCCATGAGTGCAAGTCTTGCGCTTCCGACACCGCACTTCCATGGGCGACCGCGGCGGTTCTGGGACAGCCGGCCCACCTCGTTCGGGTTACCCTTCACGGCATCCTTGATCGGAGAGGAGATCCATGACACGGCTTTCCGGGGGGCGACATTTCGTATCAACCGGGCTTGCTGCCGTGCTGGCGGCGGGGGCGCTCCTGATGGGGTGCGCGGGTCCAGCCAGCCCTGGCAAGCCTCTGCCTTCGTCGACCGTTGCACCCGCCAGCGGCACTCCCCACATCATGCTGATCATGGAGGAGAACCAGTCGTACTCGGCGACGCTCGGCAGTTGTGGGGGCGGCTCGCCGGATCCGTATTGGTGCTCGCTGGCGGCGACCTACGCGTCGGGAACACAGTGGTACGGGGTCGCGCATCCGTCCCTCCCGAATTACCTGGACATCGTGAGCGGCGCCGACCAGGGCTGCATCGCTGACACCTGTCCGCTCTCCGTGGGCGGCTCTGCACCGAACCTCGGCGAGCAACTCAGCCAGGCCGGCATTCCCTGGGTGGCCTGGATGGAGTCGATGCCCCGGGCCTGCGACACGGGCGGTGACAGTGGCGACTACGCCCAGCACCACGATCCCTTCGCCTACTTCGCCGACGTGACCACCTCGGCGGACTGCTCCGCCAACCTCGCCCCCTACCCTGGAGCGTCGGCGATGGTCAGCGCGCTGGAGGGCGGCAACGCTCCCGACTTCGTCTGGCTGACACCCAATGTCTGCGATGACATGCACACGGCGTGCAACTCCGCCAACCAGATTACCGCGGGCGACGACTGGCTCAAGAGCAACCTTCCCGGCGTGCTCCAATCATCGTGGTTCGCGGCCGGAGGCACCGTCATCATCGCCATGGACGAGTCCGAGGGCGACGACTCGGGGTGCTGCGGTGGCGCGGCGGGAGGATCGGTTCCGATCACGGTAATCTCCAGCCAGGCGCGCGGCTTCGGCGACTTCTCGTCGGCAGGCGACCACTTTGGCGTCCTGCGCAGCCTCGAGGAGGCCTTTCACCTCAGCCTCCTGGGGGGGGCCAAGAACCCGGCTAACGGCGATCTCGGCTCGCTCCTCGGCTGAGACGGCGGGTGGCCGCACCCCCGCGGGCAGCGCTGATTGCGCTTCGACTCCTCAGCGGGACGTGAGAGTCCCCACCCGCCCCGTGCCGGCCAGCAGCCGGGCGTAACGTGACGCGGTGTGAGGAGTGACGTTGACCAGACGTCCCGACGTCCCGCCCTCGGCCATCCAGCGACAGAGAGCGAACAGCTCCCCGCCCCGCTCCCACACCGAGCCGGTGAAGGCCCAGAGGCAGGTGTCGAGCGTCCCGATCAGCCAGCCGGGCCCACCACCCCGGAGCAGCCGGCGCTCCGCTCCGCGGAGGTCGGAGAGGTGGTTCACGGTGATGAAGGGTGACCAGCCGTCCCAGCGGCCGGCGGTGTAGGTCAGAGCGATGATCCCCGGCACGTCCACCACGGCGCGCGGCGGCCCGGAGAAGCCGGAGCAGGTGAAGCCGTACTCGAAGCCGGCGTCGCGCACCGCCTCGAGCACAGACCGGCCCGGGGCCCCCGGCCGGAAGTCGGTGAAGGGCCGAGTCCGCTCGACGAAGTGCCGGAGCGGAGACTCGCGAATCCGGGTCCGCAACGAACGTCCCGAGCCCTGGGGGCCGTCATCGACGGATGCCGTTCCGGGCGGTCGGGGACGGTGGCGGAGCTGCACATAGGGCGGCTGCGTGCCCGCCACGAGCCGCCGTGAGGGCTGCCGCAGCAGCGGCGCGTCCATCAGCGGCCACCAGCCGCGAGGGACCCGATCCCGGCCACCGAGCCGGACGCCGAGATCGTCGACGGAGCGCCGCAAGGTCGCCGCCAAGCGGCCGGGCGGGGTCTCCGACTCCATCAACACCCCAGCTCCGGCACAGCCGAGCAGCAGCTCCACCCGAGGCGCCAGGCCTCCCGCCTCGAGCGGGTACTGGGTGAGTGAGAGGGGAGGGTGCGGCATCTGGGCGAAGCTCTCAGTGGTCAGCACCAAGCCGGCGGACAGACCGGTCAGGTTGAGGACATCCGAGAGCGCGTACAGGTTCTCCAGCTCTCGGGCCATGCCGGTCCAGAAGACCAGGCTCGTCACCACTCTCCCCTCTCGTGCCCACGCCGCGAGCTGCTCGTCGTCGGGCTCGTCCGCCGGCGGCGGTGCCGGCCAGGGTGAAGGGGCCTCGCGAAGGACCGGGAAGGGGGGTCTGCCGGGGTCGATGACTTGGAAGGCGACCCCGAGGCGAGAGAGAGCCAGGAAGTCGTCGTCGTGGTGCTGACGGCCGAAGACCACGTCAGTGGCGCGCAGCGGCTCCGCCATCCGATCGATCACGTCCGTCTGGGGCGTGCCATGGATCGGCAGCCAACCGCTCCGGGCGGCAGTAGGTATCCAGCGACCCACCAACTCCGCGTCGCCGAGGAGGAAGCCGTGTCCGTCAGCCGCCCATCGCTCGGCCATCCAGGCGGTCTCCTCGGTGGTCGAGACGGTCGGGTCGGGTCGCAGATCGATGGAACCCGCCAGCGGCGCACCGGTGAGCCACAGCGTCTCGACCTTCCTATCCTGGCTCAATCGGCTGAGCGCCGCCGGGTCCCCCTCCCCGACCGCCAGCAGCCTCCGGTTCACGATCTCCGGGAAGGCGAAGGCGGTGAGACGAAGTCCGTGGGCGCGACCCTGCCCGACCACCAAGAGTGTCTCCGGCATGGGCACCGGGCTTGACTCGAACACCTCGCGGTAGAAGGTGCTGATTTCAGAACTTCGCGAGCGGAAGCTGATCCCGGCCTCGTCAAGGGTGGCGGTGAGGACCGCTGGGCCGAGCGATGCAGCCTCGCAATCGAAGTGCTGGAGCAGCAGGAGCAGGTTCTCCAGGTGATGGGCACCGGTGAACGTGCCTCCCCGCATCAAGTTGGGGTCGCTGCCCGGCTGCAAGCCGCCGCCGAAGTGGCTTCCCGTCGGCCGCGCATCGTAGTAGCACTCGAACAGACTGCCTTCGGCGGCCGCCAACCAGGCGAGGGTGGCGCAGACCGGGTCGCGGTGGGGGTGGTCGGCGGGGGCGAGGAAGAGGAGGAGGCGCGGCCTCCCTCCGGCGCTCACACCGCGTGCCAGGGCTTCGGCCTCAGGGACCTCTCAGCTTCCCGGCCGCAGATCTCCTCGATCACCTCCCGAGGCGGGTCGGCGAGGTCGGGGGCGAGGCGGATGCGGGCCAGATTCAGATGCCAGGAGGCGGTGAAGCGCATCGCCGTGGCCCGGTCGGGGACCAGGACCAGGCTGGAGCGTTGGGCCTGACGGCGTTCCAACCAGCCGCGCAGACCGCGGCGTCCGGGATCCACAACGGCGGGGTCGAGGAGGCTGGCGAGGTGGCGGCTGCGGCGGCGGTCCAGCAGCGCTCCGACCCCGCCGGCGACCGGGATGACCAGCGGTCGATCCTCGTGCCGGGGTGCGGAGAACCGAAGCGCCAGCGCCCCCGACAGCCCGCGGCGGCGAGAGTCCGGAGAGTCAGGGACGCGTTGCGGCATGTCGGGTCAGATTCAGGGCTCGCCAGAGACGGCCGGTGCTGGTTCGGTCAGCGGCCCCAAGGACACTGGCGAGCATCCGCCCCTCGGGTGGCAGAGGTAGCGGTCGACAATCGGCGCAGCTTCCGGGGCGGTGGCCGATGAGCTCAGCGACGGCCTGGGCGAGCCCCGCCTGGGCGGGCCGGCTCATGGTCCGGATGCCGGAACGGCGCAGCTTCGATGACGCATTGGCGGGACAATACGCGTGCTCAGCAAGCAGGAGCATCGGCAGGTCCGCCTCCGAATCTCCCATGGCCATCTCGAGACGGTCGCCCCCGATCTGGCCCAGCAGATGGCGAAGCCCGGAGGCCTTGTCCACGCCGGCGGGTACGAAGTCGGTCTGCCCCAGGCCCGGCACCACCGTCGCCAGCCCTCCGGCGTGGTCGATTGCGTCACGCACCATCTCGCCGTCGAGCGGCCGTCTCTCGCCGAGGCCCGCGACCGTGTAGGCGCGGACCACGTGCTCGTACACCGCATCGAAGTACACGGGCTGCAATCGCAGCCAGTCTCGGAGGCTCGCGAGCCGGCGGGCGGCGCCTCCCTCGACAAGGTACGTCTCGTGGGTACGGCGATGGTCGTAGGCCACACTCCCGTACTCAGCGACGCCTCCGGCCAGCCGGTAGGCGGTGCATCGCTCCCGCAGCTCCGAGAAGCTGCGTCCGGTGACCAGCACGACCCGACGACCGTGGCGTGCCAGGGCGCGCAGAGCCAGAGCTCCCGCCGGGCTGATGGTCGGGTAGTCGAGACGGCCCGTCTCCAGCACGCCGTCGATGTCGATGGCGCAGACCGGCCCGGTTTCGGGCGGGACGACATCGGTGAAATACGCGGCTTCGATGTAGTCCTGGTGGACACGCGAGAGAGCGCGGCGAACCGCGTCCAGCTCCGCTGCCATCTCTCGCCGGCCATCATCGGTGAGAGGGCTCACCACCCAGGCCCAGCCGAGCTTCAGGAGGTAGCTCCGCAGATACACCGTCCTATGAATCAGCCACCGCACGTCGTCGATGGCCTCGCCGGTGATCTCCTCGTAGCGCGCTCTGAGCGCGGAGGCGAATGTTCCCCGGCTCCGCTTCTGCAGCTCGTGGTCGGCGGCTGCGAACGCGACGTCGAAGACGGGATTGCAGGAGAGGATCTCCATCGCCCGCTCGTCGTAGTCGACCTTGACGGCCGAGCCCCCCCGCCCGTACCAGCGGTTGACCGCCATGCTGCCATCCACGACGGTCGGCGAAGAGGCTCGAAGCAGGCGCCGGCTCAGGACGTGAAGCGCGGGCAGGGCAACCAGCCGGGTCGGACCGAAGCCGAAGGAGAGCTTCAGCCAGTCGGCGGCTGTGCGCCAGGCCGGCCTCTGTTCAGCGAGCCTGTCCGCGATGTCGGAATCGAGGCGGAGCCGATCGCGTCGTGCGACGACGTAGGCAGCCACCCGCTGCGCGAATTGGGTCTCAGCGACCGGGTCAGACGCCACGTCCAGGTCGTCGGGAATCCAGCCGCGGAAGAGGAAGCCGCCGTCGACCCCGTAGACAGGTGGGAGAAACTCGCCAAGGCGGCTGCTCAGTGCCAGCGAATGGGCGCCGATGTAGCCGATGCCAACCCCCTTGACGTAGACCTCCGCATCCCCGGCGCTCCCGGACGTGGCCTCAACGACCCGTACGGCGTATCGAGCTCGGCTGTGCCGGCGGGTGCGTGAACCACCCTTCAGGTCAGGCACCGGAGCGAGCGGCAGGCGGCGGACAGCCTCAACCGCGCCCACCGTCACCCAGGCCCGGCTCCCGCCGGGCTGAACGATCTCGACGCGCCGTCCGATCATCAACCGGCCCAAGCTGTCGCGTACCGCATCCGGTCGCAGCCCCCGATGGAAGGCCCAGTCGGCCCAGGATAGGACCACCGTGTCGAATTCAGCGAGACCCTCGGGCACCTGGCTGTCCTCGCCGCACAGAGCGATCAGGAGCACGACGGCAGCAGCGGGGATATCGGGCGTTCCGAGGTGGTGGACGGCGTCAGCGAGCCTGGTGAGCTGCCGGGCAACCTGACGGTAGGTCTGCCCGCTGACCGGAGAGTCATCGACCAGAAGGACCACTCCAGAGCGCCGGAAAACCTCTCGGACGACGCCCGCCGGGCGGGCCCCGAGCGGGCGGTCGGGCCTGCAGGTCAGCGCCCTGACATTGGAGAAACCCAACGATCGCAGCGCAGCTCCGACCAGCGGAGCCATGTAGCTTCCGGAGGTCCTGACCCCGACCACGGCGATGGCGCGGTCGGGGTCCCGCCAGCCCTTCACGAAGCGCTCTGCCAGGTTCACGCAGTCGGCGGGCTGCTGGTCGGAGCCGCGGAAGCAGGCGGGCATGCGCACCACCTGCTCGCGCAGCCCTCGCGGTAGCGCCCGTGCCTCCTGTAGCAGGCTCGTGTACCCGAGCCGAAGCTCGCCGTCATCCGCCCCCGGGCGCGCAGTCACAACACGATCGGCGGCCGCGTCCACGGCCACCTCCGCTCGCGCTTGCCAGGAGGCGACGCGGCGCTGACCGGCGCCGAGCGACCGCGCGCCACTCAGACCCCGGCTGACCCGCCGGACGGCCCCCGCCAGAGCCGCGGACCGGCGGCCGAGCCGGGTCACCATCTTCCGCGATTGGGCTAGGTCGCGTTGCAGGTAATCCTCGGCGATCTGGTTCAGCCCCGCGAGCAGGAGAAAGGCATCCAACCATTCACCCCGCGCCACCTCGACCAGCGCGAGCTGGACCAAGTTTTCGAACGTGTTGTTGAGATTCGCAAGTTGAAGTGCCGCTCCGCGGGCGGGCACAGGCCCTGCGGCGGCGCTCGGCGCAACGCGATCACGAGTGGGCGAGAGCATGGTCACCTCAGCCTAGTGGAAACCCGCATCGGCGCAATGGGAATCGCGCCGGCACGGGGGAGGATCGCCCAGCCCGTCGGGCCAGACGCCCAACCCGCAACTACGCGGGCTCACAGCAAACGAGCATCCACTTGGGGACGAGCGGCGGGCCGTAGTCGCGTTGCTCGGTGATCCGAAGCCCTGCGGCAGCGAGCATCCGGTGGAACTCAGACCGCGTGTGGTGCCGGACAATCCCTCGCCATTCGGGGAGCACGCCACCCGCCCGCCAGGTCCGGATCCAGGCGCGGGGGTGATGCCCGACGTAGCCCGGGTACCTGAGCATCCACTGGGGATGGCGGTTGGTGATGTCCACGAGCAGTTGCCCCCCCGGCGCCAGCACGCGCCGAAGCTCGCGCAACGTTGCCACCGGGTCGAGGAGGTGAACCATCAGATCGATGGCGATGGCGACGTCGAAGCTGGCACTGGCAAACGGGAGCGTCCTGGCGGCATCGACCTCCACCAGGGTCAGAGCCTCCCTCGTGACCCCGGCCGCTGCCGCGGCGGAGGCCGCCTGGCTCAGCATCGCCGCAGAGATGTCGCCGAGGGTCACCGCATGGGTTCGGGCCAGCGGCACCGCGATCCGTCCCATGCCTCCCCCGAGATCGAGGACTCGAGCCCGGGGGGTGCGGTCCACGATCCTCAGAACGTCGTCACGCTTGGCGGCGTAAATACCGCGGAACACGCTGCCCGCGTCGTCGGGCCGGAAGAGTGCCGGATAGCGGCCGTCGGTGAAGACAGTGCGAGCGAGCGGTTCGCGGGGCACACCGACGGCATCGCTGGTGTTCAGCTCACGGACGGACTGCGGCACGGCTGGACCTCGTCTCCTGGAGATCGGGCGCGAGGGCGGGGTCGGGCGCATCTCCACGACGGCGCAACAGGCCCACGGCATCGACCTCATAGTTGCGCAGGCAGCGGCGGTATCCCACCTCGCGCCAGAAGCTTCGACGAAGATCCTGGGGAAGTCGATAGGGCCGCAGCCGGCGGGCCCAGTCAGTGAGAGCGCTCCGGCGAGCACTGCGAAGGTACCGCGCCCCGCGGGTATCCCCGGTCATCGTCTGCTTGGCACACATCGCCCCGTTGCCGAGGTCGTAGTTCCGCTGGCACCGCAGCGCCGCCCGACCGACCCTGGTCCCGGAGGAATGGAACACCACCGACCTCGGGGTGCTCAACATCCGGATGCCGAGGCCTTCCAGACGGAGCTTGTAATCGGTGTCCTCCGCCGCCGGAAAGACGGTTCCTCCCCCGAAGCTCTCGTCCCACGGACCGACTCGGACTGCGACCTCGGTCCGGATCGCGAAGTTGGCCCCGATCCAGTCCCACCCCACGGGGGGACGCTGGGGGGTGAGGAGCGGGTCGTAGACGACCTCGGCCGGTGAGACCGTGGGACAGTAGGAGAGGGGCCCAACGCGACCGACGGGTGTGACCGCACCGCCCACCACCCCGAGCCCCGGATCGCCCGCAAAGGCCCCGGCGATCGTCTCCAACCAGCGGGGGTCGGCTTCACAATCGTCGTCGAGGAAGGCGAGAATCTCCCCGCGGGCCAGACCGATGCTCGCATTTCGAGCCCGGCTCACCCCACGGCGAGCGAGGTGAACGTATGCGATCCGGGGATCGCCCGCGGCGGCCGCCACGGTTGCGGCGCGGAGGCGAGCCTCCATCTCTGGCGGGCCCTGGCCGATGACCGCCAGCTCCCAGTCTCTCCACGTCTGGGCTCGCAGCGAGCGGATGGCCGCCCCGAGCGTGCCGGCACGCGTGGCCGGGATTCCGATAGAGATGCTCATGCGATCACCGCCGTGGGCACTTCGCGGGGCAGCTCCAGGATCTCTTCATACACCCCGAGAAGCCGGCCCACCATCGCGTCGAGGTCGAAATCTGCAGCTCGCCGCCGCGCCGCCCGGCCGATCCGGGTGAGCAGCTGGTCATCGGCCAATGCGGCGCATGCCACCGCCTCGAGGGCCGCGGCGTCCCCGGGGGCGATCAGGAAGCCATCGACGGAGTCGGTGATCATCTCGGCGAGCCCGGTCCCGGTGGTGGCGATCACCGGCCGGCCCAGGGCCATGGCCTCGAGACATGCGTTGGCGAGGCTCTCGAAACGGGACGGCATCACCACCAGGCGGGCGCCGGCAACGATCGGAAAGAGGCGCGGGTGCGACAGCGCGGGGAGGAAGTGGAGACGCGCCATATCGTGTGCGCAGCGCTCCCGGGCGTGGTCCTCGAAGGAGCGCCCACCCATCCCGAGGTCCTCGCCGACGAAGACCGCGTGGAGCGTCGGGTTGCTCTCCAGCACTCGCGGGAGCGCCTCGATCCAGGTGTCCACCCCCTTGCGCGGCTCCAGACGGCCGAAGTAGAGGACATAGTCGACGTCGCGAAGCTCTTCTGGAGGGCTGCCGAGGCCCGTTCGTGAGAGGTGTATTCCCGTGGGGACGATGGTGACCGTGTCGGGATCGAAGTCCCATCGCCTTCCGACCTCGCGAGCGAGCGTGCGCGATGGGCAGATGACCCGAGCGCTGCGCCGGGTCTGGTCCCGCTCCAACCAGCGCCGCAACCAGAGATGGGCGCGCTGCGACCATGATGTTTCGCCCTGCTCATCGATGACGAAGCGCGGCGTCGCAAGTCGGGTCACAAGCGGTGCCTGCTGGCGGCGTGCGTACCACCAGGCCTGGGCATCCCACTCGCAAGCCTGGACGATGTCGAAGGGACCGAGGCGGCGGAGTGTGCGGTTCACCGCCCAGGCGCGGGCCAGGACGCTGGGGCGGAAGGAGGCGGCCGGAACGCGGTGGAGCTGAACGCCATCGACAATCTCGGTGGTGAGCCGGCTCTCGCCGGGGATCAGAACGTGGACCTCATGGCCGCGCGCCGCCAGAGCGCGAGCGGTCTTGTCGGTGTAGGCTCCGATACCGCCGCCTTCAGGAGGCATCCCGGGGCTGACCATGGCAATCCTCATCCGGGAAACGCTATCCGGCCGCGATGGGCCGGGCAATGGCCAATGGTGCTGACCCTGGGCACCTGTCTCATCCCCCCCCGGACAATCGCCCAGAAGCTTGGGGCGGCCCCCCGCCGTCGCACTCAGCCGCGAGCCACAGCGCCGGCCAGCAGCTCACCGTGGAAGGCCTCGAGCCGCGCGGCCGCGGAGGTCCAGCCGTACCGCTCGACGACAAGAGCCCGTCCTGCCGCCCCGATGCGCTCGCGAAGCGCTCGATCTGCCATCAGGCTGAGCACGCGATCGGCCATCTCCGCGGGATCATCTGCCAGCAGCAGGTGAGTGCCACCGACCACGGCTATGCCCTCGGCGCCCACGGTGGTGCTCACCAGTGGTTTCGCCATCGCCAGAGCTTCCAGCACCTTGAGACGGGTCCCGCCGCCCGCGCGCAGGGGCGCGACCACGACGCCGGCGCGCTGGACGAAGGGTCGCACGTCCTCGACCCGACCGGTCAGGACCACGCCGGGACCGGCAAGGCGCTGCAGCGACGGCGGTGCGCCGTCCCCAACGACGGTGAGCACTGCGGATGGCCGCACCCGGCGCACCCGGGGCAGGACGTCCAGAGCGAACCAGGTCACCGCGTCGACGTTCGGTCGGTAGTCCAACCTCCCGACGAAAACCACGCTCTCCTCGTCGACGGGAAGGGTGCCGGGAGTGAAGTGGTCGGTGTCAACCGCATTAGGAACCACCGTCGTCGGCACCGACGGGCAGGTCCGGCGGATCACGGCCTCGTCCACCGCAGAGGTGGTGACACACCCATCCACGGTGGTCCAGGCACGCCGCTCCTCGCGCAGCGCCTTGGCCGCGTCCAGCCGCCCGAAGAGCCGGCGAAGCGGCGAGCGTTCAACGTCCGCCACCTTGCGGAGCAGGTCGTACTCGATGTTGTGCTCGTCGAGCACCACCGGCGCATCGCCCCGATACTCGAAGCACATCATTCCGCTCGACTCGACTTGGATGACGTCGAAGGCGGCCGTGCTGACCAGGCCGTCGATCGCAGCCTGCATGGCGTCCGACCGGAGCACGTTCAGGTGGAAGGACGAGCGGCGCACTAGCGAGGCGAGTTGACGCGCGCGCCGCGAGAGCGAGGCGAGGCGGCGCCGGTCTCGTGCCGCGCGCTCTGCAGGCGGGGGGACCCAGTGGACACCTTCGAGGGTGCGAGCCAGGCCGTCCCAGTCACGCCGGTCGTCGGGGGAACCGTAGGCGAGAAGGGTCACCCGGTGCCGCTCGGCCAGCTGGCACGCGAGATGATAAACGCGGAGGTCGAAGCCCCCATCCGGCGGCGAGGGCGCCTGCGGGCAAACCAGGAGGATCCGCCGGCCCGAGCCGGCGGGGACGGCGCCCTCTGGAACGGGCCTCCGACCCGCGGTCAGCCGCGTCTCGGCCTGCACGACGGTGCGCGCCAGGATCTCATGACGTGATCCTAGTCAGCCGGAGACCGCATCGACCATGGGACGCCGGGGTCGGGGAAGGACCGATGTCCCGGGCGGGGGCGACTTGCCCATTCACCCCCCCTGAATCGGCGGCCATAGTCGGTCGGAGGGATCAGGCCACGGAGGCCGAAAGGCTGCTATTGAAACCACGCCGAACGCGCTGCACCAATTCACCTCACCGATACGCCCCCGCCGAGAAGGCTAGCGGATGATCGAGGTGCGCCCGATCTCCGACGAGGTCCCGCCGGCGGCACCGCCCGACGCCGTCGCCCCCGCCAGCCCCGCCGCCCCTCGAGCCGGCCGGGCGCTGGTCGCCCACAACATCTCGCTCCTCTCCCTCGGCCAGCTGGTGACCTGGGCGGGGACACTCGTGTGGACCGTGATCGTGCCTCGGAGGCTGGGTTCATCCGAGATCGGCATCCTCACTCTCGGGACCGCGGTGAGCGGCGTCCTAGGCGTGGTGGTCGGGCTTGGCCTGCCGCCGCTCCTCGTGCGGGAGATTGCCGCCGACCCGCGCCGAGCTCCGCGTCTGATCGGCACCGCGATCGTGCTGCGCGGGCTCCTCCTGGCGCCGGCACTGGCAGGCACCCTGCTGCTCGCGTTCCTCGGGCCCTTCCGGGGTGAGGAGGCCGCGGCCCTGATCCTCGGCTGGGGTCTCTGCCTCACCACGGTCATCTCCAGCCCCGTCGCTGCCGGACTCCAGGCCCTGGAGAAGATGAACTACCTGGCGTACGGTGCCGTCCTGGGGGGGACGCTCGGGACGGTGAGCAGCATTGTCATGGTGATGCTGGGCATCCGCGCCGTCGGCCTGCTCATCTCCAATGTGGTCATCGGGGTTCTCTTCACCCTGGTGTTCCTGTTCTGGGCCCGACCCCTCTTCCGCATCGACTGGCGGGTCACCTGGGCGGACCTCCGCCAACTCTTGAGCGACAGCCTTCCCTACTGGGGCTTCGCAGCCTTCTTCACGATCTACCTCTGGATCGACTCCCTGATGCTCGCCTTCATGGCCTCGAGCACCGTCCTGGGCTGGTACGGGCTGCCGACCAGGCTCTTCAGCACCCTGATGGCGGTTCCGGTCATCCTGTCGAACGCCACCCTCCCCCGCCTGGTCCGCGCTCACAAGGAGAGCGACCAGATCCTGCTCCGAACGGCTCGACCGGTCATGGAGTTGGTGGTGCTGCTCGCCATGCCGATCTGCACCGGCGCCGTGTTGATCGCGAGCCCCCTGCTGAGGGCCATCTACGGGCCGGGCTTCGCGGGGTCAATCCCCGTCTTCGCCCTGCTCGCCCTCTGCATCCCTCCGATGTACCTCAATATCATGGCCAACCAGATCATGATCGCGCGCAAACAGCAGGTGGTGTGGACCAAGGTGATGGTGCTGGCCAGCATCATCAACCCGCTGTTGAACCTGTTCCTGATCCCCTACTTCCAGCGGACGCAAGGCAATGGTGCCATCGGGGCGTCGATCGCCATGGTCATCACCGAGCTGGTGCTGGCGGCGATCGGCCTGCGACTGGTGCGCGGCGCCTTCGTGCGCAACTCCGCGGTGCGCATGCTCAAGGGTGCGGTTGCCACGGCCGCGATGGGTATCGTGGTCGCCCTGGCCCTTCACGTCGACCTCGTGCTTGCGGTCGCCTCGGGCATGGCCACCTTTGCGGCCGTGGCACTGCTGCTGAGGATCCCCACCCACGACGAGCTCGAGCAGGGCCACCTCCTTCTCAGGACCATGGCTCGGCGCTTCGGGTTCGCGTCCGCCGCGCCACCTGAGCGGAGGACCGACCGGTCTCGCCATGCCACGATGATCCCCAGGACCTTTCACCATATCTGGCCCGGGTACGACGAGATTCCCCCGTCAGTGATGCGGATGCGCGATTCCTGGGTGAGCCACCATCCTGACTGGGAATTCCGGCTCTGGCGGCCGGCGGACCTGGGTTGGCTGAGGCACCAGGCCCTCTTCGAGCGCGCCGAGTCCTACGCACAGAAGGCTGACATCGCCAGATTTGAGGTCATCGAACGCTACGGGGGTGTCTATCTCGACACCGACATGGAGTGTCTCCGACCCATCGACCCCCTCCTCGAGGGCCTCGACTTCTTCGCCGGCCGCGAACCGCACGGTCCCGTCTGCGCGTCGATCTTCGGCGCAGTGCCTGGTTTCCGGCTGCTTCGGGACGTCATCGCGAGCCTGCCGGTGTCGTGCCTCGTCCATCGGCGCCTCAATGTCCAGACGGGCCCCGCACTCCTCACCGACGTCGTCGACAGGGGCGAATGGGAGAGGCGGCCCACGGTACGCATCTTCGCGGCCCCCTTCTTCTACCCGTACGACTGGTCCGAGCCCTGGCGCCGTGGCACCCGGTTTCCGACGGCGTTCGCGGTTCACCACTGGAGCCATTCGTGGAAGGACCAGGACGGGGTCAGACCCCTGATCTCCGAGCTCCGCCCGACCACGCTCTCCGCGGCCGCCACGGAGGTGTCAGCCCTCATCGCGGCGGGACGCGCCGGTCTGCGGCACAAAGCTCGCGCGTCGATCGTCACGCCGCTCAAGCGCGCGGCACGACGTTACGTGGAGAGGGCGATCTCGACGCAGCCGCGTGCTGTCCCTCTCGGAGACGGGACCATCCTGGTGAGCGGACCCCTCAACATCCGGCTTCTCTGCCCGGCGGGCGATCTCTCCCTGACCCCGGAGCTCGCGCTCGACGGAACGTACGGCCCTGACTTCGTCGAGTTCCTGCGGAGAGCTCTGAGGCCCGGCATGACGGTGGTGGACGTCGGCGCCAATCTCGGGATCTACACGCTCGTCGCCGCCCGTCTGGGCTGCCGCGTCCACGCGTACGAGTGCAACCCGGAGATGGTGGACCTGCTGGAGCGCAACGTCGCGATGAACTGGCTCGACGATCGGGTGGTGGTGGTCAGGAAGGCCGCGGGCCGCCTCGACGAACCCATCCGGTTTCACGCGCCGAGGGAGATGCGGGGACTGGGCAGCACGGCCCAGCCACTCGAAGGGCGCACGTCACGCCCGCAATCGTCCGAGATCACGGTGGAAAGCGAACGCCTCGACGTCGGCCTTGCCAAGCTGGGGTTCATCGACCTCCTCAAGATCGACGTTGAGGGAGGCGAGACCGATGTGCTGGCGGGCGCAGCCAGCCTGCTGGCGGAGCGGCGCGTGGGCATGATTGCCCTGGAGTACCGCCTCGACGCCGTCGACGACCTGCACCGTACTGAGATGGAGGTCCGGCTGCGCTGGCTGGCGGAGGGATTGGGGGCCCGCTTCCACCTCCCCTCCCGGCCCTCCCCGCTGCGCCTCGACGAGGTGCTGGCGACGGCGCAGTACCCGAACCTTCTCGTCCGCTTCCCGTGGTCGTCCATCAGCCTGACGCCGTCGGGCAGGGACTGACCGAAGGAGGTCGCAGCGCTCGCCCCGGCCGCGCCCTGGGTCGGATCAGACCTGGTGGAGGGCGCTCGAGATGAGGCCGGGGATCCGTCAGACGGCCGAGCCAGGGCTGGGGAGGCCTCTGACCAGAGCGTGGCCGACTGGAGCGTAGGTTCTTGTTACCCGCTGGAGCGGGTAGCGCGCTCCGCGAGCCATGCCCTTGACGAAGAAGGCGAGGCGTGAAAGTCCGGTCGGTCCCCGAAACCGGATCAGGTTGGACCACCGGATCGTGTCCAGCAGGACGCGAACGCACAGGGTCGGCAAGATTGCGGGATCTCCGAGCCGCAGGTGCTTCACGCAGATGGCGCCGTGTGCGACGGCGCAGTCCCGCGTCAGCGTCCGCATCTCGGAGCCATGGGCTCGGAATCCGGAGTGGACGATGGCCGCCCCTGGGAGCAGGAGCACGTCATGTTTGGCCCGAAGGAGCCGATACGCGATGTCGTAGTCGTCGCCTGTCCGGAAGGGGGCTCCGGGGCTGATTGCCTCATCGAAACCGCCCACGTCGTGCAGCGCCCCGGCCCGAAGCGCCAGGTTCGCGCCCATCACGGAGGGCGGCACCCGATGGAACATCCATCTCGACCGGTATAAGCGTGCACGATCCGGCATGAAAACCGGGATGTGCCCCAGCCGCGGATCGTACTCTGCGGCCACGACGCCGCCGAAGATGCCCCCAACCTCCGGATCCTTGGCGAAAGCCCGCTCGATCCCGTCCAGCCAGTCGCTTCGCGCCACGCAGTCATCATCGGTGAAGGCAAGGATGATCCCCCGGGCTCGCGCCACCGCGATGTTGCAGGCGACGGACTTCCCGACCGTGTGCGTCGCGGTGTAGGAGAAACGCGGGTCGGCATCCACCGACGCCAGATACGCCTGCCTGGTCGCGTCGTCGGTGCTCTGATCGACGATGACCACCTCAAAACTGTCGTGGTCAAGCCGCCTCAGGCTCTCGAGGAGAGGAGCGATGCGGGCTCCGCGGTTCCGAGTTGCCACGCAGACGCTGACGCGGATGATCCCGGCGCCGGCATCCGGGCTCATGGGCGGCAGTCGCATGCGCGGCGGAACCCAAGCGGGCTCCAGCCCAAATGCCCTGCCGCAATGGGGGCCCGTGCCGTCAAGAGTGCTCGCCTCCTTGCTCAAACCGCACCGCCAGCCAAACGGCCGAAGCGGGACAACGGTCTCGCCAGTGCAACGACGGTCGCCCCGAAACGGTGCGCCGGCCATTGGGGATAATCGAAAGGGACCGGCGTCCCGCCCCACCCGGGACCAGCACCCAGGGCGCACTCCTCCTGCCCATCGCCACTTCCCCGGCCAGCCAGCGATCCTGAGCGAGTGCTAGACGGTGCGGCCGCCGGGGCTCCACCACCCCTTGGTGGCCCGGATCGAGGAGTGGGCGTGGGGAAAAAGGGGGCGCGCCCCGATCCACCTCGGATCAGCGTGTGCGTTCCCACTCGCAATCGCGGGGTGCGGATCGCGCCCTTGCTGGAGAGCCTGCGGCAACTTGACCACGACAGCTTCGAGGTCGTTGTGGTGGATCAGAGTACCAACGATCTCTGCAGGCGGACGTGTGAGCAGACGGTGGGCGACGACCCCCGTGTCTTCTACCTTCCATCGGTGAGCGCCGGCTCCTCCATCGCGCGCAACCTCGGGCTCGCCCGCGCCCGGGGAGCCCTGGTGGCGTTCACCGACGACGACTGCGTCGCCCCGAGAGACTGGCTCACCGCGATCGAGCGCTCCTTCTCCCTGAACCCGAGCGTGGCGGCGATCTGCGGCGGTGTGCGTGCGGCAGATCACGATCCCACCCAGGGCTGCATCCCTGTGGCCCTCCAACATCCGGAACGCCGGCGTCGGTCGCCCTGGCTCGCCTACCGGGAGTTGGGAATAGGTGCCAACCTCGCCTTTCGATCCCAGACCCTTCGGGAGCTGGGGGGCTTCGATGAGCTGCTGGGAGCGGGGGCTCCGCTCCGATCCGCAGCGGACAACGACGTCATCTACCGGATCCTTCGGAGCGGCCACGACATCCTCGATCTCCCGGAGCCCCCCATCATCCACGACGGTTTCAGAGCCTGGGGCGAGGAGATGCGGCGACTCTGGCGCAACTACGCCGTGGGTGCTGGCGCGTACTGCGGCAAGCACCTGCGGTGCGGTGATCCCGCGATCCTACCCTCGTGTCTCATCCTGTGGTTCGGCAGGCTGCATCCGTGGAATATCGTGCGCCTCCGCCGGCCGATGGGGGTGGGCACCTTCCTGGCCTTCGGCAGGGGTCTCGCGATGGGTTTCCGCTACCCGGTGAACCGAAAGTTGCGCACCTACATGGCGGAGCCGCGGAGCCGGCCGGCCTATGATCCACCTCCCGGCGCCTCCCCCTCGGCGGCCGGCCGCCCACCGGCAAACGGTCCAACGGACCGAGCGGACGCGAGCCGCCCCGGATGAGTGAGGCGCGACTCTCCGAGCCGCCCCGCTTCACGGTGTGCGTGCCGACCCGCAACAGCGGAGCCGGGATCGTCCCCACCTTGGAGAGCCTGAGAAGCCAGGACCATGACAGCTTCGAAGTCATCGTGCTCGACCAGAGCACCGACGATTCCACCCAGCGCGCATTCGTGGACGCCGTCGGCGACGACCGGCGATTCTCCCACGTGCCCTCCGGCACCGTGGGGAAATCCACGGCCTGCAATCTGATCCTGGCCCGCGCGCAGGGCGCCAGCCTCGCCTTCACTGACGACGACTGCGTGGCGCCGCCGGACTGGCTGTCGGGGATGGAACGCGCCCTCGGCGAGCACCCCGAGATCGCGATGATCTGCGGTGGCATCCGCGCCGCCCCGCATGACCACAGTCGTGAGTTCACGGTCGACTTCACTCCCGCCCGGGCCCACCTGCACCAATCGCGGTGGCTGGGATTCCGATCGGTGGGGATCGGCGGCGGCAACCTGGCATTTCGAACCCGGGCCCTCCGCGAGATCGGAGGTTTCGACGAGGTGCTCGGTGTGGGAGCCCCGCTCAGGGCTTTCGAGGAGATGGATCTGGTATTCCGGCTGCTACGCCGCGGCCACGGGATGCTCGAGCTTCCGGAGCCCGCGGTCGTGCACTGCGAACGCAAGAGATGGGAGACGGACGGGCGGCGGCTCGTCGCGGATTACGCCTTCGGCGAGGGAGCCCTGCTCGCCAAGCACCTCAGATTGGGGGATCCGGCCGCGCTTCCCCTGGCCCTGCTGCCGCTGCGACGCGTGCGCTGGGGCAATGTCCTTCGCCTGCGCAGGCCCAACGGCCTCCTCGCCCTCACCGCCTTCCTCCGAGGCGGGATGGCCAGCTTCGCTTATCCGGTCGATCGACGCACGCGGAGATTCCGGCCGCGACGGCAGAATCCGCCACACGCCGCGGCCCCAGGCCAGCCCATCTGACCGAGCGGGGATCAGGCCACCCCAGTGACGGTCCGGAAACCGGTGAGGAATCGACGCGACAGACGGGTGATGAGCCGCTGGCCACGAGCGGCCACTGAGTGGGACGGGAAGCCGATCACGGAATCGGTCCGCTCGCGCCGCCCTTCCACCAGGGCCCCGACGGTGTCGATCCGCAACCCTCGACGCAGCCCCTCGGACAGGATCCTCGGTACCGCCGCCACGGTGGGGCTCCGAGTGGCCTGGCTGTCATCGGGCGTATCAAGGGGAGACCGACCGTCGTGCATGAGGATGATCGCTCCGGAACGGAGGCCGGCCACCGCGCGCGCGGCCACCGTGTCGGCGTCTCTGACGTAGTCCTCCGTGTCGGCCGTGAGCCAGACCTCCGTCAGTCCTAAGGCCGCGCACACAGCCCGCACCCGCTCGTCCACGTCGAAGTGAGGAGCCCTCCACAGCCGCGGCTTCTGGCCGGTGGCAGCCTCGATCAGCGCCGACGTCCGGCCCATCTCCTCCCGAATCTCGTCATCCGAGAGACGTGTGAGCCGACGATGTGAGTACCCGTGAAGGGCGAGCTCGCACCCCGCTGTGACAGCTCGCCGGAGAACTCCCTCCCGACCCTCGACCTGGCAGCCGAGGACGAAGAAGGTCGCTCTCGCTCCGTGGCGTTGAAGTTCCTCGACGATGGCCTCGGTCCACTCCGAGGGCCCATCGTCGAAGGTCAGGGCCACTCGTCCGCCTCCTCTGATGGCCACCTCAGACCTCCGACGCGACGGTGGTCTCGCTCAGTGCGATCGAGCCGGAAGCATTCTGTAGGAAGGCACCACGGTCGTGCATCTCCCGGGCGATGAGCCGCTGGACCTTGCCGTTGTGCGCAGTGGGGATGGTCCCAGGCGCCACCACGAGGATCTCGCGGGGAACGATCCCAATGGCGTTCACCACGGCTCCGTGGGCGGTGGCGGCGAGCCGCTCCGCATCGCGGTCCGCCATCTCCTCGATGATCACCACCAGGTCCCCTTCGCGCCCTGTCACGGGCGAGAAGGCAATGCAACTCCCGGGGGGCACGCCGGTCGCCCGCATCACGGCCCCCTCGATGTCCTGGGGGTGGTAGTTGCGGCCGAGGTGAACGACGATCTCCTTGGAGCGGCCGGTAACGAAGAGCTCTCCGTCGGCCATGTACCCGAGGTCACCGGTGCGCAGCCAGCCCTCGGTGAACAGGCCCTCGCTGGTGGCGTTGACATATCCATCGGTGTTCATCTCGCTGCGCAGGAAGAGCTCGCCGACGTGGCGGTCCGGCAGCGGGTTGGAGGGAAAGCCGACGCGAATCTCGAACCCGGGCGTGGGAAACCCGCACGATACGGCACGTTTCGATGGAGCCCCTGGTCGTGGCGGCATGGCCAGGCCCGAGCTGGCGAGCTCGTCGAGATCGATGATGTCGATGTGCGCGCCGCCCCCGGGGCGAGTGAACGTACCCCCACCGGACTCCGAGAGCCCGTAAGCCGTGGCTATCGCCTCTGGGCGCAGCCCGAGCGGCCCGCACACCTCGAGGAGACGATCCACGACCTCGGCATCGACGAGCTCCAAAGCGAAGGCAGCGACCCTCAGACAGGAGAGGTCGACGCCCTCCGGCCGCCTGGCAAGTGCTCTCACGGCCGCCGCCCAACCCGACGAAGGCCCCGCGGTGGCGAGCGCCCGGGTCCGGCTGACGAGGCGGAGCCATTCTGCGGGGTCCTTAGCGAATCGCTGCACGGAGAGAACGTGGCTGTCCAGCGCCTCGACGGCGAGGCTGGCGACGGTCGCCAAGCCGCCGGCGTGGTAGAAGGGCAGCCAGGACACGACCGGTGGGAGCTCACCGTCCGCCAACCCGAGGAGTGCCGCGGCTCCCCCTGACCGCGCCACCAGCATGCCGTGGCTGACCCGGATCCCCTTCGGCTCGGCCGTGCTCCCCGATGTGCACATGACCACCGCGGTCTCCAGGGGGGACAGCTCAGCAGGAACCGCTGCCAAGATCCCGATGGGCTCTGCATCCCAGGCGAGCTGGACGCGGCCATCCGCGTCCAGGGCGGCGAGGTAGCGTGGCTCCCCGACCACCGTCGTACAGCTGGTCGCGCCAAGCAGGGATTCGACCTGGCGGGCGAAGGCAGCGGGGTCGCGAAGGCGTACCGGGGCGGGGAGCGGCACCAGGGCGGCACCGGCAAGCCAGGTCGCCCATGCCCATTCCACCCACTCGGGAGCGTTGGAGCCGATCAGCCCCACCGTGTCTCCCCTGGCAACTCCGGCGCCGATCAGCTGGGCGGCCCGGGCCAGGGCTCTCTCGTAAAGCTCGGTGACCGAGAGGGAGACGCTCTCCCCCTCCCTGTGGAAAGAGAGGCGGCCGCGTCCCGCCTCGGCCACCCGTCGCATCGCGTCCGGCATGGTCGCGCGGGCGACCGGTGGCGCCTCGCTCATCCCCCACCCCTCCGACCGCCCGCCGCTGCCAGGCACTTGGCATCGACCAGGGCCGCCAACGCGGCAATGCTGGAGAAGTTCTCGGCAACGACCTCGTCGTCGGCGAAGGAGATCCCGTATCGCTCGCTGAGGAAGGCGATCAGGGTCTCCACGGCCAGGGAGTCCAGCGCCCCTGCGGCCAGGGGATCCGCCGGGGAGACGGCGCCATCGAGGAGCTCGTCCTCGATGAATCGGGTGATCTGCTTCTCGGTTCTCACTCTCACCTCTGCTTGGCGTGGTGGACAGGGGCGCTGTGCGCCTCCTCGCCCGCTGTCGATCGCGTGCTCGGAACTCTCAGCCCAAGGGGCCGGGACCCCGGAGGTACGGGGGTGCTGCTCGCCTCCTCATCCCCCAGGCGGCGAACCGCCCACGCCGCAGTGCTCCGCGCCATCTCCGCCACCCCGGGCCGCGGACACTCAGCCGTCAGGCCCCCGCCGAGGACCTCCAGCTCGTAAGCCATGCCGGCGGCAAGGCGGTTGTGCAGGCCACGGAGCACGGGGGTCGCGGGGTCGGTCTCGGCGGTGAGGACCCAGAGGGGCGCGCGCCGGGAGAGCTCCTCCAGCAGGTCGTCCGTGTGGGCCATGCCAGTGAGGTCGTGCTTCGACCAGATCGCTTGGATCTTCTGGTCGGGGGCTCCGTGGCGCAGCCGGATCAGCGAGCTTCTGGGGAAGCGCCTGGCCCGTCCGGCAGCGGCTCTCAGCCGCCGGCCGCGCGACGGCTGCGGCCAGGCTCCGACAAAGGCCGGTCGGACCACCGCCGCACCCAGAACTCCCCGACCCGACATCACCTCGCGGTGCGCAGCGACCACGCCGCTGCAGTCCGCGACCAGCAACACTCGCGGCGTATCGGAACGCGCCCGAAACCAGGCGATGATCTCGGCGGTGGTCTCGCTCCACCGCCTGGTCCCGCAGAGGTGGCTCTCCCCCGTCCCCGGATAGTCGAAGCGGAGGCTGGAGATCCCGACGGCCGCCAGAGACGAGGCCATCCGGACAAACATCTGGTTGGAGCCGGCCCGCGTGCTCCCGACTCCCGGGAGGATCACGGCCGCTCCGCGGGGTGGCTGGGCAGGTGACACCAGCACGGCGCCCACCACGCCCGGGGAGGTCTCGATCAGCAGGGGCTCGACGTTCACCGCTTCACCGGCGCCCTGCGGCTGCCCAGGAAGTCGAGGGCTCGGCGTCGCAGGAGGCGGTGATCCCCAGCAGGGGGCCACCACCAATTGCCGTCGACTCTGATGTCCATAACGTTGCCCGGCAGGCGCTCCGGGTTGGGCGAGCTGTAGCGGAGGACGCCGGCCGTGCAACGGAGCGACTCCAATGCGGTGTGGAGTCGGGGAGCCCAATCGCGCCCGCGGAGGCCATCCGGGATCTCGACGTCGTCGACGCTCCACCCGGTGTGCGGGTTGAACGACTCGCCCAGGAGCAGATTCCTGCGGGCGATGCGCTCCACCTGGTCGAAATACTGGGCCGGGTCGAGGTCCGGCTGAATCAGAAGTGCCGCGGAGACCGCGCCGGCCTCGCCCGCGAGAGCCACAACTGCGCCACCCAGCCGGATGCCGGCCAGGGACCATGGGGCCGAGGGGAACCGCTCCCGGCCTGCGGACAGCGCGTCGAGCGCCACCTCCACCAATCGTTCGAAGGTCAGCTTGCTAGCGTCTCCCTCGGAGTCCTCATGGCCGGGCCATTGAACGAGGAGCCCGCACCCGCCCTGGCCGGCGACCCCCGCGGCGAGTCGATGGCACCACTCCAGGAGCAGCCGGCCATCCCGTCCCCAGCCTCCCCAGGTGGGGAGGACCACCACACCCAGAGTCGGCGCTTTGCCCCGAGCCGAGTAGAGGGACGCAGAAAGGCGCTCGGCCCCGGACAGCACCCAGAAGACCTCGCGGCGGAGATCCCCGCCTTCCCACGGCGACCCGCCTGGCCCGAAGACCTGGACGGACGGTGGCCGAGTGGCTATCACGTCAGGCGCTCGGGGCGCGGCCATGCAGCCGGCAACCCCCAGCGCACATGACCGAAAGCGATCGCCGCGCCCGTGCCGGCACCGCTGCGTCCCCGTTGGCGGCCGAGTTTCGACCAGGGCCTCGCCCCCATCCGTCCATGGAAGTCATGATCGCCGCGCTCGGTTGTTATGGGAAGTGAGCAGCGTCGGCCCGGAGGTTCCGCTCTGTCCCGCATGACCCTGGGTGGGACGCCCACCGCGCGAGGGACATTGGAGGGTGCCCCTCGGCTTGCACCCATTCCCCAGTGCGTCGATCCAGCCGAAACTCTACTGGCATGAGATTCTTGGAAACCTTCTACCGACACCGCCTCCTGGCCATCGTCCCGATCATCATCGGGGTGCTGGTGGCGGCTGGGTATCAGATGGCCCAGCCCGGCAGCTACACGTCGACCTCCAGCCTCTGGGTCGACGCCTCGGTCCCCGGACAGAGCACCAACGCCACCGCCGGAGTGGACCCGTCCACCCTGGAGGAATACGCGATTCAGGAGTTGCTCACCACCCGCTCCTTCGCCATCGCGGTGGGGACGAGCGGTCCTCTTGGTCCCTACCTCTCCTCGCATCCCTACGCGGAGTCGACCGGCCTGGCGGCGATCCCCGGGCTCAGATCCCTCTTCGGCACGGCCAAGGGCTCGCTCGACGACCAGATCGCCACTTACCTCCCCAACATGATCGGTTTCGTCGACGCCGGGCCGCAGGTCCTGAACATCATCGTCACCGCACCTGACCCGACTGTGGCCTCCGGCACCGCCAAGGCGCTGATCGCCGGATACTCGGCCCAGGTCACCGCGGCTCAGACGGCCACCGACCAGACCGCCATCACCTACTACGGCGAGCAGGTCGCCCAGGCGCAGGCCTCTCTGCAGCAGGCGCAGCAAGCGCTCTCGACCTATCTGGCAGCCCATCCGACCGCCTCCACGGCGATCGCGGGGGATGCGACCACGACCGAGTTGAACCAGGCGTTGAGCCTCGACACCACCACGTACCAGTCCCTCCTCGGTCAGTACCAGCAGGCCCAGCTCACTCTGGCCAACGTCAACAGCCAGATCGGGTTCCGAGTGCTGGACGCCCCCGCCGCCTCGGGTGTGGCCGCCAGCACCAAGAAGAAGCTGCTCGAGGTCGGGATCGCCGGCCTCCTGGTGGGGCTGCTGGTGAGCGTCCTGATCCTCACCGCCCTGACCGCCATCGACCGGACGGCCCGTCGGGCGGAGGACATCAAGCGCACCCTGGGTCTGGAGGTCGCCGCCAGCATCGGCAGCCTGGGCAAGGCCCCGACGCTCCAAGGAGGTCCGCTGTGAGCGAGCAGCCAATCGCCTCTCACAGGTTCTCTCCGGTGACCCGGCTGCCGGCGCCAAAGCGGGTGGATGTCGGCCACGACCGCGAGGCGGCCGCGGCCAGTGAGGCCAACGGCCTGCTGCCCGCGACCCTGCTCCGGGGATGTCGCGAAGCCATCCAGCGGATCGGCCACGAGGGTCCACACTCCTTCGGTGTCACCAGCGCGCTGCGCGGTGAAGGACGCAGCAGCGTGGCCACGGGCATGGCCCTCGTGGAGTGGATGGATCACGAGCGACGCACAGTCCTGATCGATCTGGACCTCGCCAACCCCTCCCTCCACCAACGCTTCAACCTCCCGGCAGGAAACGGAATCAACGATCTCGTCGACGGGCCCACCAACGTGGAGGACTACCTGCAGCGGATCGTCGGGGATGTCTGGTTGCTCAGCGCCGGCCGGCCACGAGATGACGTGCCGCGCGCCATGAGCCGCTTCGCCGGGAGCCACATCCTCTCGCAGCTGTCGGAATGGGCGGACACCATCGTCTTCGACCTCCCCCCGCTCCTCGGATCAGACGTCGGCGTCGCGGCTGCGCGCCTCTGCGAGACCCCGGTGATGGTGGTGCGGGCCGGGATCACGCCGCTGCCTCGGGTCAAGCAGGCCGTGGAGTTGCTCGCGACCCCACCCCCGGTCGTCCTGAACGGTGTGAGGTCGGCCCTGCCGCCCTGGCTGAGGCGAGCCCTGGGCGACGCGCGGTGATCTGGCCCCTGCTGGGCATCCTGGGAGTGGTTGCGGTGGCCCTGCGCTGGCATGATCGGCCGCGGCGAGCCCAGGCCGCCGCGGTGGTGGTGGCGGCGGTCACGCTCGGGTACGCGTGGCTCGGCCTGGGTAAGCCATGACCACCTCGGTGGTTGCCATTCCACGCGCCGCCGACTTCGAGAGGCTGGAGAAGAAGCGGGCACGGATCGCAGCCGGGGTCGGCGTCATCATCGCGATCGTCGTGGGTCTGGCCGCCGGAGCCCTGGGGGGCACGCGCAGCTTCCTCGCCGCAGGCTTGGTGGCGGTCCTTGTCCTGCCCTTCGTCTGGTGGCGTGCGCCCGCCACCGGGGTCGTCACCCTCATCGGATGCGCCACCCTCGTCGAGCAGAATCCGTACTCCGTCGGCATCCCCGGCCTGGATGCCTTCACCGATCACATCCCGCTCTTCCAGAGCCTGCAGGGCGCGTTTGGTCTGGGCGGCCTGGTGATGAGCCCATTCGACATCGCCGTGGTGCTCCTCCTGCTGGTCTGGCTGACCCGAGGAGTCACCCAGCGCAGCCTCCGGCTGCCCTACTCCCAGGTTGCAGCCACGATGGGTGTGCTCCTCCTGCTCGCGGCCATCGCGACCGTCCGTGGTATGGCCGGCGCCGGCGTGAGCGCAAATGGCATCAGCGGATCATCGGCCGCGCTCGACGAGATCAGACCGTGGCTCTACCTGGGCGCCGCCTACCTCTTTGCCTCCCAGGCGATCAAGACCCGACGCGCGGTGCAGGCGGTGCTCTGGACTTTTGTTGTCGGCAGTGGGTTCAAGGCGCTGCAGGGTGTCTACATCTTCATCGCCACCCGCAACGAGATCCCTAGACCTCAGGCCATCCTGGCCCACGAGGAGTCATTCCTCTTCGGGATCTTCATCATCCTCACCCTCAGCCTGTGGCTCTTCGGGCAGCGGGGACGCCTGCGCACCACGGCGACTGTGCTGCTCCCCTTCGTCCTCACCGCCGACATTGGCAACACCCGGCGTGACGCCTTCTTGATCCTCGGGGCCGAGCTGCTCGTAATGGCCGTCCTGACCTATATCGCTCTTCCCGCGCGTCGCCAGCTGATCCGGAACATCGCCGTGTTCGCGGTGGTGGCCTTCATTATCTACCTGCCGGTGGAGTGGAACGGAACCGGCACCCTGGCAGGCCCGGCCCAGGCGGTGCGCTCCTCCATCGCCCCCCAGCCCCGCGACGCCTCCTCCAACGCCTATCGCGTCGACGAGGACGCTGACCTGGGTAACATGATCAAGAAAGACCCGATCCTCGGCATCGGGTTCGGGGTCCCGATCGTCTACGTCGACACGCCGGTCCAGGACATCAGCGGCGGGGACGTCTTCATCGCCTACCTCCCCCACAACACCCTGCTCTACGTCTGGATGCGGATGGGCATCCCGGGCGAGCTCGCCCTCTGGCTTTTGGCTGCCGCGGCGGTGCTGGCCGGTAGCCGCGCTGCCCGGTCGGAGAGCGGGGAGGTGGCTGTGCTCGGGACGCTGGTGGCATGCACCACGGTGGGATGGATGGTGTTGGGCTACACAGACATGGGATTCTGGTGGTTCCGCGTTGCCATCGCATTCGGCTGTCTGCTCGGAGTTCTCCATGCTACGGTTCTGCGCGAGAGCTCATCGCCAGCGCAGGAGGCCGCGACCGGGACAGCGTGAACGCCGAGCAGATCCGAACGAGCGAGCGACGCCGGCGCGGTAGAGGTCCGCTGCTGCCCACGGTGCTTGCACGCATGCGAGTGCGACCTCTCGGTGGTGTCCGTGGCGTCGGCCTCCAACTGCTTCTCTATACCACCAACCATCTGGTCAACCAGACACCGAGTTACGCCCTGCGCCACATGTGGTACCGACGAGTCGTGGGGATCGAGATCGACCGGGGCGCAGGGCTCCAGCTCGGTCTCAACCTCTGGTTCCAGGGTCTGGGTCACGTTCGCCGCGGAGGCACCAGGATCGGAGCCGGCACCCTGATCAACCGGGACTGTGCCCTGGACACCCGCGGTGGTCTGCGCATCGGCAACCACGTCAGCATCTCACCGGAGGTGGCCATCCTCACGGCCGACCACGACCGAGACCTTCCCGGGTTCCCCCTGCGCTCCCGACCGGTCGTGATCGAGGACCACGTGTGGATCGGGATGCGGGCAATGGTCCTCCCCGGGGTCCGCATCGGACGGGGTGCGGTCGTCGCCGCCGGCGCGGTGGTCACCCGGGACGTCGCTCCCCTGAGCGTGGTGGCCGGCGTCCCCGCCCGGGTGATCGGTCAGCGCGACCCGGAGGGTTTGGACTACGTCCTCGACCACTGGTCGCCCCCGCTCTTTGAGTGACTGACGACGTCACCACGGAAGCAGGAGGTGCGGGTGGCGGCCGCCGCGCCTGCACCAAGAGACGCGGACACGGGGACTTGAAGGCACAGGCTGGGCCACACCGCTGAGGGTGCCTTGAGAGACGTCATCAAAGCGATTCAAGACTAGGAGGTGCGACCCGCGTCTCGGGCCGCCTAGGCCCGATACCTTCCCGCCGGGCGCCGGTGAAGCCACCCGACCAAGCGGTTGCGGGGCCGCCATCGATTCTTGCCAGACCGGCCTCAGCCCCATCCGTGACTGCGACGACTGTCACCCGAGGGGCATCGCCTCGCGCTGTCCGAGGTGGATCGATGGCACGAGCACAGTCCTACGCGACCGATTGCGCCACTCATGCCAGGCAATCGCGCCAAGCAAGAGGAGCATTCCGACGGTCTGCCGAACGAGTGACAGCCTGAACAGGATATCTGCAATGCCACCGGCGTTGTCGTAATGCGGGGCCTGCATGAGCAGAATGTCCGGGCTGAGCATCAGGAAGAAGCCCACCATGGCAGGCACGCTTCTCACGAACGACCCCTTCCTGAAGACTGAGACGAAGAGTGGCAGCAGGTAGATCGTGTAGTAGGGCCAGGCGAACGACGAATCCAGCAATGTCAACAGACCCAGAAGCCCGGAAAGCTCGACCACCAGAAGCGGTACGTCGTCGTGCCGGCGCGCTCTCCTCCACCCGACAACGGCAGCTGCGACGAGGACCAGAGCCCGCATTGAGAGGACGGCCAAGCTCGGGGCGTGAAGAGAAGCGGCAGTCCCGGCGAGAGACACGTTGTAGCCTTGATAGGTGGGACCGTCTCCTCCCACCAGCAACGGGACAGCTTGTGTGACAAAGCCGGCGCCGTCCACGAGGAGTGGAAGGACGGCTAGGCACACTATGACCGGGAACCCGAGAGCTATGAGCAGTGAAGGCCAGCGGCGGCGGAGGCCGAATACTAGTGCTACGGCGATCAAGATCGGCTTGACGGCGAAACTTGCCCCGAGGCAGAGTGCCGCTCTCGCCCATTGCTGGCGAGACGCGAGCAACAAGTAACCGCTGAAGAGCAGGAGGATGAGGCCATTCACATTGCCGTTGAAGAGTGTGGTTTGGACCGGCATGGCGGAAACGAATAGAAACAGAGTTACGGCGCCCTGCGGTGATCGCAACGGCAGGCTAAACAGCCGGAACATCAGCACTCCCGCGAGGAGAATCGCCGCAGCATCGACGACAAAGAAGGATGCCACTGCCCCGCGCAGATTCAGGAGCCCCAGGGGCCAGAAGAGCAGCAGGCTGCCTGGCGGGTAGACAAAGATGTGCGATGCATAGACCGGCTGATGCATCAGCAGTTCACGACTCGCACTCCAGTAAACGACAAGGTCAGTACCGATTGGCTGGTTCGTGCCCACGTGCCCGTGAAGCCGATGTATCAGGAGATAGGCTGTGATAAGCGCGGGGGTAGCGGCGATGGCCCAGCCGAGCCACTTGAGCGACAGCGGTGAGAGGGCGCGATCAACACTGGTCAGACCGGTGCGCAAGCCCGCCGCTCGTTGAGCGGTCGGGGCGGCGGTCGATTCAGTAGTCATGGGAGGCGGGGCCTTGGTCGACGAGTGGCTAGAGCTGGACCAAGCCTTTGCGGGCGGCGTAGAGAACGGCCTGGGAGCGGTCGAAGATCTGCAGCTTCTCGTACATGTTGCTGATGTGGTTGCGCACCGTCTTCTCGCTGATCGAGAGCTTGTAGGCGATCTGCTTGTTGGCGCAACCGGTGGCGATCAGCTTGAGGATCTCGATCTCCCGCGCGGTCAAGCCGTCATAGAAGTCCTTCGGAGTGGTGTCGCCGGTGAGCATCCCCAGGACCCGTTGGGCGACAGCCCCAGCCATGACCCGCTCCCCTGATTTCACCGTAAGGATGCTGGCGACGATCGCCTCCGGCTCGGCGTCCTTGAGGACGTAGCCGCTGGCACCCGCCCGCAGCGCCGCCAGGACATGACTGTCGGCCTCCAAGGTGGTGAGGATCAGAACCGGGGTGCCAGGCATGGCCTTGACGATCTGCTCGGTGGCCTGGATGCCATCGAGGTTGGGCATCTTGATGTCCATGAGAACGACGTCCGGCTCCGTCTCGCGACAGCGCCGCACCGCCTCGACCCCGTCGGCAGCCACGGCGACCACCGTCACCCGCGGGTCATCTCCGAGGAGCCGGGCCAGCCCGGAGCGGAAGAGGGTCTGGTCGTCGGCGATGAGAACGCGAACGGGTTTGGTGATGATCGTCAAGATCCTCCGAGCGGGCTGATGCACCGCACTGTGGTCCCCCGTCCAGGGGAGCTGTCGAGAGAGATGCGCCCGCCGAGAAGACGGGCCCGCTCACCCATTCCACGCAGCCCGAAGCCGCCCTCCGTGCTCGTCATGCCACGGCCGTCGTCAGCGATCGTGATCGCCAACGAACCATCGACAGCCTGGAGGGTCACCGTGACCCTGCTGGCCCCGCTGTGACGGCGGACGTTGCTGATCGCCTCGCCGACGATGCGGCGGAGGTTTGTGGACTGATGGGCGGGCAGCTGCTCCGGCCAGGAGTGGACGACCAGGTCGGCGAGCGTCCCGGTCTCCTTGGCCAGCTGCTCCAGCCGCTCCCGGACGGAGTCCACGAAACCGAAGTCGACCGCCGGCTCGTCGCGCAACTCGCAGAGCAGCTGGCGCAAGTCTCCGATAGACTGCCGGGCGGACTGCTGTAGCCTCTCCAAGTCGGCCGGCCTGGAGCCGCGCCGCTTCAGGTGCTCGAATTCGACGACCATTACGGTCAGCCGCTGGACGACCCCGTCGTGGAGCTCTCGAGCCAGCCAGTCCCGGGCGGCCTGGAAGGCGTCTCCGTGGGCGTCAACGGCGCCCAGGTTGGTTTGGCGCGCCCCGACCACCGCCATTGCCGTCATCAGATCCCCCTTCACTCGATGCTCGCAAGATCGGGGCCCGCCGACCGCGGCCGGCTCCGATCTCACCAGTGCAACGTCCGGCCTCCGGAAACCGTGCGCGGCCGCAGCCCAGCCGCCACCCGGACTTCAGCCGAGCGATGCGAGGTGCTTGCGGTAAAAGGAGCCCTCGCCGGCCGTCGGGGTGCCCGCCGCCATGGAGATGACCAGCACGTCGGCCGGGTTGCCCCAGGCGTTCCAGGTCCATGCCAGATAGCTGATTCCGCGGCTATCGGCCCAGGGCAGCAGCGTGTTCATGTATGTCACCGGACCCGCCGACGAGTCTCCGGTCTCCCCGATGATGACTGGGTACTTAGCAGCGATCGGAGCGATAGTGCTGTCCCAGCAGGAGGGATCTGCGCACCCGGATCCTGGGTAGCTGTGCCAGGAGGCAACCGTGTTCGGGTCCATGCCGGCGGGCAAGCTGCTGAGCCACCCCGACATGTCCTCTGCCCACCCCTCTCCCGCCGCCATGATGACGTTGGGGGCTCCGGCATTGCGGATGTCGTAGGTGAGCTGGGAGAAGCCAGCTGTTGCCCACTTGTGGTTCACCTGGTAGGGGTTGCCACCGGTGACGTAGGTGACCATCTCGCAGCCGGTCCACAGGCAGGTCCAGGGATCGGGGGCTCCGGGCGCCATCCACGCCGAGTAGAAGTAGGGCTCGTTGTAGAGGTCGAAGAGGACGCCGGGGTCGTGCTGAAAGGTCGCCGCCACGCTGGACCAGAAGGCCGGCGAGTGGTCCTCGTCGGGTGCAGGATTCTGTGAGACGGCCAGCTGGGTTCCAGGAGCCGACCAGTGGAGGTCGAGGATGACGTAGAAGCCGTCGTCTTCCAGATCCCGGACCAGCTTGATGATCGGCTGCCGGTAGGCGCTGCCCCCGATGTGCGCACCGTTGATACCGAGCCAGCAGTCCTCGTTGAGGGGGATGCGAACGATGGTGATCCCCCACGACTTCATGGCGGCGAACGTCGCCGGATCGTCCTCCGGCTGGCCCCCGAAGGGGTCACCCGTCCATCCCTGGACGCAGACAAACTCGGTTCCGGACATGTCCGCACCATGAAGCACGACAGTTGTGCCGGCGCTGTTGACGAGCCGGTTGCCATCGACATGAAGGGGAAGAGGGCCCGGTTCCGGGTCCGTGAGGGGCGGCAGGCTGATCGCTGGAGCGAGCGCCGACGCAGCCGCGGTGTCGCCGGAATCCGATCCCGCGTTGACCGCGGCGGGGCCCACGTGGAGTGTGATGGTCAAGACGGCGAGCACCGCGACCATCACGACCGCCGACGCGGCGGCGACCGCGCGGAGCGTACGGTTCCTCACAAGGACCGAGCGTAGCCGCCGCCCGCGTTCAGGGCCATCGGCGCCCCGTTCCGAGCTTGGGCCCTCGTCCCGCCGCCCTGGGCACTCATCCTGCCCCGCACTCCGCTTCGCCGATCAGCGGAGCGGGCTTCCCGGCGTGCCGCTCGCCTCCGCGCCGCGCCGACGTGCCGGCAACGACCCTCTCACCGCCAGCCGCGCATGCGTCAGCATCCGCCGCCAGCGCGGCCACCGTGCCGACGACCAGTCGACCATCGAGTCGCCCATGTCGTGGCGTCCGCGCTGCTCCTCGGGGACCTGGCCCTCCTCCACGGAGCGGATGAGCTCGGGCAGTCGCTCGTAGAAGAGCGCGGAACGGAAGGGCGGATGGAGCGCCCACATCCCCGGGGCCGCGCCCAGGAAGTCGATCCGTTTCATGCCCCCTCGGGCCATCGCCCGGGTGAGGCTGGCCTCCGCCGGCTGGTACGCCGGAAGTCCCTCGAGCCGGGCCAGCAGCGTGTGGCCTCTGTCCGGACGCAGAAGCGGCAGCGGGGCCAGACTCACCAGGCGCTCCATATCGATGATGAACAGCCGGGTGCTGAGCTGATCGGCATGGAAGCCGAGGGTCGACAGGGCCTCGCGTTCGAGTGACTGCGAACGGAGGCTGCCATCGGCGGTGGGCGGCCCGGGCAGAGGGTTGCAGGCGAGCACGTCCGGACGGGCCTCCATCAGGGCGCGTGCTTCGGCCGCCCACGTCTGGCTGCCGCCCCCGTAGAGCATGTCCGAATCCATGTGCAGGACGTACCGCGTGGTGGTCTCCGCCAGACCCGCGAAATACGCGTAGAAGGGGGCGCCCATCCGGTCCTTGGCAGGCACCGCAGCGCCACCGAAGAACCGGTCCGCGACCATCGCCCGCGCCTCCGGCGAGTAGTCGACGTCATGTGTCCGGACCGACGGGTGCCGCCGGCAGCACTCGTCGAGCAACGTGCGCAGCCCGGGAAGCCGCTCTTCCCACGCCGCCCCGTACCGGTTGCGGCTGCGGTGAAGGTCGACGGTCAGCACCACCTCGTCCGCCTGATCCAACCAGCATCGCAGCTGATGGGGGAGGATCCAGCGCGCATGCGGGAGGTCGGTCGGCGCCAGGTTGATCTGCAGGGTCAGCTGAGATGGCATGCAGTCGGAATCCTGAGAGCTGGCGTGCCGGTGTGCCCGGGCTAGATCGGCCGCGGGTGCCGTCTGCCGACGATGACTGCAATCACCAGCAGGATGCCGACGACGATCACCGCGATCCCGGCCCCAGAGCCCACCGCGGGGCCCACGCCGGTGCCTGGGGTGCTGGCCGCAAGGACGCCTCCCGTCGGCGACGCGGTCACCACCGGCTCGCTCGCGCTGGGCGTCGGCGATCCAGAGCCCGACCCCGAGGAGGTGGCCGTCGGCAACACCGAGCCGGTCGGCCTGGGCGTGGGCGACACCGTACCAGTCGGTTTCGGCGTGGGCGAGACCATGCTGGTCGGCGTCGGCGTCGGCGTGGGCGACACCGTACTGGTCGGCGTCGGCGACCCCCCGTCGGTGGGCGTCGGCGATGGGCCCGGCGTCCCCGTCGGAGGCGACGTGCAACCAACGACCCGGATGAATCCCGTGGCGAAGAGGCCGCTCGCCGAGTCGCCCGTCGCCTCGCTGTCCAGCTGGTAGTAGCCGCACTGGGTCAGAGGCTCGGTGGTGAACGTGACCGTCTCCGACCCCAGCGGCGGCAGGCTGAAGCCGGCCTGATACTGGTTGGGAATGTCGTAGACCTGAACGGTGTTCCACCAGTTCTGTGCGATCTCTGTCTGGGTGAGTGCCGGGTCCCCCGTGCTGACGTCGATCCCCTCGAAGGAGGTGATCCGCGCGGTGTTGAACGCCAGAGTCGCGCTGATGGTGGACCCAGTGAGGTTGGTCACGACGTAGGAGAAGGTCGCGCTGTCGCCGAGGTTGTACGCGGTCGGCGGAGGGTAGTACCCGTAAGCCGCAGAGGTGCTAACCGCCTGCGTGCTCGCCCCGACCACGGCAACGCCAGCGGCGATGAAGGCGGCTCCAGCGGCGATGAAGGCGGCTCCAGCGATCGTGACGCCGAGACGCGGCAGTCTCCGCACCCGAGTACCCATAGCTCCCGTTCCCTCTGAAAGCCCTGCTTGCGACGGACGCACCATGCCCGACGGTCTGCCCGGCTCGGCAATGATCGACCCAACCCGCACGAACGTCGTCGTCCGATTGATAAGTTCGCGCATCGTCCGAGTTGAGGCAATGGGCGTGCCCACCCCATCTCGGGACGGCTGTCCCGGCCACTCGTGTCCACCATCCCTGCAACCGCCCAGGCTGGCCCAGGACTACCACGACCGGCCCTTGAGCCCCCCTGACTAGGGGATGTGGGAGGGCCCAGACCTGTGCCAAGATACCCAGCGAGGATCTGGAGACTCGCGGCGGGGGGGCGGTCCGGGGATATGGCGGGTGTGACGGCCGCGGCGTCGAGCCTGATCGTGGCGGCGAACGACCGACGAGGTGGCGGGCTCTTCGTCGTCGGCGGCGCGGGCGTGGGAAAGACGACTGCCCTGAGCGAGATCACAGAGGCCGCACGCCAGGCCTCGATGCGCGTGGTCAGAGCCCAGGGCACGGTCCTGGAACAGGAGTGGCCCCTGGCCCTGGCTCGTCAGCTGCTCGGCTCCGGCGAGACCTCGGTGTCCACCAACGTACAGGACGGTCCCCCGACGGTTCAGAGTGTCGCGGACCGGCTGGAGCGGCTCTTCTCTTTGCCCACCCTCCTCGCGATCGACGACCTGCACTGGGCCGACCCCGAGTCGCTGCTCGTGTTGAGCTACGTCTGCCGGAGGATCACAGCGCAGCCGGTTGCCGTGACGGCCACCCTCCGACCGTGGCCGGAACGAGCCATTGAGGTCGCTTTCGATTTGGAACGGGAGGGGAAGGCCGCCGTCATGAACCTCAACCCTCTCTCGCTCGAGGACTGGTCGCGGGTCGTCGCCGAGAGTGGCGCTGCGCTCAGCCACGAGATCACCAGCTCACTTTGGCGACGGTGTGAGGGCAATCCTCTTGCCCTCTCCGATGTGACCGCGGCATTGGCACGGGGGACCGCGAGCTCCCACGGCGAGCCGTCTATCCGGCTGTCCGAGACGACGGTCCGCTCCTTTCTCGCCGGCCTCAGCCCCGAGGCGGTCCGTTGCGCCGAGGCCGCGAGCGTCTTCGAGGCGCCATTCGGCTCCGAGATTGTCGGCGAGATCGTGGCATCGGTCGAATCAGGTGGATACGCTGCGCTCGACACGCTGTGCCGGGCGGCGGTCCTCCGCCAAGCCTCGGACAGCTCCCTGGAGTTCGCCCAGCCGATGCTCCGCGACGCCCTTTACGCGGGTCTGTCGCTTCCTATGCGCCGTCACCTCCACGGCCTGGCGTTTTCCGCCCTGGCTCGCCGCGGCTTCGAGGCGCAGGCGGCCGATCACGCTCTCAAGTCAGATCTCTCCGGCGACGAGTCGGCGGTCGAGGTCGTCGCGCGGGTAGCCGCGGGGGCTCTAGAGGATGGCTCCGCGGTGTCCGCCGCGCGTCACTTCCGCGCCGCCGTGGAGCTTGCCGGGGACCGGGCGGGCTTCGATCTGCGGTTGAGCCTGGGGGAGGCCCTCCTTCTTTCAGGGCGCGCCGTAGCCGCTGGGAGCGTCCTTCAACGCCTGCTCCGTCAGGGAGACATGCCCACCGAGCCGGAAGCGGAGGCACGGCTCCTGCGGGCACTCGGACACGCGTGCTTCGCCACCGGCAGGGCTTCGAGCTCCGCCGCTCACTACGCCAGGGCGGCGAAGCTCGCCAGTGGGGCGACGGCGGCGGCGGCCCTTCTGGACCTTGCCACGGTTAGCTGGCAGCTGGAAGGCGTCCCGGCTGCGCTCTCAAAGGTGGCTGAGGCGAAGCTGATCGATTCGAGAGCGAGCGTCGGCTCCCGGCTCGCCGCCCAGGACGCGTACCTGCGCGTCCTGGGCGGCACGCACCCCGTCCTGCCGCTGGGAGAGGACCCGGCGTGGGCCGGGATCGAGGAATCACGGCGACGCCCGGACGCCCTGGTAATGCCGTGCGGCAGCGCCCAGCTCTTCGCCGAAACCGCGATCTGCCTGGGTGAGCTCGGCGAGGCCGACCGCGTCCTGGCAACCACCCTGGCGATGGCTCGCCATGCCGGCTCAACACTCGCCGCCGCTCAACTGATGATCACGCGGGCCGACGTGCTGCTTCGACTGGCCCGCCTCGACGAGGCCGCCACCCTCGCGACCGCCGCCGTCAAGGCCGCGGACGGGGCCCCGGGCATCGGCGCTGCGGCGACGGCAATACTCGCGGCGGTCCTGCTCTTCCAGAACCGCCGCGACGAGAGCCGCGAGGCCTGCACACGTGCTGAACGCAGCGTGCGCGAAGGCCCCGACCCTATCGCAGTGCTCTGGATCGGTCACGTGCGGGGTCAGCTGCACCTGCAAGGCGGCAACCCCGCCGGGGCCGTCGAGCAGTACGCCGGGCTGCAGCGGCTCTCCGAGCGCCTCGGTGTGGAGGAGCCCTGCGTCGTCCCCTGGATGGCACACGCCGTCGCGGCTCACGTCGAATCGGGAGACCGCGCCGGAGGCGAGGTCCTGCTCCGCCGCCTGGAGACGAGCGCCGAGCATCTTCGCTGCGGCTGGCCACGTGTGGCGGTGGCCTGGGGCCGGGCGGCGCTGGCCCAGGGTGATGGTGATCTCGCCGGCGCGGAGACGCACCATCGCGCGGCTGTGGAGGCGGCACGGTCGAGCGGGCTCGAGCTTGACCGCATCACGTCCCTGCTGAATCTGGGTCGGACGCTGCGACGCTCCGGCCGCCAGATCGAGGCACGGGGCCCGCTGGCGGAAGGATTGTGGCGCGCGGAGCAGGGCGGAGCGGAGCTGCTCGCCACCCACCTCCGCGACGAGCTTTCCGCGGCGGGAGGTCGCCGATCACGCCGCTCCGCGCCCGGAACGGGGCTCACACCCCAGGAGACGCGAATCGCCGCACTGGCATCGCAGGGCAGGACCAACCGGCAGATCGCCGCCTCACTGTCGCTCTCCATCAACACTGTCGAGACCCACCTGCAGCGGGTGTTCGCCAAGCTCAACATCCGGTCGCGGGTGGAGCTGGTGGCGCGGCGCCAGGCCTCAAAGGGTGACCCCGCCCCCTGACCCATATTCGGGTGCTCCCCTCGCGCGCGCCGTCGAGCGTGCCCTCCTCAGGGTCTTTCCCTGGTCGCTCCAGAACCCTCCGCGCCTCGCGCCGTGAGACGTCGCCCACGTCCCACGAGCTCCATCCCTGGAACCTCAGAAGCGAAGAAGGTGACCGAGAGGCCGCTGCCTCTGGAGGCGATGAAGCCGGGACTCACAGGAGTGAGCGTCCAGCCCCGGCATGCGCATCGTGGTCAGAGAAGAGCTGCCGGAGCCGGCGCAGCATCGCCTGGGTCTCGCCCCGGGGCAGGTCGCCGGTGAGATCGGTGCCGGTCCCTGCGGGGCCGGTCATGCGAACGATCCCGCGGCAGGGGCGGCCAGGTGGCTCGATCATGTCGCCACGGGATGCAAACGGGAGCGCGCCGTAGGAGCGCTCCCGGTCCGCCTCGGGGAGAGGTGGCGACGTACGGCGACGGTCCAGCCCAGCGTGGCCAATGCCATGCCGCGCGCCGCGGGCAAGAGTGTCCCGCCCATCCGATGTCCACCCGCACAGACCCCCACTCTCTGGAGGGCCGAGCTTAGGGTCACGACGGCTCTCCGAAAATGGGCCGTTGATCGCCTCCGACTACGGGAACCCGGATGCGTCCGTGGTTGTCCCCGGCCGGTTGGGACCGGCGCCCACCCCTCGGCGCCTCCGTCTCGCCGACCGCATCAGGCGCCGGCCGCCGCCCTGCGCTACCGTAAGTGGCCGTGTTTGGGGACATCGAGCCCGCCGCCGGCCGCCGATGATTGAAGCCGCCCGTCAGAGCCTGCGCGTCCTGGTCGTCGACGACCATCGGGCGGTGGCGGAGTCGATCGCCATGGCCATCGACCTGCAGCCCGACATGCGCTGCGTCGGCATCGCCGCCTCCATCTCCGAGGCGCGGGCGGTGTTCCTCACCAGCCACCCGGACGTCCTGCTCACCGACGTCCGGCTACCGGATGGCGACGGGGTGGATGCGTCACGGGGCCTCCTCAAGCTGGACCCGGATCTCCGGGTCGTGGTCCTCACCGCCTACACCGACGTGGAGCTGGTGGCCAGAGTCGCCTCCATCGGAGGCTGCGGCATCCTTCCCAAGGAGAGCAGCATCAGCAGCGTCCTGAGCGCGCTCCGGAGGGCGGGGGAAGGTGCGATGTCGGTGGACGGGGGTGTGCTCAGCGTCCTGCTGAAGGAGGTGCATGGCGCTCGCCCGGCGGTCTCCACCCCCGCGGTGAGCCTGACCGAGCGCGAGGCCGAGGTGCTCGGCTGCCTCAGCCAGGGGCTCGACCCCCAGACCATCGCCCGCCGCCTCGGGATCAGCGTCCACACGTGCAGGGGACACGTGAAGAGCATCCTCGGGAAGCTCGAGGCGCACAGCCAACTCGAGGCGGTGGTCAAGGCGATGCGCTGGGGCCTGGTGCCCGACGCGGAAGCCGGGCGTTGACCGCGGAGGTCGAGGCCAACGGCCCTGCTCCCGAGGCGGCTCCCCGGTACCTGGAGGCCGACGGCCAGGTGGCGATCCTCCGGGCCCACGCCCAGCGCTTGGTGCGGGCCAATCTGGCGCTGCTGCGCCAGGTCCGCCCCGGCAGCGTCCTCCAGTGGACGACCCACGACATCCGCACCGTGGTGGGCGCCGCCCACGCCGCCGTCCTCCTCCTCGACGGTCCGGATGGTTCCCCCGGCACCTTTGTCCAATCGGGCCTGGCGCAGAACGTGGCGAGAGCGATCCCCGCGGAGAGGCCGGAGGCTCACGGGCTGCTCCGGGAGGCGATGGAGGCCGGCCGGTCGATGCGGGTCGCCGGCCTCCGCCCGCCCGACGGGGGGGCCACCCTGCCTGCGGGCCACCCTTCCATCACCTCCTTCGTCTCCGCGCCGCTCATCCGGCATCGGGAGGTCATCGGGCTGGTCTACGCGACCAACAAGCGGGGCTCCCACGAGTTCACCCTCGAGGACGAGCACTTCGTCGCCCACATGGCGGCCGAGCTGGGGCGGACGCCGCTCCTGACGAGCGCCGCCACCCCCGAGCTGGTGGACCGGATCGCGGTCACGTCGCAGGCGCTGCGCAGGGAGATGGAGGCGACCCGCTCGTTCCTCAGCAGCCTCTCCCACGAGCTGAGGGGCTCGATCGCCGGGATCCTGGTGTCGGCGGAGCTCATCTCGGATCCGGCCTACGAGAACCTCGACGAGCAGCAGGTCCGCGCTGTGGGACGGCGCATCCACAACGTCGCCGGCAACCTGCTGGCGCTGGTCGACAACCTCCTCGACCTGGGCCGGCTCGAGGCCGGGCGCCTCGACGTCCGCCTGCAGCCGGTGGACCTGCCCCCGGTCCTCGACGACGTCGCCGCCGTGATCGCGCCGCTGGCCGGCGCGGCCGCGGTGGAGATCGAGTGGCCGGCCACGGCCGGCGTCCCCCGGGTGCTCGCCGACCCCATCCGCCTCCGCCAGGTGCTGGTCAACCTGCTCACCAACGCGGTCAAGTTCACCCCCACCGGCGGACGCGCCTGGCTGGAGATCGAGACGGACCCGGAGAGCGTCTGCCTGGCCGTCTGCGACACTGGCAGGGGCATCCCGCCGTCCGAGACGGAGAGGATCTTCGAGCCGTTTGAACGGGGGGACGGAGTGCACGGCCAGGGCGTCGGCCTCGGCCTGGCGATCTGCCGGCGAATCGTGGAGCTCCACAGCAGCCGGCTGGAGGTGAGCAGCGAGCCCGAGGTCGGAAGCCGCTTCTGGTTTCGCCTCCGCAGGTCGCGTGAGCCCCTCCCCCCTCGCCTCCTCCGTCCAGCCGGTGGTCAGAGCGCGGTGCCCGGTCTGGACGGGCGGGCCGCCTCGATCCTCGTGGTCGAGGACGACGACGCCAGCCGGCAATCGATCAGTGACGTCCTGAGCGCGGCCGGCTACCGGGTGCGCTCGGTCGCCACCCGCAGCGGTGCCCTGGAGGCGATCGCCGCCGCCACCGTGGACGCCGTCGTCCTCGACGTCCAGCTCCCCGACGGCAGCGGCCTGGAGATCATCGGAAGGCTCCGCGGCGGGGTCGACCGGCCGCTCGCGGTGGTCGTCCTCTCCGCCGACCGGATCGGGGGCACCGCCGAGCGGGCGATGGCGGCGGGCTGCGACCGGTTTGGGCTCAAGCCGATTGTGGCCGGGGATCTGCTCGCGCTGATCGCGGCCGCCGTGGAGGAACGCCGCGCGGGCTCACCCGCGCCACCTTACGGCTGATCAGCCGGGGATGGTCCAGGCCAGGCTGTCGCCGGTGTCGTCGAAGGCGCTGGGGCGGCTGGTGACCCCGTAGCTGAGCCAGCCGGTGGTGCAGCTGTCCGGCGACAGCTGCTCGAGCGACAGCTCCGGCTGGCGGCCCACGGTCGGGCCGGTGGCGACCCCGATCTGGGTCTTGTCGGGCTCGGCGAGAACGAACTGGAAGGGCGAGACGATCGACTCCACCGGCCCGGCACAGATCCGCAGCTGGACGGCGGCGTAGAAGCCGCCGGAAGGCAGCGGGTTGTTGATCGAGCTCCCCGAGCCGAAATGGTCGGCATAGCCCAGCAGGGTGACGCTGCCCCCGGTGAGCGTCGCCCGGGTGACGTCGATCACGGTCGGCGGCGGGGCCGGGGCGGTGATGGCAGGAGCGCTCGGGCTCGGCTCGGTGGTGAGCCCGGTTGCCCTCCCCGCATCCCCGGGATGAACCGCGGCCGTCGACACCGCGGCCGCCGGCCCGCTCGTGACGTGGTACACGCCGAACGCCACGGCAGCGACCACGATCACAGCGGCCGCCAGGAGGGCCGGACGCGAGGAGAGGCGGGCCCGGCGGCGGCCGCTGGACGCTGCCCGAGCACGCGCCGTCCGTCCATGTTCCCGGCTCTCGGGCGGCAGCGCGCGTCGCGGCGGCGAGACCACGCGGCGCGAAGACGGTGGCGGGTCGGGATGAAGAGGAAGCACGGCAGCCGCGCCACGGCGGCGGCCCAGCTCGTCGGAACGAGTGATGAGGAGGTTGCGCTGCAGGTTGTAGCCGATCTCGGTCAGCTCACCGTCACGGCGCTGGCGCTCCAGCTCGGCCAGTCGCTCCTCCAGCTCCACCCGAGCACCAACCTCCGCCATCATCGCGGTCCAGCCCTGGAGAGAGTCAGGCGCCGCGGAGCGGAGCCGATCCCCCGCTCCGGCGGCGCCCCGTCGGCGGGCGCGGCGAGACAGCCACCTCTCCATTCTGGGGCCGGCCCGCGCACGGCCGCTACCACCCAAATTCGGTGGTCCCACCGCCCCATGTGGGGGCTGGTACGCGCCCCCCGCAACCCGTAGCCTGATGTCGGCGGGGGGCTCGCCGGACTCTCAGATCGAGGCCCAGCGAGGAGAGCCCACAAGGCGCCGTGGTCAGGGGGGGTGGCTGGCTCCGCGACCGGGGGGGCGCGATCCAGGACCACGGCGCCAGGGCGCTCCGGGGGGTTGCGGAAGCCCGGAAAGCCGCGGTCCTGGCGGTCAGCGAGAAGAGGAGGCACCGTGGTCAAGGTAAGGGCGTGCCCGCCGTGATCTCCCGATTTGCCCGCCGCCCGGAGAGCCCCAACCCACACGACGCGTCCGCTGTCAAGACGTCCATCCCCCTCGGGGAGATGCTGGTCGGCAGGGGTGCGGCGACTCCGGCTTCGGTGCGCGCCGCCATCCGTCGCCAGCGCCGCGACAAGCGCAGGATCGGCGAGCTGCTGGTTGACGCCGGTGTCCGTGAGGGGGAGGTCGTCGCCGCCCTCGCGGAGCAGCTCGGCTACGACTCGGTCGACCTGGAGAAGGTCACTCCAGAGCAGGAGGCCCTCTACCTCATCGACCCGGCGACGGCGCACGCGCTGGGCGCCCTCCCGCTCCTCATCGACGATCTGGGAATGGTCCACTGCGCCGTGGCCGACCCTGCGGACACGGCCCGCATGGAGAGCCTGCAGGAGACAGTGGGACACCCCGTCTTTCCACGTCTGGCGGGGCGGCTGGCCCTGGACCGCGCCCTGGATCGCCACTACACCGTCCTCCACAAGGTCGACCACGCGGTGGCGCGCGCCGTCGTCGATCGGCAGGAGGCACCCGCGGCCAGCCTCGCAATACCGCTGCGCGCCGATGCCCCGGTGGTGCAGATCGTCGACCTACTGCTCACCCAGGCATTGCGCGACCGCGCCTCCGACGTCCACGTCGAGCCACAGGCCGACCGGCTCCGCATTCGCTTCCGGATCGACGGGGCGCTGCACGACGTCAACGACCTCCCCACCACCCTGGTGGGGCCGATCGCCTCGCGACTCAAGATCCTTGCCAACATGGACATCGTTGATCGCCATCGCAGCCAGGACGGCCAGCTGGAGATGACCATCGACGGACGGCCGGTGGACATCCGGGTCTCGACCATGGAGACGATCTGGGGCGAGAAGGTGGTGCTCCGCCTCCTCGACCGCACCCGATCACTGGTCCCCCTCGCCGACCTCGGATTGCAGCCCGCAGCACGAGACCGCGTGCGACGGCTCATCGACTCGCCGTACGGGATGCTGGTGGTGGCCGGGCCCACCGGCGCCGGCAAGACCACCACGCTCTACGCCGCGCTCAGCGAGCTGGACAGTGCGGCCCGCAACATCACGACCATCGAGGACCCGGTCGAGTACCGCTTCGAGAACATCAACCAGGTCCAGATCAACCGGCTGGCGGGTACCACCTTCGCCAACGGCCTCAAGGCGATCCTGCGCCAGGACCCGGACATCATCCTGGTCGGCGAGGTCCGGGATGTGGAGACCGCCCAGATCGCGATCCAGTCGGCGCTGACCGGCCACCTCGTGCTCTGCTCGATGCACTCCGCCGATTCGGTGGGGGCGATCTACCGCTTCATCGACATGGGGATCGAGCCCTACCTGGTCGCCTCGGCACTGATCGGCGTGGTTGCCCAGCGGCTGGTGCGGGTCGTCTGCGAGCGATGCGCAGGTTCGACCCCGCCCACAGCGGCGGAGGCCGCCTTCTTCCGGGCCACCACCGGCACCGAGCCCCCGGCCCGCATGCCCCAGGCGGTCGGCTGCGCGCGCTGCACCGGGACCGGCTTCCACAGCCGGGTGGGCGTCTTCGAGTGCCTCCAGGTCGACGACCCGGTCCGGGAGAGGATCGTGGCGAGATCGCGTCACGCGGAGCTGCTGGAATCGGCCGTCGTCAACGGGATGCACACCCTCCAGGAGGCCGGCTGCGACATGGCCGCCAGTGGCCGCACCACGCTCGCCGAGGTGATGCGCACCGTGTACACGATCTGAGAGGCGAACGGTGATCGACGCAGCTTCCGCGCAGCCCCGACGGATACAGCTCTTCGAGTACACGGCCACCAACCCCGACGGCACGGAGGTCAAGGGGGTGATGGAGGCCGCCGACTCGGAGGCCGTCTGGCACGCCATCGCGGTGCGCG
>Ga0224558_1000411_pt1 | contig 50256 bp, 59 predicted proteins | sample 714S32024metaG_FD_180682 | JGI IMG/M metagenome (GOLD analysis project Ga0224558, IMG submission 180682) | Peat soil microbial communities from Stordalen Mire, Sweden - 717 S3 20-24 | ecosystem: Environmental > Terrestrial > Soil > Wetlands > Peat | place: Sweden: Norrbotten County, Stordalen... | reverse complement strand
GACGGCGAATTCAGGCTCTTGCCTGCCTCGGTCAAATTGTGCATACCCGATGTCGCGATTCATGCCGGTCCGGTCATGCGAGACAAAAATGGCTGGGTTGGTGACCTCAAATGGGGCGCTGGAAATCCAAATGAGATTGCCAGGTTGGAGCTGCTTGAGGCTCTTGATGGGCGCCTGCGTTTTCATAAATTGTAAGAGTTTTGCTTCCTGGGTGTCATCGTTATGGGAGTGGCCGCCGTTGAATCAGCAGGGGCGGCTCAGTGCTGGGCGAGGTGCCGGCCAAGCTCACGCTGGGCTGCCTCATCGGGGCGGTGTTTGGCTCTCCCTCCCAAGGGGAGTTCCTGGGAACCAAGCGCGGGTTCCGGTCGTAGGGATCCACTCGATGGTGAGGCCTTTGGGCTGGCATCCGGCGGTGAGGCAAAACTGACGAATAACTTTTTTTATCATGATGTTTATGTGACAAGATTTTGGATTGCTTCACAAAGCCGGGCCGGGCTGAAGACGGCTGTTTTCTTGGCCTTCTTGAGCGTGAATTGGCCGTCCTTCAAGTGATACTCCTGCTTCCGACTCCCGACGGTGATCTGAACGGACAGCATCCATCCGTCTGGGTCCGGCTTGGCTATTTCATCCTTCAGGGCAGAAATTAGCTCGGGAATGGTGGACTCGCCAGCCGTGAAAACCGTGCCGTGTTCGCCGCAGAGCTCGCACTCCAGTTGCCCATCCGGAAGAACATTGGCCGTCTGGTACTGGTGGTTGGCGTAGTTGACGCGGATGCTCTTAACCTTCAGCGGCCTCCTTGCAGGGGGACGGCTTTGGGTGAGCCTGCTCACAGTTTCATCCCGTTCTCTTTCAGCACCTGCAGGAATGCTTCCGCATTGCCGATGGCGTCGTTGACTGGGTTGTGGTCGTGGACGGTTCGGCGGAGGTGTTTGAAGTTCCGGCGCAGGTTCCTCACCACTCCCTTGTAGAGGGATCCGAGGTTGGTCGAGGAGTGGCCAAAGGGGTTCCGGCCCAGGAAGTGATGGAGGTACCAGTTGATGAAGCCGTAATCGAACCCGTTGTTGTCGGAGATGAACGCCGGGTCGTTCGGGCAGTGGGCGGCCAGCCATGCTTCGAACTCGTTCATGGTCAGTCTCGCGTCTGGGAATCGGAGGGTCTCCTCCCGGGTGAAGCCGCTGACGGCAAGCGCCGCCGGGAGCCACTTTGATGAGATGGGCCGGAGCTTCCCATAGAAGGTTTTTGAAAGCGTTTCATCAACGAGGACGGCCCCGAAGCAGATCATCGAGTAATCTTCCGTTCCGGGGATGGGCCCGTCCGATTCAATATCAACCATTACGTACGGCATATTTTTTAAGCAGCTCAAGGGCCTTGATGCGGGTGCTGAAGCTGTCGGAGATGACGCGAGCTTCACGAGCCAGTGGCTCGCATCCGTTCTTTTCACTTGTGACGGCAAGTTTTTCCAAGGCGCGGGCTGCTGCCGCCATGTCACGGTTCAAATCGTTGCCTTGAGAGGGCCTCGGTGGTTTTGCCGCGGTGGCGTTCATGCTTGCCGGAATGTGGGGTGTCCAACTGCTGTCCGGCGCTCGCGGAGGCCGATGGCAAACCCGTTGAGCCAGTTCTTGGTATTGGGAGCGTCCACTGCCGCAGTTGCGCATCCCAGACCGAAATACATCGAGCCTCGCCGGGTTCGGTCTTCCTTCAGGCCCGCTTCCTTTCCCATGTCAAAGGCCCATGGGATGAGTTGCACTTGAGGATAGGGCTCCTGCGTCTCGGTTTTGGGTTCTTGAGTCCCGGTATCGGCTGTGCTCACATTATGCGGTTTCAAAGTTGTGCATGACCGGAATTTCTGGTTTCCCGGTTTCATCGATCCCATAGTGGGCGACCAGGACGTTCACTTGCATGCCTGCTTGGTGCAAGCGCACCATCTCTCTGCGCTGCTCAGGCGTGAGTCCGCTGCCACAATTGAATTCTAGTGCCGGATTGCCAAGTTGCACAAGCAACTTGGCTGGGTCCGGATTAACAAACCCCAGGACAGAGAACTTCTGCTTGTAGATGGGCTTCACCTTCCAGGCGCCCGCGCGGGCTTTGTTCTCGCCGGAGAGCTTGCAGAAGGACTGGGCGTTGGCATCCCAGAAAACATACCCCTCTATTTGTGATTCCCGCGCTTCCTCCACGGCTTCAACGGCCTGCTGCAGCCGCGTGTAGGGTGCCTGCTCCACCCGGAGCCGTTCTGGAATCCGCGCGAACCTGTCGCGATAAGGCAGATGAGCCAGCGGCTTCCCGTCCCAGCAGAGGATATCAAACACCCTGTAGGTGGCATTCTGCGGCGGTTGTGCCGCCGTTCCTTCGAGCCCGTTGACGTGCCATGTGTACCACTCCTGGAAGGCTTCCAGGTCTTCGATGGTGGTGTTTGGGATGTGGATTTCGCCCAGGAGAATGGTCTCGCAGGGGAGGGTTTGCAGGTCGCAGCGCCAGTTAGGGATGCCGGCCCATCGCTTGCTGCCGAGGTTCGCCAGCGGCAGGTTGGAAGCCGTGTAAAAATCGACCCCGCCCCGGTTGGCGATGGCCGTGGAGAAGTTGCCGTTGTATTTGCGGCTGCCTATGATCTCAGGGTTGCGCTGGAGGTCGATGGGCCGAATTTCCCGGATCGGCTTGCTCGGCTGGAACTTGCGCCCCTTAACGGCCTGCACTATCGAATCGAAGGCCATGTGTTCGGCGACTTTTCTCATGGCTGTTTCTTCTTGCGGATGGCGCGGATGTTCGGGCCGAACTTCGCATGCATGTCCTGCACCTTGTCCGGGCTGAGAATCTCCAGGCGGATAGACTTCCCCGCTTTGAGGGTGATCTTCTTGATTGCTTTCCCAGCGGCGATCGCGGCGGAAAGCCTGGCGTTGGCGTCCTTCACTGCCTTCTCCGCTTCCAGGACGTCTTTGATCTCCTGGCAGGTGTCGGTGCGGTCGAACTCTGCGTGGGCCTGGGGATTCACGTCGCAGACTGCCAGCCCGGTCTTCTGGGTCACGATCAGCACGCTCTTGTCCTCGCCGAGAAATCCGATGAGCGACGCAAGGGCTTCGACCTTCGAGGACTCCTTTTTGGCTTCCTTGGCTTTGAGGGTTTTGACGACGTTGTAGAATTCCTGCAGTTCGGCCGGCAGGTCTCTGAGTGCATTGATTTTCATTTGTTCGGGCTGCCTGCTTGAGCGTGGCTTAGGGCTTTTTCTTCCCCGTGAACTGCAATCCAGCTTAAAAAGTGCTCTGGCCCTTGGAGAAGATCGCCTCGACGTCCTTGCGCTTGGGTTCCTGTGGCGGTTTTGACTTTCTTCATGATTTGGTTCCCTTCTTTCAACGGAGTTGAAGTTTTCAACTCTGCGATGGTCTGTCGGCCGGGGATTTGAGCCCTCATTTCGGACTCGGGAGACTGCGGATGACGCTCGTTCATCGTGAACGTCATGGGGTTGAAGCGGGCGGCTTGGCCGCCCTGGCCTGTGCAATTATGTTGGGCCGGATTAGGCCTCCGCCGCGGCGCTCATGGCGGCCACTTCGGTCGCGATGAGGTCTTTCAGAGCCGGCAGCGAGAAGCCGGCGGCGCTCTGGACGATTTTGGCTGAAACCTGGGTGATGGTGGCAGGGTTCCGCAAAGCCTTCGGCAGGCTCCGGCGGACCATCCCTTGGACCTGTCCGTTGAAGTAGGCAGCGCGCCGGGCCAGTTCCTGCCGGTAGGTGGCGATGGTTTCGGCTGTGATCAGCGCCGTGAGTGCCTTCAGGCTCATTCGCGCGTTGGTGCGCTCGCCGCACCAGAGGACGGCGCTCATGACGAGGTTCGTGTTGAGATTGCTGGCCTTTGCAAAAGCTGAGACCGGGGCCTTGAGTGCCTGGCGGTTTTTGACGCTGATGCGGCCGTTCTTTGCTGTTTTTGTGTTCATTTTTTGTTTGTGTTTTTGTTCGAGGTTTTACTCGCATCGATTGTGGTGATTGAGCGGAGCTTTTTGATGGCCTCGGGATTTTGCCGGCCATATGCGTCTTTATCACGAATTTGCTCGATGGCTTGTAAGATGCTGGCTTTCCATCCCAAGCGTCGGCAACCGTATTAAAAGCACATTGACGATTTCAAAGACGATTTCCTGAAGGGGCACAAGGATTTGGATGCAATCGTGTGCCGTGATTTGAACTACATCAAAATTTTGCTTGAAGAAAATCCGGATCGGCTACGGGGAGTCTCATACTGCCGTCTAATCGCGGTTTTCCCGCAACTTGCGGACCAGGGCGCTGGCGCCGCTGCGTACGTACTCCGGCTCGCGGTCATTGGCGGCGATCGTCTCGATTTCGTTCCCGAAGAATTTCAGCCGGGCAGCCGGCAGGTGGGCCAACTGGTCCAGGATCTGACGGCGCTCCGCGTTGTCCGCATTCTTCAGGCGCTCGAGCAAGGCGGGTTCGACGCCGTCCTCGCCCAGTTGAATCAGGCTCACGGCCGCGCTGACGCGCACGAGCGAGTCGGCATCGCCGCGCAAGTTGCGGAGAATGGACCGGCTGCTTCCCTGGTCTGACCCAGCGGCTGCGCCCAGCCCGAGGGCGGCTTGCGCGCGGTCGCTGGCGTCCTTCGCTCCGGCCAGTGCGCGGTAAAATGCCTGTGCTTGTTCCAGGCCGATTTTGCTCACAGCCTCCAGGACTTGCTCGGCGGTGAGCAGCTCTTCATCGCGGCGCGGGTCGTGTGGACGGCGCAGCGCCGCCACTTTTAATTCGTCCCAGTCGCTGGCAATGGCATCCACGTTGCGGAGCGCGGTGAATTCGGCTTGATAGGAAGCCACGGCCTGTTGGGCAAGAAAGCCGCTGCCGACGCGGCGATTGTGGTCGGCGTTACGCGCATCGGCGTAAAGCTCGGCCAGGCGTGGCAACGACTCGCGGGCCTTCAACTCGCCCAGCGCCCAGACGATGGAGGCGCGGGCCAGGCCGCTTTCCATGTCGAGCGCCTGGATCAGATACGGGATGGACGATGGGTCGCCAATGGCCCCGCAGGCGCGGGCGGCGTTGGAGCGCACGACGCGGTCCGGGCTGGCCAGGGCGCGGTGCAACGTCGGGAGCATCTCCTTACCAGCCTGCTGGAAGATGGCTTGCACGAACGCCCGCAACGAACCCCAGCGCTCGATGTCTTGCACCGTGAGCAGGATATCGGCGGCGTCCGGATGTCGGCGCAGCGATGCGCCCAGCGCCGGATACAGCTTCTTGATATCGTCGTGATTGGGTGGCGGGCGCTGCACCAGAAACTCAAATATCTTCCTGTCTGCGTGCGGGGCCAACGCGGCGTAGGCCCGCACGGCATCCGCTTCCACGCCGATGGAAGAATCCGCGCCATAGGGAAAGTTGCCGAAGCCGTAGTTGCGCTGGATGATGTCCTCAAAGAAAGAAAGGGCCGGGACTTCGCCGTGGTTGGCCAGGGCCAGGGCGGCGACGGCGCGGATGTAAGGATCGCTGTCGTCGAGCGCCTGGCGCAGCGGCGGAAGCACGGCGTCGCCCTTCGAGCGCGAGAGCAGCCAGACGGCAGTCGAGCGCACATGGGAGTACGGGTCGCGCACACAATCGGCGAGGATTGGCACGTATTCGTCGCCGCCTTGCAGGACGGGGGTCATCGCCGCCGCCAGAGCATTGGCGCGCACATAGCGGTTGGTGTGGGTGACCAGTTCCTTCAACTGGGCCACCGAGATGGGATTTGGGAAATGCACGTGCGCGGCTTCTTCGCGCAGGGATTTCGTGAGTTCTTGCGTGCGGTTGGGAATGCGCTGCGAGTTCAGCGAGGCGAACGCCAGCGTGGGAGCGTCCTTGCCGCTGAAGATCACCAAGCCTCGGCCGCCACAAAGCCAGGTCTTGCCCTCGCGTTCGTAGCGGCGGTAGGCCGGGCCGCCGAGGAAGGGGAGCGTGCCGATGTTCGTCTGCTCACGCTTATCGCCATCCGATCGGGGCACAATTTCCGGTTCGCCACCCGAGGTGAATTGGCCCGTCGTTGGATTAAACCGGCTTGGGGGGTACTGAAGGTAGAGTTGAAAGTCGTCTTTGGCGTTGGGGTTGCGCACCAGGCCGTAGTGCAGTTCCAACTGGCCATCTTTCACCGCCAGCCCAACGATCTTGTCCGTGCTCATTCCATCGGAGTGGAAGTACGACGTGAACACCCGGGTTTCGGGATCGAACACCACCAGACCGCCACGTGAATTGTCCCAGCCGGAGGCGAAGTAGAGTTTTCCCGCCAACGCTGTGCCATCAATGACCGGACCACAGCAGACACCCTCCGAACTGGTGAAATGCTGCAAGGTCACTTCGCCGTGCCGCAGCACGGCGAGGCCGGCACCGACGCAGAGCCATTCCTGCTGGTGCGTGTCGTCGAACAACACCCCCCACACGGCGTCGCTCGGCCACCGATCCGCCCAGGACGAGGCCAGCACGCCGGCGCGCAGGGCGTCGGGCCAGGCATCCAGGGAAACGCGATGGAGTTGGCTATCGGGCATGACGAAATACAATCCGCCGTGCGCTTGATTGGGCAGGCCGCTGCGGACCAGCGTGCCGTCGGGCAGGAGCATGCCTTCCGGCAGCGGATCGCTGATATGGCCGGGAGTTCCCGATTCGGATTGTGGCATGCGGCGGATCTGGTTGGCGGCTTCGTCAAAGAAATAAGGTCCCGAATCCGCAGTGAAAACGAGCCGGCCCTTGTCTTTACCGAGGAAAGCAAATCCTCCGTTAATCAGGCGCTCATTGCGCGAAATGTTTTCACCGAGTTGAAGGGGCGTAACGCGCAGCGTGCGGCGATCCACACGCGCGGGCCGGTGACGCAATTCGTCGTTCAGGTAAACATCCGCCCAGACCTGGCCGTCCAGGATGCCAATGAGATGCACTGGATCGCGGTTGCCTGGATTCTCCAGCGCGCTCCACGTATCCGCCACGCGGTCGTAGCGGAGCAACCCATGACTGCCGTCGGCCCAGAGGTACTCGCGATCGGGCTCAAAGCGGCCCAACTGCGGCGTGTGCTCGAAGCCGAAATCCTCCGCTGAAAACGTGCGCAAGGACAGCGTGCCCAAGTTCATCAACAGGACGCTGTCGCGCGTGCCAATCCAGAGCTGCTGACCATCCAGGGCTAGCGCAGTCACATGGCCAAGCGGCTCGCGGGCGACCGCCCAGGTTCCTGCCTCGATGCGGAACAATCCCTCAGGAGTGCCCACCCAGACGTGCTGCTGGGTGGCCACCAGGGCGGCAACCTCGGTGCCCAGCAGGATGCGCGTGACCGGCGCACCTTTGAAGTCATACACCGCCACGCCCCACGGCTGCCCGGCATAGACGAACCGTTCATCGCGCGCCACGCAGGTAACCGACTCGCAGGAGGCGGTGAGGCGAACCTCGGGCGGTAGGTTGGCCCAAGGCAGGACGGGCCTTCCGGGGGTCCCGGCGTCGGTGCTGGTGCCAGCCGTGCGGGACGCCGGTCCGGCCCGGCGCTCCAATTGGGCGCCGGCGCCGGCCCAGCGCGAATTCTTCAGGGCGGTAGTGAGTTGGTCCTGGTACGGCTTGTCGTCCGCGTGCTGGATGGCCAGCGCCAGGCAGGCATTGCCGAATTCCTCCAGCCCATTTTCCTCGAACGACCAGTAGAGGTTCGGGTCATACGTCTCAAAGGGCTTCTCGCCTTTGGCCAGGCGCAGGCCAAGGGCACGCAAGTTGTCGAGTTGACCGCTTTTTTCATAGAGCCGCATCAAGCGGTATGCCAGGTCGAGGTAGTTCTTGAAGTGCGTGCGGTTCCAAGCGCCTTTGCCCCGCAGGAAAGCGCTGGCGGCATCGGTGGCCAGCAGCGTCTCCATCGCGGCGATGGCCTCGGGGCCGTCGATGCGGTCTTCGAGGTCCAGGAGTTCTAGCCGCGCCACGGCCTCACGCGGATTGGCAGCGACGACGGCGCGGAGGAAATCGCGCTCCTGAGCGCGGCCCAGCTTGGCGAAGCGCTCCCGCCATTCATCGCGGCTGTAATAACCGCCCTGCGCCACGACGGCGGCGGCATTCGTGATGGCTGCCGCGTAGAGTCGCTGCTGCCAGGCCAGGTTCGCGCGGACTTGAGGCGTGGTTGCTTCAGCCAGACGCCGTTGCGCCCATTCATTGAAGCGCGCTTCCTGCCCGGCGGCGGAGAACCGCTGGGCCATCTGTTCGACAGTCGTCAGGTTTTGGAGCCGGCCCTCGTTGGACTCGCACTGCGCCAATTCCATTTCCAGAACCTTGTCGGTGCGGCCGAGAGCGGCGTAGAGGCGCGCCAGCCGGTCCTGGAGCTGGAGCGCGGCCAGTGGCGAAGACTCCGTATGCTCGAGCTGTCCTGGAAAGAAAGCCTGCGCTTGCTGGTACGGCGACTCGGAAATCTGTTCTTCCCCATCGGGCAACTGCACCGGAGCGGGCTTCATGGCGAGGGCCTTTTCAAACTCGGCCACCGCTTCCGCGGTCTGCTGAAATTCCTCGTAAGCCAGTCCGCGGCGGCAGGCCACGGTGAGCGCATCGAAGTCGGCGTGCTGGATGAAGTCGAGTTCGAGCGCGAGCGCGGCATCGCGCTGTCCCTGGTGCAAGCGGACCTGCGCCAGCACGCGGCGGGCGCGGTTTTGGCCGGCGTCAATCTGCTGCTGCAGCTCGGCGACCAGCGCCGGTTCGCGGCCGGCGCTCTTGAACTCACCGTGCGTCAGCCGAATAAACTCCTTGCGCGAGACTCCGACTGTGCCGGGGCCGAAGCCGAAGTGATTGAACGCGGGCGCGTTTCTCACTGGCAGAGCGGGCATTGACGCGGGCATTGGCTCCTGCGGGGTGAGATTCGGATTCCGATTCATGTCCATCACGCGCAGCGGCTCCAGCAAAAGCGCCAGGGCGTTGTTGGTCTGGCCGGCGCGTTTGAGAAAGAAGGCGTAGTCGAGAGCGAACTGGAGGCCATAGCTGTTGAAACCATGGGGGCGGACCAGCTTTTTCTCTTCGCCGACCTTCTGAGCTTTCTCGTCGTAACGCGGCGCCAGCACCAAGTAAGGCTGCGTGTTGGCGCGATGCACCTCCCAGAGCCGCGCAAACTCTCTTGCCGCGTCCTCGGTCAGGTCCAGGGCAATGAGCCGCCGGAGCAGCCAATTGTCGCGGTGACTGCCAGGACCGTAGGAAAACGGCAGCGACAGCTGGCCGCGCGCGAAGCTTTCGAAGCCGTTGTCTAAACCCAGTTGCTGCGGGGGTTCAACGGGATAGTAACCCGGCTGCGCCGCGCCCCAGTTCTCCGCGGGCGCTGTGGCGGCGAGTTGGTGGTAGCGCTGCTTTGCCTGCTCGGTCTGAGCGCTGGCGAGCAGGAGGTCCGCTTCGACGAGGGCGGCGCGCGGCGATTCCAGCCTGCGTGGGTTCTGGCGAAGCAACGCCAGGAACTCCTGGGCATTCCCCCGGGCGAGCGAAGCCGCGGCGAACTCCCCGCCGGGCACGGCGAGGAACTTCAGGAAAGCTTCCTTGTCGTTACCCTCGTGCTCCAGCTTCCGGGCTTCCTGGAATGCCGAGTAATCATCGACGTCCCCCGCGACCAGGAAGCTGGCGGAGGCCGCGAGCACAAGACCAACGAACAGTCTGAGAGAGCGCTTCTTCATGCCGTCACTTTAGCTGGGCTGAAGGGGGAGTTGTCATCTGGGATTTCCCATATGGTTTAATGCCCACGACCTGCGTGGGTGGTTTTTGTGATTTTCTGCCTGCTCCCTGAATTTGCAAGTCGTTTTTCCAGTCCGCCCTCGGTTTTTGTCCGGCGCGGGAGGTGTTTCGACGCCATTGTTGGCTCCAATGCCATTTTTCTTCTGGAGGTGAAGACACCTCTTCCGTGTTTTTTGTTGTTTTCATGCGAGTCCTTTCACTTTTCCTTCATCCTGACATTGCGGACGACAATCTCAGCCGCCCAATCCGTTCCAAAATGGCCCGGAACAACTCTCGCGGCACCGCCACTTCCTCCATCTGGAAGATGATCTTCCGGGAACGGCGCACGACTTTCGCCCCAATCTTAATCAGTTTCTCCCGCAACGTCGTCAATGTCCAGTGACGCACTGCTTACTTAAACGCCAGCCAGCAGGCCATCTCGCCGTCCAACCCCTACGGATTCCAAGGGGCGCATCGGCGCATTGACACCGCGGAAGGCGCGAGGGCCTTCTGCGACCTCATCATCCCCGCGATCCGGACCAACGATGGCCAGGGCCTCATCGTGTGGGGCCAGGGGGGCGACGACGCGCGCGGCGGCATGTATCGGCCCGACTTCGACGTGCTCCCGCCGGAAGTCGAGGCGCAGTGGACCAACATCATCGCCCCTCGCTTCCAAGCGGCGGGCGTGCGGCTTGGCGTGGCCACACGCCCGCGCGACCTGGCCGTGAAGCTCGACTGGAACCAGGACCAAATCATCAACATCAACCCCGACGACCCCGGCCATCGCGAGATGCTGTGGCGGCGCTTCGATAGCATGATGAAGAAAGGATGCACGCTCTTCTACCTCGACAGCTTCGGCGACAGCCTGGAAGACGTGAAGCTCATGCGCTGGCTGCGCGAGAAGCTCGGATCCGGCGTGCGCACCTATTGCGAGCACCAATGCGACGCCATCGTGCCGTTCAGCGGGGGTTACAGCGAGACGACGCTCCATGCCGAACCGCAGGACAATCCGCCGCACTACCGCGTCTGGAGCGGGGTGGATCAATAGGAAGTCTATCGCTGGCTTTGCCCAGGCTCCGAACTCGCGGCACGGTATTACGAAAAGAAAGGCGAGCCGCCCGCCGCCTTCGAGACGCCGGACCAGTTCTACGCCCGCAACCAAATCATCCCGCTGGTGCCGGTGAACGATTTTTTCCGCGCGCCGGCTATCAAGGCACTGCAAGCCAAGCCCTCCAGGCCATGAATTGGTCCGCGGCCTTGCCCGGTAAAATCCCTGAATTGGCGCAAAACCACCCGCGATTATGCCACAGACCCCGAATTAGTTATGAATGACACGCCCCTCTGCGCATCGAAACGCACGGGCAGAAGCTTATGGCAGCAATACCGCATCTACCGGCACCGGCTCGAATTGCAATCCTGGGTGCTCCTTCACACCGTCGTCAATTCTGAGAGTGCGCAGGCGGAGCGGTCAGGGCTGCGACTTCAGTGTTGATGACCTCTTTCAGTGCTGGGATGGAGAGTTTCCGAGCTGCCTGGATAACGGCGAAGACCCTGGCCGTAACCGCCTGCACGTTCTCTTCGGTGCGGGCTGAAGCTGGAATGGCGTTCGCCACCATGCCCGCCACCTGCTGGCTGCGGGCGGCTTCCCTGCGGGCCAGTTCAGCGTTATAGCTGGCAACCGTCTCCGCGTTTACCATGTTAGTGATCTCGATTGGTTGTTTTTCGCCGGCCCAGAGGACAGCGCTCATCACGAATCCGACAGAGAGTTCATGGGCCTTGGCAAACTCTGTGACGGGCTTTACGAGAGCCCTGCGGGTGGCAACGTCAATTTTGCTGGCATTCATTGGTGATTATGCTTTCGCTTTGAACGGATTTTTCGCACTGAGAGTCCTTGCAGCCCTGACTCCAGCTTTTGTAAACTCATCCACGATCCCCATTAGCTCGTCGCTGATTTTCTGCATGGCATTTTTGGCGTCTCCGAAGGCGTATTGGGCGATGCTCCGGACACTCTGTGTGCTGATCTCCACCCGGGTTGCCTGGAGGACGCGGCTCTGTGCGACGATGCCATTCCAACAGGCGTCGAATGTATCGAGCCGGGTGCCCTTCCCGTGCGCATGCTGGGCAATGCTCTTCAAGCTGACAGTCGTGATGCGTATCCGCCTCACTTTCAGCGTGGGATTCCCCTGCACGATGCCCTCCCAATATGTTTCAAATTCTGATTTCATTTGCGCGGTCTTACCCCTCATCCTCATCGCTGTCCTCGGCCTTGTACTTGAGCTGGCCGATCACGCATTCGGGCGGGTCCACGTCATCGCGAACACCCAAGCTGGTGGGCTGAAAGAGGCTCCCTCCCTTGTAGGCGTAGAGGTAGCGGACTTCCAGGACCTGCCCCACCTTGGGGACGGGCTGGTTGGCCGGAATGGTGACATTCCCGACGGGAACCGGGACTGAGATGTCACCAGAGTTGTCATAAACGCTGACGGCCACGCTCCGTTTGAGATTGACCTTGGTGACGGCGACCGACGCCGTGGCGTAAAACTTGTATTTCAGTTGGTCGCCACCGCTGCTCGGACGGCCAACCGTGGCTGGGGCGCTCACCAGCTTGAAGACCATCCCTTCCCGTTTCTGCTTCTTCAGCCTCTCGAACATCTGGCGCTTCTCCTTCGGAGTCCAGGCTGTTTCGACCAGGATGATGGCGCCCCCGCTTACCGGGGATCGGGCGATCAGGTTCCTCAGCTCCGAGTACCGCTCTTTGTAGGGCTTTGAACGCAGGTTCTTGCCATCGATCTCCAGGAGATCGAATACGTAGAGCCTGTCGCCGATGGCTTCGCCGTCGACGACGAAGGTGCCTATGAAGTCTTCCAAAGCCTTCTGAATGGGGAGGGGAAGGGCCATGAGCAGCCCTTTTTTGTTGGCTCCCACAACGGCGTCGTTTTTGCGCACCATGGTGTGGCGGCCGTCGAATTTTTCCTGACCGCAGTGAATCAAGTCGTTGAGGAGCAACTCCAGCTCCGCATCATCGATCATGTTCAGAAGCTGAGGCAGGAGGCCACTGACTTTGCCCGCGTTTTCGGTGCCGGCGTAGGGTGTTCCACCGGCCGCGGGGGTGTAACCTTTGCCCATCTTCTCGGCAACGATCTTGTCGTAGATTGTCTTGGCCTTGTCGTACGCGACGGGTTCACTGGTTTTGGTGCCGGTCTGCAAGGTGGATCCCCGGCGCCCGAAGGCGAAGTTCACAATCCACCCATCTCCCTTGGCTTCAAGGTGTGCATGATACACTTTGTCAGACGGGCCTTGCTGGTAGTACAAACTGATGGTCTCGTTCATAGATTAGGTTAATAGTTGATTATATTCCGTTGCCGTGTCCACTTCTTTTGGCTCCTCTCTGAATCCCAACGAAAAGCGGGCCTCTCCTTCCTTGGGAGTCAGTTTGTCGGGGCTGCTTAACGCCCATGACCACCCCGCCACACGTCGCGCCCGCGGAAACCCCCGCCGCCAAAGCCTCCACCGATGCTTCCCCCTCGAAAGCCGCCGCCAATGTTCCCACCAACTCCAGGTCCCCAACCCCAACTGCGTCCCCAGCCCACGCCTCCGATGACCACGGGCGGCCAGTAGTAGCAAGGCGATCCAATGTAATACGGGGGGTACCCACTATCGTAAGCAGGATAGACCGGATAATCCAAACCATCCATCACGACAGGCGGCGCCGGCGCTGAGGGCATCACATACGGCGTAGGTGGTTGGGCTGCGTATGCGCCGTTTGGAACTCGCCGGGGCTGGTAGTACTGCTGATCGACCCGCTGTTGCTGCAGTTGCCCGATTTGCCGCTGCCCGACTTGCTGCCGCTGAAGCTGTCCGCCTCGCTCGATCATCGCTTTGATGACCTCCTGCGGCAGGCCCGCGGTCTGCAGGTGGATGATCTCATCGGCGCTGAGATGATACGCCAGCGCAGTGGTGTTGATGTAACCGATGATCAGGTCCTTACTGATTCCACCTTTGAACATTTTCAGGACCTCGCCCGCTCCGGAGGGAAGGGCAGGGGAGGGGGCGCTGCCGGTTGTGGGTGGTACTGAGGCCTCGGCGTTTGGCTTGGCAGCGCGTGCGACGCTCCCGGGGATGCCGAGGCAGATCGCGGTGAACATAGCCGCCAGCGCCATGCGAATTACTGATGAACTGTTTTTCATTTCCTCGTCTCCTCCGTTTTCTGACACATCACAATGCAGGAGTTGCATTGCTTTTGAGCAAGCTGTTTTCAAGCCTATATGTGCCTTTATTGTTTTCCACCTTTGCCCGTGTTTCTTTTTATTGGTCTCATTTTTGTCTTGTTGCGCGTAGCGGTTGCCTTGTTTTGTCCGGCTGAAAAAGAGGACAGGGAGCAGACCCTCATTGTGATCCACTCCCTGCTTGCCCGTTTTCAGGGCAGAACTAGGCGCGTAGTGACTGGGACAACCTCCCCTTGCTGTTTCACTTGGCGGCTGGCGATCAGGCGGCCGCTTTTTTGAACATTTGTGGCTGTTTTCGAGCGTCTCTCTTTACTTGGAAAGCATGGTGACGGCAATGCATTGCGAGGTTGATGGAGGCGCCGCGGGCTTAAATCGTCAGTATCGAGTGAATCCTCTTCATAAGAGCGCCTCGTACTCCTTGAAGATGGCAAGGCGCTCTTCTTGAGAAAGGATGCCACAAAACGGGCTGGACTGGCGCAGGCGACGCGCTTCCTCATCGAAGCTGGTTAAAAGACCCAGGACTTTTTCAAGGGGCCAGTTTTCCAGAATTTCCTGCCATTCGATCAAGATACGAGGAACCTCAGGTTGCTGCTGTTGAATCCAGCGGTTCAGGTTGTCCTTGGCATTCTGTAATAGGCCGGGCTGGACACGCAGCTTTTGAGCAACGAGCTTGTCCATCGCAAGGCTGCGCTGGTCAACCCACTCCTGCGTTCTTGGTTTCCTTGGCGTGGACATGGCTTCTCAGGCAGTTGCGCATTCCGGCAGAGTCCGCTCCCAATTGCTGGAGTACATCTGTTGCAACCAATCATCCTTCACAACTTCTGTTCCCGCCCTGGATCCGTTCCATTCCAGAATTCCCATGGCGCCTGCCAGTCCTTCGCTCTGGTCCATCCCGAAGGACACTGTTTTGAAGACGAACAACTTCGTCCGGGATCCCGTTAGGGCATACTCGTGGATTCCATTGATTGGGGGAACGTGCCCGAAAAGGTGAATCTCCGGACAGCAGGCTCTGATGACTTGGGTGATGAGGCGTGATCCTCCGGTCGGGTAGCCTTCTGCCGGCGCGTCATGCGTCAGCAGCAGATCGAACGTCTGACCTTGGGTGCGGAGCTGCTGCACTGTGCTGTTTGTAATTTGATAGGGAGCATCTTTGCGGACGTTCTCGATTCCCCAAATGCCCGCAACACGCAACCTGACGCTGTCCTCCCCAAGAAGCGTTGTGAAAGCGCCGTCACGGAGGCAGTGGAACCGCTTGTAGCAGTCGACAGGAAAGGTGTTCTCTGGGGCGTTGGGTGCAGGTGCCTTCTTGCTGGCCGATTCGATGTAGCCGTAGCCCTCGTGGTTTCCGGGCACAAAGACGATCGGGCAACGAATGGCGGAGAATTCTCCAAATTCAGGCTCGAACAACCGTTCCACCTCGGCTAGCAGCCTGTCGGACTTAGGGCGGAGATTTTCTCAGAGAATTTGAACGCGGAAGGTCGGCGCCGTGTCAGTCAAGCATGGCTGCACGCTTCGTCAATATTGATTACGACACTCCACTGATCCTGCCTCCCAATCTGCGCGATTGGTTGCCGGCAGGCCATCTGGCGCATTTCATTCTGGACGCCGTGGAGGAGATGGATTTGCGCCACATCAAGGTCAACGACCGGGGCACGGGCAGCGAGCAGTATCCGCCCCGAATGCTTCTGGCCCTGTTGCTGTATTGCTACGCCACCGGAGTTTTCAGTTCTCGGCGCATCGAACAGGCCAGCTCCGACAGCGTGCCGGTGCGGATGATTTGCGCGGACACCCATCCGGACCACGACACCATTTGCACGTTCCGGCGGGAGAACAAAGCGCTGTTGCAAGAGACGTTTGTGCGGGTGTTGGAGATGGCGCAGGCGTTGAAATTTTTGCAGGTCGGTCAAATCACCGTCGCCGTGGACGGGACCAAGGTGATGGCCAACGCCAGCAAACACGCCGCCGTCAGCTACGAGCATGCGGGCAAAACCATCGAACAACTGGACTTGGAAGTCAAAGAACTGCTGGTCAAAGCCGAGCAGGCCGACAGCACCCCCTTGCAAGACGGGTTGAGGATTCCCGAAGAAATCACCCGCCGCCAAGAGCGCAAAGCCGCGCTGCAAAAGGCGCGGGCGGAGATTGAAGCCCGCGCCCGGGCGCGTTACGCCGTCGCCTTGGCCGAGCACGAAAAGAAACTGGCCGAGCGGGCCGCCAAGAAAGAACGGGGGGAAGGAATCCGGGGCCAACCGCCCCAAGCGCCGACGCCCGAACCCGGTTCGGGCGACCAATATAATTTCACCGATCCGCCGAGCCGGATTATGAAAGCGGGCAGCGGCCAACATTTTGAGCAGAGCTACAACGCGCAAGCGGCCGTGGAAGTGGACAGCCGCTTGATTGTCGGGGAGCGAGTGAGCCAGGCCCCCAACGACAAACAGGAATTGGTCCCCACGGTGGCGGCGGTGGCCGCCCCGGTGGAATCGGTCGCGGCCGTGTTGACGGACAGCGGCTTTTACAGCGAAGCGGCGGTGCGGGCCGTGGAACAAACGGCGGCCGGCAAGCCCACCGGGACGACGGTCTATGCGGCGATGGAAAAGAAAGACCACCATCGCACCGTCAGCGATTTGGAGAAGAAGGAGGAACCGGCGGCCCCGGCGCTGGGAGCCGAGTTGAGCGAGGTGATGAAGCACCGGCTAAAGACGAAGCTGGGCAAAGACAAGTACAAATTACGGCAAGAGACGGTGGAACCCGTCTTTGGGATCATCAAGAGCGTGATGGGATTCCGGCAATTTCTTTTGCGCGGACTGGAAAAAGTCGGGTTGGAATGGCAGTTGGTCTGCCTGGCCTACAACCTCAAGCGGTTGCACATAATGAACGCCGGCCAGAAACTGGCCAGCGAAGCCTGAAAACCGCGGGAAAAGAGCCGGGCGGAGCACAAACTGGCCGGCTTCTCGATTGACACGCTTGCTGAACTCTATTGCTCCGCACCAGCCGGATTTTTTCGAGTTCGTCAAACGCGTGGTATAGGCCCCAATAGCGGATGGCGTGAAAGGCGGGGAAAAAGCTTTTCGTCAAGTCCGACAGGCTGCTAGAGGAGTCGTAAAATATTTTGCAAACCCGGCCTCTTCCGGGTCCCGGACGATCCAGCGCTTCGTTGCCCGATCAAACTTCGAGGGGTCGGGGAAACAGCCCAAATCACCCGCGATCAAGGCAGCATCGAGGTGAGTTGCATGCGCGATCTGCCAGTTGCGGATCAGGTGGAGAAGAACCCGCAAATGTCCGTGGACGTCGGAAAATAGAGCTGCTTTCATGGGGTGGATCCCGGGTATTTCGCCGCTGTTGGGACTTAGAGTCAGCCCGTTTTCTGGCTTGTCCCCTTCAAGTCCTCCTGCTCCCTTTGGTCCGCTCTCCCAGCAGCGCCGCATCGCACTCCTCCGCGGTGCAAATGCCGTACTTCCCGTATTTGTCCTTGTAATGCCACCAGCCTGCGACCTTGTTTTCCCAGATTGCCTGAAGGGCTCTTTTGAACTCCTCCTCGGTGCGAACAGCGGGATACACGTTGCAGCGGCCGACATCGAAACCATGTGAGCGGAGGAATTCCTCCTGCGTGCTCATTTGGCAAAGGTCTCCATCGAGCAAGTACTGGAAGCCTGCCTGATGACCTTTTCGTCCGTCGTGATCTTTTGCGGCGGACTCCATCAAAGAATAGACGCCTGAGTTCATGGTTTATGGTGTAGTGGTTTTATACCGATTTGTCGATTAAAACTGTTCAACTCACATCAGGATTATTGGTCGAGTCCGTTCAGCTTGGCCCGGGCCTTTTTTGTGCCTTTTCAATGTCGACGATCACCTCGGCCTTCGTCCGCCACGCCTGGTTGCGATCCTTGCCCAGATGGGCATCCCGCTCCGCCTCGGTCCAGGCTGCAAAGACAATAACGGGCTTCCCAGTTACCGGATGTCCAGCTCGCGCTTGGTGTTCTCGACCGTCTGGGGGTCGCCACAATGCTTGCCCTCTTCGTCGGATAACTTAATCACATTGACAGGGCCCCTGCCGAAATCAACCGTGTCGAGCTTGATGACCATGTTGAGAGGCTTGATGCCGGCAGCCTTCTGCTCTGAAGTGAAGACGTCGTTCGTGAAAAAGGTCCCGATGCCGCCAATTGGCTGTGCCTGATCACGGAAGTGTCGATCCAAGGGGATATAGTTGTAAGCTCCGTCCACCATGAGCTGGTCCGGTGGCCCGACCTTGAGCGCGTCGCTGAACACCAGCCGCTTGTTGCCGGTCAAGATGCCCAGACTCCGATAATGAGCCAACATTCTTTCCCCCCAGGCGTAGGGATCATTGCTGTCATGGCGCACACCATCGAACATTTTGGCGACCCCGCAAGTGAAATCCCGCAAGAACACGCCGGTCGTGAAAGTGTCGGTGAGCGCGATTCCAAGGTTCCCGTCAAAGTGCTCGGCCCAGTGCTTCATCCATATGTGATTGGCCATCCTCGATCCGTAAATTCCCATCATGGCACAAATCACCTCATGCGCGTAAGTTCCGTGAGGCGGCACACCGTATTTTTGAGCCAAATGCGGATTGGAGGTTCCCAGAAAGCCCTTGCGCCCCCTCATGTTCCGGACCACTGCATCCTGCGTCTCGCAGGACTTGCGCCGGCGCGTGCCAAAATCGATCCAATGGCAGCCATTGCCCTCGAGCAAATCGGCCTTTCGGATGATGCGTTCTTCCCAGTCGGCGGCATTCTCAATGCCGGACATGGGCCCCCCCGGAATTGGGTTTGTGGCCAGCAAAAAGTAAAGCTCGGAAATGAGCGCCATCAGAGTTGTTTCCCAGAAAATGCGGCTGTACCACGGGCCGCCGATGGTAATATCCAGTTTCCCCTTCTCCAGGCAAATGGTGACCGCCTTCGGATCATAACGGAATCCCCGGAACCACTCGATGTAGGTCGGCCGCATGTAGTTGGTAACCGTGTTCATCCACTGGAACTCGGCGTTGGTGAGCGACAGGTCAGCGAGCATCTCGATCTGGTTCTGCAATTCCATGTCAAACCCTTCTGGGAAAACGTTCTTGCCGCGGTTAATGAACTTGTAAGTGACCTGGACGTTCGGGAAATCGTGAAAGACGACTTCGCCCATTGAGATTTTGTACCAGTCCAATGAATCCAGGATGCTGCGGATTAGCGGGTGACGAATCTTTATCGTGTACGGCATATTTGTTGGCATTTGATTGGCGGCGCCTAATTTATCGCTGCGGCCTGGGCCAGTTCATCCTTTTCTTGTTCGGGGTGGATCGCCGGCAGGACACCGTTGCCGGTTTTGACCGTCTGAGCCAAGTGCTGGTTGGCCCTATCGTAGGCATGCACCTGCTGGATAACGAGGTGGTCCGACTTCTTGGCCTGTGCTGGCACGAATTCCCCTGGCGCGCGGAAATGAAGCTTCCAGTAGTTACCCCTCTTCCGGCGCAAAAAAAGGTGAAATACGAGGGACCGGCGCGCGTAATTCCTTTGGAGCCGGGGGATCACCTCGTTGCGCATGTTCCGAACCTTCTCCTGAAACTGGGCGGTTTCCTGCTCGTCGTCGGAACGGCCGTCGGCTGAAAAATAGCTGTTTTGTTCCAGGCGCTCCTGAATGCGCTTGAGGGTGGCCTCGTAATTCTGGGCTGTTTCCTCGCCCAAGACATCACCTCGGATGAGGTAAATATCGTTTTGGGAAAAGGCTTCACGCATCCGGATAACAAAGTGCTCGACGTAATGGCAAGGCAATTGGTAAAGCCAGCGGTTGCCTGTCTTTTCCAGCAACTGGATTTGCCGAATGTAGATGGCCGGCGCCGATTCTCGCATGGGTTTGACCACGTTGAAGCTGAGCACCAGCACGGGTTTGCCCTTGAAGCTGATGATGTAGGCCAGCTCACCATCGAGGTAGGTCGGTTGGCGGGTGTCCCCGATAACATGCCGATGATAAGCCGTAGACCCTTTCGGGTTGCAGGACCTTGTGTGATCGAAAGCACCTGTGAAATTCTCCAGGCCAACCGAAAACTGCCGCAGGGAATTGTAAACCTGGACCATCTCGTCCCAGCCCAGGATGCTGGCGTGGTTGTGCCAGGCAGAAAGCCGTATTCGCTCGACTATGAGCGGGGCGATTTCGCTCCTCAGGGCTAATTCAAACTCGTTGCTCTTCAGGAAGAACGAAGAGTGTTCCATCATGCAGATCTCGGAGGCGGAGAACCCCTGCACCATCTTCCGCATGCTCATCTGATCGATGAGCCTGTCAATGTGGTGATATTCGGGTTCCTTTTCGGTTGCCATGCTTTCCCTGGTTTTGTGAAAGGCGTCCCGCACCATCTCGTGATCATCTGGATCTGCATGGCGATAAGCGCGGCAGACTCGTTCTTCAAAATCCAGGATCGAAAGGGCAGGGTGCTTTTGAAGACAAGGGGGAACGCGACCGGCCTCGATCGCCGGCATCTCCGCCATGGGGATGGGGACCTCACTGTAGATGTCGTCAGGGGGCCAGCCCAGGTTTCGCAAGGCCAGGATCATTCCACGCAGGTTCGCGGCTCGCAGCACTTCGGGCCCTTTGTGGTCCCCGCGTTCTGCCTGGGCGTAAAGCCCCTTCGCGTCTTGCCGGATAGTAACATGTGCATAGCCGCCTGGCGAAAAGAAGTCGGGGTCTGTCACCTTGGGAGGCTTTTGCGGCGTCAGGATGTCAAACACGTCCTCCATTGCTTTTGGCGGATTATGATTGGGGCGCGGCCTGATTTCGAGCCTTTCTTTTCTCAGAGGATGAGCTTGACCTCATATTCGATTCCTCTTTCACGGCTTTCATCTGCTCGGAGGCTCTACTTTGATCAACCGGGTGGCCGCAATCAGGAGCCCAACCTGCCAGGAATCGTGCAGGGTGGATACAATAAGATTGGTGGGATTGGCTTTCGATACCTGTTCCAATAACGGATCGATGGGCAGTCTGCAAACATGGTGACTGTGCTTAACGTTTCCAAGTCCAACGCTTCCCACCCTCATTCCGTTCACGATCTGTTCTATTTGCTCCTCATACTTCCAGGCGTCTCCGTCGAATCCTTCGAGCAACAAGTTCTTGGCATTAGCTTGCTGTGGCGCCGAGAGCCTGTTCCATCCAGTGATGAAAAGCATTCCCTCGAAGACGTGGCTCACGTTGACTTTGTCCATATCCTCGGCGACGACGCAGTAGGGTTGTTGTGCTGACTGATTGCCGATTACCAGGGACCGCGGCACAACGATCTTCGTGCTCTCTTCGATGACACCGAACTCTATTGAATCGATGGTCTTCATGTGTTTATTCAGCAAAATCTCGGCGTTCTGCCCATCTGGCTTATCCGGCGATCGCCAACTTTGCCGTGGATTTCCCTTTTTTCCGGGCCGTTTTCGACTTGATATTATTCATCTTGACTATCTTCTCCTCGGCTGGTTTTTTTTCCTTCTTCTCTTTCGGCGGCAATTTGCCCCAGTCTGCCTTTGGCGTGTACCCCTCTTGGGCCGGATCCATCCCGGATGGGGGGAAGCCTCGGCCGAACCGACTGACCCAATCCTGGAATCGAATGCGCAAGTAATTGCGCGCGAAAACACTGACATGCGCGTTGGAACTGTAGGCAAGACGCGCTTGTTCCGGCCCCAATTCCACTACTTTTGCCTCAATGAAGGCAAGCTGAAACAGGTCGAGATCGGGATGGATTTTCACCCCCTTCAAGAACTCCACCGTCACGTCCACTTTCCCCGTTTCCATGAAGGTGATGGTGAGCGGGAAGTCGCATTGCGATCCGTCGGTCTGCCCGAACAGCTCGTCCCGGATGACGACGGCCTTATCGGGAGGAATGATTTCCCCCTGGTTAAAACCCGCGATCGAGCCGTTGACGAGCGCCCAGCTTTTGTCTGGATTTATGCGAATGGTCAGTCTGTTCATATGTTTTTGTCTCAAATTGCGCCTCAACAACCCCATGTCTCTTTGGTGGGTTTCCCGTCCCATCTCGCGGCAACCGAATACACGCTCCCCACCGGGAATTTGGCCCTGATTGCCCGTTATGCACAATGACTTTCTTGCGAAAAGGCAGCCCGTTCCGAAAATTGGAAGATGCCTCGAAATCATCCAGCTTGGCGACAACCTCTTCCTCGCCTTTTTTACATTCAGGTTCATGAAGGTCTCTTGCCGAGCTCTTCGATTTGGCGAAGCCGGTCTACGGCTCGGTGTGCCGCGGTCTGACCTGCGAACAGGCGGATCAGCGGCAGGTTCTCATAGGTGGCTTCATGCCATCCTTATTCTAATGTGTCGGTGCGCTGGCGTTGCAATTGTTTTTGTAAAATTCCTGTCGGTAATCCGGGTACTGGAGCTCAAAAGCTGCGTCTTTGGGATGAGGGATCAGGTACGCTGCCGGCGAATACTTTTTCTTGATTCCCGCGTAGGTCGTGCCCTTCTCGAACTGAATCTTGGTTGGATCCATCTTGGTTCCATCTCCGAGCAGTATCCAAACGTGCTGGTTCCTTGGCCCGCATTCTCCAGAGGGCTGCCTAACGTAGCCTTCGACCACCTGGAAATCCGATAGTCCGTTGTCCAGAAGGGCCTTTGTAATATCCTTCGCCGCATACCGGCAGGATCCGGACTTGTGACACCATATTTTGCGTGCCACCTTGGCTGCAATCTGAAGGTATTTCTCGCGATTTCGCATCACTGCGGGGCTTTTTGGCCTTCCTCCTCGAAGGTGGGGACCGGTACAAGATGTCCGAGCACCTGGACCTGCTGGAAGCGTTCACCTTTCACAGCATCCTCGCCAAGCCCAGCCTGGTTCCAAACTCATGCGGGCTTATTGCGGATGATCTCCTCGTAGACAATTTTTGCCCAGGATTCCATCTGCTCTAAAACCGCTGCGATCTCGTCGGGCGTCTGCCACAGGGCCGTGTATGCCTCCGGCTCGCGGTTGGTGAAGCCCGGGGTCTTGCATGTGAGCAGATAGACCAGCCCAAGATGCACTCGGTCCACTTCCTTGGTGTCGTCGTTGATCACCCCAACCAGGCGACACGCCTCCTCGCGATGAACCTTGATCTCCTCGTTGAGCTCCCGGCGCATGCCTGTTTCCAGGATGTCGCCCTCGGCTTTGTCGATGGTGTTGATGTGTCCGCCGATTCCCAGCGAGAACTTGTCATGCAGGCGCGTTTCGCCCTGCTTGGGGGTTCGGCGGATGAGCAGGAACTTGCCCGCGTACTGAAGGACGATGTAGGGGATAATTTGCTTGTAGCGGAAGTCCTGCTCGGCCTTGCTTCTCTCGATGAACTCGGCGCGGGAAAGAATAGCTGCGCGGATTGGCTCGGCTTCGCGCGTGAACCTGGTTGGGCACAGTGGATCGATGATGGTCCGGGCAAGGGCCATTACGCCCTCCTTTGCATTCAGAACCCAGTTCTGAACCAGCGTTGTCTTGGTTTCGCTGCTCATGCTTAATTTGGTTCGGCGGGTTTTCGGTTGGTGCTTTAGATTGAACGGCACATCGTAATTATACGTGCCCTGACTGTCCAAGCCGCTTGGTTATTCCAACCAGGCCGGCTGCCATTTTCGAATGGCGACTGGCTCCTTTCGCCCCGAGATGCCCGAAATTGGCGAACTTCTGGATTTCCGGCGTAAAAACGCCTTCGCCCTCTGCGCGGTTCTTCAAGGCTCCTGCAAGGGTCGCAATCAGCTTCAGGAAGAGGTGAGGATCTCCTGATTTTGGAACGATGACGGCAGCTTCTTCCTCCAATTCCATGATCGGGCTCACGGACTGGTACCCGGGCCCGCAAGCTGTGTCGCGCAACTTTTTTATGGCCCGGCGCGCAGTTTTGACGTCGCCCGGCAGGCTTAAGCCGCAATGTATGGCCAATCCCATATCCGGTTTTTGCTGGATTCTGGGATTTTGAGCGGAACTTTTCAAGTCTCAACCGCAAACTCGCCCGGCCTTCGGTTAATGAGGCAGCCGCAAGCATCTTTGGACTTTTCCCGGGTCGTAAAGGATACGCTGGAGCCATCTCCTGCCGCACCAGGTGCGTCATGAATTTCGACGCGGATTCGAAGGCATGGGCGCCTCCCGGCCAGAGGCCCATGAAACGGGCTTTCTTCCTGCTGGCGCTGGCTTTCTGGTGATGTGCTCTTGAGTGGCAAAATGTTGTTTCCTCATACTGGAGGCTTGGCCTTCCAAAGCTGCTCGAGTCGGACGATCTCGGCGCAAATGAGCTTTTTATCCTCAGCGGGGTTGTCCTCGTGGGCCAAGTCCCTTTTCTAATCCTCTGAGGCCAAGCTGGCATCTTCAATTACCTCGTAGTCGTAGTAAAGCCTGGCGCCTGCGAGGCGGGCAATCAGGAGGAGGATGCCGTTGTAAGTGGCTGCCGTGGCGATCGCCAGGCAAATCCCAATTACAGGCATCCTTTTGGTATAGGCATGGGCTTCCTCAGGTGAGGGCATCCGTCGAAAGGCTGAATGTGACTGCAGCCCACAAAACAACGGGCAGTCGGACGAACCTCAATTTGGCTTTGAGCTTCACGCCAGGTTTGGTTGGGCTGCCATCTCCTCAATCCTTTGCCTCAGCACGGAGGGAGGGAACGGCTTGGCCAGAAAAGGGAAGCCGAAGCGTGAAATCATCTGCCGGAACTGTGGGTCATCGGATGCGCCCGTCATAAGCAGCACATGCGGGGCAGGGCAGGGGAACTGTTCAAAAACCTTCGCGCTGGTTCCGTCCGTAAGATTGAAGTCGCTGAGGACAATGTCGAACTGCTGGCGGCCGAGCATGAACTTCGCCTCAGCAGCGGTGGTTGCTGAGGTCACCTCGTAATCGTCGAGGGCTAGCAGGTATATTTTGCGGAGCCCCGGGTTGTCTTCAATCAGAAGGATTCTCATGGTTTTATGAGTTAAAGGGGTCGAAAACGGCCGCCGCATTTGCAGCTGGCTGCATACGGGCAACATCGGAACTCTCAAAGAGTCTTTGCCGGACTCGAACCACCGCTTGATGTGATTCTCCAGCTCCTCCATCCACGGGTCGGAAATCTCGTAGTAGCGATGATCCAGCGCGTGGAGCTCGCTGCTGTTTTCGATGCCGCCAAAATATGGATTGCCGACCGTGTTTTCTCCGGCTCCTCCACAATCGGGACACTTCCCGTCCTCGCCATCCTCGCCGCTTCCTCCACATGCGTCACAGCTCTCCTGGATCTCCCTTTCTTCATCGGTCTCCACCTTGAATTCTTCCAAAATGGCCAGGAGCTTCGCGCCAGAGGGGAGGGACTGCAGCCTGAGCTTCTTGAAGAGGGCGATCATCTCCTGGTGCAGGGGATTGTCGGCATCGTGGTCATCACCGAAGCCGCCGGCGCCGTCTCCATAACCGTTGGCGTAATACTGGGAGTGTCCGCCGTTGTTCACCTGCTGGTTGTATTTCCCGAGCAGGATGAACAGCTTTGCGGCAACTCCGTAAGTTTTCTCGGTGTGCTCCAGCATGGCCCGGTAATCCCAGCGGGTCTGCTCCTGCCACTTGCTGTAGCCCACATCCAGGATGGCTTGGTGGAATTCTCCTTTGCCCAAGCTTTCTTGCGCGGCTGGGTGCTGGCGAATGGCTTCAATGTTCATGCTGGCAAATGGAGTTTCGCGAAGCGTCTTAGTTTTGGCTGTAGAACAGCACCCCCATCTCGTCACATGACAACATTCGGCCTTCTTTGGCGTCCCAGCAGGAAAGCACGCTTACCCCGCTCCTGATGATTTCATCCTTATCTCGCCAATCCTGGTAGTAGCTCAAGCCTCCGCCTGGGGAAATGCTGGCGTCGGCCTCGATGCCGTAACGCCGATCGTTGTCATTTGCCGCGGTAAACAGGAGATTGGGGTGGGTGAACAGCCCGTTATCGCCTGCGGCACCAGGCGCAATAACATCGGCTGGGTAAGGCTCTTCCCATGCCTCAGGATTGCTCATGGCGGGGCGGAGCAGCTCGACGACCTCCAGCGGGTTGAAAACGTCATCCTCGCACTCAAGGTGGGAGATGATGTCCTCCACGTTGAGCGCGACGATGCTGCTGACACCGAAGCGCGTGAGAACCTCCCAGGCGTTCGCGGAGCCGATAGCCCTCAACCCGTGGGGATGCTGCTCGCGAAGGGTGACCATGACAGAATAAACCCTCTTGATTTCAGCCTCTATGATTTTGCGCTTCATTCTTGCTCTCGCATCAACATGAGGTCTTCGAACTCGTCGCTGTAAAAGAATCCGCCCTCCGCTGCCACTGCCGCGATGTACTCTGCAATGACAAAGTTTAGCTTGTAGCCCGCTCGATGTCGGCCGTGTTGAGCTCCACGCTCGTCTCCCGGCCGAAGACCTGCAGCACCACGTTGGCCTTTCCCTGCTCGTTATCGATACGGATCACTCGGCCTTCCAATCCCATGAAGGAACTGCCGGTCACACGGATCGCTTCGCCGTCCTTGAAGGCATTCTCAATGCGCCCGCCTTCTTCCTTGTTCTTGGCCATGTACTCCTTGATGTCGGTGATCTCCTGTTCAGTCATCGGAGCGACCTTGGTGACCTGTCCCTCCGTTGTGCTGCGGACCGATCCGACGAAATCGCGGACGCCGTACACTGCAAGCACCCGGTCATAAACCACCGTGTTCATGGCGCCACCCGCGTCTTGCAACTGGGCCTTCACGAAGGCATAGCCGGGGAAGATCAGCTTGTCGACCGTGATCTTCTGACCGAGCCGGTTGTTCTTCTTGAGGGTCTCCGAAGGCACGACGGCCTCATCCACACCAGGAACGCGCTTTTGCAAAGCCTGCGCCGTGCTCTTCTCCAGACCGGGCTGGACCGACAGCGCGAACCATTGCGAGGTGATGTTTGCCTTGGGATTTGCAGTGTTTGTCATATGCCGGTGATCTTTGTTGCGCGGAGCGTGCTCTTTACCGTTTTAAGGGTGTTCGAGAACACAGGTCCACGTCATCTCAGGTGCGGTGATTGACTTTAACACCTCTTGAAGGGTATTCCCGGTGGGGAACACGCGACAGGGCTGCCCGCGGCGTAGCAGCAGGAATCCACGTCCAGCAGTGGCTTGATGTCCACGGCATCGACTTGAAGCCGCCCGCACACCGCCAGCGCCGCGCATCTGTGCCATCCGTCCAGCAGCTCTCGGCCCTCCACGAGAATGGGAGGAGGCTCGCTCCCTTGTTGGGCCATAGCGGTGAACTTCTTTACGGCGACGGGGCTGGTTGCCCCGGATTCAAAGCCTTTGATTTCGCTGAGGTTGATTAAGCCTCTTTGCAACATGACCGGGTCCGGAAGGTCTGCGAGCGTCTGGAGCACGTATTCCCACGACCAGTAGTGAGCCAGAGCAGGAATGCGTTCGAAAAAAATGGAGGCGATCTCCACTTGAACGGAATAAGGCAAGCTCTCGAATTCGACTTCTTTCATCGAAGGATCGCAGTAGGTATCAGTTTGCGGTTGCAGATGTCGACGGCATCCGTCCCACTAAACTTGACTGCTGCCCTGAGGGTGGGGAACAACCCGGCGTTGGTTCCGCAGGTGTCTCCAGAGAACGTTGCAAATTGAAAGCCTTTTTTGCTGGGACGCTGAGCGCCGGGCAAGCATCATGCACGGATTGCGTTCGGAGCGATGAAATGGGCGATGGCCTCGCCAATCAGGCGGCGGATCTCGTTCGGATAAACGTCTAAGGCAGTCATCATAAGTTTTTGGCTTAAGAAAGCGTGCAGTTTTCCTTGTGCATCTCGATCAGCGGCTGGATCACCGAGATGATGCGTCCCAGCCAGAGGATGTCGTCAAAGGAGTGGACCACAGGGATGCCCTTGGCTCCGTCGCCGGGGTGGTCACGCGTGTTCTCGAACAAGATGCGTCCACCGGCAGTGAGGTAAGCCCGGAACTCCCGGTTTTCTCCCGGCTTGGCCACGAGCTCTATGGCGGGCACGTTCTTGGCGCCGTCGGAGACCGTGACGATTCTCTTTTTGGCCTGAATCGGGTAGTCAATCGAGTTGATGATCCGGATAGCTTGCTTTAGCATTCTCTGGGTCGCTTTTTTCATATTGGTTATTCGTTGAGCCCCTGGGGTTCGCAGATTGGCTTGATCTTCGGATTGCCGACATCCTTGCCGGGGTTGGACTCGCGCAGCAGCGTGGCGGCATGTTCTGGCATGAAGGCGAGGACGATGCCTTTCTTCTCCGGAGCGGAGTGCCTGTAGGCTGCGAGGGGCAAGAGGTTTCCGTAAAACTTGATCTGTTCGATGCAGGCCCCGCCGATGCGGCGGGTAGCGCCTTTATGGCGTTCCATCCCTTCTTGGTCAGCCAAACTTCTTTATGGTTGAAATGGGCCGTATAGACATACCCTCTGGCCTTGAGCTCCCGAAGGTGGCGCCGCGCCGCACAGATCGACATCCCTGCTTGGGAGGCGACCCAATTCATATCTTCGCCTTCTGTCCTGGATATCGCTTGGAGGCACTCCGTGCGTCGAGGCCCGCGGAGCAGCCATTCTATTTTCTTCATATCGAATCGATTTCTCCTCTGTCGGCATCGGCTTTTTTAACGGAGTTTCCTGGGTTTCCGGGCTCTTGCCATTACCTGCCAAACTGCTTGAGGGATAAGCTCGCGCGGCAGGGAGTCCAGCTTCCATGCCTGCGCGTAGGCTGCGGCGAAATCCTCCTTCCGAAAGAGCTCCAGAACATTACGAAGGTTTCGGGCATCCCTCCGGTAGACTGCCTTCATAGCCTTGTCTTTTGGAAAGGCCTCTTTCCCCTCGGCAACATAGGCGCTTATGGCCTGCTCCAATTGTTCAGCCAGCTTCGCGAATTTCGTGATCCTCTTCATGGATTTTAACACCAGTAGGTGTAAAGCATCGGGCGCAGTCGCCAGATCGTGTTGGGGGCCTTGAATAGCTCGAAGCACTCGCAGAATGCACGGATGAAAAGGGGAGCCTCTGGGACGATGTGGCGCTGCCAGTCGACCATGGTTTTGACGCTGAACTCATTCCCGGGCTTGAGTTTGGAACCTTGGCTGCGGAGGGCGCGCGTAAGCGACCAGCGGGCGGCCGTGAATAGCGGCCTCGGAAGCTTCCCATTTGCTCGATGGACGTAGCAACTGTCGTAGGGGTAGATGCCGCAGGGCTGACCCTCGCAGTCGGTGATGATGGCGCACCGATCTGGCACTCCACCGTCCGCCCTCACGGTCCGCTGGGTTTCCTCGTAATAGTCAATGGCGTCGTCGTAGTGGGACCACTTGGCGTAAGGGACCGTGAAGAGCAGGGGGCCAATGGGAAGCTTTCCTGCTGTGTCGTGGGGGTTGTAAATCACGACATCGTTGTAGTGGAGAGGGCCGGTATCCTGTCCTTTCTGTACGCGGAGGGATTCGACCTCGAACCGGTGCTCCCACTGTTCCCCCTCGGGAAGCTCCTGGGCTCTCTTCTCCAGGAAGGCCATGAGCTGGGGACGCAGGTCCTTCCCCCGGCCGAACCTCTCCTCGTGGGCGGCCCGGTCCAGGGTGTGCAGCGCGTGCGGGCTGAGGCGCGGGTCCTTGTCAAAGCGGACCTTCCGAAAGCCGTACCCGAGCACTTTATGTATTCGTATTCCCACTCAAATCCTTATCGTAGAGTACCTTTCATGGACTTGCTCTACTCTCATCTTCTCAATCTTCGCTTTCAAACGAGCCAAAGGCTTTCCTCCCAAAGGTTGAACGGAAGGTTTGACCGTGATTTGCAGCTCGAAGTTGTCGGGTTCAGGATTGACATCGAGCAAGCCCTGGCGATTGAAACGGTAGGGGGCCCATTTGACAGAGACGTTTCGCGAGCCTTCCACATTGAGGATCCAGGAGCTGGCCAGGTATTCCAACGGGCAAGCGGGAGGGTTGGACTGGGCTTTCCGTGTATCCGGGATGGCCGGGAGGACCGAGAGCTTTGCCATGACAGCTTCCTGGTTGCAGCCGATGCTCGCGTCCATCACCTCCTTCCATTCATGAGCGTAATGACGCCACTGCCAGTTGGCAGGGAACCCGCGGTGGTCGGTTTGATGGGTGACATGAACGGTTCGGCTTTCCTGGTCGATGACGTCGCTGCCACGGATGAGCTTTTGCTCTCCCCTGTGGCGAGCACCAGCATGCCAGGTTTTTTCGCGCTTGCTCACTTTGCCGGTTTTGAGCGTCTTGAGCTGTTCAAGGGTGAATCGGACGCGGTACCAGCCGGCGCTGGTGCGAATGTAACGTTCGCCTGGCTTTTCGCCCTCCATCTCCTCCGGTACTTGAAAGGGGCCGATGTTCTTCCTGGGCTGCCGATGGCAAAGGATTCGAGTAATCGGGTCAATATAGAAGGTGGCAGCTCGAATAGGCTCAGGTCCTCCCCATCCCATGGCCATCACTTGCCCGTTTTCCATCCAAGTATCGTACTCCACGCGCCAACCGATGATATCCATGGTGCGCTCCCCCCTGAGCCCCTTGACCTTGGCATGAAGCTCTTTGAGCGCAACGACCCAGGGCTGGCCAACATTCTTCTTTAGGATTCCATCAATCAGCCGAGCTTGGAGCTTGCTGTCATCTCTGCCGTGCCTGCTGTCCCACAAGTCGTAGCCGCGGCGGATGCGTCCATCGCGCTTGCCTTCAAAAACAGGAAGTTCTTCGAGATTTGGCATGTTCTGATTTTGGGTTTTGAGCGCAGCTTTTTTCAGATTAAACCGTGTTGCACTGGCCGTTCCTTCCAAGTGATTGGCTCCGAGCAAAGACCCATGTTGGAGAACCAGTTGTCGACCTAAACTCCACCGTCGGGACGAGGCCTCCACTTGATCTGGTGTTCTCTTCCCTTCCAGATCACTGATGAAGCCGGCTTTTGCAAGGTCACTCTTGATTATACAGCTTTTGGGGTAAGTCTGGACTTTATTCGATCCCAAAAGCTGGAGGAAACAGGACCTTATCGATGGCCTCCCACAAGGGCAGCGCCTCCTGTATGGTAGGATCAAAGAGCGCGGCCTTGAAGCCATCGTGCTCCTTCCTGTACATGTCGTTCTTGGCGCCTCGCCGGACATTGGCTAAACGGTCAATCAGCTTGATGATGGTCCCCTGCGAGTGCCCTTTGAGCTTCTGGTAAGTTTTGGCCTTCCGCTCTTTCCGGTTTTTGCCGGCCTCATCCGTGACAAACTCAGCCAGACGGATCCATCGCCCGGGGACGCCGTGGGCCCGGAAGAAGTCGGGGGTGAATTTGGTGTGCTTGCAGTCCTCGAACACGTCGTGAAGTTCAAAAGCGCCGTGCAGGTGCTTGTGGTTGGCCTCGGTGAAACCAAATTCATTCAAGATGGCCCGGCCGTCATCGAGGTGGTCCGTATAAGGTCCATTCTCGTAGGTCTGTCCCGCATGGGCTTCTGCTGTCCACAGTCGAAGCTGGTTCAGATCAAAATCCTCAGGCGGATTGCTTTTCGCCGCTTTCATATTCCGTTACCGCCATTATAGCGTGTCGTGGTCTCGCCATCCGCCTTCCGCGGCATTGGGGCAAAGGGCAAACACTTCTTCCCTGACCATTCTCCTTATGCGGGCATCGCCTGTGTAAATGATGAGGCTGCAGTTCCGTTCTTCGAGATGCTGATGCACCTCGCGACTGGCAAGATACTGCCAAAGCAACGGGGTTCCACACTGAGTTCCGCCGCTGTTCGAGCCAAGGTACACAACCTCCCGGCATCGCTCCAAAATAGGGAGGAGCTGCATTACTCCGTAGTCATGGTTGATCGGCCAGGAGAGTATGGCCGTCGCCCACTGGTCCGTTGGAAACTGCTTGTCAAATTCGGCAAAGGTCAGGTTGCGCTTGATCAGGCGCGGGTGCGACCTTGAATGAAATGGGTTTTCCTTGTCGACGTTGATAACTCGATCCGCTCCTCGCTCCAAAAGATGCACTCCAAGCGATCCGTCGTAGCCTCCGAGATCAAGCAGCTCCTTGCCGCAGCAGAAGGTTTCAATGGCCTTCAACTGCTGGTCGGATGCTCGTTCCCAATAACTCATACGGTTGCTTTGTGCGGATCTTTTGCGGATATGTCGTCGGCAAGTATCCCGGCGTCACGCAAAACTCGCTCGACGAAGGGCGAGATTTGCTTTTGCTCGCCCAGGGCCTTGATTTCCATTGGGAGAAGATAGCGCACCTCGGAGAGGTCGGTCGATGCCTGGGGGGTGCCGCTCAGGTGCGTTCCGTGCAGGTAGATGATGACCCTGTGTTCGTTGGGCGGATTGATCAGTTCGTACACGCGGAAGAAGGCTCCTGGGGTGATTTGGATTCCTGCTTCGGCCTCTATTTCGCGCCGCAGGGTTTGCTCGAAGCTCTCACAAAATCTAATCCCCCCGCCAGGCAAAACCCAGAGCCCTCGATTTTCGGGCTTGTTTCGGATGCCCATCAGGATGCCTTCGCCTTGCCGGATGATGCCGGCGCAGCCCAAGCGTGGCTTCAGTTTTGCTGGACTATTTTGCATATCCAACCCGCTTTTCAACGACCCCAATTTCCACCCGGCCGCATTTTTGGCAGCGACACTTGCAACGAATGTCGCTCACTATGAAAGGGGGTCCCCGGATGATGCGATTTGCCACCACCATGAAGGTCCTTTTGCGGTTCCTGGCCCCGTATTTCTCAATGATTACATCGTCGTGCCCTTCAACTCCGCAAATGAAAGCCAATATAGCTCGTTTCAGCCAGTTCAGGATCATCTTTACAAACGTCATAAGAATTTCACACATAATTTAATCTTGTTCCGCATACTTTCCAGGACAAAATCTATCATTTGCGATGTCTCCGGGCACCCAGATTCAAACCGGGATGCGCTTGACTGGGAGGGCTTGTCCATCCCATAAGAGTTCGAGGCCCTGAAAGGATTTGCTCGGGAACTGTTGCCGTATCTTGATCAGCAAGTTTCCGAGGCCGTCCCCATCGTGCCCTTTTGGGGATGTACTTGCCCGGCTTGAGCCAGACTCCACAGTCGCCTGCCCTCAGGTGCAGGGAGCGAAAATCCTGCTCGCGGATCAGCGCTTGAACGGATCCGATGATTTCGGAAAGGATCCTCCCCTTCTTGGTTTCAAGTGCTTTAACTCCGTCAAACGCATTCGGTGGGGTGCTCTCCGGTTTCCTCACCCCAGAATTCGCGCGGGCCAAGCTCGGTTCCAGAGGAGTTGTAATCCTGCCCGCATTTTGAGCAGGTGTTGGTGAAGTGGTCCAGATGGACTTTGGCGCCACAGTGGCAGCGCCCGATCCGTGGTTCCCGGTTGATGGCCGTGTGGTGCAGGATCACCGGACGCTCAATCTCCGGCCGCATGGTGCCAGCTGCGCACTTCTCGTACCTGTCCCGGGCTGTGGGGTTGAGGCTTCCCGCGTTGACTTTGCCCTTGTCGTTGCACGGAAAGCAAAATCCCCAGTTGTCGCGGTGCCCGACGTACCAAAAGCAGAGCTCGATGGCCGGGGTTTCGACCATTCCACCTTCTTGGATAATTTCAATCATAAAAACCGGCCTTTTTATCGGTTCGCCGCGATTGCCGTTTGCTGTCATTCCAAGGAAAGTTCCGGTGTGGCCGGCCTCGCCTCCTGAGTTTGTTGCATGGTGACCACTGCAGGGAAGTAGACCTGCATCGTGTGCAGGTCCACATGAGCGGATTCACCTGCGTGGCGTTGCAAGAATTTGGTCATGCAGTCCAGGGTTCCTCCATCTTTCAGCATAGCTCCTTCGCCAAAGGTCAGGGCAACCATCAGATCAGCGTCGTTTGCAACTTTTGAGTTCCGTTGCTTGAACCCCGGGGTCACGGTCGCTTGGGCACCACAGCTGATGGCCTGGTGCAGCTCGTCCAAGGAGGTCTGCCGGCATCTCTTCCAAAATTGCCTGTGGTAGTAGTTTGCGATGTTCCCTGGCGCAAACATTTTTCCCGGCTCCTCTACGAACTTGTGCAGTGCCATATCGTATTGAGCCGGCAGGTGGAGATGCAGCCTCGTGTTGGGCAAGGCCAGGAACAGCTGAACCGCAATGTGGTCGGCGACCGCAGCCCCCCCGCTGACGAAAGTGATGGGCTTTGAGGTGTGTGGGGCGATAATGCCGAGCACCGCAGCCTTCATCTGCTGGAACTTCTCAGGGTTAAGCTTTTCGGCGTCCTCTTTGCGGCCGGCCGTTCCAATTATGCCAATCTTGATGCCTGGGTTCGCAATTGTCATACTCAGCTATGAATGCACCTGTTGGAAGATTTCAGGCAGGGGCAGGCCATGCCTGGCGGCGTGCAGGATCAGATTCCTCTTTTCGGCCATAAATTCCGGGGCTGTCAGATCCTTGCGGACGCACATGAGGACTTGGCCCAGCCAGTTGGTCCCTTTCCACTGCGCGGGATCTTGGGCGCGCGGGTCGTCTGATGCCAAGCCGATGCCCCAAACCGAATCATACGGGCTGGCCTCAACCAGGATGCCGCTGGTGGCCAGCAGGTGATCGCGGAGCGGGATGTTCTGCTCGAATTTGTGTGAACACCCCGCGTAGACGATATTGCGCGCGTGTGCATCCCATGTTTCCTTGCTGAACCCCTTCACCTTGCGCCCCAGTGCCTTCTGTTCCTTCGGGTTGGAGGAGAGCATGATGGCCTGCAGGGAATCCTGATCGGAGAAAAGGAGCGCCTTCGCCGCCATCATCCACTGCTCGCCATTGTGAAACTGGCGCATTTTGCCGTCCCACAGCGGAGCAACGAACCGGCTCTTATGCCAGTTGGAAAGCGGCCCCTGCCAAAAGAAGCTGAAGGCGAGTGACGGGTTCACTGGTTTTGTTGGTGGCTGGGCGAAGCCAGTTCCGCTTTGCGAACTTCTTCTTTCAACTTCACTTGCGTCTTGCTCCTCGCAAAATCGACCAGGTCCTGAAGCCTGGCCACTGCCGGTATCTGGTAGCGCGCGCAGATCACTTCCACGTTGGCGCGGCGCCAGCACCCTTCCGGGCAGCATACCAGCAGCTTGCCAGACTTGGCAAACAAACCGAGCTCGAGCAGCGTGATGGGCGCCCTTGTGCCCAGCGCGAAGTACATCAGGATGAAATCGGCTGCCTCTTGGCCGTCCAGCTCCCACTCGAATTGCCCGCGGAACTCCGGGTGGGACAGCCTCTGCTCGATTCTGCTGTTCCACCGGGTCCGGCGCGGGTTCAGGAGTACGCAGTCGGAGGACTCCAGCGCCTCCACGAACGCGCGCTGCCAGGTTTCCGCCTGCCCATTATCGGCGGAGCCAGCAAGGAAAAAGCAGGGCGCGGCGTTCCTTGTTGGGATACGCTGAGGCGGTTGGATTTCGATAGCCATCACCGGTCTCGGATGATAAACGCCTGTATTTTGATGACGGGTTTGTTCGTCGAAGACGTCAGTATCTGAATTTGCCCGGTTGAGTGATGTATCTCCAGAGGTACTGCTGCGTCCACCTCGACCTGATAGGACGTGCCGACCTGGTTGGTTTTCAAGCTGACTGCCAGGGCCAGCCCTGCAAAGGCATCGGGTTTGTCGGCCGTAACCCGCAGCACTTCCACAGGTGCATCCAGGTGGTTGGTCAGGGAGAGCACCCTGCTGGCGTTGGTTTGGTCGGCCCCGACATGGAGCACAACCTCATCAAGTGCGATGCCGTCGGTTTCCACATCAATCTCGTTCCAAACTTCCCCAAAAAGCATGACCCCCTGCTGCTTCTCGGCCGTGTTGCTGCTGAAGGTGACTGCGCGCAGCAGCAGCCCGGTTCCGACCTTGCTGGTGTCCATTTTTGCGCGGATGCGCCCCGTTTGCCCCGGCTCCACCGTTCTGGACCAGTCCTCGACCGTTACGCATTCGCAGGAGGGCTCCACAGAAGAAATCTCCAGCGTCGTGGATCCAACGTTGGTGAAGGTAAAGTCGTGCCTTATAATGGTGCCGGCGAGGACTTTCCCGAAATCATACCGGGTCGAATCAAGGCGGAGCTGCGTTTCCTGTGCAAACACGGCATTGGCGAACAAGCAGGCCAGAGCGATTGCAGCTTTCTTTCTCATCAGTTTCTCACGAACGGGATCTGGATGCTGGGTTCGTTGGTGTTGGACGTTTGCACCGTAACGGCCATGGGCTTGGTGCTCCTGTAATTCGGCGGAATTGCCACCTTCAGCGTGTAGTATTGGCCGGGGGTCGCCGAAGCCAAGGTCACCTGGATGTTGGTGTCGGTGAAGCTCGGATTGGACAGATTTACGGAGTAGGGGGCGTTGTTGACGATGGTGACCAGTCCAACGAACTGGTTGGTGTAGTTCTTGGGAATGCTGACCGGACACGGATAAATATTGAACCAAGGTATGCGGTTGAGCACCAGGGGTATGGTTACTGGAGGCTTGTTGGACCTGGCCGTTTGGATCGTGATGTCCCCGTAGTCGATAGGGGTCGCGAGCGGCGGCTTCACGGAGACCGTCAGAACGTAATCTTTGCCCGGAACGTTGGTTGCAAGCTGCAACAAGTAGGAGTTCCTGGCATTGGAGACGGTCGGATTAAACAGAGCCGCATCGTTGGTTCCGCTGTTGACAATCCTAACCCGGGCTGCTGCGTTCGACGCATTGGGGTAAATCACCAGGGTGGCCGTCTGCGGGCTGGCGTTCAACTCGCGGTAAACCGTCCCCTTCAAGGTGATGGAGATAACCGCGTTGCTTCTGGCATTGCATTGCACGACGGCGGCTTTGCTGACCGCTCCGCTAAAGTGCGAGGTGTCAAAGCGCAGCGGGATGGTGCCGGTTTTGCCCGGCTCAACAGCCTTGGTCCAATCTCCTGCGGAAGTACATCCGCACGACGGCTGAACACTTTTGATCGAGAGGGTCTCGTCCCCTGTGTTCGTGAAAATGAAGGTGCAGTTTACGAGCTCTCCGCCGGAGACGGTGCCAAAGTCGATCGCGCCCTCCTTGAATTGGATTTCGGGCCCAAGCCCCGCGTAGGCCATGGCGGCAATCCCCAGAAGGATAGTGGTCAAAGTGATCTTCTTCATGGTTGATTATAGGCTCTTTTTCACGCTTTGTTTGGGTGCTCTCCGTTCAATCTCCATGGTTGCCGGAGTAAGCCTCATCGGGAAACCAGTTTTGGAGGAAAACAGGCAGCTCTTCCAGCTTGCAGCCGGCCAAAAGGGCCAACGCCTCCGGGCACCGCGGGCTGATGACGGCCAGCTCTCGGCCGATGTTCTGCGAGGAATGGTGAGCATGGTCTGCCTGTTGCCCGTCAGCTGGGTGCCCGTGAGGCTTTCCCAAGCGGCAACGGCCTTTTCCAGAACTCTGGCCTGGCCTGTCATGCCGCTGTCTCCTTGCTGGCGTCAGCCTTTTTCCCGCAACTCTCGGCACGCTGACAGGCGGCGCAGCTCGATATGAAGGCATCGTAAAATTTGGCGTTGAACTCCTTGAAGCGCGCGGCGAAGCCTCCCTGCAGGAAATCGTTCACGCTGGCGTAAGGCCAGGAGCCAAAGCCGCACTTGTATATCTCGCCTTGCTCGTCGATGAGCAGATTGTAGCGGCGCTCGGGCTGACTGCAGTAGCAGGCGAAAAGGCCATAGAACTGAGACCACTCGTATTGGTGACGCCCCACGGGTACAAGGGATTCCTCCCGGGTTTGCTCCACTGTTGGGATGCGAAAGGGAATGGCCGCCTGCTGGAGCAGCTCTGCTGCCCGGTCGACGTGCTGGTTGGTATGCCACTGGTCTTTTGAAACACCGACGTGGAACTGTGGATGGGCCTTGAGGAAATCGGTAACTTTGGAGGCTGTTTTCGAAGATCCCGCCCAGTCTCCGTTCGTCACGAGGCGCACCTGCGCCAGGCCCCCGCTGAGCGCCTCGAGTATCTCGGCCCACAGACCATGGACAAAGAACTCGCCGCCCATGACCTCTGCGCGGCTTATCTCGTTCGCGCGGCAGAATCGGTTGATGGCCTCTGCCATCTCAAGGGTCATGTCGCCAGCCGTGATTTTCGGGCTGCAGGAGAAGCAGCAGTGCCCGCAGGTCTGAGTGCATTTGCGGGTTATCCTGATCGTAGGCTTGATCCCTGCGCGACGGTAGCAGGTGTCCCTGCGCGAGCAAGCATCACAGTTGCAGTTTTGCTTTCCCCCGCAATTCGTGTCAACACAGATTTTGCAACAGGACGATGACATGCTGCTGTTATCTTTTTGCGCGCAGCGATGCTGGCTCAAGTGTGGAACGGGTTGCCGATGTATGAGAAGACCACCTGGCCGTCGGGGCTGCTGTAATCCATGTTTGCCGGGGTGCCCCCGATGCTGCCCACCAGGTAGCCGTTGCGCTGGAAGACGGCCTCCATTTTCTCGGCCATCAGGGTCGACTCCTTCACCCAGGACTTGTCGTTCCTCTCTACGCAGGCCAAGGCATGCTCGCGCCATCCTTCCCGCGGGAAGACGGCATACAGCAGGTGCTCGTCGTTGACAGGAACCGATTTGAAGCGGCGGGGAGGCCCCTTGCCATCAATGAGCACGGTGGTGTGTCCCCCCTTCGTTCGGTAGGGTCTGAGCTTGAGAACAGCGAACTCGCCCTCTCCGCTGGTCACATGGAGGGCCGCCTGATGCAGCTCCTGGATGAGACGATCGAGGAGCCCGCGGTCGAACGTTTTCGTTGCCTTCATGGTTTCTCGCCCATTGCGTGGTAGATGCTGGAATCGATGACCTCAGGCTCGTAGATGTCGACCTCAACCTCCAAGCGGCCCCGGAGCGTCCCCTTGGCAAAATCGTATATCTTGCCATCCAAGGTGACCCAGTGGTGCGCCGCCAGGCACTGCTCCTCCCCATCCCCGTCCCGGTAGGGCTCCACCTCGATTTCACCGAAGACGTGCTTGAACTGCGGAAGATCGTGGGCGACCGAGTGGGCGATCACCTGGCAGTCGCCCAGCTCCTGGCGGTCCACAAACTCCTTCCAGATGCATTCATGGTAATCGCAGAGTTGCTTCTTGGCCTCCTCTATGAGCAAGTGGTGGTTTTCAGGTGTCATATCACGTTCCGGCGGCTGCGTCGCTCATGGCTTCGCCGGCCTGGAAGCGGATGTGCTGGTCGATCTTGATCCGGTCGCCCAGCTTGGCGGCCACGTAATCGACATATTCCTGCATGGGTTGATTCGGGTTCTTGACGAAAGGCTTTTCCAGCACGCAGTTGGGATGCAGAGGCCGGGTCGACGATCCTTGTCGCGGATTTGAGATGAGCGGAGCTGGTTGTTCTATTTCTTTCCTTCATTCTGAGGCGCCGCCTCCTTCACAACCGCCCGCAATTGCTCAATGCCTTCCGGCGCTTGCGTAATCTCGCCCGGATGCGTTGTGTTGGCAGCGGAGTCGAGCAGGCTTAAAAAACGTTGGCATTCGGAAAGCAATTTCGGCGCGGAGGCGTGCATGGGGCAATACTGAATCTCAACCTCGACGCCCCCGAGTTCGTAAGGCGTGGTTTTAACCCGGCAGGCGCAGGAGGTTGTGTTCATGTTTTGACCGGGTTCACCATCGGCTTGATGACTGTGTAGCCTGAGATGACGAAAAACAGACCGAGCCCTGTGAGAATCCCCCCGTCCGACACTCCAATGCAAACTCCGCCAAGAAAGATCAAAACTGCCATGACGAGCATGGCGATGATGATTGGGCGCCTTAAAAATCGTGCGTTCATAAATTCAATCAGGCTGCAAGCGCTGCCGGTTGTGCCTCTGGTTTTGTCCCGGACTGAACCTCTTTGGCCGTCATATCGAGCTTGATGCCCTTGCCGCACTTTGGACAGACAGCCCGTCCGAAATTACCAGGTTTGCGCAGGACTCCGCAACACTTGCCTGCGGCCTTGATGGCTTTCTTCATCGCCTGCTTTTTGGCCTTTTGTTCCCCCAGTTCCGCGAGTTTCTTGATGTTGCCGTCCGTTTTGCGCTGCGCTCGTTTCCGGCGCCGCACGGCCTTGCCGGCCGCTTTCCGTTGATAAACGCCGAGGAAATCCTTTTCCCCAAGATCCACCTCCATAGTGTAGCGGGCAAGCCACAAAGCATCAACCTCGTTGTCGTCGGCCAGAACCCCGTTGCTCTTGCGCAGAAAGACATTCTCCCGGGACATTTCAACGGTGCTTCCGGGTTCCAATGCCGCGAGAGCGGTTGCCATCTCCGGCTTTTTTGCAGCTCCGCTACCGGTGGCGAAAAGTTTCAAGGTCCCAACTGGTAATCCAAATACTTGTATCGGAAACTCCTGGCAGACGGCCCAAATAGCACAGCGAAGGCTGGCCCATAGCTGTCCTTGCATTTGCGTGCTGGAAAACAACACGTCCTCGAACACGATCCGCTCGATTCCGTGCTCTTTGATGAACCGGCGGATCAATGCGTGCAGGCGAGAGTATCGGAGATCAAGTGTGCGCTCTTTTCCCTCCCTCCTCTGCAAATCCAGTTCCTCTTTGGTGGCGAGGTGGGTGGTCCCGGACTCCAAAATCTGCTGGCCTTCGAGCAGAGCCCATCCTGTGTGCGTGCCGATGTCTACGCACAGCGTCATAAGTCTTTGCGTATGTTAACGCGCCGAACGGACGCTACCCGCGAGGTTTGTTCCGGTCTTCGACAGCTGCAAGTCGAACGTCTTCCCAGGCAGGTAACTTTCCAACCGATGGAGAACCGCTGCGCGAACCGTGCGTTGCTGCTCGGCAGCATGATTCCTCGCTTGGTCAGTTCCGCCCCGATGAGCTGCGGCTGCTGGACTGCCAGGGCCTTAACGCTGTGCTTAAAGTGGGTGTTGGTTTTCATGCCGTTATTGGCTCGGGCGCCGATGCCGGCACCGGATTAAAATGCCGGTGCCAGTGGCGGTAGAACGCTCCATCATCCGCCCACCAACTGTAGTCGGAGTTTTCAGCAACCTCTTTGCGTTGTGCAGGGGAGGGAACCCACTCGTTGCACTCCACCCATGCCGTTACCAGCCGGCGCGCCACCTCTCGGCAGGTGAGCTTTCGAGCGTGATCCGGAAGGAGGAGGCACTCCCAAAATCCGAAAACGCGGACTGCTTCGGCTATGGGTCTCAAATCCTCGAGGGTCGTCAGGGAGGGTCGGAGATTTTTGACCTTGTTCTCGAAGACTTGCATGCCGTCATCCATGTAGCGGGTGCGCGCCACGAAGAAGAGCCGGCCGTTAACCGTAAACGAGTTGCTGGGTGAAATCTTGTAGGTTGGCATCGGTTTCTAGGCTCTATTTTCCCGCTGGTGCCAGGCGCCTTGCACCTGCCGGGAATAGTTTCGGGCTATTTCGACCGCCGCCTCCAGTGATATGGGGCGAAGCCGCTGTCCGTCGAAGTGGTGAACGATGATGCCCTGCTGGCTCTGAAAGTACTCGGCCACTTCAGATGGCTTGTGGGTGAGATCCACTCGGTTTGCGCGCCCAAACAGGTAGGGGACAGTCTGCCCCTTCGGAGGAAAGGCGGCTGCGTCTGGTCCGAACAGAAACTCGATGTTGGTGCCGGTTGGCCTGGTCCAATGCAGGAATGGCGTTCCCGGGTTGGCGAGTATCAGGTCGAGATCGTGGACCTCCAGATCCTTCCGGTAGTCCGTGATGTGGCCCCTGACCCGCTGAAACAGGGCGGCATAGATATCGTTGGCCGCAGTGGCTGATGCGCTCATATTTGTTGGTCAGGCAGCATTCATTTGCCAGACGCCCGCGCCGGGCGAGACGAAGTGCCTCTGCAATATCTGGCGGACCTTCTCTCTCCACCACTGGTTCTTCGTGAAGAGGACGAAGAGCAGTGGCTCCATCACCGCCGAAAAGTGGCCGAGTTCGTGGACGAAGACGCAGCTTCCGAAGAGCAGCAGGACGACGAGCGTGACGCAGGCGATGTTAAAAATATGCATGGCTTAATGTTTTTTCATACGCGGGAAAATGGCTTCTCGCAGAGCAGGTCGACGAACTCCATGATGGTCTTGTAGATAAGGTCCTTTTCGCAAAACTTCCATCGTTTGGTGGCTCTTTCCTTGACGTAGTCGCGTAACGATGATCCGAACTCCTCAGATCTGGCCTTCCAATCGCAGACCAGCTCGGCTACTGCCAAGCGGGGCATTTCGTGGATGGACGTCCAAAATTCAGGGTGATGATCATTGGTGCTGTTGTGATGCGCAATGGCCAGACGGAGCTTCAGCTTTGCCGTGGGCACCTGCTCCTGGTTTTGGCCCGGGGCCATTTGCTCCCACTCGATGCCAAGGAACTTCGACAGGTCGTGTTTGAAACCTTGAACGATCAACTTTCTGCCCAGAAGCGATTCTCCTTTCTCGATCAGCTTTTCTCCCAGCGGCAGGCAGTTCTCATGCACGTTGCGAATATGACGGAGAATGGCCCTGACTTTTCCCAATTCCAGGCTGATTTGTTGCTTTTTGCGTTCACCACGCGTCATAACAATGTTTCATTGCTCTGGTGCTTTGTGTTTGGCGGAGCCCGCTGTATAATAGTTCATGCTAAACCTAGTGGCTTCGTTTATCTGGGGGACCATTGGCTTTGCCCTGTTCGCTTACGGCAAAAAGGCGGACGAAATATTCCCCTTGCTCACGGGCTTGACTTTGATGGTCTTGTCTTATTTTCTGCCCTGGTCATGGCTTACAGTTGCGGCCGTGGTGCTGCTGGGCATCCATTGGATGTGGGTGAGAGGAAATTCATAGCCGCTGCACGTCGCGCCTTCGCATCTCTTCCAACGTCTTGAACCCGCGGGCATCCCAGCACGGCTCCCACGCCTTTGCGAAACGGACGGCAGTTACCCCAATCAGTTGGATCATCACGGCGCCATCAGGCGCAACTTGGGACCGTCGAACCACGCAGGTGTTACCTTGCTGGATAGGGGTCCATAATCGGCATGGGAGTGCTTTGTCCAATTGCCGCCCAAGGCTACGACCTTGGTGCCCGGCTTAAATTGGTTCGGCTCCGGAATTCGGCCCGCTTCTGGGATCCAGGCGTGATGTTGCGGGCGCTGCAGACGGTTGACGTGGGCCTGTGTGTGTATCCGATGAGAAAGCCGACGGTACGGCCGGCTACGAGCGCGAGCATGAATGCGATGGGCACATTTCAATTGCTCCTTTACGCCGCCGTTGAAGCTTTCAGCCCTTTAAGAATCTCGTTTCGCTCGTGGTCCTCCAACTTCTCTATGCTTCTGCGCAGCTGCTTCAAAAGTTTGGCCTGGATTTGGCGGATGCGCTCGCGCGTGATGCCAAATCGCTGGCCTGCCTCCTCCAGGGTCGTGCCTTTTCCTCCATCAAACCCGAACCGATACTCGAGGATGACCCGTTCCCGCGGGGGGAGATCGGCCATCAATTTCTGGATGACCTTGGCGTTTGCGCTCCGCTCTGCGGATTCTGCCGGGTCAAGAGCGTTCTCATCCGGGATCAGCTCTGCCAGGGCAGTTTCGCCCTCACCGATTGGGGCGTCGATCGAGGTGGGAGTCACGGCAGCCGTGATGAGGCGCCGCACATGGCGTGCCGTAATGCCCAGTACCTCGGCGAGTTCCTCGGGAGTCGGCTCGCGCTTGAGGCGCTCCTGGAGCACGACTTCGGCTCGCCTAAGCTTGGTTAGCTGCTCGACGACGTGAACGGGAAGGCGGATTGATCTGATCTGGTTCGTCAGAGCCCTCATCATGTGCTGCTTGATCCACCAGGCTGCATAGGTCGAGAGCTTCGCCTTTCGCGGGTTGAAGCGTCCGACCGCCTTCATCAGGCCCAGGTTGCCTTCGTTGATCAGGTCCGCCATGGGAAGGCCCTTGTTTGAGTAGCCGCGGGCGATATGCACGACCAGCCTGAGGTTGGCCAGGATCAGCAGTTCTCGGGCCCTGGGGTCTCCTTTGCGCGCTTTCCGAGCGAGCTTGCGCTCATCAGCCAGGTTAAGCAGGGGCGTCTGGCCAATCTCCCGCAGGTAGATGAGGAGGGGATCGTAGGTACCATCGCCCATTGCAGAAGCGCCTTCAAATATCGGCTTCGCCTCCTGCACCACTATCTTGTCCGTAACCTTGGGAGGACCTCCGATTGGCATCCCAATGCTCATGATGCTGCTGCGATTTAGCCGGCGCCTCTTCCCATTGGTCAATTTTGGTTTCTCTATCACCAAATCATTATAGTGCTCTGCAGCGCAATCCTGTGACATTGTCCGGCCTTCCGTAAGTGAGGCCGCTTGGATTCCTTAACCGCCGGTTAATTCGGAAATCTTCAAAAGGGCAGAAGCAATGGCCGTAGTCACCTGGTTGACAGCTGGACGGTCGCACTCCGGCATGGAGAGCATGGCCTGGAAGACATGCCCCTACCGAATACCCTCGGTTGCAACCTGTACAGGGCGGCACCAAGGCGGCTGTAACAGCGCATCTTCAGCACTCGGTCCTTGCCAGAGGATCGACTTTTTAGGCCGACCAAATAGAGGCAAACTTCCCCAGTGTTCCTTCAGGGCTTACACCGATTTGAACCCGCCTAATAACGTATGTTAAATCATTTTTAGGCAAGGTGGTATAATATTGGGCGACAGGCGCCTCGCATTTATCATTTATGCACAAGGCTTTCTGTCCAACAATCATAGTTTAATGACCGTTTCTTTCTTTGCTCTGCAATTCATTGGTTGGTTTTTGGCGGAGTCATTTCTTCTATTGGGAAACTAAAATGTAAGTGCAGGCAGTGGCGTAAAACTGACTCCCGGGGCTTGGAGGATAACCTTGGTTGTATTTTGGCATGCCGGTAATCTGCAAATAGCGAGAGCCGGAGTATGTCACAGTGCCGCTGTAAGTTCCTTTAACCGTTGTAGTAGTTCCGCTGTAAACGGTGGCATAAAAGTTTCCTGAACTGTTAAAGCCGAATCTACATGTATCTGTTCCACCTATAAACCCGAGATTGGCCACATTGGCTCCGCCAACGTAAATGTTCCATGTGTTGTTTCCACCGCTCTGGCTTATCTTAAGATACAGAGCAGAGCCACTCGATGTGCTTCCCGCCGTAGTCTCGAAATACACATATGTGTTTCCTGTCCCGGTCAAATTAGGTGGGATAAATTGGACGAATTGGTTCAAACCCACGGGGGTGTTCATGTAGCCATTTCCGTCGTCGTAAGTCCCGGCTACAGATACTATATAATCATCCGAGCCGCTAATTGCCTGATGCAGTTCACTGACAATGGTCCATGAGGGTTGGACAACCCCTTGTTCGTAAATGGTTATAGTGCTGCTGCTTGTTGCTCCTAAACTGTCGGTTGAAAGAGCCTCGAGCGTATGGTTTCCGGCAACCCCGTTATTTGGCCAGGTGATGCTGTAATTTGTGCCGGAAGGGGTCCCGCTTCCAACAAGCGAGCCGTTGTCATAAAATGCCACGGATGTTATTGACTTCAAGGTGTTGTAGGCTCCAGCGGTTAAGGTAAGGCCGTTTCCGTACGTGTTGGTGTAGCCGTTGGTTGGCGATATCCACGTCACTGTTCCGCCGTTGTCCACGTAAAACGTATTGGTTGTGCTATTGGTCGATCCTAAAGCGTCAGATGCTGTGGCGTAAAATGTGTGTGTTCCTCCAGAGCTAAAGATCGCTTGATAATTTACCGATGCTGCGGCCACAGCTGCTACTTGTGTCCCATCCATAACAAGCGTCATGCCGACGATATTGCTGCCAACTCTGTCCGTGGCCGCGGCGGAAAGTGTTGTTGTTCCTTCCAATATAACGGTGTTATTGGCCATGCTTACACTAATGGTTGGCGGGGCATACACCAGGAAACTAGTCGTCTTGGTCGTGGTATAGCCGTAGCTGTCAGTGAGCGTGGCTGTGTAACTGTGAGAACCCACTGCCAGTGATGAAATGGAGTTGGTCAGGCCGTTTTGGGTACTTGAGGTGCCCTGCGAAACTCCGTCCACAGCGTTGCTGGAAAGGGTAACGGCGGCCCCGTCATACAGGGTCGCGTAAAAACTCAAAGGCACGGTGGCGGGATAATTGTAGTACCTTCCGGCGGTGGGCGCATTGATGGTTATCAAAGGCGCGGTATGAACGCTGGTAATGCTGTTGGTTGAGCTTTTAATGCCAGAAAAGCCGTAGCTGCTCGCCGCGGCATACGCCGTGTGGCTGCCCAAGGCAAATTGATGAGACGACGTAAAAACGCTGCCGCTGGGCGTTGAATTGGTGACGGCAGGAGACCCATCAACATAAAATATCACCTGGACGGCATCTCCGTCCGGATCTGATGCGGTGGCGCTCAGCGTTGTGTTGGTATTTGGTCCGACGGAGACCCCCGGTCCGGGATTGTTTAAGGTGATGGTAGGAGGACGATTGGTTAGCACGGTAACGATCACGTTGCTGGACCCTGCAAGGCCTGATTCATTGGTGGTCCAGGCTGTGATGGTGTGGGTGGATCCGGGTGTTGGGATGTAGCCAGTCATGGTCCAGCTCGACGATGGGCTGGCGGTTGCCACATAAACGCCATTATCATAGTACGAGACATTCAAAGCGCTCTGTGGTGTGAACTGATCGCTGGGGGTGGCTTGGAAGACAAAGGGGTAGTCATAAACATAGGTTCCCGCCGCCGGCGTGTTCCAAGTAATGGTAGGGGCGGTGGCGGTCGAAATGGTGATGTTAACGACGGCTGATGTTAGGGTAAGGCCTCCGTTGTTCTGCGCGATGGCCGCGAGGTTGTAGCCGGCTGCCGGCGGGTTGACCCAGGTGTAGGAGTATGGCGATACCGTCAGTGTGGTCAGCGGGATGCCGTTGGTGAGGAGGGTGACCGAGGCGATGCCGTCGGCGTCATCCACGGCCGTGGCGCTGATGACGACGTTGTAGGGCGTCGGCAAATTTGCTCCGCTGGAGGGGTTGGTGATGGCCACCGATGTCGGCGGCTGGAGCTGGGACACATTGATGGTGATGGGCGTTGTATTCGTGTGCGCGCCGTAAACATCATATGCGGCGGCGTAAACGGGGTAGCTGCCCACGGTGCAGTTCGACCAGGCAAAGGTGTAATATCCCCCGGTGGCGGTGGCCGCCGATCCGACCACGCTGCCGTTGGCAGTGAAGTCAACCCGTTGGATGGCGCCATAAAAGCCAGATGCCGTCGCCTGGAAGGCGACCGTGGTCGGCCCCAGGAAGGTCTGATTGGCCACCGGCGTGACCAACGCCACGGTGGGCGCCTGGTTGACGAACGATATGAGGGAGATGTTGGTCGAGGCACCGGGCACGTTCAGAGCCGTGTATGCGACGGCTTGGATCGTGTTGGTCGCGGCGCTCGCTGGCGTCCACACGTACGTGTATGGGGCGCTGGTGAGAGTGGCGACAGAGCTGCCATTGACCATGATTTGCACGTCCGCAATGGATCCTCCATTCCCGTTGTTGACTGCGGTCGCCGTCAACGTGATCGGCGTCCCCGTGGGCACGATAGTTCCACTGGCAACGGAGCTGGAGATGGTGACTGAAGGCGCTTCCAAGTTCCCGCTGGCGACCGCCTGAATCGTGATGCTGTTGGTTTGGCTGCAGCCCACCTGCGAATAGCTGTCGGTGACCTTGGCCCACAGCGCGTGCGCTCCGTTGGCCAGTGTTGTGTCCGTGAAGTTGGTGGCTCCGGTCGTCTCTGTGAGCTGCGTGCTGCCGTCGTAGAAAACGATCGTTGAGATCAAGAATCCCGAGTTCGAGTCGGTGATCGTGACGCCCATGTTGACGCTGGCCCCTCCCTCATCCAGGTTGGTGAGGATGGTTCCGTTGGCCGGAGAATTTAGGACCACCACTGGTGCCACCGGGCCGTTGACCGTGACGCTGACAGGCGCGGAAACTTGCGAGGCATTAAAGTTGTCGTAGGCCTTGGCCGTAATCGCGTATGACCCCTCGCCCGCAGTCCAGTTGGTCGTGATCGTGTCAGAGTTGGCGGAGGCAATCAAGGTCCCATTGGCGTACAGCTCAACCTTGGACACTCCATTTCCCGTTTGCGTGTCATTGGCGCTGGCCGTGATGGTCACGCTGGCGGGGGCCGTGTAGGATGACCCGCTCGTTGGCGAGATCAGCGCCACGCTCGGAGCCTGGCTCTGGATGCCGGTGACCTGGATCGTCGACGAATCGGAGGCTCCGTGCTGGTCGTAAACCGTGGCGGCCAAATTATACGTGCCCACTCCGGCCGCCCATGTGTTGCTGTACGGCCCCGCGGGGGAGGTTGACATAAAGAGCCTATCCCCGTACTGGTCGGTGATGGTCACGAGGGTCACCTCGTTCTGCGGATCCGTGGCCGCCACCTGCAGGGCGAGGTTGGCCGGGACGACGAGGCTCAGGCCGTTGGTCGGAGTCACCCAGGCGATGGTCGGGGGATAGTTGGTGCCGGCCTGAATGGTGACGTTGGTTGTCGAGGTGGAGAGCCCCAGGCTGTCGGTGGCCGCGGCGTAGATGACGTGCGTCCCGTAGGCCGGGTTGGTCCATGTGGTGGTGTAGGGGGCGCTGTAAACCGTCGCGAATGCGCTGCTGTCGACGTAAAATGTGACCTTGCTGATGCTGGACAGTTCCGACGAGGCGGTGGCCGCCATTGCAACGTTGGTCGGGTTCAAGTAGTTGCCGCCATCCGGCGGGCCGGTCAGGTTGATCTGCGGCGCCACATCTGCCGTCACCGTGATGCTGACGACCGCGGACGTCAAAGAAAGCCCTTTCGAGTCATAGGCAACAGCAGCCAAACTGTGTGTTCCAGCGCCAGGGTTTGCCCAGCTGAACGCGTAAGGCGCCCCGTAGCGTGAAACGATGACCGAGCTGCCATCCATGAAGTCCACGCGGGCTACTCCGTCATCCGGGTCGCTGGCGGTCGCCGTCAACGTGACCGAGGTCGGAGTCAGGTATGACATCCCGTTTGCGGGCGAAGTCAGCGCGACGCTGCTGGGCGGCTGGTCCTGGGCGGCCGTGACGGTGGATATCAAGCTTCCATTGGTCACGCCCAAGTTGTCCATCGCCACTGCCTGTATGGTGTATGTCCCCGCTCCCGTCAGCGGCAGGTATAAGGTGCTGTTATAGGGCGTGCCAGTGATATTGGCGTATAGCACGCCGTTTGTGTAAAAGCCCACCCCTGCGATACTGCCGCCGACGTTGAACTCGGACACGGATGCCGTCGCGCTCAGTACGATGTTGGTCGGGGTTAGCACCGTTTCAGTCGGGGGGCTGGTCAGCGTCACCCCAGGCGGTGGATCCTGGTTGACCAGCACGGAGATGGTGGATGATGCGGTCGAGAGCGTGTGGTAGTCGTATGCGACGGCCCGGATCGTGTGGGAACCCGAGATCGGGTTGACCCAGTTGAAGGTGTACGGGCTTTGGGTGACGGTGGTGATGGTCTGCCCATCCACGACGAAGTCCACGTAGGCCACGCCGTCGTCGGGGTCAGTGGCTGTGGCCGCAAGCTGCACGGTAACTGGAGTCAAGTATGTTGCCCCGTTGGTGGGGTTGGTTAATACTACAGAGGGGGGCTGGTCCTGGGCGATGGTGACCTGGTTCGTCGCCGAGGATGCCGTGACGCCGTGGCTGTCGGTTGCGACGGCCCAGACGGTGTAGGTCCCGGCATACGGGTTGACCCAGGAGTAGGTGTAAGAGGATGAAGATGAGCTCACGGCGTTGCCGTTGATCAGGATGCTCACGTTCGTGACCGTGCTGCTCGAGCTGGTGGCCGTGGCGGTCACGGAGATGGTGGTCGGGGTGATGAAGCTGCTCCCGTTGGTGGGGATGAGGCCCACGGCTGGCGGAGCATCCTGGGTCACCGTGATGGAGCTCGAGGCGGACTGCCCGCGGGCGCCGCTGTTGTCGTAGGCAAACGCCTGGATGCTGTAGCTTCCGGCGGACGGGTTGACCCAGTCGTATGAGAACGGGAAGCTGGTGACGGTGAAGGTGGGCCCGCTGGTGATGACGTACTGGACCTGAGCCACCGGCCCGCCGTCGGCAATGGCAGTGACCCTCAACGGCACGGTCGTCGGAGACATGAAACTCTGCCCATCGGTCGGGCTGTTCAGCGTGATGGTGGGAGGGCTGTTTGGCAAAAGCGTGATTGAGACGGGAGCGGTGGCAGTCGTCGCATTTCCGACGTCCCACGCCTGCGCAACAAAGGAGTAAGTGCCGGGGCTGCCAGACCAGGTACCGGAGTACGTGCTGGAGGCCGTGGTAGCGACCTGGTTGCTCCCGGCAAAGATGCTTAGCTTGGTGATCCCGCCGCCGGCGTTCGGGTCCGAGGCGACCGCCTGCAGAGTCAGGGAATCTGTATATGGGTAGCTGCCGGCCGTCGGCTGGTACAGGTAGACGAGCGGGGGGACGTTGGGGTTGACCGTGGCCGCAACATGGTTCGTCCCGGTCTGGCCGCTCTCGGATGTGGCGATTGCGGAGAAGATGTGGGATCCCTCCGTGGTGGTGATGGTGAGGTTGTAGGGCGCAACGGCCGCGGCGCCGACGGTCGTTCCGTTGTCGAAGAACACGACCTGGCTGATGTACTCCGAGGAGGACACGGTGACCGATAAAGTGATGTTCTGGCC
>Ga0224558_1000408_pt1 | contig 50483 bp, 49 predicted proteins | sample 714S32024metaG_FD_180682 | JGI IMG/M metagenome (GOLD analysis project Ga0224558, IMG submission 180682) | Peat soil microbial communities from Stordalen Mire, Sweden - 717 S3 20-24 | ecosystem: Environmental > Terrestrial > Soil > Wetlands > Peat | place: Sweden: Norrbotten County, Stordalen... | reverse complement strand
CGTTGTCAATCGAATCGAAAGACCGGAACTGGATCTTGGGGTTGTTCTTGCCCAACACCTTGGTGATAGCCGCCGTCAACGTCGTCTTGCCGTGATCGATGTGACCAATCGTTCCCACGTTCACGTGCGGCTTCGTGCGATCAAATTTTTCCTTGCCCATAAAAGTCCCAACTCCCTTTCATAGCTTTTACTGCTCGTTTCAACTCGGGGCGCCGGCCATCCGGCTCCAGCCCCAAAACCTGTCTTCCTACTACTTGCCCTGTGACCTGCCGATAATTTCGTCGGCAACCATGCGCGGAGCTTCTTCGTAGCGTGCAAACTGCATTGAATACGATGCGCGGCCTTGCGTGGACGAGCGAATGTCGTTCACGTAGCCGAACATTTCCTTGAGCGGCACAATCGCCTTGATGACCTGTGAACCAGCCAGGTGCTCCATCCCCTCAATGCGTCCGCGGCGCGAATTGATGTCGCCGATGATCACGCCCATGAACTCCTCGGGGACTGTAACTTCGACGGCCATCACTGGCTCCAGCAGCACCGGCGAAGCCTTGCGCGCGGCTTCCTTGAATGCGATGGAGCCGGCAAACTTGAAGGCCATTTCGTTGGAATCCACTTCGTGGTAGCTGCCGTCGTATAGCGTCACTTTGACATCCACCAGCGGGTAGCCGGCCAGGATGCCCAGCTCCAGCGCGCCCTGCACGCCCTGATCGATGGGCTTGATGAACTCCTTGGGCACCGAACCGCTCTTGATTGCGTTGATAAACTCGTAGCCAGCGCCCGGTGTATTCGGCTCTACGCGCAGCTTGCAATGGCCGTAATTGCCCGAGCCGCCGGTCTGGCGAATGTACTTGCCCTCAGCCTCGGCCTTTTTGCGGATAGTCTCGCGGAATGCTACCTTGGGCTCACCCACATTGGCCTCGACCTTGTGCTCGCGCTTCATGCGGTCGACCAGAATCTCCAGATGCAGCTCGCCCATGCCGCTGATAATCGTCTGCCCGGAATCTTCATCGGTCCGCACTTTAAAAGTGGGGTCCTCGTCGGCCAGCCTCGCCAGCGCAACGCCCATCTTTTCCTGGTCGGCCTTAGTCTTAGGCTCAATGGCCACCGAAATCACCGTCTCCGGAAAGGTAATGGCGCCCAGCGCGATTGCGTGATGCGGCGCGCACAGGGTGTCGCCCGTCTTCAGTTCCTTCATGCCCACGCAGGCACAGATGTCGCCGGCCATGATCTCGCTGACGTCCTCGCGTTTGTCGGCGTGCATCTTGACCAGCCGGCCGATGCGCTCCGTCTTGCCGGTGCGGGGGTTCAGCACCATATCGCCGGTCTTGAGCGAGCCCGAATAGACCCGGACAAAGCCCAGCTTGCCGAAGGGATCGTTGATTATTTTGAAGGCCAGGGCGGCAAGCGGCTCTTTGTCGTCCGGCTTGCGCGACTCTATGTGGCTGATGTGGCGGGGATCGACGCCCTCGACCGGGGGCTTGTCCAGAGGGCTGGGCAGATAATCGACGACTGCGTCCAGCAGCGTCTGGATGCCTTTGTTCTTGAAGGCGCTTCCGCACAGAACCGGGAAGACGCGCAAATCAATCGTGGCCTGGCGGATGCCAGCTTTCAGCTCGTCGATGGTCGGGGTCTCGCCCTCGAGAAATTTCTCCAGCAGCACGTCGTCGGTTTCGGCAATAATCTCGATCAACTGCAGGCGGAAGGCCTCGGCCTTCTTTTGCAGCGCGGCGGGAATCGGCTCGATGGAAAACTCGGCCCCCATGGTCTCGTCGTGCCAGACAACGGCCCGCATCTCGATCAGGTCGATGACGCCCTTGAAATTTGCCTCGGCGCCGATGGGAATCTGCAGCGCCACAGGCCGCGCGCCCAGCCGCTTGCGAATGCTCTCCAGAACGTGCTCGAAGTCGGCGCCGTTCTTGTCCATCTTGTTCACGAAACATATGCGCGGCACCTTGTATTTGTCGCCCTGGCGCCACACGGTTTCCGTCTGCGGCTGCACGCCACTCACGGAATCAAACAACGCCACAGCGCCATCCAAAACTCGAAGCGACCGCTCCACTTCGGCCGTAAAATCCACGTGGCCCGGGGTGTCGATAATGTTGATGAGGTAGTCGTTCCAGGTGCAGGTAGTGGCCGCCGAAGTAATCGTAATGCCGCGCTCCTGCTCCTGCTCCATGTAGTCCATGGTCGCCGTGCCCTCATGCACTTCGCCGATGCGGTGCGTGATGCCCGTGTAAAACAGGATGCGCTCCGTCGCTGTCGTCTTCCCGGCGTCGATGTGCGCCATGATTCCGATGTTCCGGCAGCGATTTAGAGGTACGGTGCGAGCCACGGCTACTACTTCCTTGCGGGCGCATTCAGCCCGCGTTTCAATTCTGTTGGTCCAACCAGGTCTCTATGTCCCTAGTCCCTACGTCCTACCAGCGGTAATGTGCAAAGGCCTTGTTAGCCTCGGCCATGCGATGTACATCTTCCTTCTTCTTCATCGCCGCGCCGCGCCCGTTGGCCGCATCCAGCAGCTCGTTGCCCAGCTTGTCGGTCATGCCCTTCTCGCCGCGGCTGCGGCCATAAGTAATCAGCCAGCGAATGGCCAGCGAGGTGCGCCGGTCGGGATTGACCTCAATTGGCACCTGGTAGTTGGCGCCGCCCACGCGGCGGGTCTTCACCTCGAGCAGCGGCTTGCAGTTCTCCACCGCCTTCTTGAAGAGCTTGAGGGCATCGTCGCCGCCGCCCTTCTCTTCGAGGGTCTTCATCGCCCCATAGAAGATGCCCTGGGCAGTTGACTTCTTGCCGCCCCACATCATCGAGTTGACAAATTTGGTGACCAGCGTAGATCCATAAACCGGGTCCGCCGCCACTTCCCGCTTCGCAATGTGCCCTTTTCTCGGCATAATCCTCTAAATCCTCTCGGCTTCCAGCGCCGCTTCTCTTGCCCCAGTCCGGGTCCATATCCCGCGCCCCGGAACCGCGTTGCCAGTTGTCAGAAATCAGTCGTCAGTTTCAGGGCCGTTCTGTTCCCTGTTCCCTAACCCCTAATCCCTGTCTTACTTCTTCGCCGCGCCGCCCTTGGCACGCTTGGCTCCGTACTTTGACCGGCTCTGCTTGCGCTCAGCCACGCCCACCGAATCCAACGTCCCCCGCACCACGTGATATCTCACTCCAGGAAGGTCCTTCACGCGTCCGCCGCGAATCAGCACAATCGAGTGCTCTTGAAGGTTGTGGCCGATGCCGGGAATATAGGTGGTGACCTCAATCCCGTTTGTCAGTCTCACGCGGGCTACCTTGCGCAGGGCCGAGTTCGGCTTTTTAGGCGTCTGCGTATACACGCGGGTACAAACTCCGCGCCGCTGCGGCGAAGCCTGCAAGGCAGGTGACGCCGTCTTGTACCGCGGGGCCGTGCGCCCCTTGCGAACCAACTGATTGAATGTAGGCAAACCAAAACTCCTTACGCCAAAAACCTTAACCCACCCTGTTGTCAGTCGCGCGCAGACAAATGGGGCCTCCCGTGGTGAGAGCGCACGACTGGAAAGCTGTCGCGCACGCGCACGGAAGCCCTTATTTACTGCTTCGCGTCTGCCTTCGTTCCAATCTCAGACGAGAAACGGGACGGTGGCCGAGCGTATTCCTCTTAGGGAAAAGCCGACTCCGTTTCGCCGCTTCCGGCCCGCATAGCCCTCCAAGGTGGAGAACGCGCGGGCGCCGTAGCGATTTGTCCCTGCCCTTGCAAGAAAAGAGCGATTCCGGGAACATGTCTGGCCAGTTAACTGCCCCTGGCCTTGGGGATCAGCGCCGCCGACTACTGCTGGACCGGCCTGCCCCTCGCCTCCGCCGTCAAGACACACGGGTAGAGGCGTTCTTGCGCAACCTTTTAACCATAGCAAGAAATTCAGGTGGGGTCAAACGGACTCCGCCGCTCCAGAGACCATTTTGAAGCGTAAACGCCTCAAAAGTGGTGCATTCGCCTCTAACGACGCTTTTGCGCCCTGCGGTCCACCACCGCATATCCCTCGGGAGCCTGAAACAGCGCTGGGTCGGGATCGCCGCGAACAACATCCGTCACATCGGTGGTTTCTTTTCCCGTCCTCGGATCGTCATGGATATGGCGCACAATGATCCTGAGATCGGGAGAAATCCATAACTCGTTAGTCACTTCAATAACCCGGTTACTGCTCTCCCCTTCCAGGTGAATGGTGCGGTTCCAGCGCGAGCCTACCGCGTACACCCCGTTGATCTCCTGCGGTGTAAGGATTTCATTCCGAAAATCGGGCCGCGTCTCTGCTTTGCCCTGGATTACAGGGGACGGCGGGGCCGTCACTCTCTGCTTGGACGGCAACGGCCAGATGCCCACCACCCGTCTGGCGATCTCTTCGTTGTCATCCCATATCAAATACACTCCACCAACCGGGTCCGTTATGTTAATCAACCGGTACTCCACGCCGGTATCAGTGTTCTGGATCAGCTCCCTGCGTGTGCGCCCCTCGGCATCACGCCAAAGAAGCTCCACGGATGTCTCCGTAGTTCTAGTGCCGTCGGTCAGCGTCTTTTCCTTGACGGTCGTTGCCCTGCCCGAATACGGCGCGCCGGTGAATCCAGTGCCCGACGTGGTCTGGAGAGGTATCGCCGGGGCGGTCTGGGCAACAGAAACAGATGCAACAGCAAGCAGAATCGCAATAGGCCACGGGGCAATACGCACCAAATCACCTCCGGATCTGATGGGCTTCAGTGGGAGATTCCAGTAGATGAGTCCTGGGACGGGCGCAGGAAATCGAGGTGGGGTCAGTGCATTCTGCCTCACCCCTCAGAATCTTTCGGCTTTATTCGATCGAGTGCAGTGCCCACGCTCCGTTTTCGTAAGCAAAGTCAGCATGACGCTTGGTGACCAGCTTATTGACCGCGTTGTGGGCAATTTTGGCCAACGGGGCCGGCAAACCGTCCAGGTTCACCGCCTCGTTAAAATCTGCTCCTTTGGCCGTATCCGCGCCGGGAAGCACTTCGTCCTGAATGTTCTCCACGTCCTGCGCCTTGAGATGAGTAGTGACTACAGAAGTCACCACCACCGCATAGTTCGGATCGGGATCGTGTTCCGGGCGCCACTTCAGTATGCTGCTGCCGTCGGACAGCTTGAACACCTTCTTGCCCTCAGCCGTTACCGTGAAATCACCCCAGATCCTGTTGGGATAAACCGTGGCCTTTTCCCAATACTTGGCTTGTACGCCATCCTTCAGCCCCTGCACATCCACCGCGATGGCGACGCCCGCCGCTGGATTCTTGTCATATTTGGCCTGGATTAAGGCCAGCGCATTGGCCTTGGTCAACTCCGGCGCCTTCTTGCAGCCGCTCAGCAACATCCCCGCGCTCAAAATTCCTACCATACCCAAAACAAGCATCTTCCCTGCGTTTTTCACTTTTCCTCCATAGACCGCATAAAACGGCTAAGATTGCCCCGCTCCGTCATTTTTCTCTTCCTATCTACCGCTGTCAATGGGGTTGAAAGTGACCCCGCTCACAATCAGCGGATTTGTGACCTAAAAACGCTGCATCTCTTTGTCTGAAATGGAAAAATAGTGGAAATTGAGCCCGATTTCCCTCCCCGATTTCCCTCCCAGATCAGGGAACGATCTTCCCGGCGAGCCGGTTGAAGCCACTCTCAATCTAGCTCCAGAACCGCTTCTACCTTGTTCGCACTCAACTCAGTGACTGGAGGCATAGAAGCTCAACGCCGCATCGCCCTGTTCCAGCAGCCTCGTGCGCTCGAGCAAACCATAGCAATCTTCAAGGAGCTGTTTGCACCGATGTTCCGCAATAACCAATGCGCCAACCCCAAGCAGACCCACATCCGAGCCGCCCAGCAGGCCCAGCGTAGCCGCATATTCCTCCACCGCATCCCAGGGCGGGTCGAGAAAAATCAGGTCAAATTTTATTCCAGTTACCGCTGGGTGCCCCACCCTCGCCGCGTTCTTGTTCTTGCGGCATCGGGGTCCCCAGAGAGCGATCTTTGCTCGCTGGGGTGATCTAGGGTGGGATTCCACGTCGCCCGCATTCTCTGAAGCCGCTAGCCCTCTGCGAAGAAACGTTCCCACAGCCGCGCCATGAAGTACGAATCCCGCCCTGATCCCCAGCCTCTCCAAATTGCCGCGCAAAACCTTCAGCGCCGCCGGAGCCCTCTCCACGAACTCCACCTGCGCTGCCCCACGGCTCAGTGCTTCAATCCCCACTGCGCCCGAGCCGGCATACAAATCCAAAAAGGCTGCTCCCTCAATCCGTGGCGCCAGCACATTGAAAAGAGTTTCGCGCAGCCGGTCGCTCGTGGGCCGGGTAGCAACCCCTGGCGGAGCCTGCAGCGTGCGGGAACGGAGCGATCCGGCAATGATGCGCATCAGAAACCAGAATACGGGAACCGGGGTCCGACCTTCTACAATCATTCTGTATGCGTGGCTGGTCAATTCCGCTAGGCCGCTGGTTGGGCGTCGAGATGCGCGTCCACGTCTTTTTCCCGCTTCTGGCCGTCGTTTGCCTGGCGCTGAGCGGCTCTTCCGGCATTCTGCGCGGTCTGGGATTATTTATGGTTCTGGTAGCAGCCGTAGCCGTGCGCGAGACCGCAAGGCTGCTGGTAGCCGCATGGCTGGGATTGCGGCTGCGAGCCATTCTGCTGCTGCCCATCGGCGGAATGTTTGCCTATGCCGACCCGGAAAGTCAGGAAGGCTCCAATCAGGGCGGCGGACAGTTTAGCCTGGCTCTGGCAGGTCCCCTGGCAAATTTGGCCACGGCGCTTTTTCTGGCTGCAATGTTTATGGGCGCCGGCGGTGATATCAAACTTTTTACTCAGCCGTGGATTTCGGCTGCGGCGCTGGTGCGCAGCATGGTTTGGATGCAGGCCGGTATGGGCCTTGTGCACCTGCTGCCGGCCTACCCTCTTGATGGCGGGCGGCTGCTCCGGGGCAACTATGCCCGCAAGCGCGGTTTTACTCCCGCCGGCCGCATGGCTACCGGGCTGGGCCAGATTCTGGCGCTCATCGCCATGGTCGCAGGCATGTGGCTGCACAGTCCCTGGCTCATCATCGCCGGCTTCTTCATCATGATCGGTGCGCAAATCGAGGACCAGGGCGTCTTTTTCCAATCAGTCGTAGACACCGTGCATATGCGCGAGGTCATGCTCACCGACTTCGCCTCGCTCTCAGCCTCTGACACCCTGGCCGGCGCACTGGGGCGTTGCGTTCACTCGCTGCAAGAAGATTTTCCCGTAGTGCGCGGCCCGCAGCTGGTAGGCATCATCAGCCGCCAGCACATTGTGGATGCGCTGCGCAACGACGGCAACGGCTACGTGCAGGCGGCCATGTCCAAGGCCTTCCAGGTGGCGCGCCCCGACGACACGCTGGGAACCACCATTCGCCGCATCCAGACCGGCCACGGTCTCTCCCTGATTCCCATCGCAGACGCTGGGCGAATCGTCGGCATTGTCAGCGTCCAGAACCTGATGAGCGCCATGTCGCTCCTCTCCGAGCAGCGCCGCCTGGAACGCGAAGAAGCCCGCGAGAAAGCCCTCTAGAACGAGTTCGATAAGAAGCTCTGAATAAGTCGATGCTTTGAAAGGGCAAGACTTTAGTCGTGCCGCAAAGGCAGCAAAATGAATGTGGGCTTTATTGATAGCTGTATTAGTTATCTTCCGATAAGCGCGCCGGAGGCGCAGTGTTTGTTAGCCCCGCGCTTTAGCGTGGGGAAAGCGGATTCCACAGATTTACTCCGGAGTCCTGTAGGGACAGCACAAGGACATTTCTATTGCAAGGATCATTAGCCCATGATGGAAGGTTTTTTCGGAGGGAAGCGGGGGTTTCAACCCCCGCATTAAACCTTCAGAATCAATGCGGGCTTTAGCCCTGGAGGGCCTTCTTCTCCTCTTTCACCCGAACTATAAATCGAGACAGCTTTGTATCAGGGCACGACTTCAGTCGTGCTGCAAGCGCAACCATACAAATGTTGGGCTTTAGCCTCTGAGGGAAGGTTTTTTCGGAGGGAGGCGGGGGTTTCAACCCCCGCATTAAACCTTCAGAATCAATGCTGGCTTTAGCCCCGGAGCGCCTTCTTTTCCAATTTTACTCGAACTCTAAATTGACTCCCGTTTTGTATCAGGGCACGATTTCGCCGGGGTCCCCATCGACTCGGGGTCCCCGGCGAGTGATTGTTACTCGCTGGGGTGAAGGGACAGGTCTTCGTCGATGGGGCGGCTTCACAACTTGCAGAAAAGAGGCTGTTCTACCCTCACCCGCTCTTGTGTTTGGAAAGCATGGGTAAGACGAGGGTAGACCACCCGCCGTATGCTAAAATCTGAAGCCGTACCAACCTTGTCCATAAGCCATCACCTTGACTCGACAACGCGGACTATAGTTCCATTCAACGCCATCGATGTCCGCCCCAAATACGTAACCGGAGTCCTCCAATGAAATGTCTGAACTGCGGTACCGACATGACTACTAACCAGGTCGTCACCAAGAAGGACAGCATCTCCTATGACATGTGCGATAAATGCGGCAGCCTCTGGCTCGACGCCGGCGACCTCGACAAGATGGCCTTCAAAACTGTCGGAAGCATCGAATACTGCGAAGAGATCGGGACCGACGAACCCGAGAAGAAGCCAAAGAAGTGTCCCCGCTGCGACGACTTCAATTTGAGCAAGGTGAAGTTCCTGGAGTCCGACAACATTCATCTACACCTATGCAGAAACTGCGGCGGCTTCTGGCTCGACGGCGGCGAACTGAAACTGATCGATAACGTACTCGCCGAAGACGGACCGATCCAGAGTCACGGCTTCTCCGACTTCGTCAACAACATCCACATTCCCTACTGGTACAAGCGAATCAAAAAGCCAAGCTCTGAGACGGACTTCACCGTGGACGTTCCTCCGATCAAGGACGCGGTTCAAAAGGAGAAGACCGCCGATATTTGTCCTGCATGTGGGCAAAATCTGTTTGTGTATTCCATCTTCTCCATGGACTTTGAAGGCTGCCCGAAGTGCAAGGGAATGTGGCTGATCAAAGACGAACTTCGTAAACTCAAGAACAAGGTGAACGAAGGCTCCATGCGCTGGCTGAACGACGAGATCGAAGACATGGAGAAGACGAGCGCACGTGTAACCAACCGCTCCTGCGTGAAATGCAAGACCACCAAAATGGTCTCCGTCATCTTCGGCAAGTCCTCCGTTATTGTCGATTGGTGCCCGCAATGTCACGGAGTCTGGCTCGATAAGGGAGAATTCGATGTAATCACTGCCTATTTGAGGGAGGAATTGGGCGCCATGCACCCAAAGGACATCGAAAAACTCGTAGCGGAAGACATCGAACGCGTCTGGAGCGGAGGACCGGAGACTCGCGTCCAGGAGCTCATTGACGCGAGCGCCGCCGTCTCTGCCCTCATCAACACCACCATCTTCGACCATCCGGCACTGTACGGGCTCTGCACGACCGCTGGTGCAATTTCTCGATCGATGTAGAGCCCCTAATCGAAGCCGGATGGCCCCACCCTCGCCACGTTCTTGTTTTTTTGGCTAGGGCGGGAAACAACAGAGCCGGAGATTGTGAGTGACCGTCCACGCCGAACCTGAAGCTTCATTGGCCCCCGGCCTCTACCTCGTAGCCACTCCCATCGGCAACCTGGGCGACATCACCCTGCGCGCCCTCGACGTGCTTCGTCGCGTGGATCGCATCGCCTGCGAAGACACCCGCCAGACCCAAAAGCTGCTCAACCATTTCGCAATCACTACCTCCACCGTAAGCTGCCACCAGCACAACGAGCATCAACGCGCCGCTGAGATGATAGCCGCGCTGAAAGCCGGTGCGCGCATCGCCGTAGTCTCCGACGCCGGAATGCCGGGCATCAGCGACCCGGGTAGCCGTCTCGCCGCTGAAGCCATTGCCGCCGGCATCAATGTCATTCCCATCCCCGGAGCCAATGCGGCGCTCAGTTCGCTGGTGGCCTCCGGTTTGCCCTCCGATGAGTTTCACTTCATCGGCTTTTTACCGGAAAAAGCCGGCGCGCGGCGAACCAGGCTCGAAGAGCTGGCCGCCGAGGTGCAACGAAACGAAGCCGCGCGCACCCTGGTCTTCTACGAAGCGCCGCACCGGATTCTGGAGACCCTATCCGACCTCGAATCCGTCTGGGGTCCCGCCCTGCGCGTAGTACTGGCCCGTGAGCTGACCAAAATTCACGAAGAGTTTCTGCGCGGAACCGTAGCCGAAGTGCGCGGCGAACTAGCCGACCGCGATCGCATGCGCGGAGAGATGACTCTTCTGGTCCACGCACAACCGACGGGTGCCCCTGGTCCCTCGCATTTGGGGACCAGGGAATCAATTGCTGTCCGTGTCGCCCGCCTCATCTCAGAAGCCAGCATCGACGAAAAGGAAGCCCTCAAGCGCATTGCCCGCGAGCTAGGCCAATCCAAGAGTGATGTCTATCGCGAACTGCAACGCGAACGCGCTCGCCGGAAGTAAGTAAGTTAGTTCTGTCCCTGTTTCCTACTTCACTATTTCACTGTTTCATTAGTTCACTTTTTCACTGTTTCACTATTTCACTATTTCACTGTTTCACTATTTCACTTTTTCACTACTTTATTTTCAAAACCTTGCTGATAATTATCTAGTAAACATGGTAACAACCCCAATAGAATGAAAGTGTTCCACGTGGAACACTTTTTAGCCCGTAACCCCTTTGTTTCATCTCATGCTTCACGGCCCTTCAGGCGGTCATAGAGATACACGTCGCTGGTCGTCCCCAGCGACTCGTTGTATAAATCAATGTCGCCGGTTATCTGCTTCAACTCTTCGCTGAACCGGTGAATCGCGTGCAACTGGCTGGCTGTGGCAGGAAGTTCTAATTGGTTCGTTTTAATAAACTTCTGATAGCCGCGATCCAGCAGCCGGGCCACTTGTCCCCCAACCAGCACTCCAGGATGCACGGCATAGGCAATCGGAGCCGCCTTGTCTGCGGCAGCCACCAGAACCGCCCCGGCCCCGTACTTCGTCACCAGCACACCGCCTGCTACTTCGGCCCAGGGCGACCCATCGAAGGATTGTACGCGCAGCTTCTCCATAACCTGATTAAAGTCAGGAGTGCTTGTTTTTCTGCTCAAGGTAACCTTCCAGTCTGCGAGGTTATTGAAGTTGTAATCGGCAAAATCTTCTCGAATCTGCAATCTCGCATTCCCAATCTCGCATACCCGGAGCACTGGCCGCAATTCCATTAAGAGCGAAAATTCACCGGTGAAACCCGACCCCTCGTCCCCGGAGCGCACTTCCGAGGCCAAAAATATTTCTATCAATAAGTAAGAAAACCACTTTACACGCAAGCGGTTTTCCCGTTTAATCACAAATACTTGGGACGTACGCTCTCCCCCTGGATTCCCCTCCTGCGCGTCCGACTCCAAGAAAACCACGGAGGTTTTACACATGAAGAAACTCAGCCCCTTTTTTCTGGGACTGTCTCTTGCGGTTGCTGGCAGCTCAGTAGCCGTCGCCCAGGATCAACCAACTGCCGCATCCGTCTCGACGCCCAAGTACTTGCAGATCATCGTGGAATACACCAAGCCCGGCAAGGGAGGCCAGGCCCACGACAAGACGGAGAGCGCCTTCGTCCAGGCCGTAACCAAAGCCAATTTCCCCATCAACTACATCGCCTTCAACGCGATGTCCGGCAAGCCCAGGACCATCTACCTGTCGCACTTTGACTCGTTTGACGCCTTGGGAAAGGCCATGAAGTACTTCGAAGGCACCGCCGCGGCTGAATTCGAAAAACTCAATGTGGCCGATGGAGAGCTGCTGGAAGACTCCAAGTCGTTGTACTTCAGCTTTGTGCCTGATTTGAGCTACCGCCCCAGATCGGACATATCGCATGGCCACTTCCTGGAAGCCCGCATCCTCCACGTTCGTCCCGGCCACGGGAAGGAATTCCACGAATTGGTGAAGATGTGGATCGCCGCCGAAGATAAAGTGGGGACCAAAGACCATTGGGGCGCCTATCGCATTGAGTACGGCGAGCAGGTCGGCTCCTATGTCTTCCTCACCAGTGACAATTCGCTGGCCGATATTGATGAGAGCAACGCATTTGAGTCGAAGTTCAACGAGGTCCTAACCGAGAGCGATAAGGTCCGGCTGCGCGAACTCCGCGAAGCCGCCATCGACACCGATCGCTTCGAGTTGTACTCCGTCAACCCTGCCCAGAGCTATGTCCCCGCAGCGTTTACCAGTGCCGACCCTGACTTCTGGAAGCCGAAGGCTGCCGAGGCCCCGGCCACCGAGCCTAAGAAGCACAAATAACCACTGACTCCACCCTGCAATCCACGAACGGCTCCGGCATCCCGGAGCCGTTCGTGTTTGTTAACCTGTATATGCGCACAATCTTCCCGCAACCACAACTGCATATCCACCAGAGAATGGAAGACCATGACGACCACGAATCAACAGGCCGCACTGCCCGAGCTGACCACCGATGACCTCTCCCGCTACGCACGCCACCTGATCTTGCCCGAGGTGGGCATGGAAGGCCAGCAGAAACTCAAAGCCGCACGCGTGCTCTGCGTAGGCACCGGCGGACTCGGTTCGCCCCTGGCTTTCTATCTCACTGCGGCCGGCATCGGCACGCTGGGCCTGGTGGATTTCGACATAGTGGACGCCAGCAATTTGCAACGCCAGATCATCCACTCCACCAAAGATATCGGGCGCAAGAAACTCGATTCGGCCGCGGAAAAGCTCACCGCCCTCAATCCGTCCGTCAAAATTGTCAAGCACGAAACCATGCTCACCAGCGCCAACGCCATGGAAATCCTCAAGGATTACGACATTGTGGCCGACGGCACGGACAACTTCCCCACCCGCTACCTGGTCAACGACGCTTGCGTGCTGTTGGGCAAGCCAAACGTCTACGGCTCCATCTTTCGTTTTGAGGGCCAGGCCAGCGTCTTCGCCACTGAGGCAGGCCCATGCTACCGCTGCCTCTATCCCGAGCCGCCGCCGCCCGGCCTGGTTCCCAGTTGCGCCGAAGGCGGAGTGCTCGGCATTCTTCCCGGCCTGGTCGGCGTCATCCAGGCCACCGAAGTCATCAAACTCATTCTCGGAAAAGGCGAATCGCTCATCGGACGACTGCTGCTGGTCGACGCCCTTACCATGAGATTTCGTGAGCTCAAACTCCGCAAGAATCTCGAGTGCCCGGTTTGCGGCTCCAACCCCACCGTGACTGAACTCATCGACTACCAGCATTTCTGCGGCATTGTGCCTGAAACACCCGAGGAGAAAAGCATGAAGAACGGAATTCCCCAGCTCACCGTGAAGGAACTCAAGCGGCGCATTGATGCCGGCGAAGACGTCTTCATCCTCGACGTGCGCGAACCCTACGAGTACCGTATCGCGCAGATCGGCGGCAAGCTCATTCCGCAGACTGACGTTCCCAATCGCCTCTCCGAGATCGACCGCAACCGCGAGGTGATCGTGCAGTGCCGCTCGGGTGTCCGCTCGCAGCGCATTGCGGAGTTCCTCAAGCAGCAAGGCTATCCCCGCGTCGTCAACCTCGCAGGCGGCATCCTGGCCTGGGCTGACGAGATCGACCCCAAGATGCAGAAGTACTGAAGAACGGTGAAATGATGGTTCGATTTGACAATACATCCCAAAAGTGGGATAAATAATGACACGGGAACCCGTACCGGGTGAAAAACCGCTTTACTGGATTGGGTCATCCCTCAAGGACATCTCTCGATTTCCGTCCGAAGTTCAGCGATCGGTTGGCTTTGCCCTCAGTGCGGCTCAATACGGTGGCACACATCTTTCCGCTAAGCCGTGGAAAGGCGAAGGACCGGGGATTCTGGAAGTTGTCGAAGACTACGATGGAGACACATTCAGGGCGATTTACACAGTTCGTTTTTCGAATGCAGTCTATGTACTGCACGCATTTCAAAAGAAGTCACCGCATGGAATTGCTACACGACAATCCGACATTGCATTGGTTAGGAATCGCTTGAAACTCGCACAGCGGGATTACGAGGAGAAACATGGCTAAAGCCGCAACAGATCAAGTAATTCGCAGCAGCGGCAACGTCTTTGCGGATCTGGGCCTGCCGGATGCGGCGGAACTAGACACCAAGGCCCGGCTATGTGCCGCTCTGAATAGGATTGTCGAGCGGAAGCGGCTCACTCAGGCGGAGGTTGCCGCCACGCTCGGCATCAACCAACCGAAGGTTTCCGCACTCCTTCATTACAAGCTGGAGGGCTTCTCGGTCGAACGCCTGATGCACTTTCTCGTGGCCCTCGGGCACGACGTGGAGATTCTCGTCAAAGCCAAGCCCAATTCCCGTTCCGCCTGCATCGCCGTCAAAGCTGCCTGAATCAGCAGAACGATGTCTCCAATCGCCTCTGCGAGATCGACCCCAAGATGCAGAAGTACTGAGAAACAAACAAATTCCGCGCATTAACGGCAATTTATCGGTATAATAACGGCAGAATATCGGCACGTTATCGGCAGCCCGCCTGCGTGCCTAAGGCGCTCATGGCCAGCAAACCCCAGGTCCGTTTCGCTCCTGTTTTCACCATCACGCCAGCCATTGCCCGCGTGCTCATGCGGATCGAGGCTGCGCGTCAGGCTGTCCTCATGCTTCCGGTCACTCCCCGCGTTCTGGCCCGCTTGCGGGAGACGGCACGCCTGTTTACCACTCACTATTCGACCATGATCGAGGGCAACCGCCTGACCCAGGAGCAGGTTGCGCAAGTCATCGGCGCAAGTCAGCATTTCCCCGGACGGGAGCGCGACCAGGACGAAGTGAAGGGATACTATGCCGCTCTGGAAGATGTGGAGCGTCTGGCGGCGCGTGGCGATCATCTGACCGAGACGGCGGTGAGCAAGCTCCATGCTCTGGTCATGGGTGGCGGCCGGACGCGTGTCAAGCCGACACCTTATCGCGACGGGCAAAATGTCATTCGCGACAGCCGCTCCAACAGCATTGTCTATCTGCCGCCAGAGGCCAAAGACGTGCCGCGGTTGATGGAGCACTTCATCGCCTGGCTGAATGCGGGGAAAGAAACCAGCGAAGAGTTACCCGTGCCGGTCAAGGCGGCTATCGCGCACTATCAGTACGCCACGATTCACCCATATTTCGATGGAAACGGGCGCACCGCCAGGCTACTGACCACGCTGATTCTCCACCTTGGCGGCTACGGCCTGAAAGGCTTGTACGCGCTGGAGGAATACTATGCCCGCAACCTCGGCGAGTACTACGCGGCGCTGACCATCGGACCGTCTCACAACTACTACCTGGGACGTGCTGAAGCCGATATCACCGGCTGGATTGCCTATTTCATCGAGGGGATGGCGGATTCCTTCGAGAGAGTTCGGGAACAGACCAGACGCGAGGCCAAAACCGGAACTGCAGATCATTCCTCGCTGCTGCGCAATCTGGATGCCCGTCAGCGCAAAGTGCTTACCCTGTTTGAAAGTTCTCGCGAGTTAACGGCAAGGGAGATCGGCGGCCTTTTCGGTTATCAGCCGCGCACTGCCTCCGAACTATGCCGGCGCTGGGTTGAGCAAGGCTTTCTGGAGGTTGCCAACGCCGCCAAAAAATCTCGCCGCTACCGGCTGGCCGCGCCCTACGAGGATATGATCATAAGTCGATAAGGTTGGACTGCTATCCCCGCGTCGTTAACCTGGCCGGCGGCATTTTAGCCTGGGCCGACGGGATCGACCCCAAGATGCAGAAGTACTGAGGAACGGCGAAATGATTCGATTTGACAAAACATCCCAGAAGTGGGATATATTCCGACATCGAGTTGGTCAGGGAGCGTTTGAAGTTGGCACAGCGGGATTACGAGGAGAAACATGGCTAAACGCGCCGAAGATCAAGTAATTCGTAGCAGCGGCAACGTCTTTGCCGATCTGGGCCTACCCGATGCGGCGGAACTCGACACCAAGGCCCGGCTATGCGCCACTCTTAATCGGATTGTCGAGCGAAAACGGCTCACTCAGGCTGACGTCGCCGCCGCGCTCGGCATCAACCAGCCGAAGGTATCGGCACTCCTCCATTACAAATTGGAAGGCTTCTCGGTCGAGCGCCTGATGCATTTTCTCGTGGCGCTCGGACACGACGTAGAGATTCACATCAAAGCCACGCCCCGCTCCCGTTCCGCCTGCATCGCCGTCAAAGCTGCCTGAATCTATCCGACAATTCCTAATAATTGACTACACCCCCGCAGAATCATTCCATTGCATTCCACAGCTTTCGCAGAGCCATGCGTTCACCGGATCAACTCCTTCCAACACCGGATCTACCGCACCGCACTTCGGGCAGACGGGCAGCTTATACTCTTCTGACGGCGCATTGAATTCTTCAATAATCTTATTGCTTTGTTTTTTGGGTTCTCGTAACGCTTGTCTGACGCCGTAAAATGACAAAATTGCTAAGCCACACGTACCAAAGAAAACTGCTTGGAATGTGAACTTCTGGTCCATATCTGGGCTCTCGGAACCTTCCGCACCTAATAACTGAAACATAATGTAGATTCCCACAATTGCAGCAACGCCCGCAATGAGGGAAATAACGATCCATTTTGTGTTTGCAGCTACCGTTGTATCACCGGAGTCGGCCTTGAGGGCCGCTAAGATACCACTCCAAGCGAACAACATAACCAATCCAGGAATAATTCCTGTCATCAGGAAAAGCCACCATGGCCACGCAAATTCATTGGCATATCTTTTGCAGATCCAAAGACAGAGAATCTGATATGCGACGACGCATATTGTAATGAGAATGTGTCCCCCTGACGCGAAAAGATTGTTAGCAACAGAAAGATACCATCCCCATGAAATAAGGGCCTCTCCTCCGGGCAAGGGACCATTCTCACCGCGCATCAAGCCGAGCCAAGCAAGTGCAATGAAGGACATAGTGAAAGCTGCCAAAAAGAGCAAGAAAGCAAAAAATAAAATCTGGATTTTCGCGATTGTTCGGATGTTCATAATTTTATGTCTCCTTCTTTGTGAAATTGACGGGATGCCTAGGTCTCGCATTTAAGACCTGAAAAAAGCACCCTAATGAGCCAACTCCACAGGCCGCCCAGGCTCGCCGCTTTTGCCGTTCTCTTCCATCTTGCCGAAGATCATCTTTCCGCTGGCGGTCTGCAGCACGCTGGTCACGGTGATCTCCACCGACTTGCCGATCAGCTTGCGCGCATGATCGACCACCACCATAGTGCCGTCATCCAGGTAACCCACCCCCTGATTGAATTCCTTGCCTTCCTTGAGGATGAGCACTGTCATCTTCTCGCCGGGCAGTACGACGGGGCGTAACGCGTTGGCCAGGTCGTTGATGTTCAGCACTTCGACGTGGTGCAGATGCGCCACCTTGTTCAGGTTGAAGTCGTTAGTGACCACCTTGGCCTGCCACTTCTTTGCCAGCTCCAGCAGCTTCAGGTCAACCTCGCGAATGGCGGGAAAGTCATCGGAGACAATCTGCACCTGGATGGCGGTATTGGACTGCATGCGCTGCAGCATATCCAGGCCGCGGCGACCCCGTTGCCGCTTGGAGCCGTCGGTGGAGTCGGCCACGGTCTGCAGCTCGCGCAGCACAAACTCCGGCACCACCATCATGCCGTCAACGAAGCCCGCCTCGGCGATGTCGGCGATGCGGCCGTCGATGATCACGCTGGTATCCAGCACTTTGGCGCTGCGCCGCGTGGGGCGGTCGCCCAGGAAAACTGAACCCAGCGCCGCCGGGTTCAGCAGGTCGCCCTTGCTGGCGCCCACGAGCAGCCCCACATAGGTCATCAGCAGCAGGTCGAAGATTTGGATTATCGACGATATGGGTCCGGGGGCCAAAGCGCCGCGCAGCACCAGGCAAAACAGCGCCGCGCCGATGATGCCAAATATGCTGCCAACCACGGCGCCGATCAGACGCTTCAGGCTCAGCGCCCGTACGCGAATCTCGAAGACAATGAACGCCCCGGCCACCCCGGCGCCCACAGCCGCGCTCGCCCATTCTGTCAAGCCTAACGGACGAAGGAAATAGCAGACCCCGGCAAGAAGGGCCACAAAAAGAAGACGAATCACAATCAAGTCCATATGAAAGCCAACCCCCGCTGGCAGGGAGAGATAAATCACCAGACTGGGTACCGATGGGGAGTATCCCACTCACCCGCGCAGCCGTCAAGGGGAAAGGGAACAGTTTTCAGTATTCAGTTCTCAGTCGACGGCGATCTGTTTTGACTGACAACTGAGAACTGAAAACTGACAACTGATTTTACGACGCCACCGCCAGCTCCACCTCAGGAGCCATGCGTTGCGATCCCTTGCGAGGGCCTCGCTTGCGGGCGCTCATCACCTTGATGCGCTCCAGCAGCTCCTGGGATGAGCAGTTCTTCTTGGCCAGCAGGGCATCGGCGGCGTGCATCTCGCCCGCCATCTTCTGCAGATCGCCCAGCAGAATCATGGGCACATGGGCCGCGATCTGTTTCAGCCGCTCAACCAACTGGCAGCCGTTCATCTGTGGCATGGAATAATCGGCCAGCACCAGGTCCACAGCGGTTTCTGAAAAGATGCCGATGGCATCGCGGCCGTTGGTGGCTGAAACCACCCGGTAGCCGTTGGTTGCCAGCATGAACTTGAGCACGGAAAGCTCTTGTTCATTGTCGTCTACACAGAGAATTACCTTCTTGGGTCGCATAATTAGGGGATGTGCTCCTTGGTGCAATTTTTCTTCGTTTCATCTGGCAACACTTCACCTATGCCCGCTCTGACTGCAGGCTGGCGCAATGCGCTCAGGACCCGGAAACCCGGAGCCAACTGGCCATTTCCTGGTAGATCTTGCAGATCGGATTGCCTTGCATGCCGCGCGTTCTGCCCTTGCGGACATGGCGAGCCGGCAATGCGGCAACCTGCCATTCGATGCACAGGCGGCTGTATTCGCTCACGGTCAATTTGTAAATGAAGCCTTGGAGCAAACCGGCAAAGGCACCGGTTAAAATCCTGCAATGAAGGCCAAGAGTACGTGGAATAGATTCTGATGGGAAGAGGGAAAACGAAGCGAAACTCTGACTCAAAATCCGAAAGTAACCGGTGGAAAAAAGCTAGATTTATGACACGCTGTCACTTGCAACGATTTGCATCTGTTGAAAGCATGTGCATCCCAGCAGGAAAAGCCGTCCTCTTGCCCCAGGAATGGTGCTGCTCTCAACGTTCATATCCATGCCCCTCACAGATTCCAACGCAGAAAACACAAAATAGGAAAACGGAATCAGGCGCTGGGCACTGATTTTTTTATAGCGGAATCAGTGGCCGGGGCAGACGGGTCTTGGCGCGATCCAGGAACAGCCTCATGCGCAATGCTTCACCCCGCTCGATGGCCACCAGCCGCATATGCCTGCGGATGTGGTCGCCATCTTCCAGCAGGGATACCTGTGCTTCGTCGAACTCCGCATCTTTTTCCAGCCGCGCAATGCGTTCTTCGACAGTGCGGCGAAACCGGGGACTGATCTCGTAACCTTCGCTGGCAGCACAATTGGTCGTCATGGCAGGCTCCTGGAAAGAAACCACTCGCCCCCAGAAAATAATTTTCTGGATAGGCTAAAGTTTTTTCAACCTTTGCCGATGCTAATAAGGAATATTGTGTTGCGCCAGATTACGGCAGGACTGTACGAAGGTAATAAATTGCCCAAAAATAGGGCATATTGAGCTAATCTCAAGCTCATTATGCACAATTTGTTCACTTTTCTGAGGCTCTGCTACTCGTGCGGCGGCGTAGCGAAATAGCCTTTGCGAACCTGCACTTTCATACCATCGCCGCGGCACTCGACGGAGAGCTTGCGAAAGGTACCGTCCATTTTGGTGTTGCTTGGCGTGTAGGAGGCTACATACTGGGTGCGCAACTCGTCTTCGATCTGCTGGAAGGCGGCCTCCAGCTTCTTGCCGTTGTTTCCCACGTCGATCAACCGGCCGCCGGTCTCTTCGGTCATTCTCTTCATGGCCGAGAAGCCGCTGTAGCCTAATTCCTTATAAAAGCCGCGATCGGCGATCAGAATCACGTAAACCATGACGTTGGACTTTTCGGCCGCGGCAATTGCCTCGCTGATTTTGGTGTGGCTGCCCTCATCCGCGCCGTCGGTCAGCAAAATCATCGCCTTGCGCCCCGTTTCCTGGTTCATCTTCTGCGTGGAGGCCAGGTAGACCGCGTCATAGAGCAAGGTTCCCTTTGGCTTTCCGATGGTGGGAACGGTCCCTCCGCCGGCTCCGGGAATGCCCCCCGAGCCGTTGCCTCCGGCGGTATTGATCTCAGCCCCGCTCATGGCCCGCGCCAGCAGGCGAGGGCTGTTGGTGAAATCCTGCAGTAGATCCACATCTACGTCGAAGGAGAGCAAAAAAGCCTCATCTTTGGGCTTAAGTACCCGCTCCAGAAACTGGCTGCCTACATCCTGCTCCAGGGGCAGCACGCGGGCCTGGCTGCCGGAAGTGTCCAGCAGAATGCCGAGAGTCAGCGGCTGGTGGGTTTCAGCCACAAAGTTCTTGAGCGTCTGCGGCACCTTGTCTTCCGAAACCGTGCAGTCGTCCCTGTTCAGGTGAGGAACCAGGTTGCCGGCCCGGTCCTTGACGGTGAAGATCACATCCACCAGATTAACGTTCAGCTTGAGGGTGGCCTCCGGCTGGTCCTCCGGCACCGGGCCCGGCGCAGTGCTGACCGGGGGCGCGTCCGGCGAAGGGGCAAGCTGGGCCCAGGCCGGAACCAGAACCGGCAGGCCAAGCAGCAGAGCGGCAACTCCCCATCGAGGTAACATCCTGGTCCTTTCGACGAAATCGAGGCTCTCAGGAGAGCATACCGGAAGAGTCTCCGGTCAGTTGCAACCAGCGCGGCTCTGGCGCGTCTGATACTCTGACGATTGCAGCACTGTTGTCACTGGAGAGTACTTGTGAAGCTAGGTTCAACGGCAATCGCTCTGGTCGCGCTCCTGAGTTTAGCGGCTTTTGCCCAGCAGCAGCCCACCGTGCCCGACGCTCCGACGCCCCAGGCGCCGAAGCCACTGGCGTCGGACGTAAACGGCCCGATTATCCCCGGCCAAGGCGCCGGGGAGACCCCGACCGGACCCACTTCGTCCTCTAACCCCACAGCCCAGCAACCGCCTGTGCCCCATAGGCCGGAGCCGTCCAGTCTGGCCCCCTCTATACAGGGCAAGGACCAGGTCCAAATTACACCACCAGAGCAGCCCGCCGCCGGCGAAGGTGTTGATAAGGTGACCCACCTGGGAACCATCAACGTGAACTTCGTGGAAGTTCCGGTCACCGTGAAGGACTCGAAGGGAAAGCTGGTAGCCGGCCTCACCTATCGCGACTTCAAGATCTACGAGAACGACTCCCGTGAGCCATTGGCCTTTTTCACCACGGATTCGTTTCCGCTATCGGTAGCATTTGTCATCGACCAGAGCCTGACCTCCGACGTGATGGCCAAGGTGAACAACTCCCTGGGCGCCATCCAAGGCGCGCTCACGCCCTATGACGAAGTGGCCGTCTTTTCCTATAACAACGGCGCGCAGAACCGTTCCGGGGGCTTCACCGGCGCACAGAGCGCGCGGGTTCCCTTCGTGCTCTCTATGACCAAGGCTGCCGGCGAGGAGATGCTGGCGCCGGTTACCGATGGCCCGCTGGCTGGCTGCAACATCCGCCAGAACGGCAGCTGCGTCGATCCCAACATCCAGCCTGGGGGCTCGGCCGGCGGCAGCACCTTCATGACTATCCCCAAGGAGATTCACACCCTCAACGACGCCATTCTGGCAGCAGCCAAGGAGCTCTCTACTCGACCCAAAGGCCGCCGTCGCATCATCTACGTCATCAGCGACGGCAAGGAGTATGGCTCCAAGGCCAAATACGCCGAAGTGCTGAAGTACCTGGAGACCAACAAGACCGCTGTCTACGGCACGCTGGTGGGCGACTCGGCCCGCTGGGGCGAGGGCTACATGAGCCGCTTCCACGTGCCCGGCATGATGACTGACAACATCCTGATCAAGTACGCCCACACGACCGGCGGCGTACTGGACTCCGAGCGCGGAGTGGACGGCATCGAGAAGAGCTACGCTACTATCGCCGAGGAGGCGCGCACCCAATACACGCTGGGCTACTATAGCCACCAGCCAGTCATCGATACCAGGTTCCGCAAAATTGATGTGCGCGTCGAGCGGCCCGGCATGGAAGTTATCGCCAAGACCGGCTACTATACATCCGGGCAGGATGCCCACTAGGAACGGATAGCTCGTTCAACCTGTATCAAACGAGAAGGCCTGTGCTCACGCACAGGCCTTCTCGTTTGAACCCATCAATCAGCAGCAAGAACCCAGTATGACCTACCGCGAGATATCCCCGTCCCTACCTCAGGCCCTTGCGGAGCCCAAGCAGCTTACATGCGTTTGATTTGGGGATCGACCGGCGTGGAGGCGGGCGGCGTTGGGGGCGCTGCATTCTGCTGCGTGGACGACGCCGGAGGGGTTGGCTCAGTCGTGCCTTTGAGGCCTTCCCTGAAGCCCTTCAATCCTTCGCCCAATCCCTTGCCTAGTTCCGGAAGCTTTTTGCCGCCAAAAAGTACAAGTAAAACAATCGCAATAATCAGTAAATGCGTCGGCTGCAACAGGTCGCCCATGATTTTATCCTCCGCGCGCCGCGCTTTGGCCGCCGCGCACTCTCAATAGTATTGTCGCACAAAGGCGGATACCCGCGCTGCGCTCAATTCACCTGCGCCGGCTTGCCCAGCCGTTCCGTCACCATGGCGTAGAAAGCGCGCAGGTCCTCCTCATCGCCCACGGTCAGACGGCGGTAGACCTTCATCAGCGGAAAGAGCCATGAGGAGCGCACTTCGATGGCCGGAACCGCCACCGCGCCGCCGGGATACTGGGTCATCTCCCAGGCGCCGGCATAGCGGCGGCGCAGCACCTCGCCGAGGTAACTGCCCCACAGCCGCACCTCGAAATCCAGGTCCAGCTCCGGGCTCTCGGCAACTACGACCAAAATCTCGTCCAGCGCATCGATGGATTCGGAAGTAAAGTCCAGCGTCTGCTGAAACTCGCTCGTGCCCAGCTCCGCCGCCGCCCGCGCATAGCCCTCCATCATCGTCCCCAGGTCGGGGAAGACCGAGGACTCAAGCCGTTTGCGCAGATCGGTCGAGTTTCTCATCCAGTCAGAAAAGTATAAGCCCCCGCACCAAAGCGGGAGCAAGCAGAGCGTAACCGGGAGATGAAAATGGCGCGCCTTCCGGGTTTGTGTCAGACTGAAGGTAGTCGTGAAGGGTCCCAGATGAAAACCATCAAATACGTTGTTCTTGCCACTCTGCTAGCCGTCAGCGTCAGCAGCGCTCGCTCTGCCAATCGCGAAATCTACCCCGACGCGTCGCAGGCCAAGGCCGACATAGCCGCCGCTCTGAAGACCGCCGCTATCACCCACAAGCGCATCCTGCTGGACTTTGGCGGCAACTGGTGCCCCGACTGTTTGGTGCTGGACAGTTACTTCCACGACCCAGCCAACCGGCCCATCCTTGAGGCGCATTTTGTGTTGGTGCATGTGAACATCGGGCATATGGACGCCAACCTGGAGATCGCCCGGCAATATGATGTTCCCTTGAGCAGGGGAGTTCCCGCGCTGGCTGTTCTCAGCGAACACGGCAAGTTGCTCTACAGCCAGAAGAGCGGCGAGTTTGAAGCGATGCGACGTATGGAGTTGTCTGCGGTCACAAAGTTTCTGGTTCAATGGGAACCCGAGCGGCCCTGCTCGACGGTGATGGTGAACTGCTAAAGCCGGTCGTCGCGGAATCGCCGCTGAAGCCAGTCTTCAGATCTCCGGCGTCAGATGCTTGCTGTTCTGGTAGGTGTAGACGATGCGGTGGGTAACAGTGATGGTGGAGAGAACGGCCAGAATCCACAGCACCGGGGCCATTGCGCCCCAATGATTAAACACGGCGCCGATGATGATGAGCACAATGCGCTCGGGGCGCTCCATGAAACCCACTTTGCACAGGGGGATGAGGTTCTCGGCGCGGGCGCGCGTGTAACTGACCATGAGCGAAGTGACCATAACAAAGGCCACCAGCACCACGTAACGAAGCCTGTTGATGCGGCCGTAGTAGACCAGCAAGCCGAAGAACAGCACCACGTCGGAGTAGCGGTCGATGACCGAGTCGAAAAACGAGCCGAAGACGGTGACTTTATTGATGCGCCGCGCCACACGGCCATCCACCATATCGAAAAGGCCGGCGCAGAAGATCACCACGCCCGCATAGAAGAACATCCAGTCGGCATTGGCGGCGTTGGCGTGACCAAAGAGGAATGCGGCCACAATGTTGATGACCAGACCGATGAAGGTGAGCACGTTGGGCGAGATGCGGGTCATCGCCAGGCCATGCACGATCTTGTCAAGCAGCCATCCGCAGGCGCTGCCAAATGCGCTGGTCCAGGTCATTTCAATCTTCCTTGCTTCTGTTCTACTTCTGTTCTGAGCCGGCGGCCTCTGTGTTGGCCGCATTGGCTTCATCGTGAATGGTGGTCAGTTTCAAAATTTCCAGCTCGCGCTTGCCGTTGGGCGTGACGATGGTGGCCACGTCGCCTACCCGCTTGCCCACCAGGCCGCGGCCGATGGGCGAGGTGGTTGAGATCAAGCCCTTGGAGACATCGGACTCCTCGCTGGTTACCAGGCGATAGACGATCTCTTCGTTCTTGGTGGAGTCGAAGACCACGACCGTGGAGCCAAAGCCGACTTTATCTTTGGGAATGTTGGTCAGATTGACGAGAGAGAGCTCGGCCATGCGACGGTTCAGCTGGCCCAGCCGCGCGTTCACGAAATGCTGGCGCTGCTTGGCCATGTGATACTCGGCGTTCTCCGAGAGATCTCCCATGGCCACGGCTTTTTTGATCTCCGCGGGAAGTTCGTGGCTGAGCTCGTGCTCCAGAAGTGCGATCTCTGCGAGAATCTGCTTTTTGATGTGTTCGGGCATCAGAGGTCCGTGGCGGCGAGCAGAGTTATCTCATTCCGCGAGAGCTAGAATAGCTTAACTACTCATTATACGCATTGACGAGCGTCTAGCTTGCTGCCTTTGCGTCCATAAATGATTGCAAAATAAGCGTGGCGGCTACCTGGTCGACTATTCGGCGATGCTGCTGGCGGGCGTGGCCGGCTTCGTAGAGAATTTGGTGGGCCTCGTGGGTGGTCAGCCGCTCGTCCCAGAGGTGGATAGGCAGGCCGGAGAGAGCGCCCAGTTCGGCGGCAAAGGCTTGAGTTTTAATGGCTTGGGGACTGGTTTCGCCTGAGAGGTGCACGGGATTGCCCACCACGATGCCTACGACGGCGAAGCGGCGACAGAGGCGGGCTATAGAGCGCAGGTCTTCGCGCTGATTATTCCTCCGCTCCAGCGTCAGCACCGGCTGCGCAGTCAGGCCCAGCTCGTCTGAGACGGCTACACCGATGCGGCGGTTGCCGATGTCGAGGCCGAGATAGCGAACAGCTTTCAGCGTTTTGCTCCTGCTTCTAGCTTAATGGCGGCATCCGACCCTGATTAGTCGGCTAAGCTGAACCATGGGGTACCCCCACCCGTACTTTGGACGCAAAATCCTTGTTTTCTTGGGGTTACAGGGAGGGTTGCGCTGCAAAATATTGACAACAAAGAAGTTCCCTGCAAAATATTCCTGGATAAGGAGTTACGCGGTGTTTCGGCCTCTGTTGGCAGCTTCCGGCTGAAAAGCGACGCTAAGACGGCGTGCTTGACGATGATTTGAATGAGACTTCTGAAATCATTGTGCACCAAAGTGGGGAAATAATCTGCAAGCACCTGCGGCCACCTGCGGTGGGGCCAGCCGCTCGCTATTCGCTCACATAAGATTCGTGGTATCCCTGGTCCCCGAAAGCGAGGGACCAGGGGCACCCGGCTGATTGAGTTTCGTGGTCTCCCGTGTCTGAAAATCCAGACATGGGCCACCGGCTACGATCTGGCTTCAAGACCCGCTCATCGCGTAAGAACCGCGATGAACGGGGCACAACTTCTCATGGCTCATGGTGATGCTTCGGGGCAGATGAACGGGCCACCTGCATGTTACATAACCGAATGCTGACTGTCTTTGAGCTTTTCCTCAGGGGCTGAAGCCCAAGTTCTATTGGGGTCGTCTATCGGCACGACTGAAGTCGTGCCCTGACGCTTCTTGGCATGTTATCGAGTTTTTTCGGCGACATCTCCATCAGGAAAACGCTGATTGGGTTTCGTGGCCTCCCATGTCTGAAAATCTAGACATAGGCCACCGGCCACGATCTGGCTTCAAGACCCGCTCATCGCGAAAAAACCGCGATGAACGGGGCACAGCTTCTCATGGCTCATGGTGATGCTTCGGGGCTGATGAACGGGCCACCTGCCACAGCGCCTGATACCGTGATGAGTGGGCCACCGGTCGGACAACTTACTCTTAGCTAACGGCTTAATTACTGAAGGGCAGAAATGCACTGCTACGGGCCTTCTTCCCGGTACAATGGATAGTAGGGGGTCCCGAGGGGGATTTTCCGCGTTTTTTGGTTCAGAAGGGTTGACTGCAAGAGATGGTGCGTCGCGGACGGACGAGTAGAAGAAGAAAGAGTTCTGGCGCGGGTTTCTTGCGGGCGGTCTTCCTGGTTTTGATTCTGGCGGCGGGGGTGGGCGCGGCCTGGCTGGTTTTTGAGCCCTTCGGACCGGAGACGGAGACCTTTGTCGAGATTGCGCCGGGCTCTTCCTTTATGCGTGCGGGCCGGCAACTGGAAGCGGCGGGTATTGTGCGCAGCCGCTATGGCTTCGACATGGTGCGCTGGTGGAGGCACGGCACACTCAAGGCCGGCGAGTACCGCTTTGACCATCCGGCAGCGGCCAGCGAAGTTTATGCGCGCATAGCACGCGGCGATGTGTATACCAAAGCGGTAACCATCCCAGAGGGTGCGAACCTTTTTGAGATTGCCGCACGGCTGGAGCAGGCTGGATTTGGGTCTCAGCAGAATTTTTTGGAGACGGCGGCTAAACAGGTGAGCCTGATAACCGACCTGGACCCCGGGGCAATGAGCCTTGAAGGCTATTTGTTTCCGGACACATATCATTTTCAGCGCAAGGTGACGCCGGCGCAGATTTGCGCGGCGATGGTGAGGCGCTTTCGCGCTGTGGCCGGGCAAATAGGATTGAAAGGGAATGTGCATCGAGTGGTGACTTTGGCTTCGCTGGTGGAACGGGAGACGGCGCTGGACCGAGAACGCCCGCTTGTGGCCAGTGTCTTTGAGAACCGGTTGGCCAAGAAGATACCGCTCATGACCGATCCTTCGGTGATCTACGGATTGGAATTAGAGGGACGCTGGCGGGGCGTGATTCACGAGAGCGACCTGAAGTTCAAATCGCCTTACAACACCTATCTGCACGCCGGGCTGCCGCCGGGCCCGGTGGCGAATCCCGGATTGCGGTCACTGCGCGCGGCGATGGAGCCGGCCAAGACGGACTATCTCTACTTTGTGGCTGCAGGAGCCGATCCCCAGGGAGGGTCGCTGTTTTCCAGCACCATCCAGGAGCACGCACGTAATGTGGCCGGATACCGGCACGCGGTGAAGAAGGCAGGTGGACTGTGAGAATAAGCCTTAGCCGCGCCGCCGCTGCAACGCTCGTCTTTCCGCTGTTAATGCTCTCCGGGTGCATGTTCACTACCCGCAAACTGCCTATTCCCAAGCAGCCCTTGATCACTCGAACGGCTACGGCTGAGGATCTGGTAGCGCGGCTCAACCAGCGCTGGGATGCGCTGCAGAGCCTGAATGCCACGGTCGATATTCAGGCCAGCGCGCTCAAGACCAAGGAAGGCGTGGCGCGGGACTACACCAGCTTCCGCGGACACATTCTGATGCGCAAGCCGGAGATGATGCGGGTTCTGGGGCAGGTACCCGTGCTGGGCACGCGCATGTTCGACATGGCCAGCGACGGAAAAGACTTTACCCTGTTCATTCCGTCGAAGAACAAAGCGGTGAAGGGGTCGAACGCCCTGAAGAAAAAGTCGGCCAACCAGATAGAGAATATGAGGCCGGGATTCTTTTTCGACGCCATGGTGGTGCGCGGGCTGAAGCCGGACGACCTGTACGCAGTGGTGTCGGATTCGGAGACGGTGGAGGACGCGGCCCGCAAGCATCTGTTCAACGTTCCGGAATACATTCTGAGTATCAGCCGCAGCAAACCCGGCAGCCAGCAGTTGACGCCAGTGCGCGTAGTGGTCTTCCGTCGCGACGATCTGATGCCTTATCAGCAGGATCTGTTCGACAGCGAGGGCAACCTGGAGACCGAGGTAGACTATGCGGATTACCGGGATTTCGATTCCGTTAAGTATCCTTCGACGATCATCATCAAGCGCCCGCTTGAGGAGTACCAGTTGGTATTGACGGTTGAGAGCGTGAAGGAAAACATGCCTCTGACCGACGACCAGTTCCAGATCAAGATTCCCGAGGGGACTCCGACACAGCATCTGGAATAGCGGGCCTGTTGTGTTAGTATCCCGGCAAACGCAAAGACTACATTTTCCGGGAGACTAACATGGAAAGCAACCTCCGCCCGATGAGTCTGGGTGAGATTCTGGACCGCACCGCCCAACTCTACCGCACAAATTTTCTGCTTTTTGCGGGCATCTCCATCCCGTACGCAGGCGCATTGCTAGTACTTGGCCTGCTGCAGATTGGGCTCACAGAGATGCTGCGCGTATTGCATATGACAGATCAACTGCGATGGCTCACCTGGTCAACCGTTGTAATCACCATACCTATCTCGTTCCTCATCTATGGCATGGTCATGGCCGCCACCAGTCGCGCCGTGGCATGGGTCCATCTGGGCGAGCCGGCTACTATCCGTGGCGCCTACCAGAGCATCCTGCCTCGCCGGGGCCGCTACATTTGGCTGATGGCGATCACTTGGCTGGTAGTTTTTGCGCCGCTCATGGTGCTCTACGGCGCCTACTTCGGAACCATAGCCTACTACGTGAAAGGCTTCGGAACCGACCCGGCCGCACAACAGGCCGCCATGTCCAATCCACAGACGATGCTCATCTTCGGATTAGCTTCGCTGGTTTTTATGCTGCTGATTATCCCCGTCGGCATTTACACCGTGATGATGGGCCTTCGCTACTCGCTGGCGATGCCGTCGTGCGTGGTGGAGAACCTGAAGGCCCGCGACGCGATTCGCCGCAGCATTGATCTGGCGAGAGGGTCGTGGGGACGCATTTTCCTGCTGGCGTTGCTGATCGGCGTGATCAAATTCGGATTGGTCATGGTCACCCAGGTATTTGTATTTGTGGCGGCCTTCAAGCACCCCGGCCAGTTGCCGGGGCCGGGCATTTCAGCACTTTCGCAGGTGATCGGGTTCTTTACCAACACCTTCCTCGGACCGATCTGGGCTGCCGGCATCACGCTCTTTTATTACGATCAGCGAGTACGCAAGGAGGGCTACGATATCGAGTGGATGTTGCAGGCCGCCGGATTGACCGGGCCTGCCACCCAGCAAGACCCAGGAGCCGCGCATGAATGAGCCGCTGCGCCCCTTGACTCTGGGTGAGATTCTGGACCGCACGGTGCAGCTTTACCGCACGCGCTTCCTCTTGTTTCTGGGAATCTCGGTGATCCCCACCGGAGTGGTCGTGGTGCTGGCTTGTATGGTCGGCCTGGCGGTTGCCTCGTGGTACTCGTCGGGGGCTGGCACCGATGGAATGGTATTCATTTTAAAAGGCTTCTTCGCTATTGCTGTCGCGCTGGTGGCGTTGCCGGTTTATCTGGCGGCTACGGCGCTGGCCATGGCAGCCATGAGCCATGCTGTATCCCTCGTTCATCTGGGTCAAACAACCACGATACGCGACGCCTATAAAACCGTCTGGAGGCGCGGCTGGCACTACATCTGGCTTTATTTCCTCGAGGGCCTCATTATCGGAGGCGCTCCCATTGCCGTTTGGACTATATTGGTAATCCTATTTGCCGGGGCGGCCGCGTTGGCGCGAATGGCCGGCATGGAGAGCATCGCCGGCGGCGCGCTCTTTGGCGTGGTCATTATTCTGGTCGTCGTCGCTCTGATTGGCTACGTCATTTGGATGCTGCTGCGGCTCTCTCTGGCTTTCCCCGCAAGCGTGGTGGAACAGGTTGGAACATGGATTGCGATCAAGCGCTCTTTCATTTTGAGCATAGGAACGAAGGGCCGAATTTTTGTGCTTTTCCTGCTGGGAGCGGTGCTCAGTTGGCTGCTTTCGATGGGGATCACGCTGCCGCTGACGATCATCCTCAGTCTTATTTTCAGCTCAAGCGACCCTCAACACGCGCAAGCCGCGGGCCTGGTGATTATCTTTATGGTTTACGGCGTGGCATTTGCGGTTCAGGCGCTCATCCGGCCGGTCTACGGCATCGCGCTGGTGCTCTTCTATTTCGATCAGCGCATTCGCAAAGAGGGATTCGACATTGAGTGGATGATGCAGCAGGCGGGAATGACACCGCCGGCGCAGCAGATAGCCACAGCCGCAAACTTTCAACTATCGCAAGCCGTAGAATATCCGCAGGCCACGAAACCGGCCTCGCCAGAATCCGGAGAATCCCAATGAATGAATTTGCTACTCGTCCATCTTTTGGACCGGCACACCAGTTCCCGATGACCTTCGGTCAGATTCTCGACCGCATCTACAGGCTCATGCGCTCGCAACTCAAGCTCTTTATCGCCGTCTCCACCGTACCCGCGGTTGCCACGGTTGTGATGATGGCGGTGTTCATCGCAATTGTTTTCATCCCCATTTTTTCGCAACTGCCCAAGCAGCCCGACCCCGAGCAGATGTTTCACTTTCTTCTGCCGTCGATGATTTTCATCATGCCGCTGAGTTTGCTGATTTTTGCACTCTATCTGGCTGCCTCCATCCACGCCGCGATGCAGGCCAATCTGGGCATTCCAATCACCTTCCGCCAGGCTTATCAAGTGGCTTGGAAGCGCATTGGCCGCTACTTCTGGCTGATGTTGCTGATTTACATCATTGCCTTTCTTCCAATGCTGGTGATCGAGTTGGTGATGATCGTCCCGATGCAGCTATTTGCCATGGGAAAGTCAGGCTCTTTGACCCCACTCGTCTATATGATTCCGCTGGAAATGCTTTTGTTAATTGCTGCCCTGGTCTACGGCGTCATCATCGCGATGCGCCTCTCGCTGGCCTTTCCCGCCTCACTGGCCGAAGATCTGACGGCACGCGCCGCCCTCAGCCGCAGCGGCCAGTTGACCCAGGGCGCGAAGGGACGCATTTTTTTGGTTTTGCTCGTGATCTATGCCCTCGGCTACGCGGCTGAAATGGTAGGCATCATGGCTCTGGGAGTGGTCATCGGAATCGGCGCTCTAATAATGGCGGCCTGCGGTGTCCAATTGCCCTCCGTGGCGGGCATCATTGGAATCGTGCTCGCGTCGCTGTGTTTCACCGCCTTCCTCTATCTGTGGATGACGCTACTCTGGTCCGCCTTCTCGACCGCTATCGCCGTTCTCTATCACGACCAGCGTCTGCGCAAGGACGGATTCTTGCTTGTGCCATCGCAGGCCGGAGAGAGTCCGGCTTGACGGCTCGCGCACAATTCGCCGGCGTGGCGCTGGCTGCGGCTGTTGTCGCAGGCGTCTGTGTACTGCCTGCTCGTGGCGATGCGCCCGCCGTACCGCCTACAAAAAATTCGCGCGAGGTTTCGCTGGCCGAGTACCGCCAGCACCTGGTCGAGCTGAATGTCGTGGTGGAGGCTTGCGCCAAGGCGCGGGATGCAAAGAGCTGCGATCCGGCGCTCGCTGGCCAGGACGAACGGGTGCCGCTTGGTAATACCGCCAATGCGGAGCGGCGGCTGGTGCGTTACGGCTGGGTGCGCGCGCTGCTCACCTTAGCTCGAAGCAAAGATGAGACCCCGACGGAGGCGCAAGGCAAGGCCGTAAATAAATCTAAAAACAAACCGGAATACAGCCCTGAAGATAAGGCCAAGAGCACGCCTGCCGCGGGAGACGAAAAAGCTTCGGCAGAAGAACCCGCACCGCCGGCCAATCTGAGTACCAGCAAGCTGTTGCAGGCCGCGCAGGTTCGCCTGACGCAGGAGATCGCCCAGGCAGACAGTGCGGCGGCAGGCCCGCCCGCAGCAGCTTCCGATCACGCCCGGGAACGCGAGACGATGAAGCAGGTGCTGGCTGGCCGCGACTTTCGCGGATTGGAGACGCACACGGTGCGGGATTCGCTGCTGGAAAAGCTGGGCGAATGGCTGAACTGGTTTTTTGCAGGCATCGCGAAACTTCACGCAAGCTCGGTTTGGGTGGGACGTGTGATCGTGTGGGGCTTCATTCTGGCTGTGTGTGTGGGGCTGGCCTGGGGGCTGCTGCAACTGGAGCGACGCTGGCGCCTGCGCCTGGTGCCAGAGAGTGACGGCCCTGCTGCCGGAGCCGCGTCGGCGCGCGACTGGCAACTGTGGCTGACCGACGCGCGCCGCGCCGCTGCCGCAGGGGAGTGGCGCGAGGCGATTCATTTTGTCTACTGGGCGGCGATTTCCAGGCTTGAATCGAGACGGATGTGGCCGGCGGACCGGGCACGCACGCCGCGCGAGTACCTGGCACTGGTGACAACGGACGACCCGCGCCGCGCGGGACTCGCCACGCTCACGGGCAGCTTTGAGCGGACCTGGTACGGCGGCCGGACGGCGGGGGAAAGCGATTATTTGCAGGCGGAAAAGCTGGCGGACGGACTGATCAACGGCGGCGGAGCAACTGGCGTTGGGGAAGGCGGTGCGCGATGAAGATTTTTTCTTCGCTCGACGCCAAGGATCGCAAACTACTGCTGTGGTGCGTGGGGATTGCGCTTGTGTTGGCTGTCGCCACCGGCTTTCTGCTGCCCACAGTAAACGACAACGACAATCCCCTGCCCTCGACCTACCTGGCCGGCCAGCACGGTGCGCGCGCCGCTTATGAAACGCTGCTTCGCTCCAACTATCAAATTGAACGATGGGAGCGGCCACTGAGCGAGCTGGCCGCCACAGCTGGCCCGGAGACGGTGGTGATTTTTGCCCAGCCATTTTCTCGCGACCCGGAGGACATCAAGGCGGTGCGCAAGATTGTGGAGCGCGGGGGCCGTGTGCTCTCCACCGGATTCTGGGGCGGATACATTTTGCCCGCTGAGGCCAGCGCCACGCCCAGCGAGTTTCACTTTGCGGCCTGCAAGCTGGAGCCTGAGGGGCTGGATACGAAAGCAGACGCGCTGGCCAATTCGGGCGAGGTGTGGATGGTTCCGCAGGCAACCTGGGATGAGGACAACCCGGCGCAACGCGTCGAATACAGTTGCGCAAATCATCCGGCGGTGGTGGAGTACGACTGGAGCAAAGGGCACGTCGTGTGGTGGGCCAGCTCGACGCCACTGGAAAATGGTTCGCTGGGTCGCGCCCACAATCTTGACCTGCTGCTGGCTTCTCTGGGGCCGCGCGCGGGACATCGCTTCTATTGGGATGAGTCGCTGCATGGGGAGATTCGCTCGACCTTCAGCTATGCTTCGGGGCCATCGTGGACTTTGCTGTGGATCGGCCTGCCGGTGCTGGCGCTGTTGGTTGTCTTCAGCTTCAGCCGGCGCAGCGGTCCGTTGCGCGAACTGCCTCCGCCGGCACGCGCAACGCCGATTGAGTTTTTGGAGGCGCTGGGCTCACTCTATCGCAAGGCTGGAGCCGCATCGACGGCTGTATCGATTGCCTGGGAACGCTTCAGGCGGCATAGTCTGCGGCTCTGTGGACACGGGGCGAGCAAGATGGGAGCAGCGGAACTGGCAGCGGTAATTCGCCGGCGTTTTCCGCGCGCCGACGCAAACCTGGAGGCCGATCTGACCGCTTGCGAAGATGCTGCGTGGGGTGAAACGGTCAATCCACACCAAGCGCTGAAACTGATTCAGGCGCTGCATGGGCACTACGAAAAACTGAAAGATGCTGCCGGGCCGGGCAGCCAACGAGGCAGTCAGGCCGCACAATCTGAGAAGATTCAATCCAAACCGCAGGAAGGGGCTTTATGAGTCAGGAAAACCAACAAGAACTTGACCAAAACGCTAAAGGCCTGGAGGGCTTGCAAGCAACCAGCCAGCTCATTGCCCACTCTCGCGCGGAGTTGGGCCGGGTGATTTCCGGACAAGGCGAAGTGATTGAGGAGGTGCTGATCGCCGTTCTCTGCCAGGGCCATGCGCTGCTGGAAGGCGTGCCGGGCATTGCGAAAACGCTGATCGTGAAGGCGCTGGGACGGTTGCTTGGCCTCGGCTTTCAGCGCGTGCAGGCCACGCCCGATCTGATGCCGGCCGACATTCTGGGCACCACGATTCTGCGCGCCGGCGTTAAGTCTGATAAGGACAACTTCGTCTTCCACGCTGGGCCGGTCTTTACTGACTTGTTACTTGTCGACGAGATCAACCGCATGCCGCCGCGCACCCAGGCCGCGCTGCTGGAATGCATGGAAGAGCGGCAGGTGACCAGCGATGGCACGCGCCGCCCGCTGCCCGCATGGTTTACCGTTTTCGCTACGCAGAACCCGATCGACTTCGAGGGCACGTACCCGCTGCCTGAGGCGCAACTGGATAGATTTCTGCTGAAGATTCGCGTGGCCTATCCCAGCGAGGCAGAGGAGCGGCAGATTCTGGAGCGGCACCATGGTGGATCGGGCGCGGGGCTGCTGGAAGACGCAAAGATAGCGCCCATTCCAAACGGATTATTGGCCGCGGCCTGCGCCGAGGTGCGCGCCATTCGCATTGAGCCGGAGCTGACTAACTACATTCTGGAGCTGTCGCGGCGCACCCGCGAGTGGCCTACGCTGCTGCTGGGCGCGAGTCCGCGCGCGGCTGTGAGCATGATGCGCGTTGCCCAGGCTGCGGCAGCCTTCGATGGTCGTGACTACCTGCTGCCCGACGATGTGAAGCGCGCGGTGAAACCTGTGCTGAGGCATCGCGTGATGCTCAAGCCCGAGGCTGAACTGGAGGGCTTCGACGCCGACCGCGTTCTGGCCGACGTGATTGCTGCCGTGCCGGTGCCGAGGCAATGATCTCTCCCTCACTCCATCCCGCTCCAGTCAGCGCTGCTTGCGAACGGCGGAGGCGCTGGGCTTTCGGGCTCACGCCGCGAAGCATTGGCTTGCTGCTCGTCGGATTCGTCTGGCTGGTGCCGGGCTTCTGGGACGGGCGGCTGGCTTACGCGATGCTGGCCTGGGACGCGCTGGTACTGCTGTTCGCGCTGCTTGACGGCCTGCGGCTGCCCGGTGCGGCCCAACTCACAGCCAGCCGGAGTTGGTCGAATGCTCCGGCTCTCGACAGTGAGACAGAGATCGAGTTGACGATTGAAAACCGGGGACGAATGATTATCGAGTGCCGGCTGGTGGACGATCTGCCGCCGGCGCTGATCGCAGAACCGGAAACGCACCGGCTCACGGCATTTCCGCACGTGCCCGCTCGCCTGCGCTACCGCGTAGAGCCGAACGAGCGCGGCGACTGGGAGACGGGCTGGCTCTATGTGCGCTACCGGTCGCCTCTGGGACTGGCGGAGCGATGGGCCCGCGCTCCGCTGACGCAGACGGTGCGTGTTTACCCGGCGCTGCGCACCGGCGAGGAGCAGCAAATCTTTCTCGCTCGCAGCCGCCAGATCGAATTGCAACTACGCCGCACGCAATTGCGGGGCCTGGGCCGCGACTTCGAGAGCCTGCGCGATTATCGCGAGGGCGACGATCTGCGCGACATCTGCTGGACAGCGACGGCACGGCGCGGCAGCCTCATCACTCGCCAGTACCAGACCGAACGCAGCCAGCCGGTGTGGATCGTGCTCGACTGCGGACGGCTGATGCGCGCGCGGGTGGCTACCAGCACGAAATTCGGCTCTGCGACAAGCAGCAAGCTTGACCAAGCTTGCACCACGGCTGTTGCGCTGGCGCAACTGGCGCTTTACTCCGGCGACCGGGTGGGCCTGCTGGCCTATGGGCAGAACATTCAACAGCGGCTGCTTCCCGGTCGCGGCGCGTCGCATCTGCGGCAGCTGATCGAGTTGCTGGCGCAGGTGCACACGGAAACGGGCGAGGCCGATCACCTGAGAGCCACAGCCACGCTGAATCGCCTGCAACCCCGCCGAGCGTTGATTTTGTGGGTGACGGATTTGGCCGAGACCGCCATGCGCCCCGAGGTCATCAACGGCGCGCTGCAACTGCTGCGCAGGCACGTGCTCCTGTTCGTCGCCATGGCTCAGCCGGAGGTTGAATCCATCGCACAGGCAAAGCCCAAAGATTTGGAGCAGATGTTCCGCGCCTCCGCCGCCCAGGAGATGGCGGGGCGCCGCGAACTGTTGCTGGCTCGCCTGCACGAGCAGGGCGCGCTGACGCTTGACTTGAATCCAGAGGCGCTCACCTCGGCGGTGCTGAATCAGTATTTGACGGTAAAGGAAAGGGCGATGGTGTAGGAGCTATCGTCTAGGCAGCGTTTCAGTGTGCTATAGTATTTAAAGGTAACACCTAGGAGTATCTTTTATGGCAGTCGCATCAACAACCAGCCTTAAGCTAGATCCTGAATTGAAAGAGCGTGTGCAGCAACTCGCCTCGGCGCGACGCCGGTCGGCACACTGGATCATGCGTGAAGCCGTTGAGCAATACGTGGGGCGTGAGGAGAAACGCGAACAATTGCGCCAGAATGTGCTGGCTGCCTGGGCCGACTTTCAAGCAACCGGCCTCCACGCGACAGCCGAGGAGGCCGACGCGTGGCTGGCCAAACTCGAAGCGGGTGATGACGCTGAGGCCCCTGAATGTCACGCCTGAAGTGGTCGCCCCAGAGTCTGCGGGACGTTGCCTGGTTGCATGATTTCTTGGAACCAAAGAGTTGCGACGCTGCCAGGCGCGCCGTTAACACAATCCGGCAGGGCATCAAACTGATCAGCAAGTTTCCAGAGATGGGCCGACCGGTCGAAGAGTTGCCCACCGAATTCCGCGAGTGGGTGATCGAGTTCGGCAGCGGGGCTTATGTTGCCCTATACCACTATGACGAAAAAGAGATTGTGATTTTGGCAGTTCGACATGGACACGAAGCGGGATACTGAGGATTATGGCGCAGAATCAACCGATCACATCCGCCCCTCGGCGAACCGAGGGGCAGGGTGGACGGTGAGTTGAGAAGAGCTACTCGGCCGCGGCGGCTTCGGCGGCGGGCTCGGCGGGCTTGGCTTCTTCTTCCGTGGCTTCGGCCAGAACCTTGACCTTGACGTGCGCGGTAACTTCGCGGTAGAGCCGGATGGACACATTGAAGTCGCCGACACTCTTGAGCGGCTCGTCCAGGTGGATCTTGCGGCGATCGATCTCAAAGCCCTTGGCGTCGAGTGCAGTGGCGATATCGCCCGAGGTGACGGAGCCGAAGAGATGGCCGGCCTCGCTCGACTTGCGGGTGAATTCGAGCTCGACGGGCTCGAGCTTGGCTGCAAGCTCCTCAGCCAGCGCCTTCTCCGAGGCAAAGCGGCGGGCGGCGGAGGCCTTCATCTGCTCGATGACGGCCCTGTTGGCCTGGGTTGCCTGCATCGCCAGTTTGCGAGGCAGCAGAAAGTTGCGGGCGTAGCCATCGGCCACTTTGACCAGATCGCCGCGGTTGCCCAGGTGCATTACATCTTCCTTCAGAATGACTTCCATGGTTAATTCTCCAGTGTGCGAGCTGCCACCACGGATGGTTTTGTCGTCGAGACAAAGACCAGCCGCCTGCGGGCCGCACTCGGTTTTATTCGGCATCCACAATATTGCCTCTTGCCAAAAGCACTTGATTCCCACATTTCGCTAAAGCGCGAAGGATGGGGCACCCGCAATCAGCAGAAGGCAGCCGATGGTTAGTGCCGCGTGGCAAACGGCAGCAGGGCGATGTTCCGGGCCTGCTTGATGGCGCGGGTAAGGCGGCGTTGGTGCGTAGTGCAGACGCCGGTGAGCCGACGGGGCACGATCTTGCCGCGCTCGGCCACAAAGCCTTGCAGCAGCCGCACATCGCGGTAAGGGATCGCGTCGATCTTCTCGGTGCAGAACTTGCAGACCTTCTTGCGACGGAAAAACTTGCCGCGGCCGCCGGGACCGCCGGAGGGCCGTCCGCCGGGACGTCCGCCGGAACGGGCCGGAGCTGAACCCGAACTTGGGCCGGACGGTGCTTGGGGAGCTTCAGGTGCGCTCGTTTCGGGCGCCTTTGCTTCAATCTCTTCAGACATGCTGTTTCCTCATTACCCTCTTGTTAACAATGAATAGTGATCAGTGGTCAGTCAATGACAAGCTACAGGAACGTATTTCCTGACCGTTGACAACTGACAACTGCTTAAACTTAAACAGGCTCGGCGGCTTCTGCCACTTCCAGTACCGGCTCCGCCACGGGAACAGGCGCAGCAGTCACCTGGGCGACCGGGGTTGCACTTCGGCGGACACCGCGCAGGGCCTTCACCTTGGCCAGACGCTTCTCTTCCTCGTCGACGCGCACGGTGATGAACTTGATCACCGGCTCGGTAACGCGCAAACGGCGCTCCAGCTCCAACACCACCGCGCCGTTGGCCTCAATGGTCAGCAGAACGTAGTTGCCGTCGTTGAACTTGCGCACCATGTAGGCGAGCTTGCGCTTGCCCATCTTCTCCACCGTCTTGACCACTCCGCCACCTTTGGTGACGTTTTCGGAGAAGCCGGCGATCAGCTTGTCAACATCTTCTTCGGCCGCATCGGGCCGAACAATGAACATTACTTCATACACACGGGACATCCGGTTTCCTTTTCCGCTGGAGTCCTCTGACTCCAGCCTCTGCCGCCGGCAAAAACCATAGCGGCAATTTCAAAGTTCCCAAGGCTGGTTGCATCCAACTTGCGCTACCAACGAGGAACCATTCCTCAGGGGCTAAAGCCCCAAATCTATTACCTCTCATGCGGCACGACTGAAGTCGTGCCCTGACACTTCTTGCTACTCGGTTTGCATTTTTCGCAAGCTGTTAAGTCGTGCCTTTTCAAAACATCGACTGATTCAGAACCTTCCTATTCCCTACTCCCTATTCCCTGTCTTTCACTCCTCGCCGGGTGAGTTTTTCTCGCGGCGATTAAACTCGTTCATCGCGGCTGCCGGCCCCACTTCGAGGATTCGCCGCGCAGCGGTTGCCACCCGGTCAAGCACCTCGTCAAGCACCGTCAAATCCGCCTTGCGCATGGGCGAGAGCAGATAATCCCTGCCGGGCCGCCCGATCCCTGCAGCGGCAATCGCCTCTGGTGGAAGATCACGTCCCACGCCAATGCGAATTCGCAACCACTCCTGAGTGCCCAGGGCGCCAGTCACGCTGCGGGCTCCGTTGTGCCCTGCAGGCGAACCGCGCTCCCTGATCTTGAAGCTGCCCAGCGGCAGGTCCAGCTCGTCTTGAATCACGAGCAGATCCCGAGCTGGGTCAACCTCAAACTCCCGAACCAGTGCGGCGACAGCCAGCCCGCTCAGGTTCATAAACGTCTCCGGCTTGGCCAGAACCACCACGCGTCCCGCCATGCGGCAGGTTGCGGTAGCGGCCTTGCAACGCCGGTTCTGGACCACAACTCCCTCTTGCTGGGCTATGCGGTCGATGGCCATGAACCCCGCGTTGTGCGGGGTCCACAGATATTCGAGTCCTGGATTGCCCAGCCCCACAATTAAAAAAGGGCTGCGCGCACCGGATTCTGTGTTCCCAGCGAGCGATTTCTGCTCGCTGGGGTGAACGAACTGGCTTTCCTCGGCCAAGGGTTACTTCTTTGCCTCGGGCTTCTTCCCCGCAGCTGCCGCGTCGGGTTTCTTGGCCGCATCTTCGGCCGGCTTGCCGCCCTTTTTGGCAACTTCCGGCTCGCCAGGTGTAGCCCCCTCTGCTGTTGCTGCTGCTGCCGCTGCAGCCTCGGCTGCTTCGACTTCGGCCGCGGTCGGCGCTTCTTCGCGAATGGTGGCAACGTGAGCCACGGTAGCATCCTCGGAGTTGAGGTACTTGTACTTTTCCGAATGAGGCAGTTCGCTGACGCGCAACACGCCGTGCAAATCCAGATGGCTGACATCCACATTGAAGTGGCTGGGAATGTCGGCTGGCAGGCACTCGATATCCACCTCGCGAATGACCTGTTCCAGGATTCCGCCGCTCTTGACTCCCTCTGGAATCCCCAGCAGCTTGACGCGCACCCTGACGTGCAGAAGCTTGTCCATGGCGATGCGTTTGAGATCGATATGAATCAACAGGTCGTTGATCGGCTCACGCTGCAAATCGACGACCATGGCCTTGGCCGGTTTTTGACCGGAGACTTCGACGTCGAAAATTGTGTTGCGGCCGGTCTCGGAGAAAAGTATCCGGGAAATCTGCTTGGGATCCACCTCGATGGCTACCGGATCGTGTCCCGGACCATACAGCACGGCGGGAATCTTGCCCGCGGCACGCACGCGGCGCGCGGCATTCTTGTTGAACTTGCCCTCACGGGGCTTGGTTACGACTACTTCAGGCATTCGGTCTCTCGTTTCCTTAGTTCGGGCACGGGAAAGCAGCTTTTAGCTATTAGCTTTTAGCAACGAGCTGAATTGCTCCGCTCCCTTTGTGACGCCAGTGGTCAGTGAACAGTGGACAGTGGTCAGTGGTCAGAAAAAACTGCTCGCTTGTCGCCTGTTGCCAACTACTAACAATTGGTTAACGGTACTGATCACTGATCACTGATCACTGACCACTTAGTTGAACAGCGTACTCACGCTGGTCTCCATGTGAATGCTCTCGATGGCCGCGCCCAGCAGGCCGGCAATAGAGAGCACTTTAATCTTGGGCAACTTCTGGGCCGCTTCGCGCAAGGGAATGGTGTTGGTGACCACCACTTGTTCCAAGCGCGAGTTGGCGATGCGGTCGATGGCCGGGCCGGAAAGCACGGCGTGGCTGGCGGCGGCATAGACGGCGGCCGCGCCGGCTTCGTAGAGTGCGTCGGCAGTTTTTACCAGTGTGCCGGCGGTGTCGATGATGTCGTCGAGGATGAGGCAGCTTTTGCCCTTCACGTCGCCGACAACATTCATTACCTCGGCGATGTTGATGTCCGTGCGGCGCTTGTCCACAATGGCCAGCGGCACCCCCATCTTCTGCGCGAAGAAGCGAGCACGCTCCACGCCGCCGGCGTCCGGCGAAACCACAGTCAGGTTGGGAAGATTCAACTCGCGGAAGTAACTCACCAGCACCGGGCTGGCGAAGAGATGGTCTACGGGAATATTGAAGAAGCCTTGAATCTGCGCCGCGTGCAGGTCAACGAAGAGGGCGCGGTTGGCTCCGGCGGTAGTCAGCAGGTCGGCGATGAGCTTGGCGCTGATGGCCACGCGGGGGCGGTCCTTGCGATCCTGGCGGGCGTAGCCGTAGTAAGGCACCACTACCGTGATCCTGGCCGCCGAGGCACGCTTCAGCGCGTCAATCATCACCAGCAGCTCCACCAGGTGCTGATCCACCGGGTAGCAGGTAGGCTGGACAACAAAAACATCCACGCCGCGCACGTTCTCCAGCAACTGGAAGTAGACTTCGCCGTCGGCAAAGCGCTGCATCTTGGCTTCGCCTACTTTCACTCCAATGTGAGTGGCAATCTCTTCGGTCAACGGCCGGTTGGCCGTGCCGCTGAAAAGCTTGAATCGCTTGTCCTCGCTCAGCTTGAGGCTCCGCTTGCGCTCGGGGACAGGCTTGCCGTCCTTGGCTTTAGCAGCATCCGGGGGCGATAGAGCGAATCCCAAAGGGGCAGACTCTGTACCCGCGCCGTCGCCCGGCGTTTTTGGCTCGCTCTTCTGCTGTGTCTCTTCGGCTGTCACTATTTCCGCTTCCATCTCCGAATTCCCTCCAAGCTGGTTGGCTTTGGCTGTTTCCGGGACCACATACCAGTTTCAGTTGTCAGTTTTCAGTTGTCAGAAAAATCCATTTGCCGATCACTGACGACTGACCACTGTAAATTTGGCTGGGCGACCAGGATTCGAACCTGGACAAGTGCCTCCAAAGGGCACTGTCCTACCATTAGACGATCGCCCAACTCGACAGCCGTTGGCGAGTCTCTCGCCTCGAACGGCTGACTGTCAACCTGTTTACGGCAGAAGCATTTCGCGCCAGTATTTTGAGCGCGGCAGGGTGCGGGTCAACATGCTCCGCACATCCGCTGCGCGCAATCGTTCGCACGCTGCTTCCGCATCTCCGCGGGTCCTGTACAACCCGAAGAGCGCCGAACCTGACCCGGACAGCGAGGCATGAAGGGCTGCCTCCGGTGTGTCCGAAGCCGCGAGAATGCGCTTGATTTCTGCAAGGGAAGGATGCTGGGGAAAGACGACACGTTCAAAGTCGTTCTCAATCCAGCTCGTAATCCCGGTGCGGACAAGCGCGGACTCAACGGGTCCGGCCAGGTCCCCTTCATTTGAGGGAACACCGGAGGAGCCTACTCCCTGCCGTCCTTCCGGAATCGCTTCCGCAAAGGCGCTGGCATAGGCGCGGCTCAACTCTCTTAGTTTATCTGTGCTGGCCTCGGCGGTCAAACCCTCGGCAAGGCAAAGAGCGTCCCAGTCGCGAAAGGCCTGCGGGGTAGAGACGCCCACCTCCGGCGTAGCGACTACGCACCAAACAGGCTCAAAGTCGGGCAGGGGATCGACTTGCTGGCCGCGATCACGGCCCAGAATCGCTCCGCCGACGAGAAACAGCGGCACATCGGAGCCGACCTTGGCGGCAATCTCGAGGCGGCGAGCAGACCAGCCTTGCTGGTTTCCCACCCTTTCGCCTGACCACCCCAGCGACAAAGACCTGTCGCCGGGGACCCCGGTAAGGCGAAAGGATGGGGCACGGGAAGTTTTTGGCCCATCATTCTCAGAACCCATTCCACTATGCTCCGTGCCCCATCCTTCGAGCTCATTTTGCTCGGAATGTGGGAGACCACAAATCCCCAGTTCCGCCTCCAGGCCCACCAGCGCAGCCACCGCATTCGCCGACCCCGCGCCCAGCCCACCTTGCACCGGCAGACGCTTCTCAATATGAATCTCAACTTCGGCAGTGAGGCCCAGCTCCTCCAAGGCCAGCACAACCATCTTCCACGCGGTGTTGTGCTCATCGGTGGGAACGCGATCGTCATTGGAGGTCAGCCGCAGCGTTGTCGCAGCCGTAGGATGCGCGGTAACCGTAACCAGGTCATAGAGTTCCAACGTCTGGTAGACGGTGGCAAGGGCATGAAAGCCGTCGGGGCGCGGTGCACCTATATAGAGACCGAGGTTGATCTTCGCGTGCGAACGGACTGTTGTGGGCATACCGGCTTATTGTAAAGTGTAGCCACTCTAAACCTGATATTCTTGCCGCGATCGACGGTAGCAACAAAGCCAAACCCGCATTCAGCATTTCATCCGCAGAGGGGAGTCTTGCAATGCCAGCTACCGTGGTAAAATTCAGGCGAATCAGAGCTGATAAAGGAGATTCCCGCTAATGTCGCTTGTTCGCAGGTTACGTATCATCCTTGTACTGCTTTGCACCACTATCCTGTTTTCTACCGCCTTTTCCCTTGCGCAGGAGCTGCAGGAAGGCCGCTTGATGCGGTTTCCCGATATCCACGGCAACAAGATTGTTTTCGTTTATGGCGGAGATCTGTGGCTTGCTTCCTCAACCGGCGGCGCCGCGCACCGCATCACGGCCCATCCCGGCCGTGAACTTTTCCCCAAATTCTCGCCTGATGGTAAATGGATCGCCTTCACCGGCCAGTTCGACGGCAACTTCAACGTCTATGTCATGCCGGCCGAGGGCGGACAGCCACGCCAACTCACTTTTTACCAGGGCAGCGCGCAGCAATTGAACGACCGCATGGGCATTCACAATGAAGTGATCACATGGACGCCCGACAGCAAGCGCGTATTGTTTCTCTCTCGTCGCAACGCCTCCAACGGCTGGACGAAACGTCCCTTCACCGTTTCCATTGACGGCGGCCTGCCTCAGCCTCTTCCCATGGACCAGGGAGGTCTTACTTCATTCAGCGCCGACGGCAACAAAATCGCCTATAACCGCATATTCCGCAACTTCCGGACCTGGAAACGCTACACTGGCGGCCTGGCACAAGACATCTACATATACGACATCAAGAACAACGTGCTCGAGCAGCAAATACCGCATACGGATTATTCCGACACCTTTCCGATGTGGTACGGCAACACAATTTACTTCAGTTCTGATCGCGGTCCGGAACACCGCCTGAACATCTATACCTATGACCTCAGCTCAAAGCAGGTAGAACAGATCACCCACTTCACTGACTTTGACGTGATGTGGCCCAGCCTGGGTGATGCCTCCATCATCTTCGAAAACGGTGGCTATCTATATGTTCTGGATCTGGCCACGCGTCAGTCCAGCAAGCTCACCATCACCCTGCCTGGCGAACGCGAGCTGACCATGAAGTACTGGGCGAGCGTAAGCAAGAACATCACCGATCTCGACATCTCGCCTGACGGCAAGCGCGCGGTCATGGCGGCGCGTGGCGACATCTTCACTGTTCCCGCCAAGGACGGTGCCACCCGCAACCTCACCCGCACGCCCGGCATCCGCGAAAAAGAGGTTGCCTGGTCGCCCGACGGCCGCTGGATTGCCTTCGTCTCCGACCGCACCGGCGAGGACGAGCTCTACATCACCCCCCAGGACGGCATGGGCAACATTGAGTTGGGCAAGGTGGCCGATGACAAGGACAAGGAGAAAGACAAGGAGGCTGCCGACAAGGAAAAAGCTGCGGAACTAGAGCGGGGCAAAGACAAGGAGCAGCAGATTACCAGCAACTCCAAGGGTTTCATGTTCGCGCCCGTCTGGTCGCCGGACAGCAAGAAACTGGCCTGGGCCGACAAAGACCTTCGCCTCTGGTACGTGGATATCAACGACAAGAAGCCGGTCGAGGTGGACCGCGGCAAGTATGCCGAGATCACGAATTACTCATGGTCGCCCGACAGCAAGTGGATTGCCTACGACAAGCAAGTAGTCACTAATTACAGCATTGTCTACCTCTATTCGACGGCAGACAAGAAGTCGACGCCGGTGACCAGCGAGTTGGTCAACAGCCTCAGCGCCGTCTGGGATCCCGAAGGCAAGTATCTGTATTTCTTCTCCGACCGCGACTTCAATGAACTTATGAGCAATATCGATTTTGATTTTGCCAACCTTAAGACTACTCGGGTGTACGTGCTTACCTTGCATGCCGACACTCCTTCACCCTTCCCCGCTCTGAGCGATGAAACCACCATCAGGCGCGAAGCGCCTGTGCCGCAAGCAGCCGCTTCCGAAAACGAAAAGAACAAGAAGGCGGAAGCAAAGAAGAAAGATGAGAAGCCTGCGGGAATCAAAGAGACCCAGGACATCATCAAGAACTTCCGCATTGATCTTGAGGGAATTCAGAGCCGCATTGTGGCCTTGCCTGCCCCGCCTGCCAACCTCACGGCTTTGAGCGCTGCCAAGAACTTCATTTACTACTCCAGCCAGCCCGTGCAAGGCCTCTCGGGCCCCATACCCGGCGAACAATCCGCCATTCATGCCTACGATCTGACTGAGCGCAAGGATAAGACGCTGATCGAAGGGATCGAACGGTGGTGGCTGTCCTTCGATGGCTCGAAGGTATTGTACGAAGTGAAGAGCGGAGAAGCCAAAAGCTACGGCATCATCGACGCCAAGCCGGCTGACACACCAAAGAAAGTCGGCGAAGGAGCGCTCAGCCTTTCCGGCTTACGTGCAGAAATCGATCCCCCCGCCGAATGGAAGCAGATCTTCAACGAAGTCTGGCGGCAGGAGCGTGACTATTTCTTCGAAGCCAGTATGAACGGCGTGGACTGGGCGGCGGTCCGCGACAAGTACGCCCCCCTGGTCCCATACGCCGCCAACCGCTATGACCTGACCTACATCATGGGAGAGATGATCGGCGAGCTCTCCAACTCACATACGTACGTCGGCGGCGGAGACCAGCCTGACCTTCATCCCATCAATGTGGGCCTGCTGGGCGTGGACTACGAACTGGATGCCGCCAGCAACCTCTACCGCTTCAAGAAGATTTATCCTGGCGAGAACTGGGACCCCGCAACCCGCTCGCCTCTCACTGAGCCCGGAGTCAACGTGAAGGAAGACGACTATCTGATTGCGGTCAACGGCCGTGCGTTGAAAGCTCCTCAGACTCCCGATGAACTGCTTGTCAACACTGCCAACGAGACCACCGCCATCACGGTGAACTCCAAGCCCGGCGCAGACGGCGCGCGCACGGTCGCGGTCAGGCCCATCGCCGACGAATTCAGTTTACATGAACTCAACATGGTGGAAAGCAACCGCAGGAAAGTGGAGGCAGCCACCAACGGCCGCGTGGGCTATATCTATATCCCTAACATGGGGGATGAGGGCCTCAACGCCTTCGTCAAACAGTATTACCCGCAGATTCGCAAAGAAGGCCTCATTATTGACGTTCGCTACAACGGCGGCGGATTCGTGGACCAGCTCATTTTCGAGCGCCTGCGCCGGGTGCTTTCCGGTATGGACTCAGCCCGCAACTTTGAAGTCAGCAACGGAAGCACCGAGCCTCCAAACGTCTTTCACGGCTACCTGGCCTGCATCACCAACCAATATGCGGCCTCCGACGGCGACATCTTCAGCGAGTTCTTCAAAGTTTACAAACTGGGCCCGCTCATTGGAGAGCGCACCTGGGGCGGAGTTCGCGGCATTCGCGGCGATATCCCCCTGATCGATGGCGGCTACATCACCCGTCCCGAATTCTCGGAGTACAACCTCCAGAGCAAGTGGGTGGTGGAGAACCGCGGAGTTGTCCCTGACATCGAGGTGGATGACCGCCCCGACGACGTGGTTCGCGGCAAAGACGCGCAGCTCGAACGCGCCATCCAGGAAGTGATGAAGCGGATTGAAGCCAACCCCAAGAAACTTCCTGCGCGTCCGCCTGATCTTCCGGCCTATCCGGAGGGACCGGGTATGTAGCGTGTGAGGCGAGCGATTGCGCTCGCCTCAGCTTCATCTCACACTGGGGTCAAAAAGTGGCTTGCTCGGTACGCTGGATAATCTCCTCCTGCAAAGCGGAGGAGAGATCGCAGAAATAGTCGCTGTAGCCAGCCACGCGAACGATCAGGTCGCGGTACTGCTCGGGCTGGGCCTGGGCCTCACGGAGCTTGGCCCCACTAACAACATTGAACTGCAGATGGTGGCCGTCCAGTTTGAAATAAGAGCGCACCAAACTGTGCAGGTTGTCGATTCCGGATTCGCCCTCTAAAAGGCTCGGGGAGAACTTCATGTTCAAAAGGGTCCCTCCGGTCTTGACGTGGTCCATCTTGGCAGCGGATTTGAGTACGGCCGTTGGGCCCTGACGATCCGCGCCCTGAACCGGGCTGATGCCTTCGGAAAGTGGCAGGCCCTTGCGGCGGCCGTCGGGGGATGCGAGGCAGACCTCGCCGAAGTAGACGTGGCAGGTGGTGGGCAGCATCTCAAGGCGGTAGGCGCCACCCTTGGTGTTGGGGCGGCCGTCGATGGCCTCAAACAGCATCCTGAAAGTGCGCGTCATCTGGTCATCAGCGAAGTCGTCATCGTTGCCGTATTTGTGGGTCTTGTTGACGAGCCGCTGGCGCAGGGTTTCCATGCCCTCGAAATTGCTGTCGAGGATGTGGATGAAGTTGGACAGGGCTATCTCTTTCTTGTCGAAAACCACTTCCTTGAGCGCGGAGAGGCTGTCGCTGATGCTGCCGATGCCCACGGCCTGGATGAATGTGTTGTTGTAGCGCGCGCCGCCGGCGTTGTAATCCTTTCCGCGGGTGATGCAATCGTCGGTGATGACCGAGAGGAAGGTATGTGGCATGCGAGTCGCGTAGAGGCGCTCGATCAGTTGATTGCCGCGTATCTTGATATCCAGAATGTGGTGGACCTGGGTCTTGAACGAAGAGAAGAGCTCGTCGTAGCTCGTGAATGTGTCGGGATCCGGGGTCCTGGCGCCGATCTGCTTACCAGTGCGCAGGTCGAGCCCGCGATGCAGGGCCAGTTCCAGCATCTTCACCAGATTGAAGTACCCGGTGAGGATGTAGGCCTCCTTGCCGAATGCGCCCACCTCTACGCATCCCGAGCAACCGCCTTCCCGTGCATCTTCCAGAGTCTTGCCCTGGCGCAGTTGTTCTTCTACCACCGCGTCGGCGTTGAACAGGGAGGGGAAACCGTAGCCTTTGCGAATGACTTTCAGCGCGTGCTTGAGAACATGGTCCGGGGTTTTGCGGGAGACCTGCATATTGCTGCTGGGTTGCAGCAGGTGCATCTCGTCTATGATTTCCAGGAGTAGATGAGTGAGATCGTTGGTGCCGTCGGAGCCGTCGCGCAGCAGGCCGGCGAGATTGATGTTGGCGAAATCCGTCAGGGTGCCGCTCTCTGCCGCGGTCACCCCTTGCTTGGCGGGCGCGGTGTGGTTGTTGAATTTGATGAAGAAGCACTCCAGCAGTTCCTTAGCCTGTTCCCTGGTCAGGCTGCCTTCAACCAACTCTTTTTGGTAGAAGGGCCATAGGTGCTGGTCCAGGTGGCCGGGGCTGAAGGCATCCCAGCCATTCAATTCAGTGATGACGCTGAGATGGCAGAACCAGTAATACTGCAACGCTTCCTGGAAGTTACTGGGAGCGTGCGCCGGGACACGGCGGCAAACTTCGGCGATCTTGAGTAGCTCCTGACGACGGGCCTGGCCAGCGGTTTTCGCTTTAGTCTCGGCCAGCTCGGCGTAGCGCTCGGCCCAGCGTATGACGGCATCGCAGGATAGTGCCATTCCGCGCAACTCCTCGCGCTTGTCCAAGGCTTGAGGATCCAATTCAAAATCCAAGTCAGCGATGGCCTTGGCGATGTCGGCATTGAAGTCCAGCATTCCCTTGCGATACAGCTTGCCATCGGCCACCGTGTGACCCGGCGCGCGCTGTTCCATGAACTCGGTGAAGCAACCAGCATCATAAGCATCGATCCACTCCTGGGGCAGTTCCGCGAACATCCGGTCGCGCATGGAGCGGTCTTTCCAGTAAGGGATGATCTCCCGCTGGTACAGCTCAATCACTGACGGATCCACCTTGTACTGGGTCAGCGGCCGGGAATCCAGAATCCGCAGGTCTTCCACACTATGGCAGGTCAGCTCGGGAAAGGTCGGCACGGCCTTGGGCCTGGGGCCGCGCTCGCCGACGATCAGTTCTCCGTTGCCAAGCCATAGCTCCTTGTGTTCCACAATCGCGCCGAAACTCATCCCTCTCAGCACGGGCATGCTGAACTTGCCGTAGTTCTCGCGGTAAAAACGGGTGACGATTTCCGCTCTCTCGCCGGAGATGGATGGCGTTGCCGCCAGGCTTTCCCGGCGGAGTCGTTCGGTGCGTTCACTCATGAGCGGCCTCCGATTGTGGTCACAAGCCCCCTGCCACGAAATATCGCAGCCAGAGAATCGAGTCGTTGCTGTGTGGGGGCTTGCAGCCCGGCCAATGTATAGGTCATGCCCATGCGAGCGAACTTGGGTTCACCTATACGATGATAGGGCAGCAGATCTACCTGTCGGACTCCCGCCAGGGAAGAAAGGAACCGGGCCGTGGCTTCCATGTTGTCGTCATCGTCATTAATGCTGGGAATAACCGGCACCCGGATCCGTATTTCCGTGTGCATCTCGGAAAGGGCTTTCAGATTGTCCAGTATGATTCGGTTGGACTGGCCAGTAGCCGCCCTGTGGCGGTCCTCATCCATCAACTTAAGGTCGTAGAGAACCAGCGTTGAACGTTGCGCAGCTTCCTGGAGATCTTTCCATGGAGCGAACCCGCACGTATCCAGCGCCGTATGCACTCCTTCGTCGCGCAGGAGTTCCAGGGTTTTGATGAGGAATAGCATTTGCAGGAGGGGCTCGCCTCCTGAAAAGGTAACGCCCCCGCCGGACTCATCGAAAAAGATCCGGTCTTTAAGCAAGAGCTTGACCAGAGCGGCCGGTTCCATCTCATGGCCAGCCTTCTGCAGGGCGCCAGTTGGACAGGCCTCCAAGTCCATGTCGGTCAGTACCCGAGTTCCGTGCCCTGCCAGCTCCTCTTCGCTGCAAAGACCACAGGCCATGCAACGGTTTTCCATGCGAACAAACTCAGCTAGGGGCATCCGGCTTTCCGGATTGTGGCACCATAGGCAAGAGAGAGGGCAGCCTTTCATGAACACGGTGCTCCTCAGCCCAGGACCATCTTGTAAGGAAAACCGTTGGATGTTAAAGATCAACCCCTGGTTCACTCCGGCTCTTGCTTGTGTTTGGACTCTCACTTCCTCCGCCCTTTGACAGGCTCTGCTCCTTAGAAAACCCGATGCTTGGAGATTACTTCCCAAACGTGGGAATAGCAACTCAAAGGACGCATACCGTATAAGTCTGGTTCTAGTGATTATTTACCGCTTCACCGTGCATAAGAATCTGGTAGCGCCGGGAGTATTCAGCTTGGTAGTCCTTGACTGCGCGGTCGTAGCTCAAGTAGGGAGCATTGGGTTTGAGGGTCCAG
>Ga0224558_1000401_pt1 | contig 51173 bp, 28 predicted proteins | sample 714S32024metaG_FD_180682 | JGI IMG/M metagenome (GOLD analysis project Ga0224558, IMG submission 180682) | Peat soil microbial communities from Stordalen Mire, Sweden - 717 S3 20-24 | ecosystem: Environmental > Terrestrial > Soil > Wetlands > Peat | place: Sweden: Norrbotten County, Stordalen... | reverse complement strand
AGGAATCGAAACAGGCAGTACGCGCGTCATATTCGGAACGTAACGCGCTTCGTACTGCTCAACAACAGCCGACAGGTGCGGCGGCGAAGTTTGAACATTATCACGATGAAGAATCCTTGCAAACTTATATGCGTCGTGAAGTTGCTCCGCTTGTACGAACGCTGCTAACTCGCCAGAATGTCTCATGGGATGCCTTTCATACTCTTCTTGCAAAATATCATCTTCGCCTTGAGAAGGGGGAATTGGGCGGATATACGGTACTTACTGTTGACCACAATATTCGAGTGAAAGCGTCCGATGTATTCCGCAACAACTTCGCTGGGAAGGTCAATCGTCAGACCACAGAATCCGCCCTTGGCCCGTGGACACCAGCCTCAACATCCATTCAACATTCCGCACCACATCTGGCACAACATTGCGAACGTAATATCGCACAGAGAGAAGAACGTAAATCGCAACGATGGGCTGACCGTTCCGCTCTGATGGATGAATATAACCAGTATCGCAATCGGCAACGGGAGGTTTGCAAAGCCTTCACAACAGACGGCAGAGAGTGCACACAATACCTCCGTGAGGTTCTGCGGCAACAGAAGAAGGAGATTCGCGCATCCGCGTTGTCATGGCCGGACAAGAAAGTTCTGCTCTCCCAGGCGGCGGCGCAATCCGTCCTCGAAATTCGTGACCTGAAGCTCTCTATTCAAAGGCGGCGGCAGGAGGCATTTCCGAAGAATCTCCGCTCATGGGTAGCGGACAGGGCCGCCGACGGAGATGCGCGGGCGGCCGCACAGCTTCGAGGATGGCGTTATGCAGATCAACGCAATCATCGGCGGCTCGATGCAAGGCTGGAAGCGAGCGCGATGCACATCGGTCCACCGCCCGATCATGACAGCAGCACAGACTGGGCCGACCTTGCGCAACAGCGCCTTGCTGCCCAACAAAAGCAACAGGCCCTTGCCAACCAGATCGCCGCGCCCCGTATCTGGAAAATTGACCGCAAAACCGGTGACGTGTCCTACGCACTCAACGGGCAAGTTTCCGTCATCGACCGTGGGCGCGTCGTCACCGTGCTCAACCAGGATAAAGCCGCCGTCCTCTTTGGATTGGAGATGGCCATCCAGAAATACGGATCACGCATCGCGTGTACCGGCACCGTAGAGTGGAAGCGGATGGTCTCAAAGGTCGCGGCGCAACACGGGATCTCCGTCCAATTCACGGACCCGGAGATGCAACACGCCCTGCGTGTTCTACAACGTCTGGCGAATCCACGCCAACGCCAGCAGGAAAGAGGCGGCAGGTAGCTACCCTTGCCTACGCTTATGCTCTACTCCCAATCCGCACAGAGCACATAACCGCTTCATTCCACATGACATAACAAGTTTTTAACCAGATGTAGCGCTAGGTTTATGTTCTTCGTGTATATTGCATTTCCATGAGTATCCAGCTCAAAGGACTCGGACAGGCCGAAACGTTGTGCGCCAATAAGTGGTCTTTTCATGGATCAGCAGTATCCCAAACCCGTTCGGAAGCCGATACGCGCCGCGCAATATGTGCGGATGTCAACGGAGCATCAGCAGTATTCCACTGAGAATCAGTCGGATGCCATCGCCCGCTACGCGGAGCAGCATGGCATGGAGATTGTGGTCACACACGCCGATTCCGGCAAAAGTGGACTCACCCTGGCTGGAAGAGAAGAACTTCAGAAACTGCTCGAAGAGGCAGAATCCGGAAACGCCGACTTCAGCGCCGTACTGGTCTACGACGTTAGCCGCTGGGGCCGGTTTCAAGATGTAGACGAGAGTGCTTACCACGAGTACGTCTGCCGGAGAGCAGGAGTAAATGTTCACTACTGCGCAGAGCAGTTTGAGAACGACGGCAGTCCGATCTCGAATCTGATCAAAAGTGTCAAGCGGACGATGGCCGGAGAATACAGCCGAGAACTTTCGGTGAAGGTTTTTGCCGGGCAGTGCCGATTGATTGAGTTGGGATACCGGCAGGGAGGTCCGGCTGGATACGGTTTGCGGCGGCAATTGGTAGCCATGGACGGAACTCCCAAGGAACTACTTTCTCGTGGCCAGCAGAAAAGCATCCAAACAGATCGAGTCATTCTTGTCCCAGGCCCAGCCGATGAACTTCAGGTGGTCAGGGAGATTTTCGAAGCCTTCACACAAGATGAACGAACCGAAGCACAGATTGCACAATCGCTCAATGATCGCGGCCTGCTGACTGACCTTGCGAGGCAATGGACACGCGGCAATGTACATCAGTTGCTGACCAACCCAAAGTACGCGGGCATGAACGTATACAACCGCAAGTCATTCAAACTGAAGAAAAGGCGCATCGCAAATCCGCCCGGAATGTGGATTCGCAAGGAGGCTGCGTTTGAGGCTGTTGTCGCGCCAGAACTCTTCAGCCGCGCACAGGAGATCATCCAGGCGCGATCAAAGCATTATACAGATGACGAAATGCTGGAACAATTGCGAAACCTGTTCACACGCTATGGCACTCTATCAGGCGTTTTGATCGACGAGTCGGAAGGAATGCCGTCCAGCAGCGCATATCGGTCTCGATTCAGTTCACTAGCGCGAGCGTACACGCTCGTGGGCTTTACGCCAGATCGGGATTTCGCCTTCATTGAGATCAACAGGAAGTTGCGCGAGGCGTACGCCGAACACTGCGAAATGCTTGTAACCAGACTGCGTGACATTGGCGCCTCCGTGCGACAAGACCCAATTACGGAACTATTCATCGTCAACGAGGAATTCTCGCTGTCGATGATTATGGCCAGGTGCCAGCCAACCGCGAGTGGCAGTATGCGATGGAATCTGCGCTTCGATACGTCACTTCGCCCAGACGTGACGATTGCGGTTCGGCTTGAGCCGGACAATCAATTGGTTCGAGACTACTACATATTTCCCGGCACCGATCTGTTCACGAAGCGGCTTCGACTGAGCCGGGAGAATGGCATCCTGATCGACCTCTATAGATTCGATGATTTGAAGTTCTTGGAAGGTATGACCGAGCGCACATGGATTGAGAGGGCAGCATGAACGAAGAACAAATTCAGATGATCGAGATTTCTCATGTATTCGTTGCCAATCCACGGCCACGGAATCCGGTGACGTTCCAATCCATAGTTGCCAGCATCGACACCGTGGGACTCAAGAAGCCAATTCTGGTGACCAAACGCGCATCAGCAGGCGGGGGATTTCAGTATGAACTGGTGTGCGGTCAGGGCAGATTAGAAGCCTGCGCGGCGTTGGGGAAAACGTCAATTCCCGCAATCATCATCGATGTAACGCGCGAGCAGTTATACCTGATGAGTTTGGTTGAGAATATTGCCCGGAGGCCGCCTTCAAACAAAGCCCTGTTGTTCGAGGTTCGTAGTTTGACCGAAAGAGGATACAAAGCCGAGGAGATTTCCCAAAAGCTCGGATTGGAGAAAAGCTACGCATACGGAATTGTGCAGCTTCTCAAAAAGGGAGAGGATGTTCTTCTCCAGGCTGTAGACGACGGGAGAATTCCGCTTCGAATTGCAATCATTATTTCTACCGGAACTAACGAGCAGGTGCAGGAAGCTCTCATCGAGGCGTATGAAAAGGGCGACCTTCGCGGAGCAAAATTGGCGACCGCCCGGCGCATCATTGCGATGCGATTGGCAAGGGATCGCGGATCAGAGCAATCAAATCCAACCAAGAAGAAGATTTCGGCTGGGGCACTGATCGCAGAGTATGAGCAGCATGTCCAGCGCCAGCGTTCCGCTGTAACTCGGCTGAATGCTGTGACCCATCGGTTGATGATCCTTTCCACCGCGATGAAGCGGCTCCTTCAGGACGAGAACTTCGTCACGCTCTTGCGCGCGGAATCAATCCAGGACATTCCAAAGCATCTTGCTGACCGCATAGCATAGGAGGGACTCACCGTGACCTCATCAGCAACAATTGGCTTCGATCTCAAAACCGTGCTGCTTCCGATTTCATCCATCTCGCCACGGATGGTTCCAACTCAGGAAGTGCGGAAATCAAAGAAGTACAAGCAGATTGCCGCATCGATTGCACATTTGGGAGTGGTAGAACCGCTCGTAGTTGCTCCGGTTTCCGACGGGAAATACTTGCTTCTCGATGGGGCGCTTCGGCTAGACATTTTGAAACAGCGCAACGAGCATGAGGTCAAGTGCATCCTTGCGACCGACGACGAGGGATACACCTACAATAAGCGGGTCAATCGCCTTTCCAACATCGGCGAGCACTATATGATTCTGAAGGCGTTGTCGAACGGCGTCAGCGAGCATGACATTTCAGTGTCGCTTGCGGTCGATGTTGATACGATCCGCCGGAAAAGATCCATGTTGGATGGCGTCTGCCCTGAAGTGGTTCAGCTTCTCGCGAATCGGCGTGTTTCTGTTTTTACTTATGGATTGTTCCGCAAGATGAAACCAATCGGTCAAATCCAAGCAGCCGAGCGGATGATACATGCCAACGACTACTCGGGAAAAATGGCGAAGGCGCTCCTGACGATTACAAAGCCTGAGTTGATAACGAATCCTGAGAAGGTGAGCCGATCTAGCCCCGGTGCCCAGGCTCAACTGGAGGCGCTTCAAGGCGAGTCGGAGGCATTGCTCTCCAACCTGAAACAGGTTCAGGAGACCTATGCTACCCAGGCTCTCGACCTGACAATCGGTCTTGGATATATCGAACGCCTGACGACAAACGCCCGTATTGAAAAGTATCTTGCGAAGAATCATGCTGAGCTTTTGAATGAGTTCACCAAGTTGCTCGGAGAAAAGACAGAAGAAATGTCCCGCGCGATTCCCGATCCCATTAAGGCCGCCCCGCGCACTGTACGCGCCGCAAAAGTGAAGGCGAAGGCTGCAACAGTGAAATCCTGAAGCCACTCAGAGCTGCGTAATATCCCTTCAATGAAGGGTGCAAAGACTATACCAGCATAGAATGTGTCGGAGTTTTCAGCTTATGAACGAAGGCGAAGTAGGCCACCATCACGCGAAATGTTTTGGAATTGTTCACCCCGCCGAGAATCTCCCCGCCCACTCTCTCCAGCTCGTCTGCAATATCGTGTGTCAGCGGGAATACGAAGGAAGTGTCGATACTCTGAAACGGAATGTCCAGCCACGGGCCGTTGTAGAAAGCCACAAGCTGTGCCTGCGCGGCCTTGGTTTTGAAATTCATGATGATATGTTCCGCGAGAGCGTTCTTTCGCCGGATTTTGAGCACAGCAAATAGCTGGCTGAAATGGCTCTTGGTGAATTTGGAATCGACGGTTAGCCGGATTTGAGTGCGTGTCTCTGCGGGTGCAACGATTCTGCGCTTTGGTCGGGCAATGGCTTTCTTCACAGTGGGCATATGGTTTCCTTGTTGTGATGTATCTTACAGCATAGGTGTATGAGTGTGGAAGGCCACGCACTAACCGACTGTAACCAAAGGAGTTCGCATGAAAGAAAGGCCGGTGAAGTAGTGGATTCATTGCATGGAAGTCAGCGAAGCTGAATGAACTGCGACAAATCTAACCGTGAAGGGGATGGAGAAAACAAAGACGAGCCATAGACTCCCAAGTTGGCGCTGTGTTCGGTCGAGCGGTAAGGCTGATCGACGGTCTATGATGAGTAAATTGGCCGCACCGTCATGCTTTGCATTGCGGGGGTGAGGGGGGAGCTTCAGGCCCACCGCAACCAAACTGGTCAATTGCCATGGGAGTGGGCACGGGGGTACTGGCTGCCGACGCGGTGGTAATCCTGGCTACCGCTTGGATCGTCCAGACGGCCGGTTGAAGACAGGACCGGCAGAATCCATCTAAACTGGTCACAGCCGGAAATCGGCTGTCTGCTGCGGAGGAAGAGAATGAGTACGACGCCCGCCGATGCTCGCAAGCCGGAGTCGCTTGACGAGATTGTCAGCCATAGCGCAGTGCTTTTGGCCGAACAGATTCAAGCCGCAGCAGCCTGGGCGAAGTCCGAGATGGACCTTCAGCTTGAGGTCGCCGGGTCGCTCAAGGAGTTTGCAAAAAGAGCGCAGATCAAGCTTGACGGACACCACAACGTCACCATCGCAACAGGACGGCCTGATTCGGTGTACGGCAGCGTCATCGTCGAATACAAGAACCCCGGAACCCTTTCCTCCACCAAGGACGCCGGCCCCAACAAGGCGGTGATCGACCAGCTAAAGAAGCGCTTTTATGACCTGCGCCGGGAGGAAAACCGCAACTGGAACTCGATGTTTGGGGTTGGCACAGACGGCAAATACTTCATCTTTCTCCGCTTCCGCGACGACAAATGGACAGACCAGGAGCCGCTGGAGGTCAACCGCTATTCTGCGGAGCGCTTCCTCTGGGCTCTTTACAACCTGGGTCAAAAGGGCAAGCCGTACCAGCCGGAGTACCTGCACGGCGATTTCGGCTCCGATAGCCTTCTCGCACAGGATGGTATCCGGACGCTTTACCACGAAATCCTGACCACCGATAACCCGAAGGCCGAGGTCTTCTTCAGTCAGTGGAAGATATTGTTTGGGGAAGTGTGCGGTTACGACGTTGAAAACCTATCCGATAAGGTAAAGAAGCTGGCAGACTTTTATGTGGTCAAGGGAAAACCGCAGCCGGCCGCTCTTCTGTTTGCCGTTCATAGCTATTACGCCATTCTCATTAAATTGCTTGCTGCGGAGATCGTTAGTTTCTTCAATCCTTGGATGCCACGGCAGGTGGAGAGGCTGCAAAGTGCTACATCATCGGCCAAACTCAAGCGCGAGCTCCAAGAGCTTGAAGGCGGAGGCATTTTCCATCAGATGGGGATCACCAATTTCCTGGAGGGCGATCTCTTCTCCTGGTATCTGAATACATGGACTGATCCCGTCGAGTCGCTGATACGCAAGATGGTCACGAAGCTGGACGAGTACAACCCCGGTACATTTTCTGAAGACCCGGCGCAGTCTCGCGATTTGCTCAAGAAGTTATACCAGCATCTGTTCCCGAAATCTGTTCGGCATGATTTAGGCGAATACTACACGCCTGACTGGTTGGCAGATCACACGTTGAATGAACTCGGTTACAAAGGGGACCCTGATAAGCGCCTGCTCGACCCAGCATGTGGCTCCGGCACTTTCCTCGTTATGGCCATAAATCGCATTCGCAAATGGTATGACTTGAACCGTGAGACCTGCTCGTTCGATGAAGGTGATCTCCTCAGAAAGATATTGGCCAATGTCATCGGGTTCGACCTAAACCCTCTTGCAGTGATGGCCGCGAGGACGAACTATCTGATTGCGATCAAAGACCTCGTGCGCCACGTTGACCACGTTGAAATTCCTGTGTACCTTTGCGATTCGATAATGACTCCAGCGGAGTATGGTGATCTTTTCACTGGCCACGGCTCGGTTGCGAGAGTTCCTTGCAGTGCCATGAAGCCACCGTATCTTTTGGTTCCAAAGGAAATTGCCACGAACCCCAATGACATGGCAAAGTACGCTGGAATTCTCGAAGTCTGTGTAAAAGGTGCCTATGCGCCATCAGAATTTATCTCACGCTGCCATGAAGATGGTTTGACCGTAGATTCGGTAGAAGCGCATATCGACCTATATAAGGAGCTCGTTAAGCTAGACAAAGCCAACAAAAATGGCATTTGGGCCAGAATCATCAAAAACAACTTTGCTCCACTCTTTGTAGGAAAAGTGGATTACATTGCGGGAAATCCGCCATGGATTAACTGGCGAAGCCTTCCGTCTGACTATCGCGATTCCGTGGCTCCGCTTTGGAAAACCTATGGACTGTTTACGCAGAAAGGGCTGAGCGCGAGGCTGGGGGCGGGAATGGATGACATTAGCGTGCTGATGCTCTTCGTTAGTGCTGACCATTTCTTGGGAGATTCCGGTCGCCTAGCCTTTGTAATTACGCAGACTATCTTTAAGTCCGCAGGCGGAGGTATGGGATTCCGCAAGTTGAAAATCGACAACACCAAATTCCTCAAAGTTGCGCGGGTATCTGACTTTTCAAAGTGTCAGCCGTTCGAGGGAGCTGCAAACAGAACATCTGTCGTTTCGATAAGAATCTCGAAGAGGCCGAACCCGTTTCCCGTGCAATATCGAGTTTTTTCGCCTGTTGGAAGTGGACGAATAGCGAGTGACCTCCCTATTAGTGAATTTGCCAGCGCGTTCGCGGTCTCGGACCTCGAAGCGTTTCCATTAGGTGACGAGCCTGGGGCAAGTTGGATTACTCTGCCAGCCGGTATGCGTAGCATACTGGCAAAGATCCATGGCGAATCACCTTTCCGGGCTCGGATCGGTGCCCACAGTGGCGGCGCAGCGGGTGTCTTCTGGGTCGAGGTTGTCGAACAGAAGCCAAATGGACTCGTGATTCGTAATTTGCACGAAGCTGGCCGCAATAAATATCCGCAGGTAACAAAGGTCGTTGAAGCAGACTTGGTTCGCCCTCTGCTTAGGGGCAAAGACGTTGATCGCTGGACGGCGTTTTCACGTCACGCCATTTTAATACCCTACGACAATGAGAATAATGGAAAGTCTGTGAGCGAGAGCTACATGAAGAAGAAGTACCCGAAGACATTCGCGTACTTTGAAACTTTTAAGGAGCGGCTGCTCGACAGGCCGCATTACCGGCAGCACTTCGCCCCATCATCCCAACCATACTGGAGCATGTACAACGTAGGCAATTACACGTTCGCGCCGCACCGAGTAGTTTGGCGTGAACAGAGCGCCAGATTTAAGTGCTGTGTCGTTCCGGATTCTGATGGGCTTCCGTTTGTTGCGGATGCGAAATTGATTGTAGTTGACTGTTCTTCCTCGGATGAAGCCTTTTTTCTAGCCGCGTGCCTGAATTCTGCGCCCGCGCGGTTCCTCATTCAGTCATATGCCATTGAAGTGCAGGTTAGCACACATGTTTTATCTCATGTGAAAGTTCCAGAGTATGCAGGAACCGAGGTGCAAAGAAATCTTGCAAAGAAATCGCGTCTTTGTCATGCTGCAGCACGCGACAAGAAAGGCGACAAGTTAACGGAACTCGAAGGAGATATCGACAAGATTGTGGCAAAAATGTGGGGACTTACTAATGACGAGTTAGAGCGCGTACAGAAGGGTCTCGCGGTTTTGGAACAGAGAAAGGGAGAAATCGATACTGACGAGGACGAAGAATAGAGCAATTCAGTCGCGCGGACAGTCCGGATAGGGATAGTAGTGCCTCTTCGGAACTGCTCTCTCGCGACCGATGAGCTTTATAATCCATCCAATGGACACTTTCATCGTTCGACATCACGCAAGGGCAAGCATCGAACCGGGTGTTCGCGTGCGGAGCCGGAGTTCGGTGTATCGAGCTAATGGGGTGGGCCTGGTCCAGAAGGTTCGCGATTCCCTCTGCAAAGTGGAGTTCAATCCAGCCGTTTTTTCACGCCCGCCGTACCGCTCCGTCAATTATCTACTGAAGGTTGCCGAGATCGAAGTGTGCCCCACGCCCCTCGAATTGGCAATGGCAGGGAATTGGGACGAATCGTGGAAGTTCGACTTCCGGCAGATGGCGACGCGGTTCCTGACTCTGAACAAAGGCGGACAGCTCTCCAATGCCCGTACGGAGATCCTTCCGCACCAGATTTTTACCGCGTTTAAGGTAGTGTCGGATGCCCGTCGCCGCTTTATGCTGGCCGACGAGGTTGGCCTTGGAAAGACCATCGAGGCTGGGATGATCTGGCAGGCTCTTGTTCAGCGTGGCAATGCCAGCCGGACACTCGTTATCACCCCCGCAGGTCTAACCAGGCAGTGGCAGGAGGAGTTTAAGGAAAAATTTCAAGCCGATTTCGAAATCTTCGGGCGGGATTTCACTGCGGTGAACCCGCGTATGTGGGACTTGAAGGCGACAGCGATTGCTTCTCTTGACCGACTCAAGAGGAAGGAACACAAGCGTACGCTGCTTGAGAATCGAAAGTGGGACTTGATCATTTTCGATGAGGCTCACAGATTGAGTGCGCGAGACTACAGGACAAAGACGGAGAAGACGCAGAATTATCAACTCGCCGAAGCTCTTCGGGATTACACTGATGCGCTCCTACTGCTCACGGCCACGCCCCATTCAGGCGACCCAGATCACACTCGGTTTATCAATTTGGTAAAACTACTTGAGCCAAAGGTAGATTTTTCTCCACTGATAGACGAAGGCTTGTTTAGAGACGCAGATGCAATCCCGTATTCAAGCCTGATTCTGCGAACGCCCAAGCTCAAGGTAACTGATGCAGAGGGGCGGGTTGTGTTCAAGGGCAGGCGTACCGTTCCGCTCGGCTTCACAATGTATCCCAAGGAGAGAGAGTTTTACGAGGCTGTTGCGGACTATATCCGCACCGGTTACAACTCCCTGGAGCGCATCGAAAATCCGATGGACCGGCACGCGGTTGGATTCATTTTGACGACCTTTCAGAAGCTGAACGCCAGCTCAGTTTGTGCGATCAAGAGTGCTCTGGACGGCCGCCTCACGCGCCTCAACGAAAAACTGACGAAGCTTCCCCCGGAAGAGGACGAAGAACAAGACGAGCGTTATCAGGGCGAGATTGATGAAAAGCAGGCAGTGCTCAGGACCGACCGCGAGATGGTCGAGAATGAGATCAGTGTTCTCGGTAACCTCTTGGGCATTTCCGTCGAACGAGAGAAGAAGATTGACAGGCTAAAAGAGCTATTGCTAGAGGTTGACAAGGAGACTCCCGGCGCAAAGGTTTTGATATTCACCGAGTACAGGCGAACCCAGGAGTTTCTCAAGGAAAGGCTGGAGAAATGGTACGGGGCAAACAGCGTCGTGCTCATCAACGGTGACATGGAATTGGAAGGCAAGACGGCGGACGCCCAAAGCAAGCGGCGCAGCCAACGGGTATTCCGTGAAGAGCCTTCAGTGCGCTTTCTGGTTTCAACTGAAGCCGGAGGCGAGGGTATTAATCTCCAGTTCTGCTACATTGTCGTGAACTACGACCTCCCGTGGAATCCCATGCGGTATGAACAGCGGGTTGGGCGCGTTTATCGCTATGGCCAGGACAAAGTGGTCCAGATTTACAATCTGCGTGCAAAGGAGACCATAGAGGACACTGTCCGCACATATTTTGAACAACGCTTGAGGGTAGCGGCACAGGCGTTGCGGCAGGTAACCGGAGAAGATGCTGAGGAACTGGTTGCGAGCCTCAACGGGCAACTGGAGGCCGAAATTGAGCCCGATGCGATCTACAAGCGCGCGCTGGTAGAGGGGACTCTAAACAAACAGACAAAGGAAGAGATTCAGGACGCAGTGCGAAGAGCTCAGGCTGCATACGAGATTGCCACGCAGAGTCTATTTCGCGATGTATCGAGCTATAGTTTTGACAAATACGAACAAGAGCTTGCCAGCCCGATCAATCTTCAAGACTTGGAGGATTTCACTCTCAAATATCTTGGTCGAGAACGGCGTCAGGCGCAACGGAAAGACGGATTCTTGGAGTTCTTAACGCCGGAAAGTCTACGAGAGAAAAGATTGCCAGAGCGTTTTAGGTGCGTCACATTCGACCGCGCATCCGCAATTCGCAATGCCCAGGCAGAGTTTTTTGCACTCGGTCACCCCTTTGTTGACGCAATGATTCAGCAGATAGGAGATTATGATTTTGGCGGCCATACGGCTGTGCGCTTCATCAAAGTCCCTGGCCTGGGGGCGGAGGAGGCGCAAGCTGGGTACCAGTTCAATTTCGTCGTACGAGGACGAGTGCAACGAGAAGACGGCGATGAGTACATCTTTGGTTTTCATACTGTAGTGATTTCAGCAGACGGCTTACCAGACGCGCGCATGGCATCCAGCGCAGCCATGCTTTACAGCTCGGATGAATCGCAATCGACCGGCGCGGAACGTCTCCTGGCGAAACTGGATAGCCTTTCGATTGAGGATGCTTACCAAACAGCGCGGGCGGAAATCGAGCGGACTGCGCAATTCTGGGACTGGGATGAAGACGTGGAATTGGTCGGTCTAGCAAAGATTGTGCCTATGGCTTTTTAGGCGGGGAGTTGGGTTGCGTCTAGATGTGCGGAAGGGGAACTCTCCCCTCTAGAGAAGCAAGAATCCTCGGTCAATTATCGAAGGGTGTACTTTTGGGTGTATTTTTCTTGTGTAAATATTTATCTTATTAATTATCAATGGTTTACGATATGATTTGAATCCCTCCCTCGCCAAGACACCTTCCCAGAACATCCAAAGACATCCAATAGAAAGACGTAAAGCCTAGTAAATGCTAGGATTACTGCGAGCGGCGACTATGGGAACGCTTTTCCGGCAAGCATCTGGGTGTTAAATGTGGCGTGTGCTTCTGCGGATCAGGGATGTAAATGTAAGTCTAAGTTATTGCAATGATGCGCATTAAACATTTTCGCAGTTTGCCGAACAATTTGGTGCATCCTTAACGATTCCATATTGCTTCTTTGCGCCTCTATAGTGTTTACTTTGGTTGAGATTAGGGCAGGAGCTGTCCTGCCCTCTGGCTTGATCCCATCCTCTATATTTGTGTTAGAAGAGAGGCGAGTTTCATGTTTCAGAGCTTTCCGCCCGTGACGGGTTCGTTTTTTATGCGCCCTTGGAGGCGCACTCCCATCCTTTGGACACGATCACGAGTTGCAGTTTTGCCACTTGTTGTGTTGCTGAGTGTCGCTTGCCCGGCATTCGCTGGGGAGTCGAAGGTTACTGTGGATTTGAGTAAGACGATCAATATTCTGACCAATACTTCGGTCGGCCTGCCGGCGGTCATGTCCGACGGCGACGCCTTCAAGCCCGCTGCGGCGCCGTTCCTCCGGCTGGCTGGCGTCTCGGTGCTTCGTTATCCCGGCAATGCCGGGATCGCCGACCTTTATCACTGGTCCTCCAAGGATCTGACGCAGATCGGGGGATCTCAGCCTCCGTACATTGCGCAAGAGAGCAACTTTGGCAACTTCGCGCGCAACCTGGACAACTACGGCACGGCGCTGATCGTGGTCAACTACGGAACCAATAGTGATGGAGCCTCGGGCGGTGACGAGGCGGAAGCGGCTGCTTGGGTGGCATACGCCAACGGAGATGTAGCCGATACGCGCGCGCTGCCCAAGGGCAAGCACGGAGAGGACTGGTACACCATCGACCACTGGGCAAAGCTGCGCAGCCAGGATCCAGTGCCGGAGGACGACGGACTCAACTTCTTGCGCATCGGCCACCCTAAGCCCTTCGGCATCCATTTATGGCAAATCGGCGACCAGGTGTACAACAACGGCTACTATGGCAGTACGCACACCGGCATGCAGGATCTTCATGCGCAGATTCCCGCCAAGGATAATGGCAACCGGGATAGGAATCCCAACCTTGGGCCAGTCTTCTATGCCGCTCAGGTCGCAGTCTTTGCCAAGGCCATGAAAGCCGTCGATCCGACGATTCGCATCGGCGCGGCGCTGGCCACGCCAGATGGGCAACCTTCGGATTCCGACTGGGGCACGAAGCAGTGGACGCGCGATTGGGACGATAAGGTTTTGAAGGCGGGCTGTCCGGCCATTGATTTTGTCACGATCGATTGGCAGACCGTCTCGCTCTCTCCGCCGACTTGGAGTACGGTGAACGAGGCCGATATGCTGAGCGGAACGCGCGCGAAGCTGGGGACGATTTTGAATGCCATGCTCGGCATGTACCGTCAGGATTGTCCGAGCGATCACCTGCCGCGGATTGCCTTTGCGCCAGCGGCGATTCCCACCTGGCCCAAGATTGACCATCCGATTTTCACCGCGTTGTGGGTTGCGGACGTGTATTCGCTACTGATCGAAACCGGCGCCATGTCCGTGAACTGGACTGAAATGCACGGCAATTCCATGTTTTCATCCGATGGCAAGAGCTTCGGGCCGGCGTTCATGGGACTGGAGATGTTGCATATTGTGGCGCACTATCCCGGAGACGCCTTTGTCAATGCGACCTCCAGCGATCCGCTTCTAGTCGTTCACGCCACGCACCGACGCGACGGTGTGTACGGGTTGATGCTGGTCAACGACAATCCGAGTTCCTCGATTACGGTAACGGTGACGCTCAACGGCGGAACCGTCGCTGCCAAGGGCCGCCGCATCGATTACGGCGCTGAACAGCAGAAGTCGGGAGCTTCCATTGTTCAGTCGGAAATCACCGGACTGGGCGCGAAGTTCACGGTCACGGTTCCGGCCTATACCATCACCGACATCCTGATTCCACCGGCGTCGTGATGCGCGAAGCTGAGGAAGATTTCTTTTCGCTTGCTCCAAGCGCCTGGTTCGGCGTCGTCACTCCGATTCATCGATGACTTCAATTGCCGATATTGTTGCGTAGTTTACGATAGGCTCGAAGGTCAAATCGAGTTTGCCTTCCGCAGAAGGCCGCAGGTGATTGAAGGTCTTGGTGAGCGCGTGCATGGTGCCTGCTTCCTTGAAGATGTCGAAGTTGTCGAGCAGCGTTGAGCCATTGCAATAGACACGAAACACCCGGCTTCCTACACCCACGGAGTTGAAAGAATTGGGAACCCAGTAAAGCTCGGCGAAATGGAGCACCAGTGTGTAGCGGCCGCGCGTATCAACCGGTATCGAGTAGCTGAAATGACCGTAGCGTTCCTGAGCATAGAGGCCGGGATCGGGCGTATTGCCTATCTGACGGGGAGGATCGGAAAGCATGCCATCCTGAAAAAAGTCATCAGGATGCCATATGTTTCCAATGTGGTCTGTAACAGCCGTTCTTTGCATGACGATACGTATGGGGAGTTGGCGATGCGGCAAGCCGGGTAATATCTCAAGCGCGTTCAGGGTCGGTGATGATCGATCCATGACGAACTTGAGATGAAGAACACCATCTTTGTCTGGATAGGTGTCCTTGAAAACACGCTCGTCGGCGATATTGGCTCCAAGAGCGTCCATGCCGATGTTGAATGCGATCAGAAGCGGTTTCCCGTTGACGCTCACATTGAAGAAACTGTATTTGGGATCATCCTGCGGCGAGGCTACGAAAAACAGGTGCAACTCATAAGGCCCCGGCGCCAGGGGAATGTCGTAGGTGAAGTCGCCAGTTCGCCAATGTTGAAACAGCATTGGGTCACTGGTCTTAACCACCGGGGAGTCCGGACGCTGGAAGGCGCCACCGCCATGAAAATAGCGATCAGCCTGCCAGTCCCCCCCCGCACTGTCAATCTTTGGAGATCCATCGTACCCTGCAAGCAAGCGCAGGGGAACCTGAGCCGCATTTTGCGGTGTAATTTGAGTGGCGTTGAGTGGCTGCGACGCAACGGCGCCCGGCCGATCGCTTGATCTGATTCGCGCCATGAATAGGGCTGCGCCGAGGCTGACAACGAGCAGCGCGGCAAATCCCGCGATGCCGTATAGCAGAGTTCGTTTGCCAAGAGCGCGTGATCCTGGGTGGCTTGTCTCGGGCGTGTCCGTTTTGGACGAAACCAGCGGCTCTTCCGTATCCGCAAACGGCGCGGAGGACAAATATTCGGCTACATGGTCGCCTGACTGAGGTTCATATATCGATGCCGTTTGAGGGGATGAATGACGGTGGGTGAACTTCGGAACATAGCTTCCGAGCGGAAGTGAGATTTGAATTTCGTGGTCGTTGCCGTCTGTTTTGTAGTACTCTTCCAGCCTCTTTCTCAGCCGATGAGCCTCGACCCGCGCGATGGAATCCCGCGAGGAAATGAAAGTAGTCTTAGATCGGCCAAAGACCTCGGTCGCAATGTTGTACTCATTGATCTCGTCGATTCTGTTCTGGAAGTACCTCTCCGCGATATAACTCAAAAAATTCTCCAGACGCGGAGTGCGCGCGAGAGCGGCCAAGACAAGCTCCATCTCCGCGCGTTCTGAATTTACTGAATGAGAGGCGACGACTGGGCCCATAAATCCACCCCAAGTGGATGAATCCATATTACGTATACGTTTGCGGGATTGCCAATGTTAAATTTCCGAGTGTGCATGGCTTGAGACCTCAGTTCTCAGCGTTAAATATGTTTAACGCATAGAAAACAATAGCGTTAAATGTTATAGCGATGCGGCAACAAATCTGTGCATCATTAACGATTGCGCATCGCTTCTTCAGACTCCTATAGTTCGCATCGTTGAGTCCCGGTCCGGGTACGCCTGTTCATTCGGGTGGTCACGGTGGTGGGAGGAAGTCAATTGGGAGTTCTTTCTGGCTCAATGAGCGGTATGAACGATCTGAACTTGAAGTAATTGGAGGCAATCTTGACGGAAAAAATTTGTCGCAACTTAGTAATTCGATTCAGTGGACTGCTGACGGGGAGAGGTGCTCTACGGAACTTGGGCATCTGCATGGTCCTGTTCTTGCTTGCGTGTTTTGCGAGTGCGCAGAACACAGCTTCCATTTCTGGCACGGTCAAGGATGCTGCCGGGGCTGTAATTCCGGGAGCCAAGGTCGTGCTGATCAACGAATCCAGCAAGGGGACGCGATCCGAGCGCAGCAACGGCGATGGCTTTTTCTATTTCGCCGCCGTGCAGCCTGGCGCCACCTACAGCATCCAAGTCGGGTATAAGGGATTCGAGGATTGGGATGTGACCGGAATCGTCGTCCATCCGGGCGACAACCTGACCGTTCCGAAGATCATTCTTCGCATCGGTGCAGTTACTGACTCCGTGACCGTCACCGCTGAGGTTGCCGGCGTTACGACCAGTACGGGTGAACACAGCACGCTGATTACGTCGGCGCAGATTCAGCGGCTTTCGACCGTGGGCCGCGATGCGGCGGAACTGGTCTCCATCCTGCCCGGATTCACCTATCTCGCGACCGATGGGAGCAATGGAGCGCCGAACTACCAGACCGTGGGACCTGGTTATGGCAACCTCGGCAACTTCGGATCCAACGGCGCCGCGCCGCAGACGGGGATGGTCAACATCAATTCCGACGGCGCAAACATTATCGATGCCGGCGATATGGGCGGAAACATCGCCAACATCAACATGGACCAGGTGCAGGAGGTCAAGGTTCAGACCTCGAACTTTGGCGCCGATCAGGCCAGAGGGCCGGTTCTGATCGACGCGGTCGGCAAGTCGGGCGGTTCCGAGTATCACGGTTCGCTCTATACCTATCTGCGCAACAGCGGGGCCAACGCCAACGATTGGCTTTCGAAGTACTTCGGAGCAGCGCGCCCCGAGTCGAGGTATTTTTATCCGGGCGGGGGCATTAGCGGCCCGGTGAAGATACCGGGCACTCGATTCAACCATGACAAGAAACTGCTCTTTTATGTCGGATACGAATACTATGGGCAGCAACAGGTCCAATCGCTCCTCAAGGCCTTCATTCCGCCGTCTACAGTAGTGAGTGGCGAGCCGACATCGATGCTGGGCGGCGACTTGAGTGCAACCGCTATCGCCGCGGCGCTGAATATACCTGGTGGAGCGTCCGCACTTTCGGCCGGCTGCTCTAATGCCAGCACACAAACCCCGACGTTTCAAAGTATCGGCGGCGTGTGCGTTTCGGCGGCAGGCAGCACCGACTCGAACGGCAATAAAGTCCCTGCATCGGGAGTTATACCGACCATTGCGATCGATAAAGGCTTTGCCGCCTACAGCCAGTGGTTTCCCAAACCCAACCGCGTTCCGCAACCGGTGCTCAATGCATCGGGCGCAACCGAATCTGTGAGTGACGAAATCAATTACGCCAAAAACCAGATGCAGACCATCAATGGGTTTCAGCTCCACAGTCGCGTGGACCTGAACATCTCCGACACTCTGAAACTCTATGTCACCTATAACTTGGAGGGGGCCAACACCATTTCCCACACGGGCTCGGCTTATGGTGCAGGGTCGAATATCCCCATGCCGACAGCATTCGACGCCAACACTCCGGTGAACACTGCGACGTTGAATGTGACCAAGACGCTGGGCAGTTCGATGACCAACGAGATGGTTCTTACAGGTACGTACTTCACCTATCCTGGCCAGTATGAAGATCCCAAGTTGCTTTCCACAGAGTCTGGCGGCGGGAATCAAGCGTGGGGAAGCGCCGGTACAGGTTCGTCCCCATGGTCTTACGACGGCGGCATCACGAACTGGACTATGAGCGGAGCGAATGTGGTGAATGGAGCCATTACCAACCCAGGAACCCATATCGGCGAACATCAGGTGCCGACTATGGGGAGTTGGGACGGCCCCCTTCCCTCCTTCGGATGGAATTATGTTCCCTCGACAGGCCAGTTTCAGCACAAGTTCGCTGTGAACGCCTCCGACAATTTCACCAAGGTATACAAGACCCATTCGATCAAGGCCGGATTCTATGCGGAGCAAACTGGCAATAACGGGGCCAATTTGGGCAGCAATTTGGCCGGCAACAGCATGTTCATGCGTTGGGATGGCTGCTACGTCAATGAGCCGCTTTCCAACTTTCCTGCCGGTGACGTTCCGTCGGGTTCCGGGACGAAGCCGGCATCGATGGGCGCTGGAAATATCGTCGGTAATATGCTGATGGGGTGCCCAGGGTACACCACCCAAGACATGAAGGATATCTCTTCCGATCTTCGCTACACCACGATCGAGGGATATGTGACCGACGAGTGGAAGGTTCTCTCGAAGCTGACTGTGACGCTTGGCATCCGCTTGTCGCACATCGGCCCCTGGACAGACCAGCATGGAGTGGGATCCGCGGTGTGGGAGCCTTCGAAGCTTACGCCGCACCAGCTTCTGACTACCATCAAGCCTGAGGATCCCACTACTTGGCTGGGATTCACGTGGCACGCGATCGATCACAGCGTTCCCGTGGCCGGCGTTCCGACGCGGCTGCTCTTCTTCGCACCCCGCTTCTCGCTGGCTTACGACTTGCGCGGCAACGGCAAGACTGTCTTCCGCGGCGGATGGGGCGCCTACCATTCGCATGACAGCCTGTTCTATGCCGTCGGTGCTCAGACGCCTCTGGGAGCTTATAGCTGGAATAGTTCCTCTGGCGTCAACACTGCTTGCTCCTTTGCACAGTTGTATAGCACATCTGTCATTCCTTGCGGACACTACACCCGGTCGTCGGTCTCGTCGCAAGCGGCTCCTTTCAACGTCTCGGCACAGGACCCGCACGATGACAGGGAGCCTGTCACCTACAACTACAACTTCACGGTGGATCAGTCCCTTCCATGGAAGATGCAGGCCGAGTTGGCCTACGTGGGCAATCAAAGCTCCAGCCTCTCGACGCAGTCCAATCTTATGAACCAGAACGTCGTTCCGCTCGGCGCATTTTACGCGCCTGATCCAGTGACCCATCAACTGAATCCGGCTGACTCCATTCCAAACACCTCCGACTATCGCCCCTATCCGAATTACACTCAGATCACAGTTCCCTCCCACCAGGCATGGGCCAACTATAACGCCATGCAGGCTTCGTTGAACAAGCAGGCCGGCAGTCTCATCTTCGGCGCCAACTACACCTGGTCGAAGGCGCTTGCGGTTGGCGGCAATTGGGACAGCGGCGCCATCGCCGATCCGATAGATATGCACCACGATTATGGGATTGCCCCCTACAATCGCCGCCATGTCATCAACGGAACGTATTCGTGGCAGGAGGGATCCAAATTCCACGGCAACCGGATTATGGACGGGTTCGTCAACGGATGGGAAGTGTCGGGGATTGTGGGTTTGCAATCCGGACCGGATCTTTCCGTCTTGAATAGCTACGAATCGAATTACAACTTTAGCGGCAGTGCAACCTACTACCCAAATCCCCTAGAGCCGACTACTGCGACATCTGTCCGGGTCGACAACAACTTATGGCTTGGCACATCGGATTACGCCTTGCAGCCAACCGTCACGTGCAATCCTGCCGCTTGGCTGAGCAAGGCCAATCATCAGTATGTGAATGGCGCCTGCTTCGGACTACCCGCTCAGGGAACCGAGGGCGCCTGGCACCTTCCTTATATCCAAGGTCCGAAGTTCTTCAAATGGGACATGTCGGTGTATAAGGATTTCAAGATCAGCGATCGCCAAAACATGCAGTTCCGTCTTGCGGGATTCAATTTCCTCAACCATCCCCTGATTTCGTTTAGCGGGCAAGATCCGAGCAATCCGCTGAGCCTTGTCATTGGAGACTGCCCCCCGAATCAGAACCCCTGCCCGGTATACACGACGCTTCAGCAGGCGCTGAATGGGATGGTGGTGATGAATGGTGGCGGCTATTCCTTTGGCCAAACCAAATTCAAGTCTGGCAATGGCACCAACCGCGTTCTTGAGGCTGGGTTCAAGTACAACTTCTGAGCGTGTCGGGAGAGCGCGTTGAGCGCTCTCCCGATGCGGCAAAGTTTGCTTGAAGAGCGAGGAAATGGTTATGAAGAGATTGCAACAGGACAACAGAATGAATGTGCGGCCACGGCCCACACTTTGGAGGCTTCAAATGTTGAGCAAAGATTGGATGAAGGGTTGGACGCGGCGGGCGGCGGGCTTGATGATGCTCGCGCATCTGGCGCTGTTTGCCGCAGAGGCCAGCGCGAGCGCGCCGGCGGCAGTTATTTACAACCACACGACGGTTCCTTCCACCGGGCTGCCTGGCAGTCAGAACGGCGTAGCTTTGGATGCTTGCGGCAATGTGTATACCATCCAGGGCGGAAGCGGCAACGTCTATGAGACGCCAGCCGGAGGCGGCGCTGCAACGCAAGTTTTCACCGGCTTCGCCTACAGTTGGTCGGGCGATATCTTCATTTATATCAACCCTGCCAAGACCTACGCGTACATTAGCGAGGGATTTGGCGGCTCAAACCAGGTTATACAGGCGCCCATCGTGAATTGCGCCCTGCAGATCGGCAGTACGCCGACATACGTCAGCAACACCATTGATGGCGGCTGGTGGGCCGCGGGCGCCATCACCACGGACGCGGCGGGAGATATCTTCTACACAGACTGGTCGAGCAATTCGATCATCGAAACATCCGCCGATCTGACGAAGCAAACCCAACTGCCGACCGGCCTGGGTTCCCTCTCCACCGGCTTGGCCGTCGATTCTCATAACAATCTTTACTTTGCCCAGGGCAGCAGCATCTATGAATTGGCCTATAGCGGCGGCAAGTACAGCACGACACCCGTCACCATCAGTACCGGCTATGCCTCGGTGGTTGGCCTCACCTTCGATGGCGCGGGAAATCTGTATGTGAGCGACGCCGGCATGAATTACGCTAACGATGGCGCTATATTGGTCATTCCGAATGAGACCAATGGAAGCACGACGGCTCTGAATCTGAGCGATCAGTACGTTCTCGCCGGGGGGCCGACTAACTCATGGTCCGCTCCTCTGAATTTGAGCCTGTCGGGTGCCGTGGCCGTAGATGGACAGGGCAATGTCTACTATGGGAATGGGGATTCGAATATCAATAAGTTTACCGTGGGAAAGGTCAATTTTGGATCGTCAACGATTGGCGCCCCAGTAACCGCAACCGCCTATGTCGTATTCAATGCCTCGGTAACACCCGCGGCAATCAACGTGATCTCCAACAACGGGGCGTTCAAGACTACGGGTGGTACTTGTGCGGCGTCGAACGGCTATTCGGCCAGCAATATATGCACGATAACGGCTAGTTATACTCCCGTTGTTCCCGGTGTCGCGGAATCCGCTCTTACTCTGATCGACTCCTCCAACAATGTGTTGGGAACAGCCTACCTGTCTGGTGTTGGCACTGGCGCCGGCTTGACGATCGATCCAGGAACGCTTTCGGGCAAAGGTAGTGGCTATAGCGCGCCGAAAGGCGCTGCGGTGGACACGGCAGGCAATCTGTATATCGCCGACTCCGGCGCCAGTAGCATCTACGAGATTCCTGCCGGAAGCTCGACCCCAGTTGCGCTCGGCAGCGGACTCAGCGCGCCCCAGGGTGTTGCCGTGGATGGCGCAGGCAATCTGTTTGTCGCCGATACCGGCAACAATCGGATCGTCGAGATTCCTGTTGTCGGTGGCACACTGACGACCGCAAATCAGATCGTCATAGTGAGCAGCACGTCGACGCTGGCAGGCCTCGCACTGAATGCTCCGCAGGCGATCATCGTCGATGGTTCCGGCGCTCTTTACATTGCTGACACCGGCAACAAGCGCATCGTCTATCTTCCGTTCATCCCAGGTTGGGAAACTTCTCCTGCAATCGCTTTGGGATCTGGCTTGACCAGCCCGTCGGTCTTGGCGCTGGATGCGCAGGGTAATCTCTACATCGCGGACAGCTCGACCGGTGATGTGTACAAGCTGCAAGCGCCCACCAGCAAACCTGTCCAAAGCACGATTCTCAGCGGATACAGCACTCCGTCGGGTGTGGCTGTCGATGCTTCCGGCGCGGTCTTTGTCGTCGATCAAGGCAACCAGAAGGTCTGGCGCGTTCCCAACATCTCCGGGGCTTTGGTGCCAACAAGTTCCCTCAACGTGACGGGTCAGTTGAATGCGGCAGGTACGCCGGTTGTTGCAGATCCCTACGGCCTGGCGCTGGATGCAAGCGGCAATGTCTATGTTACCGACAGCACCAACGCTGCCGTGTATGAGGTTGCCCGCACCAGCGCAACGCAATCGGCAGGAAAATGGTCGCCCGGTTCTACGAGCGATCCAGTTACCTATTCCGTAGAGAACGCGGGCAATTACGTGCTCACGTTTGCCACTCCGTTTGAAACAGCTTCCGGTGACACCACGCAGTTCAGCTTGCTGAGCAGCGAATCCGGCGCCTGCGCGAATGGCGCGACGGTGGCGGCAGGTGCCAGTTGCAGCGTGGGAGCAACGTTTAACCCCGCTTCCAATGCAGCATTAGGCAGCTACACAGACACACTGACGCTCAGCAGCAATGCCGCGAACTCTGCTAGCCAGACGATTGTGATCACTGGCGCTGCAGCGGTGACCGCGGCTACGCAAACCACTGTGACGCAGACGTCGCCAAGCGGATCACCTGTTTTCGGCCAGTCCGTATCGTTTAGCGTCTCTGTCGCCTCAGTGGTAGCTGCGAATGGAACTCCGATCGGGTCGGTCAGCCTGGTGGTCGACGGCATCACCAAGCAGACCTCGGCGTTGTCCAGTGGAACAGTAAGCTTCACGCTCGCCGGTGGCGTTCTTGCCGGCGGAAGTCACAGCATTACAGCCGAATACTTGGGCGGAGGTTCAGGAAACATCGCTTATTCAGCAAGCTCTGGCACGCTCTCCGTCGCTGTAGCCCTGGTGCCCTCCATCACAACAATTTCGTATTCGACACTCTACGTCCAGCCATCCAGCCAGCCATCGGGAACCGCGATGCTGCTTACGGCGACGGTTGCCACGTCCTCTGCTTATACTCCGACAGGGACGGTGACTTTCACTGTCACCGATTCGGGCGGCCATTCGACTACCGGAACTGGCACGTTGACGCAAGGGACCGGAGGCTATCAGGCTACCTACTCCTACAATCCGGCCGCTCCCGCGGCAGGAGTCGCGTACGATGTCATCTCAATCACGGCTACCTATTCTGGAGATATCAACTTCAGCCCCTCGACTTCCGCTAGCAGCTCGTTCGACGTATCGGGCACGCAGGGATCGGTAACGATCACTCCAAGCGCAACGAGCTTGACCACCAGCAACGCGAATCCCGGCTCGGTGACCTTCACCATAACTCCCTATGGTGGTTTTGTCGGAGTCATTGGGTTCAGTTGCGATCCCACCACCTTGCCCGCGAATGCTCGCTGCGTGTTTTCGCCCGGACAGGCAAGCATTGGCCAACCAAATACAACCAGCGGTAACTTTCCAAATCCGACGGTGAAGCTGACGATCGCGCTCAATCAGGATCCGCAGACGCCGCTCGTAAGCACGATGATCTGGTGGGCAGCAGGATTCACGGGCCTTCTGCTCCTCTTTGCACGCCGGCGTATGAAGGCTATAGCCCACGCGGGAGTTTGGAATGTGTTCCTCCTGGTCGCCGCTATCGGAGTCTTGTCTGCCGGTATCCTGGGTTCGACTGGATGCACAAGTGGTCTTGCGTTCGCAACTCCAACGGGGACGAGTACCGTGACGGTCAACGCTTGGTCTGATCCCTACCAGTCTGGCAGTACAAGCAATACGCAAGCCTGCACTGTTCCTGGCAGCAATCCGTCAGTGATAAATCCCACGCTGTATCCCTGCTCGGGGCAAACATTCCAACTGAGCGTGACCGTGCAGTAGCTCCTGTGTCTCATCCTCCTTCCGGCCGAGAGCGGCATTCGTTCCCGGCCGGAGATTTTTAACACTCTAGCTGGACAGCAGCATAGCGCCGCTCTAGGAGTCTCTCTACAAATGAAGAGTGTTTTTTCTTGCTTAACTGCCATTATCGTTGTTGTTATCTTCTTGAACGGTTGCGGCAGTGGCGGCAAAGCCACTCAATCCTCCGTTACTCCCACGATCACATGGAATACGCCTGCGCCGGTTACAGTCGGCACGGCGTTGAGCAGCACGCAGTTGAATGCAACAGCGAATGTCACCGGCACATTTGTCTATACGCCCGCAGCGGGCACGGTGATGAACACCGCCGGTGCACAAACGCTCTCCGTCACGTTCACGCCGAATGATACTACCAGCTACAATTCGGCCACTGGGAGTGTGACTCTTACCGTTAATGCCGTCTCTCCGGTCACCCCCACTGTCGCCGTCAACCCCACTTCGTCCGGCATCACCACTGCGCAGTCGCTCTCGGTCACGGTAACAGTCTCCGGCACGAGCGGCGCGCCCACCGGCTCAGTGGTTCTTTCCAGCGGAAGCTATACCTCTGCTTCCACGACACTCAGCTCCGGCTCTGCCACCATCGTTATCACCGCCGGATTGCTCGCTACCGGCTTCGACACGCTGACCGCCAAGTACACCCCAGACTCCGCCAGCTCCTCTTCGTACAACTCTGCCTCGGGAACCGGCTCGGTTACCGTCTATGCAGGCAGTGTCACGGCCGTTACAGTCAATATCAATCCACTGGCCAATCGCCATCAGATCAGTCCGTTTGTTTACGGGAACAATGACGAAACAATTTCGGACATCACCGACGCAGGCTTCACCTATTCACGATGGGGCGGCAACGACGCCTCGAACTATAACTACCTGCTGCAAACCCGCAATTCCGCCGGAGACTGGTACTTCGAGGACTATGGAGGCGCGGGCGACCAGGTTGGACTGATCACCCAAACCCAAAACGCCGGCAGCCATGCGCTGACCACGATGGCGATGATGGATTGGGTGGCCGGGGAAGCCGAGACCAGCAGCAATCGCAACTGGAGCTTCTCCGTTGCGAAATTCGGAGCTCAGTGTTCTTTCGATCCCAACAACACAGACGCTGGCAACGGCTTGGTAGCCGGCTCGACCGGCAACTGCAACACCAGTAAGTCGCCTGTGACCACCAATGCCGTGACCACGGCCTACTACCCGCTGGTAGACACCGCATCGGAGTGCCCGTCGGGGACTACGGATGGAAGCACCTGCATCGACCGAGAAACCTGGGCGAAGGCGCTGGCCGCGGCCTTCAACGGCAGCAGCGAGACTTGCTCGGTGCCTTATTCGTCGATCACCTCCTGCCACTTCTACGACATGGATAACGAACCCGATATCTGGAGTGGCACACACATGGATGTACACCCCGCACCTGCGGGCTATGACGAACTTGCCAACCTCTACGAGAAAGAAGCGACGAATCTGAAGTCATGGGATCCAGAGGCAGTGCGGTTTGGTCCGGTTTTCTGCTGCTGGTGGTTCTACTGGAACGGCTCCAACAACAATGACAAGGGCAACCACGGCGGGGTGGACTTTTTGCCCTGGTGGCTGAATCAGGTCTACTGGATGGACAAAACCAACGGCGCGCGCACGCTGGATGTCTTCGACATCCATGCCTATGCAGACTGCGGCCCCACCACCAATTTCACTAACACGCAGCTTAAGGCAGCCACGGTTGCGTGCGCTGGTTTTTACTGGGATCCGGCCACGGTGAACCAGGATACGAACAATACTTATACAACCAATGAGGAGCCTAACCCCGGCATTCCCTTCGTGATCCCGCGCATGAAGGCCATGGTCAACGAAATCTATCCCGGCACGCCCCTGTCCTTTACTGAATGGGGCGCGGGCCTTGCGGCTAACGCTGGAACGGATTTCTCGACGGCAATCGCCGATGCGGATACCTTAGGCGTCTTCGGGCGCGAGGGACTTGGCATTGCCTCGCGCTGGGGCGGCCCAACCTCCGGGACTCCCGAATACCCGGCCTGGAAGTTGTTTACCAATTACGACGGGGCGCATCACCAGTTCGAGCCGCTGTCGATCTCTGCTACCAACAACGGCAATTCTGCTCTGTTCAGCAGTTTCGCCTCGCTGAATTCTGCCGGTACGGTGATGACGGTGATGGTCCTCAACAAGGATCCAAACAACGCGGCGCAGGCAAACTTCAACCTCTCCGGATTCAGCGCGTCCAACTACGTGGCCTACACGCTGTCCTCAACCTCCTCCAGCGCGATTTCTGCCTCCAGTTCGCAGTCCTGGAGCGCTACCCAAATCTTCGCGCCCTACAGCATCACGCTGCTGGTGATCAACGGAAGCGAAGCCTCCAAACCCGTATCGGAGTGGAGCCTCAACCCCGACGACCTGATGATTCCCGCCTCGGGCACGGCAACCCTGCATCCGGCGATCACGAGCGGCAGCGCCACAGTGACGCTCTCCTCGGCGGTCTTCGACGCATACGAGGGGGCGGCGGCATGCAACGGAACGCTGCTGATCGGCAACGCTACGATCACTGCGACCCAGCCCGCAACCATCACCGTGAATGCAGGCAGCACTTCCGGTTTCTGCCACTTTACTGTTACGGGCAGCGATGGCACAGCAACCCAGGCCCAGGGCGGCTGGATCGTCGTGGGCAAACCCGCCGCCACGCTTGCCGTCCAGTCAGGCAACGGCCAAACGGGCAGCGCTGGAACGGCTCTTTCGCAGTCGCTCGCCGTTACGTTGAGTCCCGGACAGTCCGGCGGCTCGTCCAATGGCGCGGGCATTCTGTTCACTACCACGGCGGGCACACTTTCCAATGGAACCACCAGCGGAACCAGCGTGATTGCCACAACCAACTCATCGGGGACCGCTTCAGTCACTCTGACGCTGCCTTCGTCCAAGGGAACTGTGACCGTCACCGCGCAGGATCAGTTCGCGCTCGGCGGAGCTTCAGTTACTTTCACGGAAACGGCTCAATAACCCCGCACGGGTTCACGCGTCTCCAGGGCGCTTTTCGCGGCCTGGAGAGGATCACTGCTCCGCTAGGGAACCTCTGAATAAGTCGATGTTTTGAAAGGGCACGACTTTAGTCGTGCCGCAAATGCAGCAAAATCAATGCGGGCTTTAGCCCCTGAGGGAATGTTGGACCGCAACAATGACTTGATCAGAGGTTCCCTAGAGCATTTTCAGCTCAGGTGTTTGCAGTTGAATCCGTTCGTTGTGCATTCCCACCCATTCCGCAAAATACGCGGAATGGATGGGGCACCCAAAGTTTTGTCTACGCATGAAAACGCTCTAAGAACTCGCTTCAATCTCGTCAGCCAATTTCTTTGAAGGAAGTAGATATCATGTTCAATTCCGTTCCACAGCGGCTTTCTATCCTGGCCATCGGTTTCTTTATTGCTTCATCTGCCCTATCTCTGGCGGCTCAATCGCAACCAGCTTCGTCTCGTACGATTGCCATTGATCTTCAAGACTCGACGGGGCCGGTAGATCGCTTCTTCGATTTATCGGTTGGCTCCGATTATCCTGGCACGCTGATTCGCGCTGACAGCCAGGCGCAACTGAAGCTCGCTGTGGATGAACTCGGCTTTCGTTCTATCCGTTTTCACGCGATCTTTCACGATGTGTTGGGAACAGTGCGTGTCGAAGATGGAAAGACCGTCTACAACTGGTCGAAGATTGACGAGCTTTATGACGACTTGCTGGCCCGGCACATCCGACCGTTTGTCGAACTCGGCTTCACGCCCAAGGCGCTTGCAACGTCGCAGAACAGCATCTTCTATTGGAACGGCAATACTTCGCACCCGAAGCCGGAAGGTTGGCGCGACCTTATTGATGCTTACATCCGGCACATCGAGGAGCGCTATGGCAAGGACGAAGTGCGCACGTGGTTTTTTGAAGTGTGGAACGAGCCAAACCTTTCCGGCTTCTGGGAAGGCGCCGATCAGAAGGCCTACTTTGAGCTTTTCGATCTGACGTCGAAGACGATCAAGGCCATTGACCCTGTGTTGCGGGTCGGAGGACCGAGCACTGCCGGTGCCGCATGGGTTCCAGAATTTCTTGCGCATGTGAAGCAGAGCGGCGCAGCGGTTGACTTTGTAACAACGCACACCTATGGCGTCGATGGAGGTTTTCTTGATCAAAACGGTGTCGGCGATACGAAGTTATCACCAAATCCGGACGCGATTCTGGGCGATGTTCGCCGCGTGCGGAAGGAGATTTCGGCTTCGCCGTTTCCCGCGCTTCCGCTGTACTTTACCGAGTGGAACACAAGTTATACGCCGCGCGATTCGGTGCATGATTCCTACATCAGCGCGCCTTACATCCTGACCAAGCTCAAAGCCAGTCAGGGATTGCTGCAAGGGATGAGCTACTGGACCTACACGGATTTGTTCGAAGAACCCGGACCGCCGACGGCGCCATTTCAAGGTGGATTTGGCCTGCTGAATCCGCAAGGCATTCGCAAGCCGGCCTTTTTTGCGTACAAATATCTTCACGCGCTTCAAGGCGAGAGTATCAAGACAAGCGATCCGCAGGCGATGGTGGCCACGCAGGATGGAAACGTTGCGGCTGTGATTTGGGATTTCGAGCAGCCGGAGCAGAAGGTGAGCAATCGGCCCTTCTATACCAAGCTGGTTCCCAATCATGCTGCCGTGCCGGTTCAGTTGCAGGTAACTCATCTTGCGCCTAATGCCGCATACCGCGTGGAAGTGTATCGCACCGGCTATCGCGCCAACGATGCGTATTCTGCGTACATCGAGATGGGCATGCCCAAGGATTTGAGCGTGGCGCAACTGGCGCGCCTACGCGAGCTGACGCGCGACCTGCCAGAGACAGACAAGGTGCTGCAAAGCGGGCCGGATGGTACGGCTGAGTTGACCGTGCCGATGAACAGCAACGATGTTGTACTCGTCAAGCTGAAACGCAGCCGGGCTAACAACTAGAGGACGCATTCCGCAACGGCATACTACGCGCGAGTGCTGGTTTTTACGCCTTTCGCAGAAGGGGTTGAAGGGTTTTTGTATGAATCGATTTGCAGGACTATTCCTTGTTCATTTCGTTTTCGCCATGGCTCTCTCAGTTGGGGCATTCGGCAGCGGAAGCCAGGCAGGCGGGGGGACGAACCAGAATCCCACTTCGCCCACAGTGACAGTCACGCCCGAAGAGGCCACCCATCCCTACGCGGAAAACCTGATCGTTACTGCCACCGTCAAAGGCGGCAGCGTGATGCCGACCGGCAGTGTGGTGCTCTCCAGCGGAAATTTCACCTCCCAGCGGGTGAAGCTGGACTCTGGCTCCGCGACATTTTACGTTCAGCCTGGCTCTCTGGCAAAGGGAACCGATACGCTCACTGTCGCCTATACGCCCGACTCCAAGAGCGCATCGTCCTACGCCGCTTCCACGGGCACGGCGAACATTACCATCACATCGCCCGGCAGCGCCAACATTAGCGTCTCGATCAACACCTTGGTCAATCGCCACCAGATCAGCCCGTACATCTACGGCATCAATACCCTGAACCCCAACGATATTTCCAACTTGGCTCCGGGGTTCGTGCGCTTTGGAGGCAACGAGGCCTCGGATTACAACTGGAAGGCCTTCACCTACAACGCGGGTGGCGACTGGTTCTTCGAGGACTTCGGCCTCAATGATTCAAGCGGTAAAGGCATCGATTCGGTTGCGATGACGCGGTACGCCATAAACGCCGGCAGCCGCATGCTCACCACCATGCCAACACTTGGTTGGGCCGCCAAGGAACCCGGCCATTGGAGCTATTCCGTCAAGGAGTTCGGTCCTCAGTGCAAGGTCAATCCCAACAATCCCGATGGCGGAAACGGACAGAAGCCGGACTGCAAGACGCGCGTGACCACGGAGAAGGTGACAGATGCGTACTATCCGGTGGTCGATACCGCCAGCGACTGCACCACGGGCAAGTGCCTCTACCGCGACGAGTATGCCAAGGAGCTCTCCGTGGCCTTTGGCAACGCCGCCTGCAATGTTCCCTACTCGCCAATCGCCAGTTGCCACTTCTACGACATGGACAATGAGCCGGAGATATGGGATGGCTCGCACACTGACGTTCATCCTGTTCACCCTGGATACACCGAGTTGGCGAATCAATTTGAGTTGTCGGGGATCAAGCTGAGAACATGGGATCCGAGCGCGGTTGGTTTCGGCCCCGTCACATGCTGCTGGAATTTCTTCTGGGCGGCCGGCCCCGCCGGAGACGACAGAGCCGCGCATGCCGGCATCGACTTCCTGCCCTGGTGGCTGAACCAGATCAATTGGCTGGATCAGATCAACAGCGTGCGTACACTCGATGTCTTGGACATTCATGCCTATGTCGGAGCCAAAGTTGATATCTCCAAATTTACTAATTCGCAAAAGCGCGCCGCGGCTGGCATGGTCTATCGCACCTATTGGGATCCGTTGTATTACAACCACGATATCGATGCGGACTGGATTACCACAACGCAGCCCAATCGCGGCGTCACCTTTCTCATCCCGCGACTCAAGGCCATGGTGAACGCTATCTATCCGGGAACGCCGCTCTCCTTCTCGGAGTGGGAGTCGTGGATGGCTCCGCAGTCCGAGTGGGACTTCTCCACGGCGCTCTCCGACGCAGATGCCTTTGGCGTCATGGGCCGCGAAGGCCTGAGCTTTTCCACGCGCTGGGGTGGACCGTCCGCAACCGACGACACCACCAAGCAGCCCCATCCCAACTATCAGGCGATGAAGATATACACCACATACGACGGGGCAAAGCACAAATTCGGTACGCTCTCCGTCTCGGATCGGAACAGCGCCAATCAGGATCTGTTCACCAGTTACGCCGCGCTCGACTCAGCCGGCACGACCATGACGATCATGGTCCTGAACAAGGATCCGAACAACACGGCCAATGTCACCTTCAACCTGAACGGCTTCAGCGCCGCCACTTATACGGCGTACACGCTGGTTTCGACCAACCCCGCGGCAATCACACCTTCGACCTCCTCTGCATGGAGTGCGACGCAGAGCTTTGCGCCTTACAGCATCACGCTGCTGGTGGTCAGCGGTAGCCAGCCCTCCAAGCCCGCCGCGGAGTGGTATTTGAATCCGGACGATCTGATGATTCCGGCATCGGGCACGGGGATTGTGCATCCGAAGATCGTCAGCGGCACGGCCTCGGTGACCCTGGCCTCGGCGGCCTTCGATGCCTTCGAGGGCATCAGGCCATGCCGCGGTTCGATCACGCTGACCGACGCAGCCATCACCACCACCAAGCCAGCCACCATTACCATCAACACCAGCAACAGCCCCGGCTTCTGTCACTACACCGTCACTGGCAGCGACGGAACTTCCACGCAGACCGAGGGCGGATGGATTGTCGTCGGCAAGCCCGCCGTTGCGTTCGCCGTCGAGTCGGGCAACAACCAGACGGGCAATGCGGGAGCGTCTCTGTCGAAGCCGCTGACTGTTACTCTGTCTGCCGGCCAGGTTGGAGGCTCGGCTAGCGGCGCGAGCATTCTGTTTACTACCACGTCGGGCACGCTCTCCAAAGGCACAACCAGCGGTAGCAAGGTGATTGCCATAACCAATTCATCTGGGATCGCCTCGGTCACTCTGACGCTGCCATCGTCCAAGGGAACTGTGACCGTCACCGCGCAGGATCAATTCGCGCTCGGCGGAGCTACGGTCACCTTCACCGAAACCGCCAACTGATTGTGGTGATGACCTGTCATGATCTACACTGGCAGCGCATCTCAATCGTATGGAAGTGCCGTGAGGTAGGTAATGCGTATCAATTGGCATTCGAGAATTCGCGAGCAGATGATATGGGAGCAACAAACGTTTACGAAGAGACTTATACTTGCCGGTGCAGCCTTCGCGATATTCTCGTGTCTTTTCAACTCTACCGGGCTCTCGGCACAGGGGAACGCCCCAACTCGGACTCATGCATCAGATGAAGTCGCGCCCAACAATGAAAGCCAGACGGTGCTGCACATCACGACACGGCTTGTCTTAGTGGATGTCCACGTGAGTGGTCCAAGTGGCACGCCAATTCAGGGTCTTTCCAAAAACGATTTCGAAGTGATAGAAAATGGAATTCGTCAATCGATTAATAGCTTTGATGAACATTCGCCGAAGATCGATCAGAGCGACACTCCTCACCTGGATTTCGATTTGCCCGCTCACACCTTCGTTAACCTTGAGCCAGCGCCGAGTAAGGGGCCATTGTGCGTAATCTTATTCGACCAGTTGAACACTCCTGTGGATTCCCAGATGTGGGCACATGGCGAGATCCTCCGATTTCTTCGCAACAAAGACGCAGGAACGCAGGTGGCTATTTTTGTACTTGCCGATCGGCTGGCTATGCTGCAAGGTTTCACAGCCGACTCGCGCCGCTTGATCGCTGCCATGAACAGCCCGGCAGGCAATGCCAAGCTGACCGCCTGGGGCAGCGCATTCGATCTCTCACTGGACTCCAAAGGCATCCCTTCTTATCTTTCGAACGATCCCGCAATCATCGCAAGACGAGTCCATGCAGCACAACAAACTCTCGATGCATTTGCTGATATCGGTCAATTCCTTGCTGCAGCGCCGGGGCGCAAAAACCTTTTGTGGTTTTCTCAGTCATTTCAGTCCATGCAACTGCCAACCAGCGATGATTCAGACATTGCGGGAGCCTTACAACAGCAAACCGACGGTGCTACAAGCAAAATGCAGCAGGGAATACTCTCTGGACGTGATTCATCGACAATCACTGCAGGGTCGAACAGTTTTGGGAGGATGAGTGAGAGCGCAGTCAACTACGAGGTTCTTGCCGCGCAGGTGCGCAAGGTCTCGACCGAACTTGCGGTAAGCCAGACGGCCGTATATCCCATCGATACGCACGGATTGGCGGCTGATCCGGCGTTTTCCGCGGGAGGCAGTCCTACGAGCTTGACGTCTGGCGGCGATCCTGTCTTCGTGAAGAACTCCAATAATTGGAATGAAACGCTGGACGCGACTCAAGCCACTATGAAAGAGATCGCCCAAGCTACCGGCGGCGAGGCATTCGTCAATACCAACAACCTGGCGCGTGCCGCCGCGCGGGCAGTCGATGAGGGATCCTATTACTACACGCTCGCATACTCGCCCGCGAACGCCAAATTCGATGGCAGCTTGCGCGGCATCCACGTCAGCCTGAGGAAGCTGGATTCTGGACAGAACTATCATCTCTCTTACCGGAGTGCTTACTACGCGGATGATCCCGATGTAGTGGCCCCGGTATCAGCGCGGCGGGATGCGCTGGAAGCCGCACTTGTTGATGGCGCGCCAGATGCGCAATCCATTCTTTTCAAAGTGCAGATAGATCCTGAAGGTCCGGTAAAGCCTGCCTCGCCGGTTTCTCCGCAAGCAAATGCGCAAGCGCCAAAAGCGAAAGAGAAGGATAACAGCGCAGGCGAGTCCGTGCCGGATAAAGTGCAAACTTACAGCCTCCGCTTCGCCATCACGGCTCGTCAACTGATGCTCACAACCGCAGCAGATGGACGGTATCATGGCATACTCGATATAGCCGTGGCCGCGTATGCCGCCGACGGTCGCAGACTCGGCGGCAGCAAGCAGCACCTTGAAGCTGCCATGCCTCCTCTGGTGCTGGATAAGGCCAGCGAAGAGGGTTTCTTTCACCGCATGAGTGTCGATGTGCCTGTCGATGCGGCTAGAATGCGAGTTGTGGTTCGCGACCCTGCCAGTGGCCGCGTTGGGTCGGTTGAGATTGCGCTTCCTCTTTAGAGCGCGAGCGGACACGGGATCGCGGCCCACGGGCAATTTGTGAATCGGGTCCGCATCTGAGAGATTCACGAGTTCCAGCGACGCGCAGTTTCCGCCTCGTCCTGGTAGGGAAAGATCGAGGTGCCGGTGCAGCGATGGATGAGACAGGCGTGGACTTGCAGTTCAGCGGTTCCGTAGTCAGCACTGTTCTTCGCTAATGCTCGAATGGTTCTATCCATGTTCGTTGCCAGGGGTGGGGCCTCTGGCTAGATTTCTACCACTAACTGCTCAACACAGGAGAATATCGAATGGAAATCAATCGGCGTGAAATGCTTCGTTGGATGGGTAGTGCGTGTTCTGTTCTGGCGCTGCCTCGTTTGCCGCTCGCACAGAACGCGACAGCTAACCCTCCCTTTCAACCCACACGCTCCTCGTTGCACGCCTACAAAATTCCCGACTGGTTCCGCGACGCCAAGTTCGGCATCTGGTCGCACTGGGGTCCGCAGTCGGCCATCGAGGACGGCGACTGGTACGCGCGCAACATGTACATGCAAGGCTCAGATCAGTACCTCTACCATGTGGAGACGTACGGCCATCCATCGAAGGTTGGCTACAAAGACCTGGTCGACAAGTGGCATGCCGACAAATGGGATCCGAACTACCTGATGGACCTGTACAAGAAGGCCGGTGCGCGCTACTTCGTCAGCATGGGCGTGCATCACGACAACTTCGACCTCTGGGATTCCAAGTACACGCGCTGGAACTCGGTCAACATGGGACCGAAGAAAGACATTGTCGGCATCTGGCGCAAGGCGGCGCTCGATCATGGCCTGCGCTTCGGCGTCAGCGAGCATCTCTGGATCAGCTACAAGTGGTGGGCAGTGAGTCATGGCGCGGACAAGACCGGCCCCTTGGCAGGCGTTGCCTACGATGGCGCCGATCCGCGCTTCGAGGATCTCTATCACGACGCCGATTCAGCGCGCTTCGCAGACAAACTGGACTGGAACGATGATGGCATTCCAGATTCCTGGAAACGCCACTACCTTGATCGCATGACCGACCTGATCGACAAGTACCAGCCGGACTTTCTCTACACCGATGGCCACCTGCCCTTCGAGGATTACGGCTTGCGCATGGTCTCGCATCTCTACAACGTTGGCGCCCAGGCACGCGCGGGCCGCATCGAGAGCGTCTACACCAGCAAGGAAAGCACCGATTGCGCGGTTGGCACTTGCCTGCTGGACCACGAGCGCGGCGTGGAGGATGGCATCGCCGCCTATCCCTGGCAAACCGACACCTGCATCGGCGAATGGCACTACAAACGCGGCATCCATTACAAGACGCCAAAAAAGGTTCTTGATCTACTCGTCGATGTGGCCAGCAAGAACGGCAACCTGCTGCTGAATTTTCCGCTGCCCAACTCCGGCGAACTCGATGCCGAGGAGCGGAAGGTTCTGGATGGAATAACCGCGTGGATCGCGGTCAACGGCGAGGGCATCTTCTCCTCCCGCCCGTGGAAGATCTACGGCGAAGGGCCAGCCACGGCGCAGAAGATCGACACCGGCAATTTTAACGAGGACAAGCAGAAGGCGCTGACAGCCGAAGACATCCGTTTCACAGCCAAAGACAGCTCGATTTACGCCTTTGTTATGGGCTGGCCAAAGTCGGCCGCGGTGCGCGCACTGGGTCTGGCCAGTCCGCAGAAGCCGGGCAAAATTCAGCGGGTGCAGATCCTTGGCTACGGCGCACAAGTTCAGTGGCGCCAGGATGACGAGGCTCTGCGCGTGACTATGCCTGAGGTACCGGCCGCGGAGATAGGATTCACCATGAAGATCGATTTCGCGTAACGATTGATCTTGTGTCTCGCCGCGGAAAACGGTTTCAACTGTGATGCGCGGGGAGCTACAACAAAGAGGCTGCACTTGAGGCGCGAGAACGGACACTGCGTTTTCTCAAGAAGCATCTGGCGTAATGCCAGCGCCGGTTCTTGAGTGTGGCGTCAACTACTTGTGAGCGCCGGGAAGTTGAAAATCAATTCCGGCGCCGTGATTCACATTCGCTGTCGCAGCCAAGTCGAGCAGGTCAGTTGGGATAACACGGTGACGCTGATCCAGGACGTAAATTGTGGTTCGGGTCAGAATGTAATTTTGAATTTTCTCCGCGGGGCGCCCATCTTTAAAGACGAGCGTAACCGCCTCCTCGCTGTCCGAGGCTGGGGACGGATGCGACTGATCAGAAGAGGGCAAGTTGGGGCCACGAGGCGCGGGCTGATCCTGCTCAAGGGGCTGTCCATCGTATCCCCCGGACACATAGTTCGGTGCGACCGGTGAAACGCCATAGTCGCTGTCATCCTGGTATCCCGGAATATAAGGGCTTACCCATCCCGTCCATGGCGCAACCGCGTAGGGAATCCCCGCTCTGGAAGTCGGCCGGTATGGCCTGCGATAGCGATTGGCCGCGGTGTAGGCTGGGCGAGCGCTGAAATTGCCGACACTGCCTCTCTGGGAGTCGCGGGCCGTGCTGAGAGATCTGCTGCCGGTATAGCGGGGAGAGCCTGCAAATCTACTCGGAACCGAAGCGCTGAAGCCCCCGTGAAACGCGGATCCGGAGTGGCCCGAGAAGCCTCCGCGAGATGCGGAGCGCTGGGCGCAGGCCGGAAGCGCAATTCCAACGACAATCAGCGAGATCGCAGTGAGACGCCTCATGAAGACATATTACGCCTGTTTGCACATGAACGACGTCGTTGCATGGGTCGGTTACTATTGAAAGCAGTCCACGATGTCAGTTCCGGCAGAAACGCGGTTCTTTTCACGGCGATGGCTGGTCGCCATTGCCGTCATGTCCAGCGCGGTCATGGAGGTGCTGGACACCTCGGTGGTCAATGTAAGCCTCCCGCATATCGCAGGGAGTCTCTCTTCAACGGTCGACGAAGCCACCTGGGTTCTCACCTCCTATATTGTTGCCAATGCAATCATCCTGCCGATCTCCGGCTGGCTTTCAAACTATTTTGGACGCAAACGATTATTGTTGACGGTGGTGACCGGGTTTACTCTGTTCAGCGTTCTCTGTGGCCTGGCGCCCAACCTTCCTTTGCTGATCTTCTTCCGGGTCATGCAAGGCATCACCGGCGGCGGATTGCAGCCTCTATCCCAATCCGTGATGCTGGAAGAATTTCCCGGAAGCGAACGCGGAAAAGCGATGGCGTTTTGGAGCCTGGGCATTATCGCGGCCCCGGTGCTGGGACCAACGTTGGGCGGCTGGATCACGGATAACTACTCCTGGCGCTGGGTCTTCTATATCAACCTGCCCATCGGAATCATCAGCCTCATCCTGATCTCTCTCTTTGTGGTTGACCCTTCGTATATCAAGCGCGGAACCATGCGGTTCGATGCCTGGGGCATGGGAATGCTGGCCATCGGCATGGGCGCCCTGCAAATCATGTTGGATAAAGGGCAGGAAGACGACTGGTTCGGCTCTCGCTTCATCATAACTCTGGCCATCACCGCGGCCGTCATGCTGACTGCGTTCATCATTCGCGAATTGCAGACACCGCAGCCCCTCGTCAAGCTGTCGCTGTTCAGGCATCGATCCTTCGCGGTCGGTATCGTGATCACAACGGTGCTCGGGTTTGTGCTCTACGGCAGCCTCGTGTCTCTGCCACTGTTCATGCAGGAATTGCTTGGCTGGACTGCCCAGACAGCCGGCTTCTGGACAAGCCCGCGGGGGATTGCCACGGCAGTTTGCATGCCGGTAGTCGGCTACCTGCTGGGTAAGCGTTGGGACTACCGATGGATGGTGGTTCTCGGATGCCTCACAGGAAGCATGGCGTTCTTCGGCTATTCGAGAATGGACCTGAACTCTGGAACATGGGACATTTTGATCCATCAGATCAATCAAGGGATAGGTCAAACGTTGATCTTCCTGCCATTGACCCTGCTTATCATGAACCCTATCCCGAAGGAAGAAACACCCTACGCCACCAGCCTGTACAGCGTAATGCGCAATATTGGGTCCAGCATGGGAATATCCTTCGTGACGACTTTGCTGGCTCGCCGGTCGCAGTTCCATCAGGGCAGTCTTGCCGGCAACCTATCGCTCTCCAATCCGCAACTCCAGCAGGCGCAGAATCAGGCTGGGGCAATGTTCGCGCAGCACGGCTCCGACACCGTGACCTCCACGCACCAGGCTCTTGGATTTCTGTATGGCTCGTTACAGCAGCAAGCCACATTGCTCAGCTACATCGACGTGTTTCGTGTGATGGCATGGCTATTCCTGCTGACCGCCCCTTTGGTGCTGCTAATGCGAAAGCCGAAGCGAGATCCAGATCCTTCATTGCCGGCACATTAGAACCAGCCCGGCCCCTGCCACGCTTCCACCGATTGAATGCACTTCACCAATGTTGCTTTAAGCAAAGAGGCTGCGCCGACCGGCGCAGCCTCTTGTTTTCTGCTCTCTTGTTTTCTGCTCTCTTGATTTCTACACGCCGCTGAACGCGGAAAATCCGCCATCGATTGGAATCACCACGCCTGTCACGAAATCCGAAGCCGGCGAGAGCAGCCATAGCACGCCTCCCAGCAGATCCTTGGGGTCGCCCAGGCGCCCCATCGGCGTGTGCCCGATGACTGTCTTGCCGCGCGGGGTCCACTCGCCCGTCTCCTTGTCGGTCATCAGAAAACGGTTCTGATTGGTGAGGAAAAATCCCGGCGCGATGGCGTTCACGCGAATCTTCGGCGAGTATTCCTGAGCCATGTGCACGGCCAGCCATTGCGTAAAGTTGCTCACCGCCGCCTTTGCCGCCGAGTAGGCGGGAATGCGAGTCAGCGGCCGGAAGGAGTTCATGGAAGATATATTCAGAATGTTGCCGTAGCCCTGCTCCGCCATGACTTTGCCAAAAGCCTGCGAGGGTAGAATCGTGCCCAGCACATTCAGGTCGAAGACCCAGCGTATGGCGTCCGGCGGCAGATCGAAGAATTTCAATTCAGCGCTGGTGGTGGCCTGGGGCTTATTGCCTCCCGCGCCGTTGATCAGGCAATCCAGCTTGCCCAATCGGCCCACCACCTCTTGAGCAGTCCGAAAAATATTTTCGCGATCAAGCACATCGCACTTGAAAAGGGAAATCTGCTTTCCGCGCTCTCCCATGCGCTCCACCAGCGCCTTGCTGGCGTCGATATTGACGTCTAATGACGCGACATGTGCGCCACATCCGACCAGCGCGCAAACAATTTCACCTCCCAGAACTCCAGAGCCACCGGTGATGGCCACCGTCTTTCCGCTGAAGTCGTACATCTTCGTCAATTCTGCCAGATCGAAGACGCATTGCCCGCACCCTTGCTTCTGCTCACTTCCTGCGGCTTCCGTTTTTCCCATTTCGCACTCCCTTTCGTAGTTTGTCTCTTCATCCAGATCAAAGGAACTTCAAAGCGCAAGTACACGCCAGGACCGAGTCAATCGCTTTGCCCAAGAAAGACCGGAGCGATGTGCCGTTTGAATAGGTTCTCGGTCACGTTCTTCGAGATAACGGCTTCATTGGCTTCCAACAGGCTGAGGTAACGTGGCCCCATCTTGGCCGCGACCTTGAAGCCTACATGCAACAACTGGCGCAGGCTGGCGTTGTATGCAGCCGCGGACGGCACATGGCGCAAGGCCGAGGTGAACTGCTTGCTTGTCCAGCCGTTTACTTCTGTGGGCGACGGAAGTTTAGCTGGGTCAATATCAATGACCGTAGCGTAAGGCTCGCACAGCACATCGCGATTCGCGAAAGCCTTGGCGTAAATCTCCTTGGCCAGCTTGGGTCCTTCGCCTCCGGCTTCAGCCAGTCCAATCAATTCTTCCAGCCACGTGGTTCCCGCGGTCTTCAGGTGAACGCCAGCGTCAAATTTCTTCATCGTCGAGTGAATTGCGGGATAAATGGAAAACTTATCGCTGCCGGAATGCACGCTCAGCTTGAGATTTCCAGGCAGGCCAAAGTGCTTGACTGCGTAAGCGATGGCCGCGACATCCAGTGCAAACTCGCGCTCAAATTGCGCCACATCGCCCACATAGTCCACACCCTTATTGAAGCGGCCGCTGAACTTGGGCGCTAGGGTCTGCACCGGAATGCCTTCATCGCTGATGGCCGCCAGAATAATGAGCAGCTCGACGGGACTCTGCGCGCTGTCAGTCTCGTCCATCGAAACTTCTGCGATAAAGTTCCCTTCCCCTTTGGCTGCCTCGATTGCCCGATAGATCTCGCCAGCCTTCTTCACCGCGGTCAGATACTTCTGCGCGGTCTGGCGCAGAGTCTCCGGCGTGATCTCGAAGCTCTCGCTGACTCCTTCGAGCTGAATGTGTCCCAGCAATCCTGTATGCTTGCCAACAAATTGATCGATGTCTGCTTCCGGCGCAGGCTGGCCGATAAAGTCGGCTACATCGTGCGTATAAAAGTCACACGCATCAAGAAAACGGCCAACGGTCTGCAATGTGATGTGATCAGCGTCGCAGAAGTACGGCAGCTTCCAGCCCAGCGCCTTGACGGCGGCATCGGCGGCAGCGCGTGTCGAAGCCGGCTCGGAGCCGATAATGATATGCTCCCGGTTCGATTTGTTCCATACCGGAACCACCTCCACGCCGGCCTCAAGTGCCTTGATGCAGGCCTGCAACTGTGCCTTGGCCTGGTGCGCAAACCGGTCTCCGGTTCCAACGGAATATTTTGGAAGTTTCATGCTTCTCGTTTCCACATCCTCTTCCACTTAAAAGCGGCTGCGGTGCGCCCACAGCCCCAGCCCAGGGTTGGAGATGAAGAAAATCTCTTCACCATCGACCTGATTCACGCCGAGGCTAAGCTTGCTCGGGTCGTAGCGCTTGAGCATCGCGTTCAAATCTCCATAACTGAAGCCGACTCCCTCAACCTCTTCCTTGCTGAGGTGTCCGGGGCACCAGGTAATTTTGAAGCGCCCTTCTGATGAGCCGTGAATCAGGTGCGCGGCGGCGCTCAGATCGTTGGCTAAATCAGCATTCGCTTCGACCGCCTTGAGTGTCGCCGGGGTGCCGTAATAACCGTATTTGCGGATGAGGCTATCGATGGTTTTGTCTTCGCCGAATTCCTTGACTGCCGGCGCCAGCACAATCAACTCCGCGCCATCGGCCAGCGCCATGCGGGTGCGATAGATGGCCTTGTTGCCCAGCCAGGTGGAGTGAAATTCCTCGGGGTCGAGATAGACGACAGCCTTCTTGATCGGCTCATCGAGCATCTCAAAGTTCACCTTCAGGCTGAGTTCCGCGGCTCTCTGGAAGCACTCGACATCGTCGCCTATATAAAGTCCGCGCACGGCCAGCCCGCCGTCGGATCGGCGGCTCACCACAGTCTGCACATAAACAATGGGCAGGTGCTTGAGGAAGTGATCGGCGGCATAGTTGAGCACGTTACGGACAGGGTTGATGGCGCGGCCCATGATCCGTTCCATGCCGTATACTGCGCCCAGATAGTGGCTACGGTTGATACCGTCGCGCCCTCCCGTGCCCACCAGAATATTCTTGTTGTAGTTGGCCATGCCGATGACTTCATGCGGCACAACCTGGCCGATGGAGAGAATCAGATCGAAGCCGCCCCGCGAGATGAGCTTATTGACCTGCGCCGGGTAGGCATAACTCAGCTTGCCTTCTGATTGCTCTCTGATAAACTCGGCGGGAACCTCGCCTACGGTCTCGATGTCCGTGCGCCAGTTATGAACCTTGAAGAGATCAAACGGCATTTCGCCGAACATGGCTGCGACCCGCTCGGGATTCATTGCAACATGTGTTCCCAGCGCCGGCAGAACCGCCTTGAGCCGGTCGCCATAATGCTTCCACGCGTAGCGCGTCAGATCGCCGGCGCGGGAGTGGGCGCGGGTTTGATCAGGCGGGACGGCCAGCACTTTGTTGCGTGCCCCGAGTTTGGCCAAACCCTCCACAAGCAGATCGTTTAACTGCTGGGAAGTCAGGTCGGTATCGACGCTTCCAACTGCACAGTAAAGACTCATGCGGTTAAATCCACCCTTTTCAGTCCCGGAGCGAGCAGGACATTGATGAGCAGCGACAAAAGATAGACGCTGGCGGCGATGATAAACAGGAGCGAATAGCTGCCCGATAATTGCAGTATGTGACCGGCCAATTTCGCAATGAGGACGCCGCCAATGGCTCCTGTCATAGTGCCGATTCCGGTAGCCGAGCCCACGGCGCTGCGCGGAAACATATCCGAGGCCGTGGTAAAGAGGTTAGCCGACCAGCCCTGGTGCGCGGCCGCGGCCAGGCTCAGTAGTCCGATTGCGGCCCACTTCCCAAAGTTGTCCGCGTGAAGGTAGTTGATTAAAAATACAGGTACAACAAGGCATGCGCAGAGAAGCATGGCTGCCACCCGCGCGCGTGTTGCCGAAAAACCAATGCGGATAAAGGACGCAGGCAAGTAGCCGCCGTAGATGCTTCCGATGGCCGAGGAGTTGTAAACAATCAGAATCGGCAACCCCAAACCTACAAGGCTCAGATTGAATTGAGTGCTGAAGTAACCCGGCAGCCAATAGAGATAGAACCACCAGATGGGATCAGTAAGAAACTTGGGGATGGCATACGCCCAAGTCTGGCGATAACCAAACAACTTGATCCATGGCATGGATGGACCAGGCTTCTCTGGGGGATCCTGGTTGATATAGGAAAGTTCGGCAACCTTGAGCGTGGGATGCTCGGCAGGTTTGTGGTATTTGAGGAACCACAGCAGTATCCACGACGCCGAGAAAAATCCGGTGATCAGAAAGGCGGAGTGCCATCCAAAGTAGTGGACTGCGAGGGGAACCAAGAGCGTGGCCAGGATCACGCCGACATTGGCGCCGCAGTTGAAGATTCCAAAAGAGAATGAGCGCTCTTTCTGCGGGAACCACTCGGCATTTGTTTTGTTGGCGGCGGGAAAGTTGCCGGACTCGCCTAACCCCAGGAAGGAACGCGCAAAGCCAAGCTCAAGCACCGAATTGACCAGCGCATGACTCATCGCAGAGAGGCTCCAGACGGCCATGATGGCCATGTAGCCAATGCGCGTGCCAACCTTGTCGACAAAACGCCCTGCTCCCAGTTGCCCGAGCGCATAGAAAAAAGTAAAGCATGCCACTATGGTCCCGAAACTGTCTTCTGTCAGGCCGATGCCACCCTGGGCCGCGCTGTGCATGAGGGTTGGCTTCAAGAGCGCCAGCACCTGCCGGTCCATGTAATTGATCGTAGTAGCGGCAAAGAGCATGGCGCAGATGCCCCAGCGCACAAAACCTAACCTCGTGTCTGGTGAAATCCCCACCCCGCTCAATGCTCCGGAATCCGGCTTGCCCATGGTCTTTCTCTCCTTACAGTTTGTATGCCTTTTTCACCAACCCGTAGGTCAATTCGTACGCTACTTCAAATGCTTCATCCTCGTCTAGCCGGTGTTCGGCGACCAGCCGGGCAAGGAAGGCGCAATCGATGCGCCGCGCCACATCGTGCCGCGCGGGAATGGAGAGAAAGGCCCGCGTATCGTCGTTGAAACCAACCGTGTTGTAGAAGCCCGCCGTCTCGGTCACCTGCTGGCGAAAGCGCATCATGCCCTCAGGGCTGTCATTGAACCACCACGCTGGCCCCAGCCGTAGGCAGGGATAGTGCCCCGCTAGCGGAGCCAGTTCGCGGCTATAGGTCGATTCATCCAGCGTAAAAAGAATGAGCGTCAGCTTGCTCTCGTTGCCAAAGCGGTTCAGCAGAGGCCGCAGCGCGTCTACGTAATTGGTTGGCCGGGGAATATCGGCGCCCACATCGCGGCCATATTTCTCATAGAGCTTGCAGTTGTGGTTGCGCGTGCTTCCGGGATGAATCTGCATGACCAGCCCATCCTCCAGGCTCATTTGCGCCATCTCGGTCAGCATCTGCGCCTGGAACAGCGCCTGTTGCCGCTTGTCGGCCTTGCCCGTGAAAACCTTGTTGAACAATTCGGTGGCTTCGGACAAAGGCAGGTCGGCGGTTTCAGCGGTCAGATGCCCATGGTCGGTCGAGGTGCAGCCCAGCGACTTAAACCGCAAGCGCGCCTTGCGCAGTGCGTTCAAGTAGCCGCTCCAGGTCGAGGCGTCTTCGCCATTCTGCTCGCCCAATTTATGGATCGACTGCGAGAATCCGTCAAACTCCGGATCAACCACCGAGTCGGGCCGGAAGGCGGGCACTATCCTCGCTTTCCAGCCTGATTCACGGATCGCCTTGTGATCGTCCAGCGAATCCAGCGGCGACTCGGTAGTTGATAGCACCTCGATATTGAAGCGCTCAAACAATGCGCGAGGCAAAAACTCCGGCTTCTTCAGCATTTCGACGATGGTGTCATAGAAGAGATCGGCCGTCTTGGCGGAAAATCTCTGCTCCAGCCCGAAGACTTCCTGAAAAACAAAATCCATCCACATGCGCGAGGGCGTTCCGCGGAACAGATGATAGTTGCTGGCGAAGATGCTCCACACCTTGCGAGGGTTCTTCAGTTCCGCTTTGCCAATCTCGAGGTCATCCAGGGAGACGCCTTGGCTGTAAAGCATTCGAAAGACGTAGTGATCGGGCTGCACCAGCAGCTTGGCCGGGTCGGGGAATGGCTCGTTTTTCGCAAACCATCCCGCCTGCGTATGCCCGTGCGGACTGATAATGGGCAAGTTGCGGACCTGCGCGTAAAGTGCTTTAGCAATCTTTCGTACTGCTGTTTCGGCGGGAAACAATCGATCTTCGTGGATCAGCATGACTAATTCTCTGCCCTTCCGTAGGAGCGTTGAGGTTGACCACCAGAGAGGTCAGACCACAGTATACACCGGCTCCGCAATCCTCTGGACTGCGGATAAAATAATTCTCTGGCGCGGCAAAGGGTATTCAGTGATAATCTCATTCTTGACCCCCATTTCAGGCGATGCAACAAGGTTAAGCCCTTTATGCCGCGGATGAAACAGGATTTGCCGGATACCCAGCGGACCATGCATGTGGTCAACCACATTCGCTCTCTCATTGAGAACGGCACGCTGCAACTGGGAGACAAAATCCCTCCGGAACGCGAGTTTGCCCGCTCCTTGAAGATCAGCCGCGCCAGCTTGCGTACCGGCATCGGCTACCTGGCGGCCATGGGAGTGATGAAGGTACGGCATGGGGTCGGTACTTTCATCGCCGATGGTCCGGCCGAATTCGGCAAGGCATCCTTTAACTTGATAGGCGTTCTGCACGGCTTTCAGTCCTGGCATATGTTTGAAGTGCGCTTGATCCTGGAGAGTCATCTTGCGTCCCTGGCTGCTGAACGCGGCAAGGAAGAGCATCATACCGCGCTGGCCGAAGAGGTAGCCGAGATCTTTGCCTCCGTGGACAATCCCTCTGATTTTCTGATTCACGACGTGCTTTTTCACCGCATTCTCTCTCAGGCTTCCGGCAATCCCATCCTGGCCGCGCTGATGGAGACCATCACGTCGTCACTGTATGACAAGCGCAGCAAGACCGTTGAACGCTCCACCGACCTGCGTGAATCCGCGGAGATGCACCGCAGGATTTATCGCGCCATTCGTGCGCGCGACCCCGTAGAAGCGCGAAAACTAATGGAACAGCACCTGCGCATGGCTCAAACCGCGCAAGGCATGGAAAACCGCGCGGCGCTTAAATCAACCAATGCCGGCGCAGGAGCTAAGAATCACAAAGCCAATCCAGGTTCTTCTCGAACTGATCATCGAGACCGCTAGCTGAATCCTGACAATCGATAAGCCCCTGCCGCGCCACCGACTTTGGTTACTTGATGCCGGGCGTGCAGAACACCCACGCCGCGTCCAGCTCCAGCAACCCCACCGACGCCGCAGGCGCCGCCAACGCCAGGTTGGGCCGCGGTAAAACGGTCCTCCTCGACGCCCTAACACGGCCTTGTTGCGACTTCTGACATGCTGCGCGGCGCCGACAACTGGGATCCCTTGCAAGCTCCCAAGCAGTAAAATGAACTTAGCACGTGGAGGATAAACGATGAAAACAATTGTGATGGCCGACCCTGTGCGCTTTCCGCGCATGACAACAGCGGAACTCCGCGAGAGCTTTTTGCACAACACTCTCTACGAGCCAGGCAAGATTAATTTCAATTATGTTGTGGATGCCGACCGCGTCGCGATCGGCATGGCTGCGCCCGTGGACACTCCGATTACGTTGCCGGCATACCCGCAACTGCGAGCAGCGTACTTTACCGAGCGCCGCGAGCTAGGCGCTTTGAACATCGGCGGCAACGGCATCATAAAGGTCGGAGGTAAGAGTTACGATTTGAACAATCTCGACGTGCTCTACATCGGCCGAGGCAACGCTGAAGTCAATTTCGAATCAAAGGACAAGATAAATCCCGCCGTCTTCTACCTGTTGAGTTACCCGGCGCACGCCGTTTATCCCGTAGCTCTGGTGCGTAAGGAAGAAGCCAATCCCACCGAACTTGGCAGCGCGGAAAACTGCAATCACCGCACTATCTACAAATACATTTACCTGGAGGGCGCCAGAAGCTGCCAGCTCGTGATGGGCGTGACTCATCTGCATCCCGGCAGTTCGTGGAACACCTTGCCGGCCCACACCCATGATCGCCGCACGGAAATCTACATGTACTTCAATCTGCCCGAAAATGCGCGTGTCATTCATCTGATGGGAGCGCCCGACGAGACGCGCCATCTCATCATGGCCAACCGGGATGTTGTCTCTTCCCCCGTATGGTCAATTCATGCGGGTGTGGGTACGCAAGCCTATAGCTTCTGCTGGGGCATGGGTGGAGAAAATCAAGTCTATAGCGACATGGATCCGGCTCCTGTCGAGAGCATGCGCTGACACAAGTAAGTTGAGATAACATACAAAAGGCCACGCTTTACCTATTAGAGAAAAGCGTGGCCTTTCTTTCTGTAACATGGCCTTGACTAAACGGTATAAGTCGAGGATGAAACCCGTCCTCCGCGTCCGGTCCAGTTAGTGTGGAAGAACTCGCCCCGCGGTTTGTCAGTGCGCTCATAAGTGTGCGCGCCAAAGTAATCGCGTTGCGCTTGCAGCAGATTAGCGGGCAGCCGCGCCGTGCGATAGCCGTCGAAGAACGAGAGTGCGGAGGAGAATACGGGCGTGGGAATACCCAGCTCGATGGCATGAACCAGCGCCTTGCGCCACGAAGCCTGGTACTTGCTGATCGCCGCGGTGAAGAAGCTGTCCAGCAGAAGATTTTCCGGCGCGGGTTTCTTGTCGTAAGCATCTTTGATCTTGCCCAGAAACTGGCTGCGAATGATGCATCCGCCGCGCCACATCAGCGCGATTCCGCCAAAGTTCAGATTCCAGCCATTCTCCTTGGCGGCGGCCTTGAGCAGCATATAACCCTGCGCGTAGGAGACGATCTTGGAGCAGTAAAGCGCGCACCGCACGTTCTCGATGAATGTAGTGCGGTCGCCCACAGCAACCTTGGTCGCCGGCCCCTGTAAAATCTTCGACGCCTCCACGCGCTCTTCCTTCAGCGCCGACAGGCAGCGCGCGAAAACCGATTCGCCGATCAGAGTCAGCGGCTGGCCCAAATCGAGTGCGCTGATTGCCGTCCACTTGCCCGTGCCCTTCTGGCCGGCTGTGTCCAGAATCTTATCGACAATCGGCTTGCCGTCTTCGTCTTTCTTGGCAAAAATGTCTCTCGAAATCTCGATCAGGTAGCTATCTAACTCACCCTTGTTCCATTCTGCGAAAACCGTGTGCAGCTCATCGGCAGTCAGGCCAAGCCCGCGTTGCAGCAGGTCGTAGGCCTCGCAGATCAGCTGCATATCGCCGTACTCGATGCCGTTGTGGACCATCTTGACGTAGTGGCCGGCGCCGTTCTCGCCCACCCAGTCGCAGCAGGGCGTTCCGTCTTCGACCTTGGCGGCGATGGCCTGGAAGATATCCTTCACGTGCGGCCACGCTGCCGGATTGCCGCCCGGCATAATCGAAGGGCCAAAGCGCGCGCCCTCTTCGCCGCCGGAAACGCCTGTGCCGATGAACAAAATGCCTTTTGCGGCCAGGTCTTTGGTCCGGCGGTTGGAATCGGTAAACAGCGAGTTCCCGCCGTCAATAATAATGTCGCCCTTTTCAAGATAGGGCAGCACATGCTCAATCGTCTGGTCTACGCTATCGCCGGCTTTGACCATCAGCATCACGCGGCGCGGCCGCTTCAGCAGTTTCGCGAACTCTTCCAACGAATGCGCGCCCACCACCTGCGTTCCGTTGGCTTCGTTTGCGATGAAGTCATCCACCTTCGATACAGTGCGGTTAAAAACGGCCACTTTGAAGCCGTGGTCGTTCATGTTGAGGACAAGATTTTGTCCCATCACAGCGAGGCCGATCAGGCCAATATCACACATTCCTTCCGACATACAATCTCCCAATTTTCCTTAATTGTTGTTAGTCCCCCACCGGCGTTACCGACCTGCGGTGCATGAAACTGTAGCGCCGGCCTCCGGGCCCACGCTTGTTTTTTCCTAGCGCTGAATGCGCGCCGAGCCGCCTTTGGCAAAGGCTCGCACCTGATCCACAGTCGCCATGGTCGTGTCACCAGGGAAGGTAGTCAGCAGCGCGCCATGCGCCCATCCCAGCTTGACGGCCTCTTCCGGCGGCTCGCCGGTCAGCAGCCCATAAATAAATCCAGCCGCATACCCGTCGCCGCCTCCCACCCGGTCCACAACATCCAGCTCGGCCGTCGGAGCGGTATAGGTCTTGCCGTCAATCCACGCAACCGCGCTCCAGCTATGATGGTTGGTCGAATGAACCTCGCGCAGCGTCGTGGCCACAACCTTTACATGCGGATGCTTCTTCACCACGTTGTCTATCATGCCGAAAAACACGCTGGGGTCGAGCTTCGATTTTGCCGCCACCTCCGGCCCAGGAATGCCCAGCCCTTTTTGCAGGTCCTCTTCGTTGCCTACCAGCACGTCCACATTCTCGACGATCTTGCCAATGGTCTCCACCGCCTTCTCCGCGCCGCCGTGGATATTCCACAGCTTCTCGCGGAAGTTCAAATCAAACGAAGTGATTGCCCCCGCCGCCTTGGCTTCCTTCATCATCTCCGCGGCCAGCGGCGCCGTGGTCGGCGACAGAGCCGCAAATATTCCGCCGCAATGCACCCATTTGACTCCCTTGGCAAAAATCGCCTTCCAGTCAAAATCTCCCGGCTTCAGTAGCCCCGCCGCCTCGTTGCAGCGATTGTAGAAAACTACCGGAGGACGCACGCCATGCCCCTGGTCGCTATAAACAGTAGCCATATTCGGCCCGTTCACCCCGTTGTGCTTGAAGTGTTTGTAGAACGGCTTTACGCCCATGGCGCGCACCCGCTCCGCGATCAGATCGCCGATCGGATAATCCGACATCGCCGAAGCGATTGCCGTCCTCATGCCAAAACAATCCGAAAGGTTGGCCGCCACATTGAACTCGCCGCCGCTGACGTGAATCTTGCATTCGGTTGCCTTGCGGAAGGGTATGATCCCCGGATCGAGCCGGTGCACCAGCGCGCCCAGTGAAAGAAAATCCAACTCCGCATCCTTGCGGATATTCAATCCATGACTCATTGGCCTTTTACTCCTGTTCCTCAAATAAAAATGCAGAAAATCTGCAATGGGTTGACCGGCATACCGCCAGTTTCAGTTTAGTCCAGCGCCATGAATGAACAGCCGCAGGCACTGATACGAGGTCTGACCACAAGCATACATGAACACCGCAATTGTTGCCAAATTACGAGAAGAAATATCTCCAAACGCGGCCTCCAATGTTAGTCTAATCGTATTCATATTACCCGTAATATGATTGAGATCTTGCCCTTATGGCCGATCTGAAGCAGGATGCTCCCGATACCGACCGGACCAGGCAAGTGGTCAACCACATCCGAGCCCCGCTGGAGAAAGGCGCATTGCACACCGGCGACAGAATTCCTCCTGAGCGCGAGCTGGCGCGTACGCTCAAGATCAACCGAGCCAGCCTGCGCGCCGGTGGTGGGCCAGTTTGAAGGGTACGGACTTCAGCCCGTACATTAGCCGAGCAATATCAACTGGGCTTTAGCCCTTGAAGGAACGAAGATTCAATCTGACCTGCTGCACGCCCTCGCCGTTCCGTGACAATGCCGCCTCTCTCGCGCTACCCTTATCTGTACGCACCCGGCACAGCCAAGGAGCAGTTCAAACCCATGCCTATCCAACCCACCTCCAAAATATGGCACAACGGCAGCCTCATTCCCTGGGAACAAGCCAACATTCATGTCATGAGCCATGTGATTCACTACGGCTCCAGCGTCTTTGAAGGGATTCGATGTTACGGTCTTCCCCAGGGCTCGGCCGTCTTCCGCCTCCCGGAGCACATGCAGCGGCTGCTGGACTCGGCTAAGATCTATCGCATGGAGGTTCCCTACACCCTCGACGAACTCTGCGCCGCCGTTGTCAACGTAATTGAGGCGAATGGCGTGGCGCCCTGCTACATCCGCCCCATCGTCCTCCGTGGTTACGGCGAAATCGGCGTCAGCCCCAAGGGCACGCCCATCGAGGTCTATATCGCCAACTTCCCCTGGGGCAAGTACATGGCTGGACATGGCGGCGCCGACGTGTGCATCTCCAGTTGGAATCGCCTCGCGCCCAATACCATGCCCGCCCTCGCCAAGGCTGGCGCCAACTATATGAATTCTCAGCTCATCCGCATGGAAGCCGAGATCAACGGCTACCAGGAGGGCATCGGCCTCGACGTCAACGGCCTGGTCAGCGAGGGTTCCGGCGAGAACGTCTTCGTTGTCCGCAACGGCGTTCTCTATACCCCGCAGCTCGGCAACTCAGCTCTCTCCGGCATCACCCGTGACAGCGCCATCGCCATCGCCCGCCACCTGGGTTATACCGTCATCGAGCAGCCCATTCCCCGCGAGATGCTCTACATCGCTGACGAAGTCTTTTTTACCGGCACCGCCGCCGAGGTCTCGCCCATCCGCTCCATCGACCGCATCCTGGTCGCCGACGGCAATCCCGGCGAAATCACCAAAAAAATCGCCGACGAATTCTTCGGCATCGCCAACGGACTCAAACCCGACCGCTTCGGCTGGCTTACTCCGGTCAAGGTAAACGCCGCCAAACCGGTCAGCGCATAAACATTTCGCAACCATGTGACCCCAGGGCGGCTGCCACAAGGCAGCCCTCGGGTTTTTGCCTTCGAGTCTTTTCCAATCGAAGGATGAGCCTGAAGGAAGCGAAGGGTAGGCGAAGCCGGGTTTTTGTCCTTTCGGGTTTTGAAAGATGAATTATATTCGTCGTCGCGTTCCGGGGCGGAGGGAATGTGGA
>Ga0224558_1000400_pt1 | contig 51348 bp, 48 predicted proteins | sample 714S32024metaG_FD_180682 | JGI IMG/M metagenome (GOLD analysis project Ga0224558, IMG submission 180682) | Peat soil microbial communities from Stordalen Mire, Sweden - 717 S3 20-24 | ecosystem: Environmental > Terrestrial > Soil > Wetlands > Peat | place: Sweden: Norrbotten County, Stordalen... | reverse complement strand
CGCTGTTGATGGCAAACCAGAGACTCTTTTCGTCCTCTAAGGTAAGTTCGTACTTCTGGTTTGCCTCAATGATTACGCGGAAAAACGAGTATAGAAACTCTAGGTTCTGCGGCGTCGGGTCAAGGCAAAACGGGTTGATGTGGAAGTCCTTCGACTCCTGGCCGACATTGACGTAAGCTCCGTGGTACATCTCCGTGAGCGACTTGAAAGAGCCGCCAATGTCGAAGATGTACGTTTGGGGCTTTAGCTTCTGTGTGTTGTTAAGAAGAAAGTTGCACAGGAACGATTTGCCGCTGCCCGTCATTCCGAGAATCAAGGTATGGGCAATCTCGCCGTTATGCAGGTTGAGATAGTAAGGGGTCTTGTTGTCAGTTTCGAGAACAGCAAGATATTCCGAGTTGAGATGGTTGTTTCTCTTGTCGCCGGTATGAATAGTGAAAAAAAAAGAGAGATCGGCGTAGTTTGAAGAGCGCATGAGCAAGCGGCGCAAGTTGTGTGTTGTGTTCCCTGGCACAATGGCAAGGTAGGCGTTCAATTGGTTGTACGTTTCGGGGAACAGTACCCCGTCCGCGTTGGCGAAGATGGACGCGATTTTTGCTGTCTCGTCTATAAGTTCATCGAGTGACTTTGAAGACAGAATGACGGTAAGGCTCAAGTCGCCCATCGGTTCGCCGTCTCCGATGTGCCGTAGGACGGCTCCAAGTTGCTCCACCACGGCCTGACTGCCTTCATCTACAAGGGTGTCTCTGTCGCTTGCTGTGCCAGCCTTCGGCATTGATAAACTGCCCTTCGCCACATTGGCGTGGCGGCGTCGGCCCTCTGTCATGCTCTTGGCTTTTCCGGGTGGCAAGACGTGCCATTCTAGGCAGACTAGAAAGGCCGCGTTTAGCTTCATAAGGTTGTCAAGAACCATTGGCCTGGTTTCTGAAATGGCCTCCTTCATCGTGAGCGCCCTTATAAAATGGTCGCCCACTCTCAGGTGATCGCGCTCTACCTCGATGTTTGAATTGACTACTTGGTAATCAAGGTACGAGCTCGCCTTCGGCTTTCCGGCGATGCGGTATTGGTCGTAATTGAGTAGGGATCGGAAGAATGTGAACTGCCGGTTGGAATCGAGAACCTCAAGAGCGCAGTCCTGCTCGATGTGGCGGCGGAAACCTGATACACGCTGATGCAATATCGACGCGTCAAGGTTTAGCTCTTCCTTAAGCAGCATGGTCATTTGCTTGCCGCTCAAGAGCGCGCGGATGTCTTTGAAGGCGCGCCCTGGATCGCTGGACAAGTGCGACAATGCAGGGCGAATGCCGCGCTTGGCTCTCTTCTTCTCGTAAACAATGACATAGTAGATGTCGATCTGGTACAGGGAGTCGGCTTTCGCCTCGAAGTACTGTTTGCGCTGCTCTATGGCAGCGTCTACAAGTGGATCGCCGTATTTCTCGAATGGGATATGCGGGCGGCTGGTCTTGTGTAGGTACTGATACACGCGAAACTCCGTCGTGAAAGTCTTCAAGGCGGCTTCAAGGTGGTTGACGGCTACGGTCTGGCTATCCTTGTCGAGTGACTCGTAGTCGATGCCTTCGACTTTCAGGACAGTTCCCATGTCGCCGGATTTCGTCAGAAACGTGTTCTCATTCCAGAATCCATAGAGATTGATTTGCGCGTTCAGAGCGCCGGATTCCTGCCAAGGCTTGATGATTTTCGCAAGGTTTAGCATTATTCGATTTCCATCCTTGGGGAGTCTTGTTTCGCGGCGTCGTAAATGGGCTGTGCGCTCAGCGACTTAATAAGTGCTGTAAGGTAAATGGGGTCTTTGACGGTGATGATATAGGCACAGATTACAGCGAGAAAAAAGGTTATGACGGTGAACAGTAGACTGCTCGTCACGGTGTTCATCATGAGGGCAATGACGATTGCCCCGGCGAATAGCTTACGTTCGATCCCGAACAGTAGCAGAGGTTTGTGGAGAGCCTTGAATACTCGATTACGACGTTGCAAATTGCTTGCCATCTTACACCTCTGCGACCATTCGGGAACGTGTGTGTTTCGTGGAGTGAGTTGCGGGCGGTAGCCTAGAAGCTGCCTCCCAGCCAGGTTAAAAGCGCGCTTGAAGAGAGGGCGATAAGTGAGCCGATGCCAGCGGCAACGGCGGCTTTCTTTGCGGTCGGGTCGCCAGTTGCATACAAGATGCCAGCTAGAACGATGCCGCAAAAAGCGCCAACCTTGGCAACTGGGCCGGTCATGAATTGAAGTACGTTGTCCATCGCCTGACCGAACGGAGAGCCGTTGTCGCCAGAGGATGTTACGGGGGTGGCATGGGCTGCGACTGAGCAAAGGATGAGGACCCCGCCGATCATGAGAGCGGAGCGAACGAGTGACGGTGAGGGACGCCGTAAGAAGACACGGAGGGGCGAAGCGTCCCAGGAAGGGAGCAATGAAGAGGTCTTCATATTGCCTTTCTGTAGCTGTGGTTTTGTTGGCCAAACGGAGGCTTGATTGAGAAACTAATTGATCTTTAGTACCTCTGTCAAGTGACTGACGTGTAAAATAGAGCAAATTCGTTAGCGCATACGAAAATATGCGGTACATCGGCGCTCGGTGTTGTAGAAATGCCGTATTGAGCGGGTGTTCGCGTTGTGAGGGTAACCGGAAAGTAACCTGAATGCCTGGTAACCAGAAGGTAACCTGATTGTGGCAGGAAAAGTTGAAGAGACGGGAGCGGGGTCGCGTTCAATATGATTTTTTTATGTATTATGATTCATGAGCGGTTTCAAGGACGAATAAATGGCGGTAAAGTATGCCGAGACTTTCTTCAATAAAGGGATCGCGCAAGGGCCATTTGGATGAGTACGAGGCGTTGTGTTTGGAGATCGGAAAGAGGATTAAGGAACTCCGGCTTGAGCGCAACTGGACACAGTTGTACGTGGCACGTAATTTCGACTTCTTTGAATCCCACTGGAGAAAGATCGAAGCCGGAAAGACCTGCTCACTCCAAACGCTGCTAAAGGTTGCGAAGATGTACGATATGAGCCTGTCGGAATTGCTGGATGGGGTTGGCCGCAAAAGGCGGCGCAAGTAGGAGCATCAGAAAGAGGGCTGTATGGACCTGGCGCAGATGGTAGTGAAAGCTGGGGATTATGCGTTTCGGCGTGGCTCTAGCGCCACGCCGGACGCCTCTATGACCGTTGCGGAGCAGCAGAGACGGCGGGTACTAAACAAGCGCGTCCAGCGGGCGGTGCTGATCGCGTTGGGCGTGGTGACGCTGGCGATAGTGGCTCGGACAATGAAGCTCTCGTCTGCGGAGCCGCATGGGGGGCCTGGGCGCGCCGCTGTGGCGGCTGTGCAGCCATCGGCGGCCGGTTGCAGTCCGGCGCATGTCGATTACGCGCCTGCGGCGAATCTTGAGGCTGAGGAATTGGCTGTGCTCGGCAAGGCTCGGCGCAATATTGACGTTGCCATGTACGCGTTCACAGATAAAGAGATTGCGGAGTTGCTTGCAAGCAAGGCGCGGCAAGGAGTGCGGGTCCGGGTTTACCGCGATGCTGAACAGTATGCACAGGAGCAATCGCGGGCATACGGCCATGAGACCACTAGCGCCATTCTCGAAGCCGCTGGGGTGGATGTGAGAGTGAAGGCCGGCGGTGCTCTGATGCACTTGAAGGGTTACGCTGTGGATAACAGCTTTATCCGTACCGGCTCAGCCAACTGGTCGCGGGCGGGGCTGGAAGATCAGGACAACGATGTCTTTTACATTCAATCGCCCGATGCGGTAACGGCGTTTTCCGCCGATTTTGAGGCTCTATGGAATCGGTCGGATAATCTGGTTCTTGCGCGGCCCTAGCGCAGCGTTGGGCCTGGGCTTGAATTCTCCACCTCGGCCAGGATTGTTTCAATCCGCTCGATTTCAAGCCGCCGGAGTTTCGCTGTACTGGCCCACTGCTCCATCCGATCGCAGTCGGCAGAGATTTCAGGTGACATTTCCATCCACCTTGCCTCGTTCTCGCGGGCAGCCCGGAGTGCGATCTGAAGTGCGTCGGCGCTTTTTTCTTTGAGGAATGTCATCATGCTCAAGTGTACTGCCGCCTGGGTATCGGCTGAAACCCCGTTGACCGTGGAAATGCCGGTCGGTGGAAAGCATGAGAAAGCGATGAAACTGCTTCCCTTCCCTTCCCACCGCCCTTGGAAATCGCTGCGGCGATTTCACACATTTCCACCGCCTCGACGACGACGGGATATATTTTTAGTCCGCCGGTTAAGAGATACGAGGGCTAAGGGCACGGTCAAACACCTTCCTGGACAGCTCGTTGAGTGGTAAGGCGATTTGCGATAATCTAAAATTCCTCTGGTGACATCGACATAGTTTGACGACCTCCCTGATCAGAAAATCCGGACCTGCGTCATCCGCCCGCTCATCGCGATAGGGCCGCGTTGAACGGACTTCCTACCATTTGTCAAGGTTCTCAGCAGCGACTCGACCGCCCGCCGGGGTGCCGAAGCGCCCCTGCGTCAAGCGGCGCGGAGAGAGGTTTCGGGGCGGAGCTGAGAGTCGAAAAGGGTGCGGCTTCGCAGCATGGCGACAAGGACTTTGAGCCATCGGTCGGCCATGACACGCAGGGCACCGCCGTGACTTTTTCCACGGGTGCGCAGTTCGGCATAGTGCTTTCTGCTTCTTTTGTCGTTGGGGATGCTCTTTTGCGCCCAGTAATAGAGGGCATTGCGCAGGCGCAGGTTGCAGCTGTAGCGCATGGATACAACTTTCTTTTTGCCGCTCTGGCGGGTGATGGGCGCGGCTCCACTGAAGCTGCGCAGAGCATGATAATCTCTCTCTGCGATGGCCTGCGCGGCCTCGCTGAGCATCGTGGCGGCGACTTTTCTTCCCAGTCCCGGCAAGGAGAGAAGGATGGCGGCGTCACGATGCTCTTTTGGATCTTGCTCCGAAGGCGCAGTCAGTTCGTCAAGCACCGTCTGGATGCGGCGGGCCAGATCGGCGCGTTGTTGTTGGAGCAGACGCAGCCGCGGCAACAGCAACAGGGCGTGTTCGGCGGCTGCCTCGGCGGCGCCGGGCGCGAGGGTGAGCGACTTGGTTTTCAGCACCGCGCGCAGATCGGCAGCCGTGATGCGCCGGATGCGATGTTGCTGGAGCAGGCGAGCGATTTTGGCTTCGGTGAGTTTGGCGGCGCGCGCCGGAGATGGGGCGGTTTCGAATAGCGCCCACAGCCAGGGATCGTCGGCGGCTGGCGAGAGCTGGAGCAGTTGCGGAAAGAAGCGGTGGAACTGCTCGCGGAGGCGGTTGGCGGCGCGGTTGAACTCACCGAGAAGCTCGTCTTCGAGGCGGGAGAGTTCGCGCAGGCGGATCACGGCGGGCGAGTCGAGGCGGACAGCGTGGAAGCAGTGTGGGTCGGTGCGCAGCGAGTCGGCCAGGACGAAGGCGTCGCGCGAGTCGTCCTTGGAGCCAGCCGGGAAGTGGCGGTCGCGGAAGCGATCCAACTGCTTGGGGTTGAGCGAGAAGACGTGGAAGCCGTGCTCGGCGAGGGTTTCGACGATGGCTCCGCGAGGGATTTCGATGGCTGCGGCCAGAGTGTGCGGGGCGTCACTGGATTTTTCTCGCAGCCACTGGGCCATGCCGGCCAGGCCGCTGCCGCTGTGCTCGGCCCAGCGCTCGCCGAGGACGGCGCCGCTGCGATCCATCAGGCAGACGCGGTGTTTTTCCGAACCCCAATCGATGCCGGCGAAGTAGGCGAAGTTATTGGTTGAGACGATCTGGCTGAGCGCCGCTGTAGGCTGCGGCGCAGGGGATGCGGGCTGATTACAGTTGGTGGTCAAGGCGGTATCCTCCCGGAGTGGTCTCTCGACCTGCCGTGACGAGGATCGTTCCCTGTACTGGCGCTCGGCGGAGAAGTGCGAGGATGCCGGCGCGGACTTCCCATGGGATTTTCGCCACGGACCGCCGCGCCGGGGTGCAGGTCCGTTCAGGGCGCTTGTGGCGCAGGGGCACTTCGGCACTCCCGGCGGGCGGTCGAGTCGCTGCTGGACCATAGCCCAACAGATGTCTCAAGGGTACAGGGGCACAGCTTCTCATAGCTCATGGTGATTCTTCGGGGTTGATGAGCGGGCCACCTGCCGTTGTGGTGGGCCTGAGCAATGGGTTGGAGATTTCCTTCTCGCCGCGCGATGCGCAAGGCCTGGAAACGGCTACATGGGAGCAGTTGCGGCAGATCGAGATTGACCCGCCGGGTTTCGGCCTTCACTTCCCGGCGCTGTTGGAAGGGTCCTTCGGATCGAAACGATGGATGGCCGCGCGCCTGGGAGAGCTGGGTGGCAAAGTTCGGAGCGCCGCGAAAGCGCGGGCGTCACGAGCAAACGGCCGACTGGACGGCAGGCCGAAGAAAGTAGCTGCCGCAGCCTGAGGTCAGAGATCGGGGGTCAGAGATCAGAATAACGCTGGTTGGGGTTCGTGGTCTCCCAGGTCCGAAATCCGGACCTGGGCCACCAAGTTTTATGGGATTGATACTATCGGACATGGGCCACGCGCCCCACCCAATCATTTTGTGTTAGTCAGACCTGGGCCACCCGCCTGCGGTCTCGTAACCCGGCTCAGATACGTTGCCATAGTCGCAGCAACGCCAACCACTAGTTCTACGTCCGCATAAGCAGGCTCTCCGCCCTGTTGAAGATGCCGCCCTCGATTGCTGGCAAACCCCCATAATTTCAAGACAGCCTGATCCATGGGAGACGGGAACAACTCCGGATGCGATTTCACTACATCGTCAAGAGTCTCTTTGCCTGTCATTCCGCAGATGTATTTACCGGCGCACTCAAGAGCTGCCATTCCATGCTGTACGGCTCCAGTGAGATCTGGATTAGGACGTTTTGATAGATCCTCGATTGCTTTGTGTATCTCATCTGACGCTGTTGTCATCCCGGCCGTTTCCAGTGCACAGGGTGCCTTGCGAATGATGGCTTCGAACGATTCCGGCCCTCTGGCCAGTATGCGGCCATCCTCCAGCTTCCAGCCGATGCCCCGTTCGTTGAAGATCGCATTCAACTCCTGCGCGAATTCATCGGAATCGAAGGGAGAAATTCCTGAATTCCGATGGTATTTGAGTTGTTGAAGATTCAAGTTAATGGCTTCAATCAGGTCATAGACAAGGAACCATTCGCAGTTCTCGATATAGTACTGAACCTCTACCCAGATGGGGTCCGCAATCCAGTCGTTCTGACTCGGTAGTTTATGGAGCGTCTCGCACACCAGTTCTCGTGCATGGCTGGCTTCTGCATAGCGCTTCAGTTTGCTGAGAACAAAGGCGCGCACTTCCACCGGAGCATCTTCACGAATTGTGATCTCGGGCTCATCCCCTTGAAACCCATACCTACTCGAAAATCGATCCACGTCGTTCTCCCTGCCTCTCTAATGCATGATACCCGCCTATTTGTAAATGTAGCTCACATTCCACAGCTTAATGGTTTTGTCCCAGCTGCCCGAAGCCAGGGTGTGGCCATCGGGGCTGAAGGCTACGGAATCGACAACATACGAGTGGCCTTGGAGGGTACGCAGCAACTGGCCGCTGGCCGCATCCCACAGCTTGATGGTGTTGTCGTAACCCCCGGAGGCCAGGGTATGGCTATCGGGGCTGAAGGCTACGGATTCGATCCACTCTAAGTGGCCTTGGGCTGAACTATCATCTGATTTGAGAAGGGTGCGCAGCAACTGCCCACTGGCCGCATCCCACAGCTTGATGGTGTTGTCCATACTACCCGAGGCCAGGGTGCGGCCATCGGGACTGAAGGCTACTGAATAGACACATTTCGAGTGGCCCTGGAGGGTGCGCAGCAACTGTCCGCTGGACGCATCCCACAGCCTGATGGTCTTGTCGTCACTTCCGGAGGCCAGGGTGCGGCCATCGGGGCTGAAGGCTACGGATAAGACCCAACTTGTGTGGCCTAGGAGGGTGCGCAGCAACTGGCCGCCAGCCGCATCCCACAGCTTGATGTTGTTTTTGGCACTCCCGGAAGCTAGGGTGCGGCCATCGGGGCTGAAGGCTACGGACCAGACATGGCTTGTGACTTGGAGGGTACGCAGCAACTGTCCGTCGGATGAATCCCACAGCTTGATGGTGTGGTCGTAACTTCCGGAGGCCAGAGTGCGGCCATCGGGGCTGAAGGCTACGGTAAAGACAGTATCCCCGTGGCCTTGGAGGGTGCGCAGCACCTGCCCACTGGCCGCTTCCCACAGCTTGATGGTGTGGTCCTCACCCCCGGAAGCCAGTGTGCGGCCATCAGGGCTGAAGGCTACGGATCGGACATAATCTAAGTCTTGGAGGGTGCGCACTTGCTGCGGCTGGGCCTCTTGCGCGGCCTTATCTCTCGCTTCCTGAGCCGCCTTGTCCCTTGCTTGCTGATCTGCTCTGTCTCTCGCTTCCTGAACATCTTGAGCCGCCTTATCCCGCGCCTCCTGGTCCGCCTTGAGCCGGGCATCGCGCACGGGTGCAAGTTCGATGCGTACCAGAGTCTGCTTGGCGGCCTCAATGTCGAGTTCCTTTTCCACCTTGTCGGCACCGTCCGGGGTAGTGGCAACCACTACATGCTGGCCGAGTTCGACTTTCGCCTTGGCCGAACCTCCAGTCTCGATGCTACCTCTTGCCTCTCCGTCCAGCGTCCAGTTGCAGGCTAAGTCGCAGGTCACAAGCAGGATCGCGCCTGCCGGTTTAGTTGTCTGGTTTTTCGGGCGCAGGATTGGTACATCGTCCTGTTGCGCCAAGGCCGGAAGCGCCGCAATCATTAAAGCCGCAGCCAACGGCCATCCAACTAATAAACGTTTTCTCATCTCTTTCTCCTGTATTATCCCATTCCGCTCCTCAGCTTACTGTACATCGCGCAGCAGGTCACAAGCTTCTGATACTCCACCATTACAGGCTTTCTGAAAATATTTGCGGGACTCTTCGTTATTCCCGGCATCTTGATAAAGAGAACCGAGACTGGCGCAACTGGAAAGAGTTCCCTTATCACAGGCTTTCTGGTAGACTTCGCGCGCTTTTTTCTGGTTAAATGGCCCACCGAGTCCCTTGGCATAGAAATAGCCGAGATAACTACAAGCTTTCATCTGCCCCTCATTGCAGGCTGATTCGAAAAGTTTCCTTGCATCGGAATAATTCTTCTGCTTATACAGTGCCTCTGCTTTTTTCTCATCCCCAGCTGGTTCAATCAACGTTAAACCCTTTGGCACATGAACTGGTGGATTTGGTGTCAAACCTTTAGGTACAGGAATATTATCTTCATTCATATCATTCTGCTGCTGGATGGCTGGTGGTGTTTGTATTATCGTTTCATTTGGCTTAGATCGCTGTTGTGTCGCAATTGCCCAGAATACAAAAGCAACAAATAAAACAATAGTGGCGATCACTCCCCATTCCGCTCTGCGATTCGTTCGTTTGTGTCGTTTACTGGATAAATCCTGGTACACAAAGGGCTTATTTGCTTCCCGCACAGTTTTCCAGCGAGCATCGTGAGGAACCAACCGCACGGCGTCGAGCAGGCCAAGCAGTTCGGCAACGTCTTTGGGGCGGTCTTCGCGGTCTTTGGCTAAGAGGCGCTGGACTAAGGCGTCGAGGCCTTGCCAGTTGGCGAGGTCGGGGCGGAGGGCGCTGGGCGGAGGGGGCGGGGTGGTTTGGTGATGATGCGCCCAGCCTTCGTAGCTTTCGGCTTGGAAGACGGTCTGCCCGGTGAGCATCTCGTAGAGGAGGCCGCCGAGGGCATACAAATCTGTACGCCCGTCGAGTTCTGCGGCTGCGGTGCCGCGCCACTGCTCGGGGGCGGCGTAGGCCACAGTCAGAAGAGTCCCGCCGGTGCGGGTGAAGACGCTGCTGGATTCTTTGGTGGCGACGATGCCGAAGTCGGCGATCTTGGGTTGCCAGCCGAAGCCGTCGCGGGCGAGGAGGATGTTCTCCGGCTTGATGTCGCGGTGGACCATGCCGCGGGCGTGGGCGGCGGCCAGGCCTTTGGCGATTTGGCCGGTGAGGTGGAGGGCGAGAGCGACCGGGAGAGTTCCCTCAGGGGTTAAAACCCCGTCGCTACTATTGGCCTCAATGTACGGGCTGAAGCCCGTACCCTTCACGCTATTAAGAAAGGCGCGGAGGTCGGGGCCGTCTACGAACTCCATGGAGAAGAAGAGGGAGCCGTCTTCAGCGGATTCGAGGTCGCCGCAATCGACGACATTCGGATGGCGAATCTGGCGGAGGGTGCGGACCTCGCGCAGGAAGCGGGCGGTGAAGGCCTGGTCCTGGCTCAGTTCGGTGGAGAGAAACTTCAACGCGCGGGGCTCGTCCATGAGGGTGTGCTGGGCGAGATAGACGGCGCCCATGCCGCCCTGGCCGAGCTTGCGCACGATGCGGTAACTGTGGTGGATGACCATGCCCGGCTTGAGGTCGCGGATTTCGTTGAGCGGCAGGCCGTGCGTGGGGCAGGCGACGAGCGAGTCGGGATAGCCGGTCGAGCACTCCGGGCAGTGTTTCATGAGCGGCCTTGCTGTAGAGGATTCTGCGTTGGGGCTATTGTTCCACTTGGGGGTAGGTTGTGCAATGGGGTCGGGTTCATGGAATCCCAGGTCCGAAAATCCGGACCTGGGGCACCCGCCCGCCCGCTCATCGCGATAATAGAGCCGCGATGAACGGGGCACAGCTTCTCACGGCTCATAGCGATTCATCGGGGTCGATAAGCGGACCACCTGCCCTCTACCGACATGACTGGAGATCCTTTCTCCGACCCGATTAACCAAGAAGGAGTTGAAGAATCCAGTTGCAAGCTTAGCAGCCGCTTGGGCCTCAGCAAGGAGCCGACCAGCATTACTGTCCGAAAGTGCTATCTCCTCATTCGCCCAGTAGACTAGGGCAGCAACCTTTGTTCGCTTATCTTCAAGCCGGTCCGCAATCGCTACTGCTGCCTCGTAGTGTTTTCTTCCAACTGCAACATCTCCATTCCGAAATCCTAATAGGCCGTAATTTGCTTGGATCGCCGCTTCGATCCAGTCCTCGGCTCCTGAATTCCGAATCTTGGAAAGCCGGTCAAATGCCTCGTGCCTTCGACCGGTGCTTGCATAGCAAAAAGCTAAGGTGATCTGAAACGCCGGGTCGCCCGGGTGCGTAACTAGTCCAAAGTTGGCTATCGTCTCAGAAAAATGATAATTCTCAAAGATCGTACTTGCAAGATACGTTGCAAATCTGGCAGCGTCATCGGAGAATGGCTGATCCGCTAGCCATTGCAGGGATGACTCCATTGCTCGGTTCCAATCGCTCAGTCCCATCGCTTCGATTGTGACTGCCTCAAATGGTCGGTCAATCTTGAACTCATCGACCGTAAGATCCATTGGGCTTCCCCAGATTTGCTGCCAGATCCATCTGGCTTGTGCAAGGCTATTGTCATTCGGCTGAATCAGGGACCGTCTGAAAAGCTTCTTGGCTTTCTTGGAGTCGCCGGAGTTGAATTCCAGGGTTCCCATTGCGCTACTTAGTTCTGTAAGGTGACGCGGCGCGAATCTACCTCCAGAGAGAAGCGAGTAGGCGTCCCTAGTCGACCAAGGAGTCCTTTTGGCTGCGAGGGCGACTGCAATCTCCGCGGCGCTAAGCCACGGATCCAATCTGTAGTTCGGGGATTTGCGGATTACGTCGAGCGCGATATCAGGTCGGTCAACGTGAATGAAAAAGCGAGCCGCAGACCGAAGGATGAAACGATTCGCGGGAGCCAAGTTCAGTGCAATTCTTACTGCACGCTCCGCTTTCTTAGGCAGCCCTCTCACGGCATACATGAACGCGAGGTCCATCCAAAGAACTGCATCGGAGGGGTAATCGGCGAGCCTCCTTCGCGCCTCGGATATCTCAATGCTCCGCCGAAATATCGGTTCCATTCTCACGTCGAGGGGCTTAATAGCTTCGGGCGTCAAAGGGGCTTGCCCTACCAGGATATGCATCGCGAGCGCTCGGAGCTGAGGAGATGCCCCAAGGCCCAGAGAAACCACGAATTCCGAAGCCTCCGTCGCGGCTAGGAAGTCTTGGGCGACCAAGGCTGCCGAGATGAGATCCCCCGCAAAAGATACAGTTCTATGCTCGGTCCAGTCGGCGACCGCAGCGGAAAGATCGCTTGGGCGGATCAACTTCTCTGAGGCGGGCTTAGCTGAGTCCAGCTCCCCGAGCAGGACGGTGCTGCGAAAATCCCGCCACCGAGGAATGACGTTACGCTCCTTTTCCTCGATGAATCCTGCCATTCTAGTCGTACCCTCCGATCCTGGCTCGGGAAGCAAGCTGATCGAATTTGCTCAGGTATCTTTCAAGCGCGTTCCTATTCATCTGGACATCTGGTAAGACCCTCTTATTTGGGTTGGGATGGCAGAGGAGCAGATAGAGAGGCATTAGATCGCCTCGCAGTTTTGATGGCAAAATGGCGGAGAATTCGTCTGCGGCAACTTCAAAAGCATTGATCAGATATGGCAACACTTCTTCGAACGTGCCACCCCAATTCGAAGGCCAGAACTGTACGGGTAGTGCGTGGAAAAGGGTCGCAATGGAAGTGGTCTTTGTGAAAACAAACGAAAGAAGGCCACCGAGCATGTATAGATCGGCCGAGATTCGGCGTTTCCACCATTCGGGCTCAAAATACGAGTACTGCACTTCCGGAGGTGCGTAGTTCGGGTCGCCAGCCCATTGTAGGTTGTCGAATGGAGAGACCTGTCCAAACTTAGAGGCCCTACCCAGGTCAGCGACCTTCGAGACTGTTAGGAATTCATTTACGTAAAAAACCAAAACATTGCTCGGCTTCAGGTCCTGATGTGATATACCGGCGCCGTGCAATTGTTTTAAGCCTGTCGCAACGTGATGAAGGGACCGCAATTTCCACGCCAACGATGATTCGAGTTTTGGATCGTCGAGATGAGCCCTTACGTCGAGGTCAGCCTTTTCAAAAATCAAGTATGGGACCTGTGTGAAAGGATTCTCTGGATCGATCTGGACGGTCCCGCTACCGATTGACTTTACAACTCTATCTATGTAACCGTGGTTGCATTCCGAAAGTAAGTCCCTTTCAAAGTTGAAAAGCACCGTAATTCTCTCAATAACTTCAGTTACCGTCGAATTCGATCCAAACGCATGAAAGAAGTCAAGCGCCTTTAGAAACGCCTCGCGCCCCGTTTTAGATCGAACGATATAGCATTGACAGAAATTTCCGCCCGTCGCACGCGGTTTCTTGGGAAGAATAGGGCCGACGGTCCAACCTCCGTCTAAAACTAACCCTTCGAGTTGTTCGGAAGGATTCACCAACGCCGTGTTCACCTCATCGGCATCGCGCTATAATACACTTATTCTACCAGTTCCGCGGCGTTTCTGCGCCGCGACTCAGCGGGTGGATCACGCTCACAGCCAACAATGCGAGTCGAGCGGGTGGATAGCTAGAATCTGGCCCGGCGTTTTGGTTCTTCTACGGCGGCCAGTGTTCGTCGATCGACCCAGGCGGAATTCCTGGTTTACGCCAACAGCCCATTGCGCTCGGAGAGGACTCCATGCCCCTTCTTTGCGCTTCTCCAAGTAGGGGCTGGACGATGGCTGGGTTGAGCTTGGCGGCTGTTAGCAACTGGTACTGCCTGTAAACTACTCGATTTCGACATTGTGCGTTCGTAACCAGTTGCGCAGCAATTCATCCAACAAATCGCTGAGGGTGCTTGAGGCCCGCTTGCGTGAACGCTTTTGCCTCTTCAGTTCCCTTTCGACTGCGTCGTAGACGCCTGGATCAATACGTGTGGTGCGCTTCTCACGCATTGATTTATCCGTTGCCGGTTTCGGCAAGACTGCTGCGACCAGGCGCGCTGGAAAGACTTCCTGCTCGCGTTCCGAAATCGTCTGGCTCGGCGGCGAGATGCGCAATTCCGCTGAACTGGTTGGTTTGGGTTCTGGAGAGGAATATCGTTCCGGCTCCGGATCGGGCCGATTTGCCCTGGCCGGCATTGTGGCGAGTGACGCGAAAGGACTGGCTTTACTCATGATCGGTCACCTGTTCTTTGGTTGTGGTGGTCTGCGCGAGAACGATGTCTTTTACTTCTTGGGCGAGTGCTTCGTAATCTCCCCATGCAACCACATTGTTGTCGTAGTCCCGCACCTGGTCAACCGTCACGCCTCGTTCTGAGGCTTTTTTGAATGCCTTCGCAGACCTGATCTGACACTTGAAAAGCGGCAGGTTCAATTCCTGCAACGCCTGTCGAGCATAGAGGCCGTCTTTCTGTGGAGCGGGCGGCACGTTGGTAAGCAGGACGCGATAGGAATTGGCCCCTAAGCCGTTGAGGATCTGCGCCGCATCGACCATCGTGTCGAGCGCCATGATTTCCGGAAAGCACGGGATAATCAAGAGGTCGGAACCTCTGACGAGATTTTCGAGGTCCTCTTTGCCCGGAGCGGCTTTTGTGTCGATGACGATGTGAGTGTAGTTCCGGCCCTCACGGCCAAGAAGAAAATGGTCAATGACGCGGAATTTGAGACCTTCCCCGTTGCCGCGTTGATACCACTTTGTGACCGATCGATTCTCCTGGTCGTGATCCACGAGGAGAGTAGGAGCGGACTCTTGGAGTAGCGCGGCGAGATGAATTGCCGTAGTTGATTTGGCTACTCCGCCCTTAAAACTGGCAAGTGTGATAATCATGCGCCGTCCCGTCCCGTAAGGAGTATTGCAGTATCGCCGTAACGCGGTTAATACGTCACGCGGTAACGCGGCACTGCTGTAGTGCAGCATAGCAGCATTTCGGCATATACCGCAAGACTTATTTCGGTAATTACTGCGTTACTTTCTGCGGTATTTGCCGATTTCGGTATTTCGGTAACGCGGTATTTACGCATATTCTATGCCTTCTCAGGCCAGTTTTGCTGTACTTCGGTAGTGCGGTAAGTACGGCGAGCGGTAACGCGGTATTTCGGTAACACGAGCAGGTGTGAGCAAATCATGAGGATTGACCCTCTTCTGTTTGGGCTGCCAGCCACTCTCGAATGTATTCGACATCGGCCCGCTCCAGCCGGTTCGCCTCCGGATCGCCGTCTGTCACGGGCGCGGGTTCGTAGCGAAGAGCGAACCCGTCCAAGTCCTCGTCCAGGAGGATTGCCAGGCGCCAGAGCGCGGCGGCCAGCTCCTCAACTGTCGTAAAGCTCACCGTCAACTCGCCGGTCTCGATATGGACGTTGGGGGGAAGGGCGCTCTCGCCGGCTGCCACATCGCGCTGGACCAGATCGCGCAGCTTGCGCCGGACAACGGGCGGCCGGCCTTCGGCCCGGATCGCCGCAAGTTCGCTGGCGGGGTCGTCCGCGGCGGCCAGCCGCGCCAGCAAGCCCGCCAGAGTCTCGCGCTCGACCAGCAGGCTTTTGCCGATGCGGACGGTGGGCAGCAGGCTCATCAGCATCTGGGCGGAGCGGGGCTGAACCTCGAAGAGCCGTTCGAGATCCGAGCAGGCGTAGTGCGAGCGGACGGATTCGCCGACAGCACGGGCCAGGGCAGGGAGCCGGGGAAGCCACGAAACCGGACGCGCCATGAGCCTGTTCCTTTCCCGGCCGGGAGAGCAATCTCCAACAAAAACAGCCGTCTGGAGAGATTTTCAAGCCTGGGGTATTATTGCGCAAGTGCGCAATAATGTTCCTACGGTGGAAATATTGTTACCCACGACAATACTACTTGTCGTTGCACATACCGCCCGCGCCTGATAAACTGCATAGCGAGATGGTAAACGCTCTCCAGACGCCCGCCGGTTACGCCGAACTCCTCCAGGAGTTGAAGACCCGCATCCACGCCGCGCAGGTTCGCGCCGCCCTGGCCGTCAACCGGGAACTGGTTTTGCTCTATTGGTCCATTGGACGGGAGATTCTCGAACGGCAGCAGGCCGAGGGCTGGGGCGGGAAGATCATTGACCGTCTGGCGCATGACCTTCAAAACGAATTTCCCGGCGTCGAGGGGTACAGTGCGCGCAGCCTCAAATATATGCGGGCTCTTGCCGCAGCCTGGCCGGAAGAGTCAATTGTGCAACAGCTCATTGCACAATTGCCCTGGGGACACAATCTGCGAGTGCTGGACCGGATCAAGGACCGTCCAACCCGTGAATGGTATCTGCGCGCCGCGCTCGAATACGGCTGGAGCCAAAATATTCTTGTTCTCCAGATTTCCGGCCGGCTGCACGAGAGGGAAGGGAAGGCGCTGACCAATTTCCAGCGAACGCTCCCCCCGCCCGGCTCCGATCTGGCCGAGCAGATTCTCAAAGACCCGTACAACTTCGACTTCCTCACACTGGCTGATTCGTTCCAGGAACGGGAACTTGAGCGCGGCCTGCTCATCCATCTGCGCGACCTGATTCTCGAACTCGGTCGGGGTTTCGCTTTTGTGGGCAGCCAGGTGCCAATCACGGTCGGCGGCGAGACCTTTTACATCGATCTGCTTTTCTACCATCTCCGGCTGCATAGCTACTTTGTTATCGAGTTGAAAACAAAACGCTTCAAGCCGGAATATGCAGGCAAACTCAACTTCTATCTTTCCGCTGCGGACGATCTGATTCGCACTCCGCAGGATGGCCCGACTCTGGGTCTTCTGCTCTGCGAAGGCCGGACAAGTGCCGTGGTCGAATATGCACTCCGCGATGTCAACAAGCCTATCGGCATCTCCACCTATCGCGTGACGCGCGAACTCCCCAGCCCGGTGCGGGACGAGCTGCCAACTGTCGAGGATCTGCAAGGCGTCGTCACCAAGTTGCGCAAAGAGATGAAACAGCAGCGGGACCGTGAGGAAACCTAATGGAGAGCGTTGCGCTTGCCGTTTCTTCCCCAGAGCCAAACGCCGGCATCATCGCTCTGTGTCAGATGGTTCTCAAGGCGGTGGTCTCACCGCACACGCGGCGCAACTATGCCAAGGCGCTCGATGAGCTGTTCGCCCTCAGCGCGGAGCGGCGCCAGCCGCTCTCCCGCGATCTTCTGATGGAGTATCGCGCGGCCATGCTCGATCGCAAGCTGAGCCCCTCGACCATCAATGTCCGGCTTTCCGCGGTGCGCAAGCTGATCGGAGAGGCGAAGCGCAACGGCATACTCAATGGAGAGCAGGCCGCGCGGATGGCCGACATTCCCAGCATCCCTCAGCAGGGAACTCGCCTGGGCAATTGGCTGACACGTGAACAAGCCAAGGAACTGCTCACCGTTCCCGACCGCACGACCCTCAAAGGCAAGCGCGATGTGGCAATTCTGGCTCTGTTGGTGGGCTGCGCGCTGCGCCGGGCTGAGCTGGCCGCGCTCGACATAGAGGATATTCAGCTACGCGAGGGCCGCTGGGTGATCGCCGATCTCCGCGGCAAAGGCGGCCGCATTCGCACTGTGGCCATCCCCATGTGGGTCAAACTCCTGATGGACACCTGGACAATTGCCGCCGGACACAGCGCCGGACGGCTGCTCCGGCCGGTATCCAAAAAAGGGCGTGTCGTGGGAGAGGAGTTGAGCGATTGGGCGGTCTGGAGCGTGGTTGAAACCTCCGCCAAAGCCATCGGTATCGAGCGATTCGGCGCCCACGATCTGCGGCGCACCTGCGCGAAACTCTGCCGCAAGAACGGCGGAGACCTCGAACAGATCAAGTTCCTGCTCGGTCACGCTTCCATCCAAACGACCGAACGCTACCTTGGCTCCGAGCAGGAGATTGCCGTCGCCGTGAACGACAATCTGGGGCTTTGAACTTTGATATGGCCCTGAGTTTCGACCCATGCAAGCCCTTGAAAACAAGGGGCGGCGGTCGCGGGTCAAGACTTACCCCTTGTGTCCCAAGCCTATAATAAAGGGCGTTATCAAATGGCTGATTTGGGGTGCCCAGATGAGCAGTTTAGGGCAATGATGTTTTTGGGGGGAACATTGGCTACTCGTGGAACTCTTTTTTGTTTGCTGATTGCGGGATTTGGCCTTGGCGCTGTACAGCCCACGGTCGCACAATCTGGACCTGTGCTCGTTCCGGGAGTTTCGGAACCTCCTGAAATGAGGGGATCACCGAAGTCATTCACGGAACCGTCACCCGCTGATACGGCATTTTTCGATGTTCTCAAGCAGGCAGGGAAAGGTTTTACAGATGTGAATCTGCCGCTGCTCGACAAATTCATTGTGGACTACCCCACATATGCGAACGCTTACTACTGGCGGGCCAACGCCGAGGCCTGCGGTATCAAGCCATCCAATCTGGTCAAAGCCAAGGACGACCTCCAGGCTGCTCTTTCTCATAAAGGCGATAGCTCCTCAATGTTTGAAGAGAAAGAGGTACTTTCGCTTCTCGCCAAGATTGCGGTTTCAGAGGGACATCCCACCGCCGCGCTGGATTTCCTCGAAAGGGCTATGAGGGCGGACCTTGATTCTGCGGACAAGATTTTCAATATCCAAGGCGTTGTTCCTGAGAAAACATCAGACTTCTGCACATGGAATCTGACTGACCTCAACGCTCTTTCTAGCAGTGCTCCGAAGGATTGGAGACCACTCGCATTACTGGGTCTCTACTATCAATTCTTCACGACGTTCAATGAAAGCTACTACCCTCAAGCAACGGCTGCTTTCCAAAAGGCCGCTCTGATAAATGGCCGCACCCCTGTCGTTCCATACCTGATGGGCCAACTACACACAAAGTCTGCATTCTGGACAAAGAAGGCGTGGGTCTCAGATTCAGCGCGAAACGACATTTACCGGGCTTCGATACCACTGTTTACGAAAGCACTCCAACTAGATTCCGGCTTTGAGCAAGCGTACGCAGCAAGGGCTGAGGCATACCTGGAGCTAAAACAGGACACGTCCGCGATCAGAGACTTTGACAAGGTTCTTTCACTTCACCCCGACAACACCACTGCTCATTCAGATCGGGGAATCGCGAAGGCAGACCTTGGGCAATACTATGCGGCCATCTCTGACTTCGGCGACTCTATTCGCAACAAGGCAGACGGAGATGTTTACTTGCCTACGCTCTATGAGAACCGCGCCGATGCGTATGTCAAAGTGCAAGACTATCGGCGTGCCATCGACGACTACAGTTCGGCAATTGAGTCGCGGCTAGAGAGCCAGGTGATGCTACTGAGCCTCACGCAGTTCCGAGGTCTCTATCCTGAATATGCAGCCGTTTCAGATGATGTACTCGTACAGAAACTCAACCGCCGTTTCGCCCCGCAGTATGAAGCGGCGGCTTTCAACAAGCTTCTGACACAGGACAACGGCAAGTGGGGAGTTTCTTTGCTCAATGACCTCTATGAAAAGCGCGGAGACACCTATTTGAAAATAGGGGACTACAGGCGAGGCATTCTCGATTTCCAGCGGATTTTTGTGGGGATGCCAAACTACGGGGATGCCACAGAAAGATGGCGCGCGCTTGGAACCTTCGGGCATGGCGAAAAATACTTTCTCGACGCAAAAAACTCCGAGATGTTGTCCGATCAATCACCCCGAATATGGGTCAAGAGAGTTGGAGCCAAACAGTCTGAGGTGATGGCGTTCGCGCTCGATTGTTCATCGCGCAAGCTGAGAACAGATTCAAGCGTTATATACGACTCAAACAACAATGTCGTGGGTGGTTCCGAAGTGAGCGGTTGGAGCGATGTGGCTCCAGACACGCTAGGAGAACAGCTCTGGACCGGAGCTTGTGCAGCCAAGCGGTGAATAGGGGATATGGAAAGGGCAAACGTATGATGAGAGATCAACCCACCATTGCCATGGACAACAGTGCGCTTAATCGGCTTGCTAAGGAAAACAACCCCGAGCCGGTTATCGCCGCGATGCTATCGGGCTATGAAGTGCGTGTTCCTGAAATGGCTTTTGGAGAGGCGATAGCAACTGCAAAGTCTGAAGTGCGAATGAAGCTCATGGAGGTTTGCCGTCTCCTTGTAGCCTCCGGGAGTGGCATCACCGCTGCTCATTGGCTGATGGATCGACACATAAAGCGGTTCCATGATTATCCGCTACGTTATAGCTGGCGCAATGTACAGTCTCGTTATTTTGCTCTTGAGGAAGAGATGCTCTCTGGAAACTACCACGTCGATGAGGCTTTAGTCAGTGAGCAAGCGGCTCAAATGGAAGCGAGCCAAGCCGAGTTTGAACAATGTTTTCCGAAGTCGCAGAGAACGACTCCACTTCCAAATAGCTTTGCCGACTGGGTCACCGAATGCCAGATAAAAGACGGCTCATTCTGGAACACTGCGCGTGGCCTCTACTGCGCTGCCTTCCGCCCTCAGAATGGCATTATGATCGGAAGACCATTGTCAAACCCTCCAGACGACGCAGTCCTCAAAACGTTCCTTGACCTCTGCCCACCTATGAGAGCGATTGTTTATGCTTTTGAACTCACACACTACGACCGAAGCCTGCGTAAAGAAATGGCTCTCTCATACAAAGCAGGCCGCAACGATCAAATGATGGCGGTTTACTTGCCCTATTGCGATCAGTTTCTAACAGACGATAAACAGCAGCATAGATGCTTGACCGAAGTCGCGTCTCGCGCAGGGATTCCGACTCAAGTTCGGTTCTATGATGACTTCCGTTCAAGTCTGCCCATCTAGGGTTTGGGCTTAGAACCCCATTATGGCTTAGAAGTCGGTTTGCTTTCCTCACGTTCGGAAACAATGGTGTGCGCTTGGAGGATATAGTTTGGTCTCTCCACCGTAGAGTATGGCTCGTGCGTGTCAAAATCGACCCAATCTGGTGCAATGGTCACAGAGTAATCCTTGTTCGCGTGGACTCTCGCACAGGCCGCATAACTTGCCATCCAATCACGGGGTAGAAGCTCGACACAACTGAGCACGTATTTCGTAGACTTGCCTTCGGCAGCATTGACGTAACCTTCAACCGTGAATTTCTTCGCGGAACACGCGCCAGTTTCACAGTACCCTGCGGGGTCATCCTGTGCTTGAACAGCGGTAACATGAAGAACGGCTTTCACCTTACTCGTGTCTTGTGCATGCACACGGACGGGTGAAAAGCACGATGCGAAAGTGCAGACAAACAGCACAAAATGCCTCATGGATTGCTCCTACTATGTTCTTATCTTACGCTGCCCTCTTTTCATCTGACCGTGAGCCGATTCATGACGCGCTCATAAACCGCGCGGGGTAGGGGTCAGCTCACGAAACGGACAAAATCGTACGGCAAGACAGGGGTGCTAGGCCCAACCGCTTCACTAGAGACCCAAGCCAAAGTCTTCTCCTTGCTCCTGCTTCGGCGCGATCTCCCGCTGCGGCGTGACGGCCTGCTCCTGGGTTCTCGCCGGCGCATGGGCGCTGCTGAGCGAAACATCATGTCCCAGCGCCGCTCCTAGCTTCTCGCGGTCGTTGGTGAAGAGCTACGCGTCGTATGCGCCGCGCGAAACGGCGACGTAGGGGTCAGCTCACGAAACGGCCATTTCTGTATGCTAAGGGAATCCAGCGTACATGAAATCAACAACTTTCAGGCAACCTGTAAGGCCAGGAGTCTTTCTCGTAGCCCCATAGGTAAACTTATTGTTTTCAATGCAATTCATCGCTTATCGTACGATCTCTTCCATTTTGTGAGCAGACCCGGATCGCCAAGCGGAACGCCGCGCGCCTGCGCGGCGGTAAGGGCAGTCTTCGGGCGCTGCAAGATCACCTCGCGCTCGTGTTCCGCTACGGCTGCCAGAATGCGAATTTAGATCAATGTTGTGTGGCTTGCACCAATTGATAGGTAACTCTCTCCCTGCATTCAGAGCAAGGGGGGAATTCCTTACCTTTGACCATTGTGATTTGTTTCGGGTGCTTGATATGGTTGATGACCGTATAGAGCCCCGATGTTTGACATGTTTCACCAGTTGATGGCATAGGAAACTCCTTTCGCTTTTTGTTCCACTTTGATGATACGGCCTTGCTGTAGCCCCGTCAACACCTGGCGTCACGCCGCAAGCTGGCCTTTGACGCTGGTTGCTACGATTGCGGTTTACGAACTGCGGATCGTGCTCGATCTCCTGCAACGGGCTTCGCGGTACATCGAAACGAATGAGGGGAAGACACGTTGAGTAAAGCTGCATGGTATTGTAAATAAACGACTTGCTATCCAGGAAATACGTTATCAGACACGGAGGGATGTTTATTATTCCCAAATCTAAGACGAGCGTTTAGGATTTAGTCGCACATCATTGTGCCCAAAAGGAGCAGTTCCATGAAAAAGTCCCTTCGTATCACTCTCACTGCTGTTGTGCTTATGTCTGTTGCTTCGATCGCGTCGGCCACGGCTGCGCCTGGCGGAACGGACCCGCATCCTCAGTCGGCGGCTGTTGTTCTGAGCGCGCCAGGCGGAACAGATCCGCACCCGCAGGCTGTTGGGGGAACGGACCCGCATCCTCAGTCGGTATTGTCTGTAAATGAGATCGTGGCCGCAATTCTCTCTATGATTGGCCTGTAAAAACGAAGATAATAAAGGCCGTGGGGTGGGATGAACCTTTCGGCTCTGGATGAGGCACTATGGGCGGCTGGTTTAGTGGGTAATGCCGTCCTGTTCGCCGCGCTGATACTTCGGCAGCGGTGGAGGGGATTCCCTGTTTTCACTGTACTTATTGGCTTTTACGTGGCGCGAACAGTGCTTCTGTTTGCGATGTACCGATATAGCTCCGCGATTTGGTATGCGCGGGTTTACTGGTTTGCGGCTTCGATGGATTTCGGCCTACAGCTTGGGGTGGTGTGGGAAGTGGCGCGTATTGTGATGCGTCCGACTGGAACTTGGGTCCAGGACGCAAGAAAACAGTTTTTCCTTTGGGGTGGTGCCGGCGTTCTGCTGGCCGCCGCGCTTCCGTGGTTGGTTTCGCCGCCGGCGTCCAATTTGTTAGGTGTTATGGAAGTCCGCGGAAACCTTTTTACGAGCGTGCTTATTTGCGAACTGTTCTTTGTGGTAACGCTGACTTCGACTCGCCTTGGGCTCGGGTGGCGCAACCATGTAGCTGCGCTAATTGTGGGGTGGGCGGTCTGGGTGATCGTGGCAATGTTCGTTGATGGGTTGCACAGTTTCTTCGGTGCGCAACGGTATTTCACCGTCTTGGAGCACGTCAGGATGTACGTGTACCTGGGCGCCCTTGGGTACTGGATCGTTCAATTCTGGTTGCAAGAGCCTGCAAGACGGCCGATTTCTCCGGAACTGCGGGAACACATTCTTGCTCTGCATACACGTGTTCAAAGTAATCTTGACACTCTGGATGGGCGGCGGTAGAATCGTCGCCAATGACGGCGGTGCAACCATATTTCGTTTTAGGGGTGCTGCTCTTTGCTCTTGGTGCGGCGTTCGCAAGCGCGCTGTGGTCCTCGATGAAACAGCGGCAGCGGAGTTGGCCTGATCTTGTGGCAGAGCTCGAACCTGTAGATTTCGAGTCGGTGGGTGTGGTCGCAAGTGACTATCTAAATCCTATGGCAGGTCAGATTTCAATGGAGCCTGAGGAGATGTGGAGACTCGTTGGTGGTTATGACGGTCTCAAAAAGATGTGCCGAAACGCCAGGGTCATGCTTCAGTTGGCGGCATATGCGCAACGATGGAATTTTGAAGAGGGTGTGATTGTTCACGAACGGATGAGGCGCGACGCTTCCTCGTTGTACCACGCGGTTCGCTGTGTAGAGCTGGGGATGATTCGGAGAAACCTGCTGGGACGTTTTAATTTCACTCTTCCGTTCTCGGTCCACGAAGCTGCTTGTGCTTACTACTTGATGCGGCAACGCCTATTAGCCCTTTATGAAACGAGTCATGCCGGTTTGTATCCCACTCTCGCGGCGTCGTTGTAAAACCATTACAAAAAGTGCGGCGCCGGCCGGCGCGGGCGAGATCCTCGCTGCGGTTTTTGTTCTGGACGGGTTTCGTCTTCGCGCCAGTAAGGCTATTTTTGCCCAACGCAACGAAAAGGTAAAATTGGCCACTGTGGGGTAGTTCAAGGTAAACAGTGTGGTGCTCCTGCACCACTTGCGGGTGGGGTGCCGGGGGCGAAGCGGGCGGCGTGGGTACACCCGCGGTAAGGATTCGTGTTGGATTGTCACACTAGCATGATCTACGATTCATTGAATGCGTTACCGCTTGGTCAAAGAGATAATGAGGCCTGACGGATGAGCAACCGCGACGATTTTAGAAAGAGAACGAAGACTGCCGTCTCCACCCGCGCGGGGTGGCACTGCTCGTTTACGGGTTGTGGAAAGTCTACGGCAGGGCCAAGCGAGGAGTCCTCGGAAGCCGTCACCATCATTGGCAAAGCGGCTCATATCTCCGGTGCTTCTTCTGGGAAGGGGAGCAGACGCTACGATCCGTCAATGACTCCGCAGGAGCGCAGGAGCATCGACAATGCGATCTGGCTTTGCTCCGACCACGCTGACCTGATTGATCGAGACGAGGTTACATACACAATTGAGGCGCTTCAAGCCATGAAGCGTGCGCATGAGGCCCTTCAATCAAAGGACCTTTGTACCGGTGCTAATCACAACTTAGGTGCGGGCCTTCTTGCCATCGGCCCTGACGTCGTTTGCATGGGCGATATAGAGAACGTGTCAGCAACGAGCTGGACGCTGCGTCTTAAGCGTTTTGTAATAGGCGACGTTCACAAGCTCATTGCTTTCATCGATGAATTTGCGAAGACTCTCGCGCAAGATAGATACGTCCTCTCCAACGAGCTGGGTGACGGGCGGGTGCTCTCTGAGGCCCCGAGCCTGACGAAGCAAGCCGATGGTTTCGCTCTGCTCTGTCCTATTGAACTTGGATTTCCCCGTGTTGACGTGCAGAATTTGGGAAGCACCATGGCTCAGCACCCTGTAACGAATGACATATACGTTGAGAACGGTAGCATAGCCCGCGTGGCCGGATTGGCGGCTCTGCCTCAGATAATCCGGTCTGCATTATCGATGCAGCGCGGAGAAAGCGTGTTCCATCCGAATGCCGGTATGCGCTTTATTGAGTATTTTGAGGAGTTCAAAGGATCGCCCTGGCTTAGCTGGCTTTTGACTCTTGATGCCGTCCGACAGGCTTCTATCCCTTTTACAGACAAGTTCACGCACAGACAATCTACACCCCTGCCATGCGTCGCGCGTGTACGGAGTTTCGAGCTGTTATCTGAAACGCCGACCGACAACCGGCTCCCGGTTCGCGTCAATTTCGAGGTTCAGGGTCTCGGACCTTGGGAGCGCGAGTTGTCTATTTATATGCCGACGAAAGAACAAATGCTCGAGCGCACCAAGCTGCTTGCCGAGAGGTCATTCTGACACATCTAGGCCGAGATTCTGGCTTTGAGCGACGCGGCGCTCTACTAACGGCTGGCCGCGTGGCGCGCGGCGCGGGCGCAAGAAGTGCTGGAATCGAAGCTGCCGGAGTAAGAGGCAACAAAAATGGAGAGCGTCCCAGATTCAATCCCAAGTCTCAGAATCGAGACCTGGGGCACTTGGACTCCGACATAACCGAATTGCCATTGTGGGTAAACTTCATCGCACGGTTGCCGGCCATCCTATGTAAGTTAGAATCTACTGTTGTTGAGGAACTGGTGCTGGAGCCGGAATGGGAGTAAAAGCTGGTGCTGGTTCTGGTGCTGGTTCTGGTGCTGGTATCGAAGCTTGTGTTCCGCCGCAGAGCTGAGCCTCAACGTCTGGTCTGAGCTTGCCGGTACCACAAAGAGTGTTGGCGGTCTTCTGCATATTGCTTCCATCGCCGGCTGCATACGGCGTGAAGTCCCCAATCGTTGCATATTCGTGATTAGAACTATCCGGATCAGGAAAATAAAACGTACAGCGAACCGCTTCATTGGGATGTTTCTTGTTCGGCTTCGCACACTCCGCAGCGAACAGAACCTTGGTGCCGGGTTGAACCTTATCCATAAACCACTTGTTGTGGTAGGTGACCGGAGGGTTGTAGGCATTCGAGCCCATTGCCGATAGAATAGACAAGCCCTTGTTGATGGGAGCCTCTACACGATAATCCCCGGCGTCAGTATGCAGCAAGTGGATGCCTTGTCCACCAGCGCCGAGTTTCGCATCTGTTGTGCTCTTGCCCAAGGTTACATCGCTCCCGGTTGCAACACGGAGATTCTGGTCCAGGATGGCGACCTGATACTCAGAGGCGTGCTTGTAGGTCTTGCCGCCTTGGGCAAAAACTAATGCAGGAAAAAACATGAGGGCCATAGCTACGGCCCTGCAAGGTTTGATTTTCATTTGACTTTCCTTCGTTCGGAGTTAATGCGAAGGATATTCGCAAATTAAGAGAAATAATTCTGTGATGTGGGTCACACAAGTTATTCGGCACCTTTTTCCCACCGCTTGGGCCGGCGGTTGGCTGGCTTTGTATCTCACCCATTGGGTATTCACCTCCGGAACGTCTTAATCGCGTTCGCACCCTCATAAACATTGACGTTTGCGACGATCGGAGGTTTCAGAATTACGACTCAAAATGGAAATGCGGGCTAGGATATCCTTGCCGTGGGTGGGGGCAGTTGATTATTGCCCAACCCCTCGAAAAGGTAAAATTGGCCGCTTCAACTGTGCTGGACCTGGCCGGGAATTTGTCCGCGGTGTGGTGCTCCGGCACCACAAAAACACGGGCGGGGTGCCGGGGGCGAAGCGGGCGGCATGGGCAATGACACATCCTGCGGCGTTGCCGGAAAAGGTGGGGCCGGATCGCTCCGGCCCTTGGGTGGCAGTCAGTTTTCGATGAGCAAGATTGCGGTGTTGACGTTGGTTCCCTGGCTGGCAAAAGTTCCGGCGGGCAGGTCTTCGTACCATCCTCCTGAGTTCTCGGCTAGAGGCTTCAAGGTGGATTGCTGCCGGGGGCCGTTTGCGCAAATGGCAACCAAGCGGCCTCCGGGTTTCAGCATCTTCATCGCGTGTTGAATGTGCTTGATGTCCGCGCCGTTTTCAAAGGGCGGGTTCATCAAAATGCGGTCAAAGGTTCCAAGATTTCCGTTTTGCTCCAGAAAATCTCCGCAAATGGTTTCGTCTGCGACTTGTTCCAATGAAGCGGCCAATGTTGCATTGATCTCGACAACGGTCACGCTGCCGAATGGTCTCACGTTCGGCAGTGCTGCAAGAATTGCGCCGGTTCCCGCGCTCGGCTCAAGAACGCTGTGACCTGGCAGAATGTCGGCCTCCTCGACCATGCGCTCGGCCAGCGTGGGCGGTGTCGGGAATAGTTGCGGGGCGGCGATTACCTGCACTCCGGCTTTCAAAGCAGACTGCATTTCCTCGATCTTGGCGCGGGTGTCGGTCGTCGCCCTGGTCGGCTCCTGCGCGGGTGCGGCTTCGGCCTCCGGTGTCCGCGTCGGCGTGGGGTCCGTCAAATAGAATCCCTGCTTGGTTTCGCTCTCAATCAAGCGGCCTTCGGCGCGGGCTGCGTCAACTTCCGTTTTCGTGATTACACCTTTCAGGTCGGTAAAGGGTACGGTGCGGGTGAAGTTCGCTCCTCCGTTGCCCCAGTTGTCGAGCACGGTCACGGATACCTTGTTGACCTTCTGGATGTAGGCCCAGCCTCGGCCATTGCCGGGGGCACACCAACACCTGACCGCGCCGCCCTTCTCTGGTCCGGTCTTCTCGGTGACGGTGCCGCCCTGTTCGTCAAGCATTGCCCGCTCATAGGCAATCCGGTTTGATAGGTGGTCAATCCACCGCTGCGTGTTGGCTACAGTGGCGCGTTTCGCGCTGGTCGCCATGCTCAATGCCTCCTCGAATGGCAATTCCTCATTTTTCAAGCGCGTCTGGTTCTCGTAAGAGAGCCCACCTTCCCACGTCTGGAGCAGAGCCGGGAGCAGGTCGCGCCCGTCGCGTAGCTTCGCGGTGCGGGCCTGCGGGTCTTCGTATGCCTTGAGAAACTTTTGCGCGTCGGCCTGGCTGCGTTCTTGCTTGCGCTTGTCCGCCTCCAATCCCTTGATGCGCCGCGCGCGCACGTCCGGGCGCTCCTTGTACTTGGCTAGCCTGATTGCTCCTTTGGCGCGGTCCTGCCAGTATTGGGCGGCTTTCCAGCATTCAATCGCCTTTCTCATGCCGTTCTCGATCTTCTCGGCGTCCTTGCGGGCGTGGCGTTCGGAGTGGTGGCCGACTAGAATAGGCTGGCCGAACGGGATACCGTCCGCGATAGCGTGAACGGCTTTTTGTGCGCGGTCTGCATCCTGGGTGCGGCGTTCGCTCAAGTCTTCCAGCCTTTCAGCCTTCGCCTCGGCTCGCTCAACCAATGTTGTGTCCTCGTCGCCTATCTCACCGGCTAACTCAATACATAGGTCTTCGCGGGTTGGTGTCCACATTGGAGTTACAAATAGTTCTTGTTTAGGTGCCCACTTGAAACCCGCTTTTATAACTCTGTTATAGGTCTCAGAGTCAAGGCGAGTTATACATAAAAGCCTGATTTTGTTGTCTTCCGGTGAGTAAGTCGCTGTGATGTTAGTCATTGATCGTTCTCCTTTGTTATTGCTTTTGAATTGGGGCAGTGTAGTTGCAAACAACTACGCCTTGGCCCTGGCCCACGCCAGCGGGGGTAGCAAGTGCAAGGGGAGGGGAATCCCCCAGGGCTTGTAACGGAGCGCAGCGGGAGTGGAAAGCCCCTTGGTCTGCACAAACGGAGCGCAGCGCAGTGCGGAAGACTGGGGAAACCCCTTGCGGGCGCGGGGGGCGGCGCTCCCTAGGAAGGGTTTTTGCAGTTGCAGTTGTCTTTGTTGTTGTTTTCGGTGGTGCCGGGTTTGAGTTGGCCGGTCCGGGGAGTGTTCTGAATCCGCGCCGCCCCGAGCCGGCTCCGCGCGGTGGTGGCAACGTCCTGGTCAGAAACCGCGGCAGCTTCGCGGAATCTACGCTCCGGAGATCCGACGCGGAAGTCCATGCCGGCCCGCCGCGCGAAATCACGGCTGGCCGAGGGCAGATCTCGCCGGCGCGCGCAAAAACTCGGCCGGACTGAACGATAAATTCAAGATGACGTTTGGAGTGTGGTCAGAGGCCCTGAAACGGATTGGGGCTAGGACGATGGCTTCCCGACGCACAGCAGAGCCTCTGGACCGGCATTCTGTTCGATCTGCCACTACCGTAAAGGGTTATCCAATGCAGCCAAAAAAGCCCCATCCTCATTGGGAAAGTTCTTCCATCCTCCTTTTTTTGTTTTTCCATCCTCAATATGAGGCGGAGCCTGGGGGCCGCGAGATTTCCAGATTTGCACAGGGCGAAGAACTTGCTGTTATCTTGATTATCTCTTGTAAAGACTTGGATTACTTGCTTCTATATAGGCATACCCGACACCCCACTTTTCCGTACCCGATGCCCCACTATTTTGTACCCGGCACCCCACTTTCTGTACTCGGCACCCCACTTTTTTATACCCGGCACCCCACTTTTTGAACGAAGATCCACCACTGGGTTCTGGAAAATGTAACCCCCATAGAATCTGTTCAGTAGGCTTGTATTGTACTCGGAGCCCCACTTAATTTTCCACAGAGCGAAGGGGACCTGGCACTCTTTTGCACCTGGCACGCTTCTCAGAGGGCGACTAGACATGATTTGAGAGCAAGTCTGGCAATATCTATGAGTTGCAAGATCAATGTACCCGGCACCCCACTTTCCAAATCAATGTACTCGGCACCCCACTTTTGATGGCGCAGGGGGCGGAGATCAAAGGGACAGCTCACGAACCCAAAAAAACGCGCTCTACGGCTCACCGAGCGTCCGAAGTGGCTGAGACTTTCCCTCCTCGACGTGTTTGCTCTGCCTCTATGTGTAGTAGCCAGTCAGGGTGTGTCAGCAGTTTTTCGTCCACGTCCTTCCTTGAGCCCTGCGGCGCCTGCACCTGCCCGCTCCATGCAGACGGTGTTCCACGGAGCAGAGACGGCCGGCCACCACGAGGTTCAAACCGCTGGCACGGTAATGTTGGTTCTCGAAAATGCGGTCGCGCGTTTCCCCGAGCTGATTCAGGAATGCGGCGCGGGCCAGCGCATTGTGGCTTCATCAACGGATGGGCCGCAGACCTTTGAACATGACGCAACAGTGGTGTTGAAGAGGCGAGTAGGGCTGACGGGCGCGGCGCTTTTGTACGCAATACCCCACTTTTTTTAGTAGACAACACGGGAATACGGAAGTACACTACAGCGGAAAGGTGGTAATACGGAGGGATCGTGGAAGAGACAATGCAAAAGAAAGGGCCTAAGAGCGAGATGACTCTGAAACGAACGAAGACGACGGTGAGCATCCCGGCGGATTTGTACGGGGTGATGTGGCAACTGATTGGTAGTGAGCGCGGCGCCGGCAGAATGCTCACTGCGCAGGACATCATAATCGATGCGTTGCGCAATTACCTTGAGACAAGAAAGAAGGCAGCGGCGGCATGAGCGAATCTTTTGTCTTGACGAGTCGAGAACTGCCGGAGGTCCAGCGAGACTATCGGGCTGAGATCCAGAACAGTCGAATGGAATTGGTGACAAAAATGGTGGCGCTGCGCGAAGCGCGGCTGGCACCGTCGCCTGAGGTGATCGTAACGGCTCAGTTCTTGATCTTCATGGGACTTCCGATTCGTCGAACGAATGAACGCTCTATTCAGAAATCTACAAGAATGGCGGATGGATCGCAGATTGTCGTTACGTTCACTGCGATGGACGAGGGTATCGGACTTCCATTCGGTTCGGATGTGGATATGCTGCATTGGTTGATTAACAAGTCAATTCAGATGGACTCGCCTTTCGTTAATTGGAAAACTGCTGAGGAGTATCTAACCTGGATGAACCTGAGCAAGGGCGGGAAAACACTGAAGGATCTGAGGGCTCGCTTTGAGCGTATTGCTGGATTGTCAATCACCGTTCAACGGACAGATTCCAGCGATGTTGAAACTTTTCGGATGCCGATTATAAGGGCGTCGCGTCTCCCGTTGAGTGTTAAATCGCAGGACCGCTCGACAGCGAGTGTTGTACCCAGCGCCAGAGAGAAGCAAGACAGTTTCCGGCTGAGAGGGCTGACATTCGACGAATCGTTCTTCAAGGATTTCATGGCTCATAACGTGCCTATGCTCAAAGCGTTGATTGTTCTGGTTTCCGAGAGACCGCAATTGCAGCAGTACATAGGGTTCCTGGGCTGGCGCTCGTGGGCGGCTTCGTCGGCTACGCTGATTCCGTGGACGATGTTGAGAGAGCAGATTTGGCATAGAGATACAAATGAGCGTCGTATAAAACAGAGATTTAAGGAAACAATCCAGGCGCTCAGAATTGCGTGGCCAGAACTTCAGGCTGAGGCGCGGCCAAAAGGTTTGTGGCTTGCGCCGCCGATCAAGGGTATTCAGTTCATCCCCAGTTTGCCGGGACCGTCGCGCCAAGTCCAGCCGACTCGGCGGCCGAATCGTATGCTGCCAAGAGGGGAACAGACGGGACTATTTAGGGTCGGTGAGATTGCCAGGAACCTTAGTAGTTAATAGGTAAAAAAGCCGCGCCGGGGTCCGCCGGCGCGGCTTCGTGCTGGCGCTCCTATTCCACGTCCGAAACCTTGGAGTCCTTGAAAATTACCTTTACATCTTTGTAGACGAAGATGGTCTTGGGACCGAGGTTCATCACTTTGTCGGGGTTCTCTTTCTGGTTGATTACTTCGATTCAAACTGAAACTTGGTTCTCCATTCGGTAGCCTCACTGCAAACAAGAAAAGCATCGAAAGGCTTGCCCTGCTTGCTGGTGAAGCCCTTGAGGAGGGCGGTTTTCCCTTTGGTGCATAGGGTCTCGATCTGCTTATCGGTGAGCTTTTTCTTGGCGATTATGACGTTCACAGAGAAAGAGCAACCCTGGCGGTACTGGTCGCAACCGTAGAAGTCTTTGCCGTTGGGACGGCGCAGATGCCCACTTTTGCACTTTGGGCAGGGGATGCCTGCTTCGGTGGCTGATGTTGCGCCGCCCGCGGGCCTGTGCGCAGCGAGTTCGGGCTGGCGCTCGATGTGAAGCTGGCCCAGCTCGATGTTGAGCAGGCCGTCGAGAGCCGATACCACGCTGAGGTATTGCGCCTTGCCACTGGCGATGTCGTCAAGCTCCTGCTCCAGTGCACGGGTGTAGTCGTACTCGACGAAGCGGAATTTTCCGGTGAGCGAGTCGATCAGCAGCTTGGCAAGGTCTGAGGCCGTGAGGATCTTCTTGCCCTCGATGAGGTAGTTGCGCGTGATGATGTTTTTGAGGATGGACGGATAGGTTGAGGGCCGTCCAATGCCTTCACTCTCCAGTTTCTTGATGAGGCTGGCCTGGGTGTACCCGTTCGGCGGCTTGGTCTGCTTGTGGAGCACGCGGGTGCTGGTCGAATGGAGAGCGGTGCCTGTGCGAACGGCCGGGACAGCTCCATTGTTGTCGTCTTGGCCCTCGGCATTGTCTTCGGCCTCTTCTGCGGCGTCCTGGGCCGTCAGGACGCGCCAGCCGGGGGCTGTAAGCGTCCTGCCCGTGGCTTTGAACACGAACGTCTGTGCGCCCTGCTGGGCCTCCATAGTGACCGTGTTCACGCTGTACTCGGCGTCGGCAAGCTGCGATGCAACGGCGCGCTGCCAGATGAGGGTATAGAGTTTTCGCTGGTCGTCGTCCTCGCCGGCATTGCGGTCCTGCAAATGTGTCGGCCGGATCGCCTCGTGGGCCTCCTGGGCGCCCTCCTTCGACTTCCACGTCCGGGGCTTGGGCGGGATGGGAAGAAGGTTCGCCTGGGCAAATGCCCGAATTTCTGCAAGCGCTTCGCCTGAGAAATTCTGGCTGTCGGTGCGGTGGTAGGTAATCAAGCCTTGCTCGAAGAGTTTTTGAGCGAGCATGGCGGTCTGGTCGGGTTTGTAGCCAAGGGTGACGCTGGCAGCCTGCAAGAGTGTCGCGGTAGTGAATGGAGCGGGCGGCGCCTTCCGGGCCGGCTTGGTGGCCGCGGCAGTCACGCGGAAAGCGCGGCACAGAGCAGCTTGTTCGGCCAGAGCAGAGTTGAGGATGTACTTTTCATCCTCTTTGAGGAAAGGCGCGGTATCCCACTGCGCTGTCCATTTTCCATCCTCAAAGATGGCCTCGGCTCCAAAGTGCTTGGTCGTCTTGAAATTCTCGATCTCGCGCTGGCGCTCCACAACGAAGCGCACGGCCACGGTTTGAACACGGCCCGCGCTCAAACCGGCTATGCCGGTCTGCCGGGAGAGGACGGGTGAGACTTTGTAGCCTACCAGCCGATCCGCGCCGCGGCGGGCCTCTTGGGCATGGACAAGGTTCATGTCGAGCTGGCGGGGCGTCTTGAGTGCCTTCTGAATCACATCCTCGGTGATGGCGTCGAAGGTTACGCGGTGGTATCGCTTGAGCTGCAACGTCTCTTTGAGGTGCCACGCGATCGCTTCGCCCTCGCGGTCGGGGTCGGTGGCCAGGTAGACCTGATCCGCGCGCGCCGCGCGGGGCTTGAGACCCTCCACAACGCCCTTGCCGCGCTCCGTGTACTCATATTGAAGCTGGTAGTCCGGCGTGGTCACTCCGAGCGATTTGACCGGCAAGTCGCGGACGTGGCCGACACTGGCGGCAACGTCCCAGCCGGGGCCGAGAAAGGTTTTGATCTTCTTCACCTTGTTAGGGCTTTCGACAATCATCAAATTCATTACGTTCTCCGTGCTGTTGAGGGAGGAGGGGCCGGATTGGCCGGCTGGCCAGGTTCCGGTTACGCCTTGAGGCTCTTCGGTCGCACGATCCGGCCGATTGTGTTCTTGTGGACTCCGAAGTGGTCGGCGATCTCCTGCAAGGTCTCTTTGCGGCTGGCCCATAGGGTCTTGACTTGGCGAAGTTGCTTGGGCGTCAACTTCGGTTTACGGCCGCCCAGCTTCCCTCTGGCGCGGGCGGCGGACAATCCGAGCTTGGTTCGTTCGCTAATCAGTTCGCGCTCGAACTGCGTGAGAGCGGCGAAGAAGTCAAACACAGTGCGGCCCGTGGCGGATGTGGTATCGAAATTCTCTGTGAGAGAGCGGAAATGAACCTCGGCTTTGTCGAGGCGGTCCATGATCTCCAGCAAATCGCGCAATGAGCGGGCCAGACGGTCTAATCGCCAGACAACAAGGATGTCCCCTTTCTCCAGTCGGTCAAGGCACTTCTCCAGCTCGGGGCGGTCCATGTTGCGCCCGCTTCCCGTTTCTTCGTAGATGGGTTTGCACTTCGCTCGTTTCAGGGCGGGGATCTGCGGCGCTGTGGCCTGGTCTACTGTCGAGACTCTAGCGTATCCAACGATCATGAAAAAACAATACCATAAACGGTAGTGTTGTGGTACTTTGTTTTTAGTGCCTAATTGAGTTGCGTTTCGGTCGAGCGAACCTCAGTAAAACGGGGTGGCTCCGGACAGCACCTTAATCAGTCGTTTGTGAAAAGAGATAGTGATACCCAATTGCGCAATCTGCGACGGGGTTGGACTGGTGCGGGTGGTCAACGCTGCCGGACAATGGGTCTCGCGCGCCTGCGAGTGCCAGGAGATAGAACGCGAGGAGCGCCGCTTGGCCGCGGCGCACATCCCTGATCGTTACCGCCAATACTCTCTGGACAGCTACGAGCCCGATTTTCGCAGTGCTAACCCTTCACTGCGCCTGGCGCTCCTGACGGCCCGCAAATTTGTCGATGCCTATCCGGTGGATACCGCCGGCAAGGGGCTGCTGTTTACCGGCTCAATCGGCGTGGGCAAGACTCACCTGGCGGTCGGTGTCCTGCGCCTCCTCGTACAGAAACGCGGCGTGAAGGGCCTCTTTTGCGACTACCGGGAGCTGCTGAAAAGTATCCAGAACAGTTACAACCCGCAGGTGCATACCACAGAACTGGAGTTGCTCGGGCCGGTCTTTGCCGCCGAGGTGCTGTTGCTTGACGATCTGGGCGCGCAGAAGCCCAACGAATGGGTATGGGATACCGTCGCACTCATACTCAACTCTCGCTACAACAATCAGCAGACCACCATTATCACCACCAATTATGCCGATCTTCCGGCAGGCAGCGGCGCCAAGACCGACGCCGAACGCGCAGCTCGCGAGCCCACTCTCGGCGACCGCATCGGCGATCGTATGCTTTCCCGTCTGGCTGAAATGTGCTTCTGCGTCGAAATGTCTGGCCTAGACTTCCGGAGGAGCGTCAAGCGCGTAACATTCGGTTGAAGGCCCAATCCCGATTTTGTGAAATGGTCGTTTGTGAAATGGAGTCTTACGATGCCGGAAGCCTTGGGTTTCTCTGCGATCTGGGAGCGCGTGCAAGAACATCCACTCTTCTCCCCTCATATCGAAATGGCCCGCGGCGTATCCCAGGTCACGCAGAAAGGATGAAGAGCTTGCCCTGTCGCAAGAAAATGTCGCGTTTATTTGACTGTAGAGGCGTTTCTAGGGGGTGGCTGGTGGGTCAGTATCCCCAAAACGCTCCCCGTGTCTGGCTCTGGTCAGGCTGGCCGGGGTAAGGGTTTTGATCTGTAGGGCTGACGGTCCACGGACTCAGCCGTTCGGGTGGGCATGACTGTCGCGCTGGTAAGGGACTCCGAGCCGTTGCAGTGAGGATTGCAACGTTTCCGGAGAAACCACGGGGGATGGGCCGGACGGACGCGCAATGGTTTAGACTTTCATTGCAAAGCGAAAGGACTGTTACAGCGTATGCCGGAGCTACAGTTCAAAGGGAAAGAGTTCGTCTACAACCACCATTTGACCGTGCCGTATCGCCCGCTGGTGCTGGATGCCAGCAAGTCCGTGGGCAAGCCTTCGCTGAATGGCAACCTCATCATTCATGGCGACAATTTGCACGCTCTGAAGGCGCTGCTGCCGATGTACGCGGGCAAGGTGGACTGCATCTTCATTGACCCGCCGTACAACACCGGGAATGAGGGCTGGAGCTACAACGACAATGTGAACAGCCCTATGATGAAAGAATGGCTTCGCAGCAATCCAGTCAATGCCGAAGATATGCTCCGGCACGACAAATGGTGCGCCATGATGTGGCCCCGGCTGACCCTGCTGCGGGAACTGCTAGCTGATTCAGGTAGTCTCTGGATGACGTTGGACGACAACGAAGTATCGAATGCGACTGCAATGCTCGACGAGATTTTTGGGACTTCAAACCATGAAACAACAGTTGTGTGGGAAAAGCGTTACACGAGAAGCAATAATGCAACCCGCTTCTCTTCTTCCAAGGACTACGTTTTGGTTTACCGAAAGAGTGAGTTATTTCAGCCGAACAAAGAAGCTCGCTCCCAAGAGTCATTAGATTCCTATGAAAACCCAGACAATGACCCAAGAGGACCATGGATAACCTCATCTTATGTGAACCCCGCATTAAAGGCAGCACGAACAAATCTGGTCTATAAGATTCGCAACCCGTTTACTGGCGAGATGGTTGAACACGAGACAAACGCGTGGAAATTCAGCCTCAGCACTCACGCGAAACATAAAGAGGAAGAGCTTTTGTGGTGGGGTAAGACAGGTGAGTTTAAGTATCCGAGACTAAAAGTTCATTTGAAAAGTGGTGTGGTAGCAGTTGACCTTTGGTCCCATGAGTTTGCTGGGACTACCGATCAAGCATCCAAAGAGCTTGAAAATATCCTTGGACGCGGTGCTTTCGACACGATCAAACCACTGAAGTTGATTGAGCGAGTTCTTGAGAATGCGACTGACCAAGATTCGTTGATCCTCGACTCATTTGCAGGCTCAGGAACGACCGCTCATGCTGTATTGGCTGCCAATGCTAAAGATTGCGGCAACCGCAGATTCATACTTGTTGAATGCGAGGATTATGCCGACACGTTGACGGCAGAGCGTGTTAGACGAGTAATTCGTGGCTATAAGTTTGAAGGCATACAAAAGGAAGAGCTACTTCGGGAATCATTGACATGGACAAAACTGAAGAAGGCCGACGGATTGCTAGCAAAGGTGTCCGAAATTGAAGAGGCCAACGCAGGGCGATTCGACAATATCAGCAAAGCGGTAAAAGAGGGTGAGCTAACCGTCACGGGCGAAAAGAAGGTTATGGAACGTACGGAAGGCTTGGGTGGGGAGCTTACCTATTGCACACTTGGCCCGGAGTTGAATGTAGACAAGATTCTGACGGGTGAAGAATTGCCCGATTATCTTTCAGTTGGCGCATGGCTCTTCCATACAGCAACGGGTGAGGCATTCGACGCGACCAAAGCCAAAGAGAAGAAATGGTATTTAGGCGAGAGTGCGGCCTATCACGTCTGGCTTGTCTATCGCCCTGATTTGGATTTTCTCAAGTCCGCTGACGCGGCGCTGACTCTCGCGCTTGCGGAGAAGATTGCAGCGGCGAAGCCAGCCGGCAAGAAGCATCTTGTCTTCGCTCCGGCAAAGTATGTACCCAATAGCAAGCTGCTCCCGATGGGCGTGGAATATGCGCCTTTGCCGTTTGCTCTCTACCGGATTGAGAAGGGCTGACGCGCATGGAATTGAAGCCCTATCAAGAGAAAACGCTGGAGACGTTTGACCTCTACCTTGAGGAACTGGTGAGCTTCCGCGCCAAGGCTGAGAAGGTTGCCAAAGCCAACACCAGCGAGACTGACCCTGATCTAATGCGAGAGATACCCAACTTTCCGAAGCAGGCTTGGGATGCTCTCCGCAACCGTCACGCGCTGCCAGTCACTCGCCGAAGTCATCAATACGTCTCCCGCAAGGATGGAATTGGAAACAATTTGCCGAGCGTCTGCTTGAAGATTCCCACGGGCGGCGGCAAGACGCTGCTTGGAGCGTATTCGGTTTCTCGAATCATGGGCAATTACCTCAAGAGCAATCGCGGCTTTGTTCTCTGGATTGTCCCGAATGAAGCGATCTATGCACAAACGAAGAAGCAGCTTACCAACCGGGAAAGCCCGATACGGCAGATTCTGGACCGTGCGGCGGCGGGGCGGGTGAAGATTCTGGAGAAAGATGACCCGCTCAACGCGATGGACACAGAGAGCAATCTTTGCGTGATGCTGCTGATGCTCCAGTCCGCCAACCGGGAGACGAAAGAGACGCTGAGGCTTTTTCGGGACCGGGGCAACGTGCATGGATTCTTTCCGGCGGGAGATGATATTCAACGGCACTGGGATTTGATCGGGCGGATTCCTAACCTGGATTGCTACGGGCGCAGCGATACGATGGGGGCGACGGCAAAGGACAGCCTGGGCAATGTATTGCGGCTGTTGCGGCCCGTTGTGGTTATGGACGAAGGCCACAAGGGCTACACCACCATTGCCATGAATACAATTAACGGTTTCAATCCGTCCTTTGTATTGGAACTCTCTGCGACGCCGAAAGAAGCCGCAAACTGGCTGGTGGATGTGCGCGGCGCGGCGCTACAAGCGGCGGAGATGATCAAGCTGCCCATCAATGTGAAGGTGAAAGCCGGAGATGATTGGAAGGACTGTCTGCGGGAGAGTTTTGACAAGCTGAATGGTTTGCAAGCGACGGCGGACCGGCTGAGAGCAAATACTTCGCGGTATATCCGCCCGATCTTGCTGGTGCAGGTGGAGCGCACGGGCAAGGAACAGCGCGACGGGAGGATGATCCACGCTGAGGACGCGCGGGATTTTCTCCTATCGATTGGGCTTGACCATTCACAGGTTGCATTGAAGACGGCGGATACAAACGAACTGGATAATCCCGGAAATGGCGATCTGTTAAGTCCTGCCTGTCCCGTTAGGGTCATTATCACGAAGCAGGCGTTGCAGGAAGGCTGGGATTGCCCGTTTGCCTACGTGCTTTGCACGCTGGCCACTAATCGCAACCTGAATGCACTGACGCAGCTTGTGGGCCGGATACTACGACAACCGGATGCGACCTGTGTGCCAGAGGAGTTGGCCGTCCTGAATGAGTGCTATATCTTTTGCCACCACGCAGGCACCAAAGAAGTGGTGGAGAGCATCAAGACGGGCCTGGAAAAAGACGGTATGGCAGACCTTGCCGGAAAGGTTAGGGAAGGTGACGGCGGTTCCGAGGCGAAGCAATTAACGCGCAAGGTGCGAAGGCGGGATGAGTTCCGCACACTGAGAATCTTCCTGCCCATGGTGAATTGGGTTGAAGGCAAAGCTGCCCGCCCGCTGGACTATGAGCAAGATGTTTTGTACCGGCTGAATTGGGGTGAACTGGACCTCAAGCTGCTAGTGGAGAGGCTCTCAAAGGCTCCCACGGCAGAGACGAGTACCGTTGTGCGGGTTGGAATCGGGACGGGCAAAGATTGGCTGGAAGAGACCGGGCGGCAGAGCGTCTATGAGGCTGCGAGCTTCGATACCGTGTATGCGACGCGGCTGATGGTGGACATTTTGCCGAATCCTTGGGTTGCGCGGGCGCTTATCGGTGATTTGTTGAAGGCGCTGCAAGAGCGCGGCCTGAGTGATGCAATCGTGGGAGGCGCCTCCGGTTTCATCCTGGAAGAGTTGCGCAAATGGCTCTTGCAAGAGCGTGACCGGCTGGCAGAGGCGCAATTCTTTGGAGACGTGACGGCGGAGCGGATTCAATTCCGGCTGCGGGCGGATCGGAAGGTTTGGGAGTTGCCGATGGCCTTGGAAACGGATCGGCCTGAGAAGGCTCGTAAACTTGTACGGCAAAGATCGGGCGGCCCTGTCGAGAAGAGCATCTTTGCGCCCGTGTACGAAGAGGACTTCAATTCGGATGAGGCGGAGTTTGCCTGCTACCTGGATGAGCAAGCAGCCCTGGAATGGTGGCACCGGAATGTTGCCAAAAGCGGGAATTACCACCTTCAAGGTTGGAGAAAGAATCGAGTGTATCCAGATTTCATTTTTGCTCACCAGCGGTCCGGGAAAAAACACCGCATCGTGGTGTGGGAAACGAAGGGCGATCAGCTAGAAGGAAATCTTGACAGCGAGTACAAGCGCAAATTGCTCGAAACCATGTCAAAATGCTTCAAGGCCGAAGACATGGTTCGCGCTGGAGAGTTGGAACTGGTGGGCAAAGACGGAACCAGCGTCGTTTGTGAAATGGTGCTAATGAGCGAATGGAAGACGTGCATCCACGGGGAGTTTGGAATTTGACAGTCATCAAGAACTCAAGAGCGATTGCGTAGGAAGGATTATTTCCGCGTCTCAGAGTGCGAAGCCGTCGTGACGGGGGTCCGCAAATTCGGCTTTGCTGTCCAGAAGTATTTGATTGTTCTGCTTCAGTAGCAGCTTTTCGGAACCCTGTCCATGCCCTCTGGAGCCTGACTGGTGAGCCTGGCGAGAAGTTCGGCCAAACGTGGAAGCAGACAATGATTAGGGGCTGTTCGCGGATGCTGGCGGGGTGCCGGGGGCGTAGCGGGCGACGAACTGGTACGTTTCGTTCGTGTTCAACGCACGAAAACCCCGGCTGTCAGGCCGGGGTTGCTTTCTCTGGACTTTCGCCGCGTGTTCGCCTATGCTGATTCTGATGTTCTTCGGAATTCAGAGACGAAAGCTGTTCGTGGTGGAGTGCAAACGATGCCGGCGAGACGTGCCTGCCGGTGTAGCAGCATTCCCTTTTCAGTCCATTGTGGTCGCCTGCCCTCTGTGCGGCGAATTGCGTCGGTATCTTCCTTCAGAGGTTGTCCTGGGAACGCCTCATCATTTGGTGGCGAAGCAGGCACGGGCGGGGCAAAGTTGAGTTGGCCCCTTCCTTGTTAGCTCGATGGCCCTGGGCTGGTTGACTCTCAGCGTCTAGTGCCTGTTCGCGGGTGGGGTGCCGGGGGCGCAGCGGGCGGCCCGTCGCAACGGTGGTCCCTCATTTCTCTCGCGCCCAGTTCTAGGCCGCAGCCCTTCGGGCAAGGCCGCAGAATCTTTTTACGGCCGCTTTTGGAGGGGTCACCGAACCAAGCACGGGCAACGGTCGCCGCGTCGATGTGAAATTCGCAGTTGGGACAATCAAGGCCGCCCTTGGGCTTCGTTGCTTTCTTTGTCGTCACGATCTCCTCTGTTAACAGTATAGCACATAATATAATTTATACATAGACTGCCTGCTGTTGTATTTGCGGAAGACTGGGGAAACCCCTTGCGCGTGCCAGGGGGCACGGTTTCTAAAACAGCGGTGCGCATCCAAGCTACAGGGCTGCCGACTTTTACCCAGGCGGGTTTCACCCCCCGCTGAATACTCCCGCTTTTCTCTGCACATACGGGCCACCCGCCGTAGAATCAGTAACGAGCAACTGTGATTTCAAGTCAGAATGAAGAAAACGCAATGAGAAAGTCAGTAAGGAACATCAAAGGCGAGCACGTCGCCTTCACTGGCGCGGCTTGGCGCATACGGCGAGACTTGCAGAGAGAGGTTCGCCGGCAAGGCGGTGAGACTACTTCTACGGGAGCCGTGAATGGTAAGACCACCGTGCTTGTGCGAGGGCGCTGGGTTCAGGGTGATTATGGAATCAAAGAGATGAAAGCGGCCGAATTGATCCGCAGTGGGCAAGAGATTGCCATGGTCGCGGATTCTGAATTTCAGAAGCTTCTTGAGGCAGGCCGCCCCGCCAAAGTATTGGATCGCGTGGCTGGCCAGCCAATCGAGTGGTTAGTGACGCCAGCCAAGAGTAGTTTCGAGAACGCGGCCAGCGTCTCTGGCCCACTCGACTATGAACATAGCGCTCTTGGGCGCATTGAGCAGGGCTTCCTGAGGAACCATCTATTTGGACACTCGCGCGAGGCGGTCTGCGCGCTTTGCGGGCGTCGTCTGCCGATAAGTCTGATGGTTGCCGCCCATATCAAGCCACGGAGTGAGTGCTCCAGAAAGGAGCGCCTTGACGCCGACAACATCGTGTTTGGCGTTTGCTTGCTCGGGTGTGACGCGCTCTATGAGCGAGGCTTGATTTCGATCGGAAACTTCGGCAAGATTCAGGTAGCAACCGCCGACGGATCCAAGACGCTAGCGAAGTTGTTGGGCATATACCGCAATAGGGCTTGTCCTGCATGGAAAGAGACAAGCGCCAATTACTTCGAATGGCACTTTAATCGACGATTCCGAGGATGATTCGAACAATACAGCTCACGATGCCGATTTCCGGGAGGAGGCTCAGAAAAGCTCGCTACCATTCTGGGTGGCCACGGATAATCGCCTTGAGGCGTGGTGAAGGTCCCAGGTCCGAGAATCAGGACCTGGGGCACCCAAATTTTCTTATGGAGACCTACGCGCCCGCCAGGCTAGCGGAGGCGGATGGCGCTAGTACTCGATCTTCTTCAAGCGAGCCTTGGCTGTTTCGGTCCAAAAGGTCGCAGTTCCGGCGCCTTTGTCGATGATCTTCTGCAACCAGAGCCTTGTGTTTGTCCAGTCCTTGTGGCTCCAGTACTCCTGCGCAATCTGATAACGGAACGCCTGCAGGGAGGAGTTCTCAGGAAAATCCGTTTCGAACGCAGCGAAGGTTGAGAGAACCTGGGGCATATACAGATCGAAATTCTGCTTCACGCCATATCTGTTTTCTCGGTCTCCCGAACCAATCAGAGAGCGAAGCTTGCTTTCGTAAGCGCGCTCGGCCGCGTCGGATTTTGGGAATTCCTGAAGGACCCGGTCATACCACTCCGAAGCCAACTCGACAGTCGGGAGCCAGGAATCATCGATCATAAACGTCTTGTTTCCTTTTGCCCAAAAGTCGCCGTTCGAGAGATACGAGCTCGCCACAACCGAGTTCACACTGGAGTCTGAGACTCTGGAGATGATGTCGCTTAGCTGCACCAGCCTCTCTTTGATCTCCTTTCCTTCCGGGCTCTCCGGGTACTCTTTGACGAGGGTATGCCAGTCGTCGAGTGCGACCTTGACCCGGTGTTCTTCGAAAGTAATCTCTCCGAGGAGATAGAGGGCCTTGGCCTTGTTCGCCGCGGATGTTGCAGGGCTATGATAGGCGGTGATGAGAATGTCTTTGGCCTTATCGTTCAAGCCGTGCTGGTAGAAGTCGTTTGCCATCTCGATCGATTGCGAGAGCGCGAAGGGCGAGATTGCCGCTGAGAGCAGTGCTAAAACAAGTGATTTGAGAACGAGGTTCTTATGCATTGAGTCCCCCATGATGCGGATTGGTTGTAGCCATGTGCTGCTGGAGGTCGAATTTCCGATGGACAAACAGAGCGGTGACGAAATCAGTTGGTGATGGGAGCAATCGGGCTCAATTCCGCGAGGTTTTCCGAGACTTTGCCCCCGAGCCGATTGAGGCAAGCGGTGGTTTCCACAAGTGGAAAGTTCATGTTCAGCAAGTCTGACTTGTCGGCCTGCACGGCAATTACACACGGACTGATCTCTCGTCCCGTCGCGCGGTCTATCGTGTCGATCGTCCCATTGAAAGCAACGGAATTCAATGCGTTGGCGGTGTCTGACTGGAACAGTCTGTACATGGCGACAAGCGCAATCCTGATGATCAGATCCCTGTGAAGCTCTGTTAAGCGTTCAGCAGAAAAAGGAACTTCGATGATTCTGTTTTCACGTTGTGAGAACCTTATCTCCTCAATCTTCGGGAGGTCACTGATTGGAGGCAGCACATAGCTAACTACCAGCTTCCCCTGAATTTCGTGATAGGCCAAACTCCTGGCAGGTTTTGATTGACCGCCGTAGATTGGCTGTTCAAGAACATCCGTCCAGTATTCAAGCAGCACGTCCTCGTCTTTGCTTTCATAGAGGCGGCGTCTTTCTCCGACCAGGGCAAGCTGTTCCTGATCGAAGGACTCCTTCGAGTGCTTCCAATCTTCGACCGCACGACCGTGCTGCTCAACCACTGCGGCCCTGTTGCGTGCCTCGGCGTAAACGAATTCGTCCCACGCCAAGCGACGTTTGAGAACCCATGGAAACATTCTTTCCAGAATTGGAATCGTCCAAGCAGCCCGTATCAAAAGAGGCGGGCGCTTCGGAGTTGGTTCGGGTTCCGGCGTTGGAGCTGCAACTGGGAACGGCTTTACAAGAGACTGCCAGTTGAAACGGTAGTCACCGGCCGTACCGTCAATCAACAACGCATTGAGCTTCCGAATGCTCTCTTTCACCTGTGCTGTTCGCAAGCTCGCCTGTGTTGCTCCATCAGTAGCGGCGCGGAGGCAATTGCTGCACTGGTATCCAGCTACCACTTCAGCTCCGCAGTTCGGACATGGAGCAACTTCACGACCGTATGTCACTACGACGAGGCCGGGCGTTCTTCCAGCTAGAAACACGCAGGGCATACATAAGGTAAAAAGGCAGCATTGCTCCCCACCCTTGTAGTGTCCCGCTTCGAGCTGCTCGCTTACGATGTGATATCCCTGGGCTGCCATCTGTCTGCTGTAGGCATCCTTTTGGGCGAGACCTGCTTGCGTATTCTCAAACCTCTGCGTTACATATTGCATAAATGCTGGATACCTCTCTCAACCAGGCCGCCGCATCCTAGAGAAAAACCAATTCCAGATGCGAATCGAAGCCAGTTCTTGCTCATCCTGAGGCCAAGCCCCTGCGTTCCGCCATCAATGACCATTGCTGCGATCAGCAGAGTAGCGATTCGAAGGTCGCGCGCATACAGGGGGATCGCGAGCGCCCCAACGGAGATTCCCAAGCACCTAGCGCACAGGGGAACCTGACGGTTGCGAAAGGAGAAACTTCGTTCCGGCAATTGGTGACACCGAACGATCAACGCGAAATGCCATAAGAGAGACTGCAAGAGGTCGTGGCACTCCCGGACCAGGGAATGCAATTCACTCCTTCGTGCGGCGGGCTCGTCGTGGCAAGTTGAAGACAAGTTCACGTTTACCGCAATTATAGTACCTGTGCCGGGTGAGAAGCGTCGGAACCAAACCACATCACCCTTCGCAGAACTTTCGCCTTTCAAGTCAGCTATCAGGCACGCTCTGGACAGCAGAGCGAGGTTAGAGTTCGAGGTGAATCGGACGATGGGTCTGTACTGACGGGAGAATTCAAGCCGGGCTCCCAGGGAACCTACGTTCGTTGTTGCCTCAGAATGCAATGAAAGACTAAACTCTCCTCATTCGTTCCATTTACAGGGGGTGCGGAGTGAATTGCTCCCGATGTGGCTTTTCTCTGGGAAACCAGCAGGGCTTCTGCCCAAGATGCGGCGCGGCCTACCGACCTGCGGGCGACCGGAACATTGGCGCGTCTCAGCGACTGCAGGATGCAACGTCGGGGCCTGCTCAAGCGAACTCGCGCGTAAAGGTCTTTCTAGTAGTCGCGGCCTTGGTGCTCGTTCTCGCGATCCTGGTAGTGTCACATCCAGGCATTAAGCAGAAATCCCCATCATCTCAATCTCCTAATGAGACGGTCACAACGCCCGCTACCAGCACCGCAACCGAACAACCAACAATCGCACCACCCAAATTTAAGGTCTACCGCTCGAAGCTGGATGAAGGTACGTCCGTTGTTGTATCACCATCCACATCTGACGAGCAGCTAAAAAGTCTGCTATGGCTCTTTCGTGAGAAAGTACGATCTCATCGATTCAAAGATGTCGGAATCTTGCAGCCGACATCCAAACAATGGGGCCAAAAGGGCTACTTGTCAGGAATGATCGTTGTCTATAAAGGCGGTAAGTGTGCCAGTGAGCTTTTTAGCGATTCGTCGGGTTTAGGTCCCTGCGGGTATGGCGAACACTCCGCCGCCGAATACCAGTGGGGACTTTTGGTGGATGGAGTCTTTAACGCAGATGCCGATTCTGCCGAGATTACCGCATCGGATGGAACAACCATGACTGTTTTTGATTACCACGATAATTGGCAATTGCCAGCCGATTTGCAAGGTAGCGCAGATGCGGAGAAGCCGGCGCAGAAACAAAATCCCTGAGCAGTTAGCGTCCGCCGCGCTAGCGGCTTCGTTCAAGTCGGCTTGTGGCAAGATTTTCCGAGGGATTGGCACTGGGCCGGGGGATTGGCAAACCGGAAGTTGAGTTTCAGTGGGCGAAAAACAGGGCTTAGCTTGAAATGAACAACCCCGCCGCAAGCGGCGGGGAATCAGCCCCGGAAGAGATTGATGCCTTGGAACCCCCTTGTGCGCGCCAGGGGCAGCGCCCCTCAGCCAAGTGTTCAAAGGATCGGCGCGGGCAGGAACAGGCCCGCGCGGGTGGGGTGCCGGGGGCGTAGCGGGCGGCGCCTGTTTTAGCCGGCGGCGCTGCCGCCGTCGAGAGCCTCTGACTCTGCATTGGGTGGTGTTGCTGCGGATGCGATAACAGATGGTCTTCTTGTAGGTGAACTGGAGCATGGGTTCTCCTGAGCCGGTTGAGGGGCGAGACCGGGCAAGCCCGGCCTCGCATTTGTTTAGCCTTTGGCGGTGCGCTTCTTGGCTGCTTTGGTCGGCGGGGTGATTGCGGCTCGTTTTGTGCGACCGTTTCCCTTCTTTGTCCTGCTGCGCGGCTTCGGTGGTTTGGGTGTTCCCTGAGCCTCGGCTGGCTCCTCGCCGGGTTCCTGGGCGGCTTCTACGCTCACCGTTGGCTGTTCTTCGGCCTCGGCTGCGATGCTGGCCACTTCCTCTTGCTGTTCGGCCTCCTTGGTCGCGGCTGGCTCCTCGCCGGGTTCCTGGGCGGCTTCCGCGTTCACCGTTGGCTGTTCTTCGGCCTCGGCTACTGTGCTGGACACTTCCTCTTGCTGTTGGGCCTCCTCGGTCTCGGCTGGCTGTGCTTCGGCTTCGTCTGCGGGGGCGGTTGCGTCTTCCGCGTCTTGAAGCTCTGGCATTTCGGTTTCGTCTAGCTGGTCTTCCGGTGATGGTGTTGCATCGTTCCCCGGTTCCGTTGCGGCCTCGCTGTCGGCGGATTCGCCGCGCTGGTCCTGCGGGATTTGCGGGGCCTCTTGGGCCATGATGCCGCGCCTGACTCGCGTTTCGACTTCTTCGACGTTGACGCCGTAGAGTTGAGCTGCCTTGGCAACGGAGGGGCTTACGCGGTAGTTGTACGCATCGCATCCGCCAGCGGAGAAAAGCAGCATATCGAAGATGGCCGCGGTTTGCTCCTTCCCGGAGAGACTGGCGAGATGGGCGAGTAGTTGCTCGAACGTCTCAACGTTGGTCTCTTCGTCCTGCGGCGCGACTTTCCAAAGGGTAAGAAAGTCCTCGGCGTAGTCTTCCACCGCATAGGCAACCATGAACGCCAAAAGCTCCATGCTGTCTGCGGATGGAACGGTAAAGATTTTCTCGCCAAACTCCTTGCGAAGCTGCGCGGCGGTCTCTTCCTTCACTTTCTGCTCGATGCGCCGGAAGTCGCGGGGCGGCGGCTGATCGGCGCGGCCCTCTTGCCGGAGTCCCTGGATTGGGTTTGGTTCCTCTTCGTCTTCGGCATCCGGGTTAGCGCCAAAGGCGGCTGGCATCGGGCGGGGTTGGACGGTTGAGTGCTTCTCGCATTCGATGGACGTGCATACAGTGAGGATTGCGCCGGTGTTGTTGCCGATGGCCACTATGCCCTGTGTGGCGTAGCTGCAACGGTCGCCGGACTTCAAGACGGTGTATTTCGACCGGGGCATGATTGCGGAACCTTGGGGAACGGCGCGGTAATCGCCCGCAAGTTGGACAAGGTTTGAAGCGGCGATAAAGCGGGTAACTTTTTCGCCATAGCAAGCCGGATCGAAGCATGAATCCTTCTTCACGTCGGGAAACAAGAGCGTGTTAAAGCCGCTGCGCTTGGGGCAGTTGAGGCAAGCGCCCGCTGCGGGGTAGAGGGTGTCATCCTCGCGGCTGAACGGGGCTTCGGAAAGCTCCAAGATGATGTTGCTGTCGATGTAATGGCTGAACTCCGCCACATTGACAAGGCGCTTTTTCTGTTTTCCCTCAAGCCAAACATCGGCAAAGCAATGGGGGAACGCCTCCACTTGTTGCGGCGTGGAAAGCCGCGCCAGTAAAAGGGCGTGGCCGGTGGCGATTTCGTCTTTCTGGAAGCTCTTGGCTGCTGCCGGGATGAGGTCGGCCAGCTTGAGGCGCTGGAGTACAAACGTAACGCTCTTGCCCGTCTTCGCGGCCAACTCTTGAGCCGTGTACCGGGCCGGGTCAAGGCGCATCAACGCAAGAAAGCCCTGTGTTTCCTCGTAGGGGTGAACGTCGGCGCGGATGAGGTTTTCGATCACCTGTGCCTCGATCACCTGGGCGTCTGTGAGTTCGCGGACGCGAACGGGCACAGATTCGATTTCGGCAAGTCGCGCGGCGCGGAAGCGGCGGGCACCGGCAACGATCTCGAAGCGGCCCTCGGTGGCCGTGGGGCGTACAAGGATGGGCTGCAAAAGGCCCACGGCGCGGATGCTCTCGGCCATTTCTTTGAGGGCTTTATGCTCAAAGGTCTTGCGCGGGTTGGATAGGGACTCGGTGAGTTGTGAGAGGTTGACGGTTTGGTATTCTTGATTGACGGCTTCGGTGTTCATATCTGAATGTCCTTTCGGTTGACATCGTGGCTGTCGCGGGGCAGATGTGGCTCATCTGCCCCATTTAGCGCGGCTCCCGCGCTATTGATCGTGGCTGCGGTTCTATGCGTTGTTCTTGGCGGGAATACTCGCGGGCATTTGCGCCCACCGGACCCATGCGCCGCCGTGCATGAAAAGCAACGCTGCGCCGTCGTCGGTTTCGGCGGGCTTTGAGGCGAGGCTGGCTGCGGTAAGTTCGGCGATTGCTTGGGGAAAATACGACTTGCGCGGGGCGGGTTCGTCGGCGCTGAACGGGGTAAGGCTAACGGGTGGGAATGCGCTGCATGTCATTTCAGAGTGTCCTTTCTGGTTAGGTGTTAGTGTTATGGGCTATGTGGCTCATCGCCCCGTCTGGCGCGGATAAACTGATAACTTCCTACTCCTTAATTATAACACATTCCATAGTTTGTGCATATAATTATGAGGCTTTTGACCTATGCAATGGTCATTTCTTCATCGGCGTGTACCTGGGCAGGGGTGCCGGTGGTCCCGGCACTTCCCTTCCCTTCTTCGCTGTTGTCGGCCTGGGTCAACAGGCCGATGATTTGCTTGGCGGTAGCGTTGATCGTCTGCAAAGACGCGGTGAGCATTTCGGCGGTAACTTCGTAGGTGGCGAGATAGAACTGGCTTTGCGGCTTCATGCCAAAGTAGGAAAGGACCGCATAGGAAACTGACTCGGCCTCAAGTTCGCGCTGTTGCTTGGTGGTCTCTCTGCGGCGGGCCGCGTGGCCTAGAATTTCGTGGCTGAGTTCATGGGCAATTACTCCGCATCTGGCCGGGGTGTCCAGTGCCTCCTCGATCTCGATTGCGCCTCCCTTGCTGAGTCCTTCCGGGCCGGACAGGGCCTTGTAGGTCAGAGAGATATTCAGGCCGGTAACTGCCTTTTCGAGTAAGGGCAAGAGTTCTTCGCCTCCGTCGGTCGCGTTGCATTTCAAGTCGGCAAGCTCTTCGCCTTCGGTCTGCGCGTAGTCGAAAACCGAAACAACACGGAAAGAAACAGGCCGAATAACTTCCTCGGTTTTGCCGTTGCGCTCCTGCTCCACCTTGCGAATGATCGGGGCAAGGATGCGGATGCCGTGTTCGCCTTTCTTGACTGAACGATTGAGGCTCTTCCACGTATGAAACCCGGCTACGCGGGTAGCGTCTGGCGACTGGCACCATATAAGAATCTGGTTACCAAAGCTGTAGTGGTAGAACCGGCTAACAGTGTTGAGCCATGCTTTGTAAGTCGCGGATTGCTTGGCTGCGTCGGTCTCGGCGCAAAGGGTGGCGATTGAGTCGTTGATTGTCTTGGTCAATTCCTGCGCTTTGTCGTTGCTCATCGGTGGTTCTCCTTTGTTGTTGCTTTTGAATTGGGGCAGTGTAGTTGCAAACAACTACGCCTTGGCCCTGGCCCACGCCAGCGGGGGTAGCAACTGCAAGGGGAGGGGAATCACCCAGGGCTTGCAACGGAGCGCAGCGAGAGTGGAAAGCCCCTTGGTCTGCACAAACGGAGCGCAGCGCAGTGCGGAAGACTGGGGAAACCCCTTGCGGGCGCGGGCGGGCAGAGCCCCTAGTCAGGGTTTTTGCTGTTGCTGTTGTCTTTGTTGTTGTTTTCGCTGGTGCCGGGTTTGAGTTGGCCGGTCCGGGGAGTATTCTGAATCCGCGCCGGCCCGAGTCGGCGCCGCGCGACGGTGGCAGCGTCCTGGCCAGAAACCCCGGCAGCTTCGCGGAATCTACGCACAGGAGATCCGACGCGGAAGTCCATGTCGGCCCGCCGCGCGAAATCACGGCTGACCGCGGGTAGATCTCGCCGGCGCGCGCAGAAACTCGGCCGGATTGCACGAAAAATTCAAGATGACGTTTGGAGTGTGGTCAGAGGCTCTGAAACGGATTGGGGCTAGGCCGATGGCTTCCCTACGCACAGCAAAGCCTCTGGACCGGCATTCTGTTCGATCCACCACTACCGTAAAGGGTTATCCGATGCAGCCAAAACACCCCATCCTCATTTGGAAAGTTCTTCCATCCTCCTTACTGAGGCGGAGCCTGGGAGCCGCGAGATTTCCAGATTTGCACAGGGAGAAGAACTTGCTGTTATCTTGATTATCTCTTGTAAAGACTTGTATTACTTGCTTCTATATAGGCATACCCGACACCCCACTTTCCCGTACCCGATGCCCCACTATTTTGTACTCGGAGCCCCACTTTCTGTACTCGACACCCCACTTTTATGTACCCGGCACCCCACTTTGTAGAGCGGATATCCACCGCTGGGTTCTGGAAAATGTAACCTCCATAGAATCTGCTCATTAGACTTGTTTTGTACTCGGAGCCCCATTTAATTATCCACAGAGCGAAGGGGCCTGGGCACATTTTTGCACCTGGCACGCTTCTCAGAGGGCGACTAGACGTGATATGAGAGCATATCTAGCAATATCTATGAGTTGCCGGATAAATGTACCCGGCACCCCACTTTTGATGGCGCAGGGGGCGGGGATCAAAGGGACGGCTCAAGAAACGGACAAAAAGTGCGCTGCGGGCCGCCGAGCGTCCGAAGTGGCTAAGACTTTCCTTCTTCGACCTGTTTGCTCTGCCTCTATGTGTAGTCGCCAGTCAGGGTGTGTCAGCAGTCTTTCGTCCACGTCCTTCCTTGATCCCCGCGGTGCCTGGACCTGCCCGCTCCATGTAGACGGTGTTCCACAGAACAGATACGGCCGGTCACCACGAGGTTCAAACCGCTGGCACGGTAATGTTGGTTCTCGAAACTGCGGTCGCGCGTTTCCCCGAGCTGATTCAGGAAGCGGCGCGGGCCAGCGCATTGTGGCTTCATCAACGGATGGGCCGCAGACCTTTGAACATAACCAAACCGTGGTGCTGAAGAACCGAGTTTGGTGATGGGCGCGGCGCTTTTGTACGCAAAACCCCACTTTTTTTGGTAGACAACACGGGAGTACGGAAGTACACTACAGCGGAAAGATGGTGATACGGAGGGATCGTGGAAGAGGCAATGCAAAAGAAAGGGCCAAAGAGCGAGATGACTCTGAAACGAACGAAGACGACGGTGAGCATCCCGGCGGATTTGTACGGGGTGATGTGGCAACTGATTGGTAGTGAGCGCGGCGCCGGCAGAATGCTCACTGCGCAGGACATCA
>Ga0224558_1000399_pt1 | contig 51358 bp, 38 predicted proteins | sample 714S32024metaG_FD_180682 | JGI IMG/M metagenome (GOLD analysis project Ga0224558, IMG submission 180682) | Peat soil microbial communities from Stordalen Mire, Sweden - 717 S3 20-24 | ecosystem: Environmental > Terrestrial > Soil > Wetlands > Peat | place: Sweden: Norrbotten County, Stordalen... | reverse complement strand
GCTGGTTGAGGGTCAGAAGATGTCCAAGAGTCTGGGGAACTTTTTCACCATTCGAGACCTCGTTTTGCGAGGGCACAAGCCGTCATCGATCCGCTGGCTGCTGACGCAGGTGCCCTATCGCAATCAATTGAACTTTACTTTCGACGGCTTGAAGTCCGCGGCCAGTTCCGTGGAGAAACTGCGCAACTTCCGCTTCCGCCTGACAAGCACGCACTTCCCCGCCGGTGCGACCCCGCCGATGGCGCAACTGGCGGACGAAACCATCGCGCGCATGAAGAGCGCTCTCGACGACGACTTGAACACCGCCGAAGCGCAAGCCGCCATGTTCGACATGTTACGCAAAACCAACACCGCGCTCGATGCCGCGGAAGCTGGCCAGAACGAGGTCCGTCAGGACGATGTGAAGCCGCTGCTCTGTGCGCTCGAAAAGTTCGACGAAATATTCGGCGTGCTGAAAGATGACGATCAGCCTAAGATGAAGGCCATCCTCGACTGGGCTCGCGCCGAAGGGCGCGAAAAGGAAATCAGCCCCGAATTGCTGGACATCGCCGGCTCCGCGCAACTCGCCGACGAACAAGTCAATCGAAAGCTGGCCGAAATGGAAGCCGCAAGAAAAGCGCGGAACTTCAAAACCTCTGATGCACTGCGCTCCGAACTGACCACGGCCGGCATCATCGTGGAAAACACAAAAGAAGGCGTGCGCTGGCGAAGAAAGTAGCGCCGGCATCTTGCCGGCTGTTCCGAGGGCGTCTCGCCCTCGGAGCGGCGGGCGAGGACGCCCGCCGAACAGCCGCCGGGACGGCGGCGCTACAATTCAAAGACTCATGACCTTAGATGACTATCTCCGCGAAGCCGAAGTCGCCCACGGCCATCTCTGCGCTGGGCAGGTACTGGGAGTGCGCCTGGCCATGTTGGGGCTCGAGAAGTTGGGCATCGAAGACCCTCGCGGCAAAGATAGGAAACGTCTGGTCACGTTCGTCGAAATCGACCGCTGCGCCACCGACGCCATATCTCTGGTCACCGGATGCCGTCTCGGAAAGCGCGCCCTGAAATTTCGCGACTGGGGAAAGATGGCCGCGACCTTCGTGGATCTGGGCATAAAAGACGTGAGCACCGGCAAAGCCATCCGCATCGCCGCGAAGGAATCGTCCAAGGCGTTGGCGCGCGCGATGCATCCCGAAATCGAAAGCAAGAACCAGCAGCAGATGCTGGCCTATCGCGAGATGCCCGAAGACGACCTATTCACGAAGCAGTGGGTAAGCGTCAAACTCCCTGCCGATGAATTCCCCGGATACAAAGGGGAGCGCATCGTCTGCGCCGAGTGCGGCGAAGGCGTCAACTTTCACCGCGAGGTTCTGCGCGACGGGCGAGTGCTTTGCCGCGCCTGCGCCGGCGAGCGATATTACGAAATCCTTTAGACAGCGGCGAGCTTCGCTCGCCCGGAAGGCCGAGGGAGGCTGTCTCTACGCAGGCTTTCTCGCCTGCTCGTACGCGTGCGCAACTCGCAGCAGCGTTGCCTCGTCGAAGTGCCGCGCGAACAACTGCAGACCGATCGGCAGCTTCTCATGATTCTCTCCGCACGGAACTGAAATTCCAGGAATGCCCGCCAAATTAGCAGTTACGGTGTAGATATCGGCGAGATACATGGCCAGCGGATCATTCACCTTCTCGCCCAGCCGGAACGCAGGTGTCGGACAGGTCGGCGCGGCGATCACGTCCACTTTCTTGAAAGCCTCGTCGAAGTCGCGAGTAAGCAGCGTGCGCACCTTCTGCGCCTTCAGATAGTAAGCGTCATAGTATCCAGCGCTCAGCGCGTAGGTGCCGAGCATGATGCGGCGCTTGACTTCCATGCCGAATCCGCCGTCGCGGCTCAGGCGGTACATTTCGGAAAGCGTGTTCGCTTTGGCCCTGAAGCCATAGCGCACCCCGTCAAAGCGCGCCAGATTCGCCGACGCCTCGGCCGTGGCCACAATGTAATACGTGGGAATCGCATACTTGGTGTGCGGCAAACTCACCGGCACAACCTCGCATCCGAGCTCGGCCAGCTTCTGAATCGCAGACTCAACCGCCGCGCCGACCTCGGGATCGAGCCCCGAGCCAAAATATTCCTTGGCCACACCGACCTTCAAACCCTTGATGGGCTTCTCAAGCTCCGCCACATAGTCGGGCACCGGCACTTCTGCGGAAGTCGAATCCATGGGATCGCGGCCCGCAATTATGCGCAGCACCAGCGCGACTTCCTTCACCGTTTTCGCAAATGGGCCGATGTGATCGAGCGAGGAAGCAAAAGCAATCAGCCCATACCGCGACACTCGCCCATACGTGGGCTTCAAACCGACCACGCCACAAAACGACGCCGGCTGGCGAATCGATCCGCCCGTATCGGAGCCGAGCGTCGCCACGGCCATCTCCGCGGCGACCGCTGCCGCCGATCCACCCGACGATCCGCCCGGCACACGGCTCTTATCGCGCGGATTGTGCACCGCGCGATACGCCGAGTTCTCATTGGACGAGCCCATGGCAAACTCATCGCAGTTGAGTTTGCCCAAGATCACCGCGCCCGCCGCTTCCAGGCGAGCCACCGCCGTGCAGTCATACGGCGGCATAAAATTCTCGAGAATTTTCGAACCGGCGGTGGTGCGCACGCCGTTCGTTACCATGACGTCTTTGATCGCAACCGGAACTCCCGCGAGCGGCGGCAAAGGCTTGCCCTCCGCGACCATCGCGTCAATACGCGCGGCCTGCGCCAGCGCGCGGTCTTCGCACAATGTCAGAAACGCGCCGATCTCGGAATCTTCGTGCCGGATGCGTGTGTAGAACTCCAGAGCCAGAGCGGTCGCGGTCGTCTGCCGCTCTGCGATCTCGCTCCGAATTTCATCAATCGCCGATGCAGGCATCTGGCTCTCAATCACTATCTCTCAATCACCTTCGGAACCTCGAAGAACGTCCCGTCAGTGTCCGGAGCATTTTTCAACGCGATATCGTGCGGCAACGATTCCCGCAAACCGCCCTTTACGTCGTCGCGGATGGCGTACGCGAACCGGTCGCTCCCCTGCAGCGACTCGTCCACGCCGTAGCGATCCGAGACCTGGGCCATGGGCGCAACTTTGCCGGTCTCCAGCTCGCCGAGTCGCTCCATATATTCAAGAATGGAGTTCAAATCGCGCAGCATGCGAGCGCGTTCTTCCTCGGTCAACTCAAGGTTGGCCAGATCGGCCACGTAGGCGACGTCCTTGTCAGTGACTTTCATAAGTCTGCGGCGCAAGCTTGAGACGCGGCAAGCCGCGTCTCTACGGGAAATCAAACATCATGGGAACTGCGGATCGATTCCGCAGCTTGCTACGCCTTCACCACGAATTCAATCCGCTTGACCGAAGCCGCGGAATACTTGTTGATCAGAACCACATAACGCGGCGCCAGGTTGGCGAGTTCCCGACGCCATCCCGCATCAGCAACTTCCACATGCAGAACACCGTCGGAAAAACTCAGCGCCCGAGTCCGCTCGGCCACCGCACTACCACACGCGATCGGCCACGCCAGCAACGCGCTCTCGCCCGCCGGCGCGCGATGCAGAGCTTTGGCGATGATGGTTTCGAGGCCCGAGGCAGCACGGTTCAAGGCATGGCTCCAGAGTCGCAAACGCGACCAGAACAGCAATCGGAAGGAATAATTGTAGCATCGGAAAATGTTGCGTCTCTCTACCAAGCCAGAGCTTACGCGGCCGCAGCCGCCACAGCCTTGGCGCGCTTTTTGGCGAGCTTGCGCAGGTGCGTCGCCGAATACAGACTCCCCCGGCAGCGCTTCGCCCCACATAAACACGGAGCGTCATCCTCGCCATCGTAGAGGTTGTAGTCGTACGTCAATTCCTCTCCCGCCTCAATATCGCGCAGCGCGATGATCCACATCTTGCCGCGAATCTGATCGGTCTCACAGTTCGGTTTGCAGGAATGATTGACGAAGGCGGCCACGCCGTAACCATCGATAATGCGCTTGCCACCGTCCAGGCCGAATAAATACGTATTCTCAAAGTCGTCGTAAAGATCATCGGCCTGTTCGTAGGTGAGGTACTCACCCACGTATTCCAAGATCAGCGTCCCTTTGCGAATCGGATGGGCAGTGTAGCAACCATAAGAGTGAATGCGTGACTGGCGAAGGATGAGCGTCATAGACTGCCATTCGAAGCGCGCTCTTCGATTTTATCTGCAATCGCTTATCTTTAGCACACCCGGCACGGGGTCAAGCAAGAAGCAACCGTCAAGAGCCGCTCCAGCGATTCTGCCGCCTGCTATCATTCTCCGGGGCGAGCACCAGAAGACCGCGCGCAGGAAGAGCGACCAGCGGAGGACCGGCGACCATGGCTCATCAGCATCCACCGCGCTTTCTTAAGATTGTCGACGACGCCAAGCGGCGCGTCCGCGAGACCAACGTTGACGAGGTCAAGGCGCGGCTTGATCGCGGCGACAAATTCGTTCTCGTCGACGTCCGCGAAGACCGCGAATTCGACGCCGACCACCTGCCCAGAGCCGTCCACCTGGGCAAGGGCATCATTGAGCGCGACATTGAGGGCACGTATCCCGATCTCGGAACTCCGCTCGTTCTCTATTGTGGCGGCGGCTTCCGTTCCGCGCTGGCCGCCGATAACCTGCAGAAGATGGGATACACCAATGTCATTTCCATGGACGGCGGAATCCGGGGTTGGCGCGAAAAGGGCTACCCGCTGGAGAGGTGACTGCAAATCGCGCTTCGCAAGAAACCGAATCGCACTCCGGGGGTCTGTATAGAGCGAATCCGGAGTCGTCGTGAGCGAGGCAACTGCCGGGCTTTGCCCGGCTTGGACGGGCGAGGGCGCCCGTCCCTACACGAGCAGTGGTTTGCATACCGCCCGCTTCTCTGAAAAAATACAGTCAAAGATACTGTGGGGTCTCAGCGATGTCTCAAATCGGAAGCTTTGCGCTGCTGCTGGCGCTCGGCCTAAGTGCGTACTCTTTCCTGGCAGGCTTCTTGGCCTTGTTCCGCCGGGATGCCGCGTCGGCTCGTCTCGGTGAGACCGCCCGCCGCGCCGGAATCGCCACTTTCGCCGCGGTGCTGCTGGCGGGCATCGTCCTCGTGGTGGCCGCGTTCAACGACGACTTCTCCATCGCCTACATCTTCCACCACAGCAACCGTGAACTGCCGGCCGCCTATAAGTTTGCGGTGTTGTGGTCCGGTCAGGAAGGCTCGCTGCTGTTCTGGTCGCTGCTGCTGGCCGGCTATGGGTTCGTTCTCCGCTTGCGCTACAAAACCGATCAGCGGCTGTTCGCGTACGCTTCGGTGATCATCGCCTCGGTGCAGGTTTTCTTTCTGCTAATTCTGAATTTTGCGGCGCACCCGTTCGCCATCATGCAAGGCTCGCTCCCCGCGGATGGCACCGGGCTGAATCCACTTCTCCAGTATCCCGAGATGGTCATCCATCCGCCGATGCTCTACCTGGGATACGTCGGCTTCACCGTTCCCTTCGCCTTCGCGCTGGGTGCGCTCATCATGAAGTACCCCGGCGAGAAATGGATTCAGATCACGCGCCGCTGGACCATGGTGACCTGGTGCTTCCTCACGATCGGAGTTTTCCTCGGTGCGCACTGGGCTTACGCTGTCCTCGGATGGGGCGGTTACTGGGGATGGGACCCGGTGGAAAATGCCTCGCTCATGCCATGGCTCACCGGCACTGCGTTTCTGCATTCTGTCATGATGCAGGAAAAACGCGGCATGCTGAAAGTCTGGAACATGTCGCTCATCTTCGCGACCTTCCTGCTTTCGATGCTCGGGACATTCCTTACGCGTTCGGGTGTGATCAGCTCGGTGCACGCTTTCGCGCAGTCTTCGATCGGCACCTGGTTCCTGGTCTTCATTGGATTGACCCTGGCGGTCTGCACATTCTTCCTTATCGCGAACCGGTCGCACCTCAAGAGCGAGCACAAGCTGGAGTCGCTGGTTTCGCGCGAATCCAGTTTCCTGTTCAACAATCTCCTCTTGCTCGTCGTCTGCTTCACCATATTGTGGGGCACGTTTTTTCCGATTCTGTCCGAGTTCGTTCAGGGACACAAAGTCACGGTCGGTCCGCCGTTTTTCAATCGCGTGGCTATTCCGGTTGCCATGCTGCTCCTGTTGCTGACCGCGGTCGGACCGCTGCTCGCCTGGCGTAAGACTTCCGTCGAAAGCCTCAAGCGAAATTTCCTGTTCCCCGCGATCGGCGCGCTCGCCATCGGCGGCATGATGATCCTTTTCGGCGTTCGTCCCTGGGAAGATCCTTCCTATTTCTACGCCACCATGGCAGCCATTCTCTCGGCGCTGGTGATCTTTACTGTGATCTCCGAGTTCGTCCGCGGTGGCCGCGTCATCGCCGGCAAGAGCCATCAAAATCTGATCGGCGCGATGATTCACCTGTGCCACAGAAACACGCGGCGCTACGGCGGCTACATCGTTCACTTCGGCGTTGCCCTGGTCATCATTGGAATCCTCGGGACGCCTTTCAACAAAGAAGTGGAAAAAGAAATGGGCTTTGGCGACAAAATTTCCATCGGCCCTTACACGCTGGTCTGCCAGTCCTACACCCAGGACGACAATCCCAACTACGCCAATGAGTGGGCCATCATCAACGTGTTCCGCGGCGGCAAGCAGATTACGACCATGTATCCCGAGCGCCGCTTCTATAAAGCCAGCGGACAGCCGCAGACCCTGCCGCGTATTTACCCCAGCTTCCGCGAAGATTTGTTTCTGGTGACTGATGTCTATCTCGTCTATGAGGGCAAGAACGAGACCACCGGAAAACCCATCATCAAAGCGCACTTGAATCCGCTGGTGCCATGGATTTGGATTGGCCTGATCATCATGGTCTTCGGCACCATCGTCGCACTTGTGCCCAATGCCGCCGTCGTTCAGGTCGCAGTGCCTGTGCCGGCTCGCACTCCGGCGCAGGTGGGAGCAGGTGACTGAGATGAAATCCTCACTGATGTCGCCTAGTATGATCTCGCGTCGTCGGATCTCACGTCGATGGTTGCAATCCGCCGCTCTCGCGCTCGCGGTGATCGTTTTCATGGGCGCCGGGGACGATTCCGCGCGCTTCAAAGACCTGGGCCATCGCATGATGTGCACCTGTGGATGCGGCCAGGTCCTGCTGGAATGCAATCACGTCGGCTGCCAGTCTTCCGACAAGATGCGCGACGAACTGCAAGCCGCGCTCGACAAGGGCGGCAGTAATAACGACGACCTCATCCTGCAAGGCTTCGTACAGGAATACGGGCCGACCGTGATCGCCGCGCCCACGACTACCGGCTTCAATCGCGTGGCCTGGATCATGCCTTTCGTCGCGTTGGCGCTCGGCATCGCCTTCGTGGTTTACGTCGTGCGCTCGTGGAAGAACCGCCCCGAACCGGCCCTCGCCGATGGCATCACCATCCCGCGCGGCAGCGAACTCGACGAGTTCCGCCGAAGAGCGCGCAAGGAGACCGACTTATGATTGCTTTCGTCTGTGGCGCCGTTACGCTCGCCTGTCTCTATTACGTTTTCTTTTTTCCCGGCGAGGTCTACGCCGGAGAAGAGAAGACGCGGCTCGGCTATCTCCGCGAGCGCAAGGAAGCGGTCTACGAGAACCTGCGCGATCTGAATTTCGAATACAAGGCAGGCAAGGTGCCTGACGTGGACTATCAATCGATGCGCACTTCGCTCGAAGAGGAAGCGGCCGCGATCATGGCGGAGATCGCGCGGCTGGAGCAGGCTGCGGGGCAGGTGGTGTGATTGCCTGATACCCGCCTCAAAACCGAGACTTCAAATGGATTGCTGCTGAAATTGGCCCACGATGAGCTGTGTAACGGATTAAAACCGCGACAATGAAACCTATCCTTGCATACGGACTTCACTTAGTTGTTGCGGCGCTTGCAGTGCCGTGGCTGACCCTTATGGCCTCCGGTTTGGCCTCTGGTATCTTTAGCCCTTTTCTTACCTCCGTCAGGACGCCACAGCAGTTCTATTCCGACTATTCGTTGTTCCTAGTCGTCGTTGTAGGAGGACTACTTGCGTATGCAGTGAGTGACAACTTAATGGCCGGGCCTGCCATATGGGTATGGATTCCGTTCACAGCAGTCTTCCTGCTCCGTGTCCTGTATTGGCGAGCAGGAGGAAGCGTCCTTGGCGGACCAGGATCCTTTCTTGAGCACTTCTTCACAGCCCATTGCCAGATACAGAACTGGCGCGAGGCAGGATTCGATTCAAGGTGCCCCGACAAGCTCTTTCTGACACCGCTCTTTATCGGAAGCCTGTCCTATTCGGCTGGCGCTGCGACTCATCGCATCAGACAGCACTCGCGCCGTTCAATAGACGCGCCTGGTGTGCCGGTCGCGGCTACGCCCAATCCGCCTCAACTTATTACCACTCGCGTCGGCGCGTTTCTCGCTCTGGCAATAACAGGTGGCCTCCTCGGTCTTCGGTTTCATGCGGAGGTAATAGCCCAGCCTTCTTCGTGGACATGGTTCGGTTCTGGATTCCTTCCGGCATGGGCGGTGGTGATGATCAACATCGCGTTCTGGGGCTTGGTCTACTGGACAGGGGTCGCACTTGTCTTTGCCCGGTTGCGAAAAGATGAAAAGGCCCTGCTAGCCTCATATGCCGGGGTCATAATGCTCATTCCGGTTGCTGCCCTGCTCCCTAGAATCAGCGGAATTGTCCATGTCGTGCAGACATTGTTGGGTCTGACGGCATTTTTCGCGGCGTTGGTCATACTTTTATCGTTTGCTAGCCGAGATGCGAAACACGCCTAGCTGTGCGATTTTATTGCCTCGCCAACCCAAAGGAGTTCTTTTGACCCAACTCGCAAAGTCCGCCCTTCTACTCATTATCTTCTCGCTGGCCCAAACCGCCGCCACCCAGACCCTAACCGGCACCGTCACCAACGGCACCACCGGCAAACCCGCAGCCGGCGATGAAGTCATTATCATCAACCTCGCCAACGGCATGGACGTAGGCGGCAGCACCAAGACCGACAGCAACGGAAAATTCAGCTTCAAAGTCACCGTGCCCGGGCCGCACCTCATCCGCGCTGTCCATCAGGGAGTTAACTATCATCAGATGGCGCCTCCCGGCGTTAACACGGCCGACGTTCAGGTCTATGACGTCGCGACCAAAGTCGCCGACCTCAGCGTGACCGCCGACGTGATTCGCTTTCAGGCCGACAGCGGAACCATGCAGGGCGTGCGCCTGTTCGTCGTCAGTAACACGTCTTCTCCCGCGAAGACGCAGATGAACGATCACAACTTCGAGTTCTATCTGCCCGCGGGCGCAAAGATTGAACAACTGCAGGCCCGCTCGCCGAACGGCCAGCCCATCCCCGCCGAAGCGGTGCCCCAGGCCGAGAAGAACCGCTACGCGATTGCCTTCCCGCTTCGTCCGGGAGAAACGCAGTTCCAGGTGGAGTTCACTCTGCCCTACTCCGGCGAGATCAAGATCGATCCCAAGCCGCTCTATGCCGCCGCGCACCTCGTCATCGTTCTTCCCAAGACGATGCAGTTCACGGCCGCGAATGCGTCCAGCTTCCAGTCCATGCAGGATCCCAACCAGGGCGACAGCAACGTAGAAGTTGCGCAACAGACGAAGCCCGGCCAGCAGCTCGGCTTCACGCTGAAGGGCAGCGGAGTCATCACCGAGTCGCCCGGAGAGACCGCCTCGGGCACGGCCCAACAGCAGGAACAACAACCGCAGGGACGCGACAATCGTTCCAGCGACAATCGGCCCGGCGGTGGACTCGGCGCTCCCATCGACGCTCCCGATGCTCTGCAGAAATATCGCTGGCCCATCCTCTTCGGATTCGCCGTGCTGCTTGCCATTGGAGGATGGGTGGTCACGAAACGGCAACCCGTCGCAGCGACCTCCGCGGCGATGCTTGGCGCAGCGTCGCGCGATCGCAGTGCAGCCGTCCGTCCGACCACGACGCCCGGGGTATCTGCGACCGGCACTCCGGTCGCAAAATCATCGATGCTGCTCGAAGCGCTGAAAGAAGAACTGTTCCAACTCGAGGTAGAACGAAAACAAGGCAAAATCACGCCTGCAGATTACGAAAAAGCGAAAGCAGCCCTCGACCAGACGCTAGACCGGGCGCTGAAGCGGCAGGGCTAGATCAGAGTTGCTTTGACCACACGCAGGTGCCGAGCTGCGCTCGGCTTGGACGGGCGAGGGCGCCCGTCTCCACATGAGCAGGGCGCGCCCAGAGCCCAAAGCCTGGCCCCTGCATCTAATTGGCTGACGTAAGATTACTGGGAAACTGATTTATGAGTAACATATTCAAGACCACACTTCTGCTCACCGGCATGACGCTGCTTCTCATGCTGGCCGGCCGTGCTTTCGGCGGCCAAAATGGGATGCTGATGGCGCTCGCCTTCGCCGCCGTCATGAATTTCGTCGCCTACTTTTTCTCCGACAAGATCGCGCTCGCGACCTACCGCGCACAGCCCGTCGGCCGCGAAGATCTGCCGCGCGTCTACAACATCGTCGAGCGCCTGGCGCAAAAAGTCAGCCTGCCAATGCCCAAGGTCTACCTCATCCCGTCCGACTCGCCCAACGCCTTCGCCACCGGACGCAATCCGAACCACGCCTCTGTCGCCGTAACCCAGGGCATCCTCGGACTGCTCAACGACGACGAACTGGAAGGCGTGCTAGCCCATGAACTCGGCCACGTACGCAATCGCGACATTTTGATCAGCTCAATCGCGGCCACTTTAGCCGGCGCCATCACCTACCTCGCTTCGATCGCCCGCTGGGGCATGATTTTTGGCGGCATGCGCGGCAGCCGCAACGATCGCAACGGAGGCGGCATAGCAGCCATCGCCATGATCTTCCTCGCTCCATTCGCTGCCATGCTCATCCAGCTCGCCGTCTCGCGCTCCCGCGAGTACGGAGCCGATGACACCGGAGCCCACTGGACCGGTAATCCCTACGCCCTCGCCAGCGCCCTGGCGAAGATCGATGCCTATTCCAAGCAGCGCCCGCTCATAGCAAGCCCATCGACCGCGCATCTTTTCATCATCGCGCCGTTCTTAGGTGGGATGAGTTTCGGCAACTTGTTCTCGACCCATCCGCCGACCGCGAAAAGAATTGAGCGGTTGACGGGAAGGCCGGCGGAATTCAGCCAATAAGATCTGGCGCCCTAGTCGACACGGTGCCAGCTCGTGCCTTAGCACACTTTGAGCATCGAACGCGTTGTAGCCGTTCGCAACCGGAGGGCATTGTGCAACGGAAGACGATCTATCTCATGCTGTGTATTGTCGGCGTGGTTCTTCCCTATTGGCAGTTCGTGCCTTGGGTGGCGGCGAACGGTCTCAACTCGTCTCTTTTGTAAGCCGTGACATAGGTAACTCCAACGCCCCGGGCCCCCATAGTAGAATCGGCAATAATGGCTCCCGAAGCTCTCGTGGCAACCGCGCGCCGCGCCGCGGAACTTGAGAATAGTCTGCGCCGCGTCATTCGCGGCAAAGACGACGTCCTCCGCCTCGCCCTGGTTTCCATCTTCGCCAAAGGCCATCTGCTGATCGAAGGCGTCCCCGGAGTCGGCAAGACCACGCTCGGCCAGGCCCTCGCCCGCGCCATCGACTGCACCTTCCAGCGCATCCAGTTCACCAGCGATATGCTGCCCTCCGACGTGCTGGGCATCTCGATCTACTCCGCCATCGAGCAGAAATTTGAATTCAAGCGCGGTCCCGTCTTCGCCAACGTCCTGTTAGCCGACGAAATCAACCGCACCACTCCGAAGACGCAGTCCGCCCTGCTCGAAGCGATGAACGAAGGCCAAGTCACCATCGACGCACATTCCTATGCGCTGCCGCAACCGTTCCTGGTCCTCGCGACGCAGAATCCCATCGAGCACCACGGCACCTATCCCTTGCCCGAGTCGCAACTTGATCGTTTCCTGATGCGAGTTCGCATGGGATATCCCGAAGGCAATGCGGAACGCGAGATCCTGCGCGCCGAAGCCGGCGCCGCCCAACTCCAAAACCTGCGCCCCGTGCTCAACGCCGCCGACGTAGTTGAAATCCAGCAAGCCGTAGCCCAGGTCCACGTGGATGAATCGCTCATCACGTACCTGCTGAACATCGTCGGCAAAACCCGCGAGTCCGAGTATCTCTCCCTCGGAGTTTCTCCCCGAGGCTCGCAGATGCTCTACCGCGCCGCCCAAGCCATGGCCTTTCTGGAGGGCCGCGACTATTGCACGCCCGAAGATTTCAAGCCCCTGGTCGTCTCCGTCTTCGCCCACCGAGTAGTCGTAAATTCGCTATACACTTCTACCCTGAAAAAGTCCGAGCAGGCCGAACAAGTGTTGCGCGAGATCGTGGAGAGCGTGCCGGTGCCGGTATAGGGGATGTGATGTCAGCCGCTTATCAGCCCACTAAACACCAGGGCCGCGCCAGCTCGCGACTTCGCTCTCCTGCTCTTTGGGCGCCGGCTTGAAGATCACCCCTTGACTGGTGCGGCTGTTCATCAGGACGCGGATCGGTTCCGCAAACTGCAAGTGGCGGACACAGCCTTGCTCTTCCACGACCGGTTGTTCCGCCAACCACTGCCAATCGACGGAGCCTTCGCCGGCGTCGGGATTCACGGTGAAGTAACCGATCTGAAAGGCAGTGAGATTCTGGAAGAAATGGCTGCCCTGCGATGGGGTGACGCGAAAATCGCGGAATCCCGCCTCCACAATCACCCGCGCGCCGGAGATTTCATCCCATTCGACCGGAATGCCCAGCCATGGTTCGGTCGATCCCCAGCGCCCCACCCCGATCAGCAGATAGGGCCGGTTCTCTTCATTGAGCAGGCGATTGAACCGAGCGACCGCCGTGGCCACTTCCTGGCTGCGCGAGCGTTCGAAGCGTTGCGAATCGACCACGACGACATCGTGCAGATTGTCGATGCGCCCATTGCCCAGAACTTTGCTGCTCTGGCAGATCAACTGCTCGGGTCGCACATCATCAAGGGCTAAGTCCTCGGTGTCGCGCGCCAGCGTCAGGGGCCGGATCTGCAGGAACCCGAACTCCGCCGCTTGTCCAGTCGGTTGTCTATCCATCGACCCGGCCTGCTGCGGCAGACGCACGGCAAACTCGATCTCCACAGCATTGCCCAGCGCATCCTCACCTGCCCGAACCAGGTCATCGAGAATCTCCGCCAGCGGGAAGGTGCCGTGCTTGAGCATGGGGGCAAAGGTCACGATGCGTGATCCCGGCCGGCTCACTCCATCGTAGACGGCGTGGTTGTCCTTGGAGTAGGTTGAGGCCACCGCCCGCAGTGTGCCATCGCTCTCCGCCGCGTCCAGGCCGAAACGCCTCTCGTGCCAATGCCCTGGCCGGCCTTCCGCAGTACCATTCAACTCCAGACCCCAGAATTCAGACTGCGAGTTGGCCAGTATGTCTTCGACGGACGAAAACTGCACCAGGTTACGGGGATAGCGCGGGCAGAAGGTCAAACACTTCCCGCCATCTACGACCGCGCGGCCCAGGCCCAGAGCGACGGCCGCGATGCCATCCTCGAAGGTCATCGGAGGCACGGGATAAAAATTGCGCGAGCGCACGACTCCGGAGAAATCCGGATAAAAGCGCTCACCGAAGCGCGTGCCCACAACCTGCTGCAGAATCACCGCCATTTTTTCCTCTTCCAGACGGTAGGGCGTAGCCCGCACATAGGCCTTGGCATGGCGGCTGAACATGGAGGCGTACACGCGCCGGATGGCCTCGCTCAGCGCCGCCAGTCGGTCGTCCGCATTTGCTTGCTGATTGCCCAGCATGAAGGTTTCGTACACGCCGGTGAAAGGCTGGTATTGCGAATCCTCCAGCAGGCTCGACGAGCGCACCGCCAACGGATGGCTGACCTCGGCCAGGAACGCTTTCAGGTCTGCGCTGAGAGACGTGGATAGCGGTGCGGCCAGGAACTTCCGCTGAATTTCAGCGTCATCTTCGCAACGCAAGGCAAAGTCCAGCAGGTTGTTCTCGGCTACGAATTGATCAAACACATCCGTCGCCAGCACTACGGCGGGAGGCACCGAGATGCGAACCCCGGGAAAGCGGCGGGTCATGCGGCTCTTGCGCAAAAGGTGACGCACAAAGGCGAGGCCGCGAGCCTTACCCCCCAGCGATCCGGAGCCGATCCGCAGAAAACTTGATTCCGAAGGCTTGAACGTATCGGCCCTGAAGTCGCCGATCAGCACCTCGCTCTGTTCGCGGCGATACTCGTTGATTGACTCGATCAGATCGCGCCGCAGATGTTCCGGGCTCGGAAAATCCGAAACTTTTCGCGGGCGGAGCTTGGCCGCCAACGCAAACTCGGTGCGTGCCATCAGCCAATGGGAGAAGTGGTTGCTCTGCGAGTGGAAGACGATGCTTTCCGCCGGAACCGTTTGCAATTGCTCTTCCAGTTCGTTCATGTCTTTCGCCCGTCCGACTTCGCTCGAATCTGGCAGACGAAACACGAAGTCGCCAAAACCGAATTGCTCGGTCAATATCCGGCGCAAGTCTTTCAGCAGCGTGGGCGACCGTTTGCGCAAAAACGAATAGCCCGCGGCGTGTGCCCGCGGGCGGAACTCGGTGCGGCCGGTTTGCAACACTACGGGCACGTCTGGCACCAGGCTCTTCACCATGCGCGCCAGTTCAAAGCCCGCCTCCGGACTCAGCTTGCCCTCCCATGGGAACTCCACGTCCGATACCAGGCCGAATAGATAATTGCGATACTCCTGCACCAGCCTGGCCGCGTCTTCGAAGTTCGAGCTCAGCAGAATTTTCGGCCGCGCCTGCATGCGCACCAGCTTGTGCGCCACGTTGATGCCTTCCTGGATGACGCGCCGCGATTGCTTGATCAGTTCGGTATAGATCACGGGCAAGAACGCCGAGTAGTAACGGATGTTGTCTTCCACCACCAGCAGCACCGGCACGCCGATGGCCCGCGTGTCGTGCAGCACGTTGCGTTTATCCTCGATGTACTTGACGATCGTGATCAGGATGCGGGCATTGCCCTGCCACAGAAAAACGCGTTCGATCTCGGTGACTGGATTCCGCGCCACGAAATTCTTGATCTCGCGATAGTCATAGCCCAGCACCACCACTGGGACATCCAACCCGGCCCGCTTCACCTCGCTCGCCAACTGCGCCGCGTTAACGTCGCCGACCGCAAGGTTGGTTACGATCAGGTTGTACTGCTGAGAGCGGGCCAGTTCAACCGCTTCCGCGCAACTGGAGACCTGCGTAATCCCCGGGACCCGCCGCAGGTCGAGTTCGACCGATTCGTCGATGAGCAGCTCGTTGAGCCGGCCATCTTCGCGGAGAATGAAGGAATCGTAGAGGCTTGAGACCAGAAGAATGTTGTGCACCTTAAACGGCATCAGGTTTTCGAAGCGCTCAAAACGCTCTTCTGCGTCCATGATGATGGGCTCGGCGATGCGGCGCACGCTCATGGGGATATCCTAGTCCAAATCAAAGTCCAAATCGAAATGCGCCCGCTCGGGATTGAGGAGTGTCTTAATCGCGCCCAATGGAAGGAGTATATTAATTGCGCGACGGTTGCTCCGTCGGCAGAACACCTCTCGCTGAGTTGATGAAAGCCGCTACTCTAACCTCACCTCAAGAAGTTCGGCATCGGCCTCTCCGGATTGGCCAGGTTGCAACGCCGGAACCGAAGCCAGGTCAGCTTCTTGTGCGGGTACGTGTGTGTGGAGTGTGCCGCACCGATTTGCACATCGTCGAAGGCGAGTTGCCACCCCGTCGCCCTGGAATAATCCCCGGACATCAGATTGTCGGCGAAGTCGTAGCTGGAGCCACAGAAGAACTTCCCGTCGGCGCACGAGTCGGCGTTTCCTGGATGGGAGGAACGGACGGCACCTGTCGGTATTGTCAGCTTGGTCTGGAGAATCTCTGCGACTCACCCACGTTTACCGGTTATACCGTGGATGGCGGCTATGCCGAATATGCAGTCGTTCGCTCCGATTTCACTTTTCCTCTTCCCGATCAGCTGGACGATTTGCACGCTGCGCCGCTGTTGTGCGCAGGCATCATCGGTTTTCGCAGTCTTCGTGTGGCCGGCGTCAAGCCTGGAGACCGTGTCGGGCTGTTCGGGTTCGGTGCGTCGGCCCATCTGGCAATCGCGGTCTTACGCTCCTGGAATTGCAAGGTGTACGTCTCCACGCGAGGAGCAACTCATCGCCAGTTAGCGGCTTCTCTCGGGGCGGTTTGGGTGGGAAGTGAGACGGACAAACCGCCCGCGGAGCTCGACTGCGCAGTGACTTTCGCTCCTAGTGGCGATGTCGTAATAGCCGCTCTAGCCAGCCTGCGCAAAGGAGGAGTGGTTGCCATCAACGCAATTCATTTGGACCGCATTCCCCAGTTTGACTACGATCGCCTGCTGTGGGGCGAGCGCCAGCTTCGGAGCGTCGCGAACATGACTCGTGCCGACGCTAGAGATTTCCTCCAGGTCGCGAGCGCGATTGGTCTGAGGCCGAAAGTAACTGCCTTCCCACTCGACCAGGCCAACGAAGCTTTGATTGCGGTAAGAGAAGATTCCATCGACGGAGCTGCCGCCATAACCATGTGAGGCGGTCGCGCGTTTTCTCGCAAGTCAAGCGTTCAGCAACTTGCGCCCAGTGGCGGCGCCGCCCCGATGTTATCTTAATGGGGGTTGTGACGACGATCTCAAGTCGCAACCGAATCGTTGGCCATTACCTTCATGGAAGTTCTCAAAAAACTTTTTGAGCAGCATTTCCACTCACCGGTCGAGCGAGTGCAGCCGCTACAGGGCCAGCTCGGCGGTTCGGGCCGCAAGATCATCCGGCTTTCCAGCGAAAAACTCAGCGCGATTGGCATTCTCTATGACGTGCGCGAAGAGAATCTCGCCTTCCTGGAATTTTCCCGGCACTTTCGCAGGCTCGGTCTGCCGGTACCGGAAATTTATGCCGAAGATTTGAGCCACGGCGCTTATCTCGAAGAAGACCTTGGCAGCACCACGCTTTTCGAGTTTCTCTCGGACCATCGCAACGGCGCGGCCATCGCTCCCGAGGCCGTCGCGGCCTATCGTAAAGTGGTCGCCGTGTTGCCGCGTTTTCAGGTCGAAGCGGGCCGCGATCTGAATTACAAAGTATGCTATCCGCGCGCCAGCTTCGATCGCCAGTCCATCGCCTGGGACCTGAATTATTTCAAGTATTACTTTCTCCGGCTCGCCGGCATTCCCTTCAACGAGCAAGCGCTGGAAGACGATTTCAGCCGCTTGACGAAATTCCTGCTGAATGCCAGCCGCGATTATTTCCTCTATCGTGATTTCCAATCCCGCAACATCATGTTGCGCAAAGTTCTGAATAAAGTTCCGAACAAAGTTCCAAACGAAGACCAGCCGTTTTTTCTCGACTACCAGGGCGGCCGCAAAGGCGCGCTGCAATATGATATCGCTTCTCTTTTGTACGATGCCAAGGCCGATCTGCCCCCGGAATTGCGCCAGCAATTGCTCGATCATTATCTCGCGAGCCTCGGCGGTTTCCTCGATCTCGATCGTTCCGAGTTCATGCACTTTTACTATGCCTACGTATACGTCCGCATCATGCAGGCCCTCGGAGCGTATGGCTTTCGCGGCTTTTACGAGCGCAAGGAGCATTTCCTGCAAAGCGTGCCCTACGCGCTGAAAAACCTGCGCTGGCTGCTTCACAATGTGGAGTTGCCCATCGCGTTGCCCACGCTGATGGAAGCCTTCAAGAACATGGTGGCCTCGGATAAGTTGCAAGGCCTCACTTCTGAACCGGAAAAATTGACGGTGCGAGTTTTCAGTTTTTCATTTCACCGAGGCCTGCCGCAAGACGAGACCGGCAACGGCGGCGGATTCGTTTTCGATGGCCGCAGCCTCCCGAATCCCGGGCGCGAAGAGCGCTTCAAGGCCCTCACCGGCAAAGACGCGGCGGTCATCGACTATCTCAGTCAGCAGGAAAGCGTGCGTCAATTTATCGCCAGCGTCCTATCGCTGGTGGACGCGAGCGTGAGCGCTTATCAGCGTCGCGGCTTCAAGCACTTGATGGTGTCGTTCGGCTGCACCGGCGGCCAGCACCGATCCGTCTATCTGGCGGAGCAATTGGCGAAACATTTGCGCGGCAAGGATGGTGTGGAGGTGGTGGTACGTCATCGCGAGCAGGAGCAACTGAATCAATGAAAGCGACAGACCTGTGAAAGCGATGGGCCAATGAAAGCGATGATCCTCGCCGCCGGCCTCGGCACACGCTTGCGTCCGCTCACCGACGATCGCCCCAAAGCGCTGGTCGAAATCGACGGCCGCACGCTGCTGGAGATCACGCTCTCCCGCTTGCGCAGCTTCGGAGTTCGCGAGGCAATAATCAACGTTCATCACTTCGCCGACCTGATTGTGGAGTACCTGAAAACGAACGACAATTTCGGCATGCGCATTGAAGTCTCGCGCGAAGAGGCGTTGCTCGACACAGGCGGCGGCCTGAAGAAGGCCGCGCATTTCTTTGTCGGGGATTCTGTCAAGGATTCCGGACGCTCTGAAGAACCCTTCATCGTGCACAATGTCGATGTCCTCAGCACGATTGACCTGCGGCGCATGGTGCAATTTCATACTGAAAATCAGGCTCTAGCGACTCTGGCGGTGCAGGATCGCAAGACCTCCCGCTACCTGCTGTTCGACGATCACCTTCAGCTTTGTGGCCGGCGATCCGGCGCCGATGAACCGGAGTTCGTTGCCGGTCGCCAGCAAGCGCACGCGCTGGCCTTTTCCGGCATCCACGTGATTTCTCCCCGTCTTCTGACAATGATGAATGAAGACGGCGCGTTCTCCATCGTCGCTTCTTATTTGCGCCTCGCTGCCCAAGGAGAAAAAATCCTCGCTTTCCGCGCCGATGAATATTACTGGCGCGATCTCGGCAACCCTGAGAACTTGGCGCAAGCGGCGCAGGATTTAAAGCAAAAAGTCATCGCGCAGTAGGCGCAGCGTTGTGCCGCTCGCAACTGATACTCTCAAGCAGGACGCCAACATCCCGGAGACAGCACCTCATTGCCGCCCATTGTCAACGCACAGGAAATTACGAAGGCCTTCGGAGCCAACCCGCTCTTCCAGAATGTTTCTTTCACCATTTCTGAAGGAGATCGCATCGGCCTGATTGGCCCGAACGGATCCGGCAAAACCACGCTTCTCCGAATTCTCGCGGGCGAGGTTGCTGCCGATAGCGGCGAAGTATCGCTGCGCAAACGAACCCGTCTCGCCTCGGTCGAGCAGGACTCAAGATTCCAGCCCGGAGCCACAGTGCGCTCGGTGATCGAAAGCGCGCTGGATCGCAGCGGCGTCTCCGGATCCGAGCGCGGCGCGCGCTTTGCCGAGACACTAGGCCGCGCCGGTTTTGAGGACCTCGCAGCGCCCACCACCGAGTTATCCGGCGGCTGGCAGAAGCGTCTCTCCATTGTCGAAGCCTTGGTGCAGCATCCCGACATCCTCTTGCTCGACGAGCCCACCAACCATCTCGATCTCCCCGGAATCACATGGCTCGAAGATCTTCTTGAGGCAGCGCCTTTCGCCAGCGTAATCGTCAGCCACGACCGCTACTTTCTGGAAAATGTCACGACCGACATGGTCGAGCTCAATCGCATTTATCCCGATGGCTCGCTCCGAGTCCACGGCAACTACAGCGCCTTCTTGGAGAAGAAAGAAGAATTCCTGCACGCGCAATCCCGCCGTCAGGAAGCGCTGGAGAATCTAGTTCACGGAGAAATCGAGTGGCTCCGCCGCGGCGCAAAAGCCCGCACACGCAAATCCAAAGCCCGCATCAGTAAAGCGGGCGAACTCATGGGAGAACTTGCCGACCTGAACGCCAGAATCCGCAGCACCACCGCGCAAATCGATTTTTCCGCAACCGATCGCAAGACCAAGAGACTGATAGAACTGCAGGACGTCACCTGCACCATGGGTACCCGAACATTATTCGAAGGCCTCAACTTCATCTTCACCGCCGGAATGCGCGTGGGCCTCGTGGGCCCGAATGGCAGCGGCAAAACAACCTTGCTCCGCCTGTTGCAGGGAGGCCTCGCTCCAACCAGCGGCGAAATTCGCCGCGCCGATTGGCTGCGCATCGTCTACTTCGACCAGACCCGCACCCTCGATCCCAACATAACCCTGCGCCGCGCGCTAGCACCTGATGGCGATTCCGTCGTGTATCGGGATCGCATAATTCACGTGGCCGGATGGGCGGTGCGATTCCTCTTTACTGGAGAGCAACTCAGCCAGCCCGTTGGGCGCCTTTCCGGAGGAGAACGAGCGCGCGTCCTGATCGCGCAGCTAATGCTCCAGGCCGCCGACATTCTCCTGCTCGACGAACCCACCAACGACCTCGACATTCCGACGCTCGAAATTCTGGAAGAAAGCCTGATCGATTTCCCCGGCTCGCTCGTGCTCGTAACCCACGACCGCTACATGCTCGACCGCGTATCCAACATCGTGCTCGGCCTGGACGGAAAAGGCGGAGCCGAGACCTTCGCCGACTACGCGCAATGGGAGGCATGGCAAGCCCAGCGCTCCAAGCCAGATGCGGCAAAAGTAACGGCGGCGGCGATTCCGCAGGCGTCGGCCGATTTGAGGCCGGGAGCGCCAGCGAAAAAGAAACTTTCATACCTGGAAGCGCGGGAATACGCCACCATCGAGCGGCGAGTGGAAGAGGCCGAGCAGTTAGTGCAAGCCAAACGTGCGGAACTGGAAGATCCAGCCAACGCGACGGATGCTCCGCGTCTCGTAGCGGCGCAGACTGCGTTGGACGCGGCTCAACAGGCACTCGATGCTCTCTACACCCGCTGGGCCGAGTTGGAAGAAAAGAACGGCTGAGATATCCAGCGAGCCAATGAGCGCTACTGTGCAATCGCGATTCTGCACACTTGAGGCGCGTCAGTTATATTCGGTCGAAATGTCTGGTCCGAAGCGATTTTGTGCGGTAGCACGTCGTGTTCGGTAGACTGGCGCAGTGAGGCCGTTACTTGTTGGAAATAACAAAGTTCACCACGCTCATCTGGCCCCAGTGACCGTAACCGGCTTCTCCCAGCTCTTCGGTTCGGTGAAGATAGGCCGATCGACTACGTGCTGGGATAAAACATCGTAGACTTGCTGTTTTCTTACAACGCTCCAGCCCTCATGCCAGGCCACGATCTGATAAGTTCCGGGGGGCACGGCGGTAAATTCAAACTGTCCGCTTTCGTCGGTGACCGCATAGTACGGATGCGGTGCCACCATCATCTCAGCGCTCATCCAGACATGGCCGCCGTTGCATCGGAGTTGGACCAACCCAGGTGTGGACATGGTGCGTGACGTGATCTGATGCGTAAACGGAAAGGGCAGGTTAAATGTGGCCGCACCCTCCATGTGAATGGTGTGCAGTGTCGCGTCAGAACTCTCCATTTGTAGAACGGCATTCTCGGGGACCAATAGAATGTGCGGGACGTAGCGGCAATGGACTTGGTTAAGATGGCGCCGTTGCTCGGGCAGGTCCATTGCTTTTCCAGCGGAGATGTCCTTGAGGTAAACGATGGTATTGGCCACGCCTCCTTGCGACCCGACAATCAATCGCTCCAAGTCAACAGTCTTCCTGGAGTCAGGGTCGCAGATCTGCGGATCCTTGGTAACCGGGAACTCCAGCCCGCGAGGCACCGGGCCCGACCATTTTACGGTGCCTGAGATGGTTCCACCGTTGCTGACCGTGATCACCCTGTAGTTGCTCTGCGCCGAGAGCAAGGTAGTGGCAGCGAAAAAGAACATAAGGAGGCGCTTGCCCCCGCTTCCTTGTGTCTTCGCCATTGGTCCCTCCTTGCAGGCCTTGCGAGTCGCGCGTCGATTCCATCGCGCCCACGGCAACTTGCGGGAAAGCACGCGTCTAGGTTTGTGTCCGGGGCAAGCCCCGCGTCCAGATCGAAGACACACCTCTAACGGCTGCAAAACCCAAGCATGGATGTAGCGGGACGGTAAACCCCCTGCGGCAGACCCCACGTCGTACCGCACCATTCCCGGACGATCCCCACGAAAATCTAGCCTGCAATGGGCCGCCGACTTGACATCGGACGGCTCCCCTTAGAGTAAGGTGAGAAACTTTTAACCGGCAAGATTCCCTTAGGTCATGAACATTTGGTTTGCGAGATACCGAAGCCGCGCAGCGAAATTACCCAGCGCCAGAGTGGATTGCACAAACTTTGTCGTGGGAAAAAAGGGCGAAACTGGCCGATGGGGGACTGTCATCCGTCCGATGGCGGATTTCCTAAGCTCTAACAAAATCAATAAACCCGCGCGGCACATCCGTCCGCGTAAGTCGCGCGCGCAATTTGTCACCCACGTGCAACCCCTGCGCTCCCTGAGCCAGCAATCCTTCAATGTGCGGCTGCAGAACACGAACAAACGTTCCCTTCGGAGTGACTCCGGTGACGATGGCGTCGAAGGTTTCACCCACCCGATGGCTCATCGCCACGGCGGCCAGCCGCTTCGACATTTCCCGCTCCACTTTTCGCGCCGCATCGCCTTTCTCGGTGCAGTTCGCGGCGATGGCGGCGAGCTCAACGTCGGAATAGGGCCCGGGTTTTCCATCGAGCAACGCCTTGATCAGCCTCTGCGTGACAATGTCGGCAAAGCGCCGGTTGGGCGCGGTCGAGTGCGTGTAGTCCTGCACGGCGAGTCCGAAGTGTCCCTGCTCAGGATCGCCCGGACGCTCCAGCACATATTCGCCCGGCCCAATCAGCTTGATGACCGCAAGCGAAAGGTCGGCGAAGTGATCGGGATCGGAGCCTTTGCGATCCAAAAGAAAATCGTTGAGCGCCCTGGAATCGGCCTGTGCGGGCAGCGTCACACCCTGGGCCGCCGCCAGTCGCACGATGCCGTCCCAATGCTCGGGAGTTTTTACGATGCGGCGCAAGGAAGAAACTTTTTCCAGCAGCCGCGCCACCACGCCGTTGGCGGTGATCATGAAATCTTCGATCAACTCGGTGGCCCGATTCTTCTCCTGTTTCACGACATCGATGACCTGCTGGTTGAGCACCACCGGATGAACTTCGCTGGTGTCAATGTTAAGCGCGCCGTGCTCGTAGCGCAGTTTCTTAAGAGCCTGGGCAACTTCGTCCTGAAGCTTGAGCTGCGCCTGCAGTTCCGAAGACGCGGCCACTTTTGGCGGAGCCGCCGCCGTGCCTTCCAGCCATGCGCCGACCGCTCCGTAAGCGAGCTGTGCCTTGTTACGAACGATGGCCCGATACACGTTGCTCGCGCTGATCGACCCGCCGGTGGCGATCACGAATTCAATCACCACGCCCGGCCTGTCAACGCTTTCGAGCAAAGACGACGCGCCCGTCGAAAGCTCTTCCGGCAACATCGAGAAATTGCAAATGCCGGTATAGACGGTGGTCGTCTCCCTGGCCGCGTGCTGATCGATGGGAGAGTCCTTCGCGACAAACGCATCCACATCGGCGATGCCCACCATCACCTTGATGTCGCCATTCGGCAAGCGTTCAGCGACTTCAATCTGGTCAAGGTCCTTCGACGTATCGTTGTCGATCGAAGACCAAAGCAGACCGCGGAGATCACGGACCTTGTCGGAAGGCGCCAGTTGCGGCGGATGCGCGCTGATATCTGCCAGTTGCTGCTGGGTCTCCGGCGGAAAATTCGGCTCGAAACCCTGTGCCAGCATGACCTGCCGCGCCATTGCCTGGAGATCGATAGAAAAAGCCCGGGAATCGTTCATTACGCTCCGCTTTCAGCGAAGATTAGCTTGAAAAGGCTAACATGAATTCGCGGAAACAAAATCGCGCCGATGGCCGGAACCGGCTCCGGCAAGACTACTTTGGTCAGCGCCGCTGCTCGCGAACTCGCCGACGGTCCGGGGACCTGGAACCAGCCGACTACTTACTCTTCGCGGCCTTGTGAACGATTGACAGAACAGGACCTTTTTTCTCCCTCTTCTTCGCGCTCGATCGTTTGTGGGATTTGGAGGCGCCACCGACGATGTCAGCTACGGATGTGCTCTCCAGTATCTTGGCCGCCGCATCCCGCACTTCCAAGAACACGCTATAGAGCGCGCGATGATCGGGATCGGTGGTGATGAGGCTGCGGAGTTGATCCGCATCGCCAAAGGGTGCAAGTGGACCGTCAACCAGACGAATAATCTCGCTGAGCATGATCTCCGCGGGTGCGCGCCGCAGCCGGTATCCGCCCTTCGCGCCCCGAACGCTTTCCACGATGCGCGCGTTCTTGAGCTCCAGCAGAATCAGCTCAAGAAATTTCTCCGGCAGGTCGCTATCAATGGCGATGTCGCGGATCTTGACAGTCTCGGTTCCGTACCGGCGGCCCAGGGTCGTTATCGCTTGCAGTGCGTAAAGCCCTTTTTGCGAGATCTTCAATCCTGTATCCTTTCCAACCGCTTTCTGTGATGGTCCGCCGCCGTGCACTCCGGTCACCCCAGCAGCGAACCTTCCGTCTCGGACGTACTTTAGTGCGCTCGCGCGCGCTTTGCAACTGCTCTTGTTGCCAAGCGTATATAGAGTCATGTAAGTGCAAAATGTTTCACGCGAAACGCGGCTTGGCACGCGTTCCGCATTGGAGGCGCCAGTCCCACAGCGGTGGATGGAGGCGCGGAGAAAACTCCGCTACCGCGTCGACGCCATCTTCATCGCCGGCTCGCCAATCTCGTCGTTCGATTCGCCTTCGAGACAGACGCGATGCCACAACTCAAGATTGAGCAACCGCCAGATGCGATCGTAGTTGTCGCGACGCTTCGCCCGATGTTCGTCGAACAGCTTCTCGACCGCTTCGCGCCGGAAGTATCCGCGATTCAGGCTGCGCGGCTCAAGCAGCATCTCGCGAATCGTTTCCAGCCGCGGTCCGGCCAGCCACCCGCTCCACGGCGTCGGAAATCCCAGCTTCGGCCGGTACAGAATCGAGTGCGGTAGCAGATCTTCCACCGCCTTTTTCAGAATCCGTTTGCCGGCCAGTCCCTGAATCTGCACTTCGCGCGGAATTCGCGTAGCGAATTCGACCAGCACATGATCGAGAAACGGTACCCGGCTTTCGATGGATGCGGCCATGCTCATGTTGTCTTGCTTCATGAGTAGTTCCACCAGATAGGTCTTGATGTCGGTGTAGAGCAGCCGTTGCAGCATTTCGCCCGACGAGTGGTCCCAGTACTCAAGGACATTCTTATATGCCGTGCTGGGTGCGGCTTCCCGCGCGAACTCGCCGGTCAGCAATCGGCTCTGCTCCGCTTCGCCGAAGGCGGAGAAGAAATTATCAAAGTAAAACGAAGCCCAGGAGTTGCCGTCCTTCGCGAGAAAAGTGTGTTCCAGTTTCCGGCGCAGCGTTGCGCCCAGCAGGGAAGAGGTCGCAACCATGCTGCGCAATCCGCGCCGCAGAACGCTCGGAACGACGCTGCGGTACGCTCGATCCATGGCCGCATTCTTCAAAGTGAAGGCATAGCGCGTGTAGCCCGCCAGGGTTTCATCCGCGCCCTCGCCGGTGAGCACCACCGTAACTCTCTCTCGGGCGAGGCGGGCGACAAAATAAAGCGAGACGCTCGACGGCCACACGATCGGCTCGTCTTCATGCCAGATCAAATGCGGCAGCGCCGCAAAAAAATCCTGCTCGCTGATCAGCACTTCATGATGCCGCGAATGGATGTGATCCGACACCATGCGCGCAAAGGGCAGTTCGCTGTAAGTCTGCTCGGTATAGCCGACGGAAAAAGTCTCAACCGGCTCACGCCGCATTTTCGTCATCAGCGCCGCCACCGCGCTCGAATCCACGCCGCCGCTCAGGAAAACGCCTAGCGGCACGTCGCTCATCAGGTGGCTGTTGACCGCACCTTCCAGTAACTCGCGGTAGCTCTGGACGTAGTAACTCTCGTCCCGCGACTCGTGCGGTGTCGATGCATCCAAATCCCAGTACTGCCGGATTTCCGCTCTGCCATCCGGGCCAATCGTCATCGTGCGTCCGGGCAGCAGCTTGAGGATTCCGCCGTAGAAACTTTCCGCGCCCGACAAATATCCAAACGCCAGATATTCCGGCAGCGCCGCCCGATTGAACTCCGGACGAATCCCGCCATGCGCCAGCACCGCTTTGATTTCCGATCCGAACAGCAGGCGCTCCGGCGTCAATTTGTAGTACAGCGGCTTGATGCCCAGCCGGTCGCGCGCGATGAAGAGCGTTTTCGTATTGCGATTCCAGATGGCAAAGGCGAACATGCCGCGCAGATGTTGCACGCAGTCCGCGCCGTATTCTTCGTAGAGGTGAATAATCGTCTCGGTATCGCTGTGCGTGCTGTAGTGGTGGCCGCGCGCGATGAGTTGCTCGCGCAAGGCGAGATGGTTGTAGATCTCTCCGTTGAACACGATCCAGAGCGTACCGTCTTCATTCGAAATCGGCTGATGCCCGCCCGCCACATCGACAATGCTGAGCCGCCGCATGCCGATGGCCACCAAGCCGTCCGTATAAAAACCTTCGTCGTCGGGCCCGCGATGACTGATTACGCGGCACATTTCGCGCAGGGCCGTAACGCTCGCCCGCGCGTCCCGCCTGAATTCAAGAATCCCAGCGATCCCGCACATTCAGTGTTTCTCCGCGTATGGTGACGGACTATGATGCGACGAATCAAAATCCACGGCCGCGTGTGAGGAACGAGAGCAGCCGGTCAGCTCTTCGAACAACGCCGTAACCGAAAACTCGCCCGGTACTGCGTTCATCACCGCATCCTGCCTGCGCCACTCGAAAAATGCGGATGGCCCTGCCGCGTTCAGCAGCGGCTGTTCCTGCCACGCGACTTGCGTCCCGCCAATCACGACCAGGTGCGCGAGCTTCTCTTTTTTGATGCGGCAATACAGCACTCGCGCGTCCGAAGACAACGGACCGAAACTCCACGCCTCGTCGCCCAGCGCAAAAAAGAATCCGTGGCTTTCGTCGTGATACTTGAGTTCGTACACCTGCACGGCCGCGTGCGCCATGCTCACGAATCGAGGTTCGATTTGTGGTTCGGCTTCCTGCCGGATTGCGCCAGAGCGTGGTACGAGCGCAGTCGCGATCTCTGCCGGCAGCAAGACCCGTGCATGGCATCGCACCAACGGCGCAGGCTGGAACGCACCATAAGCGGGTGAGACCAGAGTTCTGCTAACTTCTGTCGCCGTATGCCAGGCGGTGTCTTCCGGCACGAAAAGGCTCAGCCCCGATTCGCCGGAGGCAGCGCCAGCCCTCTTTATTTCCACCCGTCCCGCGCCAGCGTTTCGAACTTCGTTTTGAACTTCGAGATCCGGCGCAAAGTGCCAGCGTATCTCCAGTTCATGTTCCGTTCGTCCGAGCGTCACATCGCGCACCAGCCACAGATCGCCTGCGATATTCAGCACGTGCCGACGATGCACAACCGGATCCGCCAGCCGCGCATATCCGTTGTGACTGCCCACAAAGTAAGTGAAGCTTTTCCCCGCGATCCAATTTTCCGCCTGCGTCGCCGGAATGTGAGTCCAGGAGAAGGGTTCATCCGCAACCGCCTGGTCCACTCCATCCACGCGCACTGTGTTATGCGCACCCGTCCCGCGAAACGTGTTCCGGTTCGCCGGATCTTTCGAAACGTAGACGCCGCTCCCGGAGTCCACCAGCCAGCGCCGCCCATCCATGGTGAGCCGGAGGCTGAGCGCGTCGGCATGGCCGTGCCCCGAGCGGCCCACGCCCTGCGGCCCGGCATCCACCACCATCGCCTGCGCATACGGCTGCGAATCCGCCAGCACGTAAAGCCCCCCGTAGGGAAAGGCGAGCGAACGCGCCGCCGGACTTGTTCGTGCCTTAGAGCACTCCTCGACCGCTCGATTCCCAAACAACCAGATCGCTTCCTCCGTCAAACGCGCCGCGGAAAACTCCCTGGGGTACATTTCTCCGGAGTACATCACCGCACCCAGCGTCAGCGGGTCCGTCATATGCTCCGTGCGGTTGCGCCGCGGATTCCACACCCGCCCGCCATCATCGTCGCCGAAGCCTTCCGCCGATCCGGCCTGCGCAAGCGCCGCGACGACATCGAGCATTCGCCCTAGCACCGCGTCATATTCTGGTGGAATTTCCATTCCATTCCGCGCTGCGAGCAACCGCGCATATAAGAAAAAGTCGAGCGCATAAACGTGGTAGTACAACGATTGCTCGAAGTAAACGCCATCCGGACGCACCTGCCGTCCCGCCTCGTGCAGCACAATCCTCCACCCGGATTCCTTCCAGCGCGCGGCCCCCGGCATTTGCGGATACAAAGTGCCTAGAAAGAACAGCGCAACCGCTTCCCCCAGCAGGTGCGTGTTCGGAGAAAAATAAGTAGATAGATAGCGCTCAATATGACGCCCGTGAAACGCGAGCGCCGGCGCTAGTTCCAAGCGAAGTTCCGAAAAAAGACCCGCGCGAGACTCCGCATACTCCGCCGCTCCCGCCAGCAAATGGTCCACCCATATCCACGACAAACTGCGGAAGGCAACCTCCAGCGTGCTTGCCCAGTTGATCCCCAACGGATACGGATTCGCCTTGATCCAACTGCGCCACTGCGCCATCAGTTCGCGGACGTACTTCTCGTCCCCGCTCAGCAGCCCGGCCTTGGCCAGCGTCACCAGGTGTTGGTGACGGTTCAATTCCCATGTGACCTTGTGGTCGCCCACCACGGCGAAATCAAGAAAAGGAATCTTGAACCAAGGATCCATCGGCGCGCGCTTGCCATGCACCAGATCGAGATGCCAGTCGATTTCGCTGCCGTATTCGAGATTCTCGTAGCCCAGCAGACGAAAACGATGGCCGCAGATCTCATCGGCCTCGCGCAGAATCTCGGTCGCTTCGTCGGGAAGATGTTTGCGCAACAACTCCGCGCGCTCTGAAATTTCACTGCCGGAAAACTCGCTCGCAGAAAAAAAGAATTGCCCTGGCCGCACCGCCGAGTCTGCGTTCAGCTGAATCGACCCATTCCGCACGCCCATCCGGTGCATGAGCAGGTCGCCCTGCCGGTGGAATTCCTGCCCCACGCGCACCCGAACCTCGTCCCAGTCCATCCGGGATATGCGGGCCAGCTTATTTTGCCATCCAGAAGCCACAGATTCCCTTATCTTACATGCTGAAATGGCCGCTCTCGACGCACTGGTTACTCTTGGTACCCTTGCCAATGCGTGCGCTCGCTCGCCGGGGCCCGACTAGGGTTTGGCAATTTGACCCGGCAGAGTTCCCAGCCGGCGGAAAAAGTTGTCCACTTTTTGCCCCACCACCGGACTGGACTTCGTGGACTTTTACTATATTCTTTAACATATTGAAAACAAGGATGTTGTTCCCTACGACTCGGTCCGCCCGGCTTCACAATGGAGAGCCGTTTTCTACCGCCTAACCGGTTGGTATATTTCATAGTGCCACTTAGTAAGCCCCGGATACTCGATTGCCAGGAGGGTTCGCTTGGGTTTGTCCGTTAGCATTTATGGGTTGGGATACGTCGGATCGGTCTCGGCCGCCTGCTTCGCCTCCATGGGCCACAGGGTCATCGGCGTCGACGTAAGCCGCGCCAAGGTTGAGATGATGGACGCGGGCCGCACCCCGATCATCGAAGCGCGCATGACGGAGCTCGTGGCCGAAGCGCACCGCGCCGGACTGCTGCACGCGACCACCGACGCCACCGCAGCCGTGCTGAATTCCGAAGTCTCGTTCGTCTGCGTGGGGACGCCCAGCCTGAAAAATGGCAAGCTCGACCTCAGCCACATCGAGCACGTTGCCCGGGAAATCGGCGCTGCCATCCGCCAGAAAAAATCGCCGCACGTTTTTGTTCTGCGCAGCACGGTGCTGGCCGGCACCACCGAAACTGTCGTGCTCCCTATCCTCGAAAAAGAAAGCGGCAAGAAATGCGGCCAGGATTTCACCGTTTGCTACAACCCGGAGTTCATGCGCGAAGGCAGCGCGGTTGCCGACTTCCTGAACCCGCCCTACACCATTCTTGGAGCGAACGACACCAACCACCTCGCACCGCTGCGCGAACTTTACAAGGAGACTCCCGGCACTCTCTACGAGACGACCATTCCCGTCGCCGAAATGGTCAAGTATTTTTCCAACTGCTATCACGCGCTCAAAGTCGGTTTCGCTAACGAAATGGGAACCATGTGCAAGCATCTCGGCGTCGACGCGCACGCGGTCACGAAGATTTTCACCTCCGACACCAAGCTGAACATTTCCCCCGCCTATCTTTTCCCGGGCTTCGCTTTCGGCGGTTCCTGTCTCCCGAAAGATGTGCGAGCCATCACCTACAAGGCCAAAGAACTCGATCTCAAGCTCCCCTTGCTCGAATCGCTCATGCCGAGCAACGCCGAGCACGTCGACCGTGCCGTGGAAATGGTGATGAGTACGGGCAAAAAGAAAATTGCGCAGCTTGGCCTGAGCTTCAAAGCCGGTACCGACGATCTGCGCGAGAGCCCGCAGGTGCAGTTGATCAAGCGCCTCATGGGCGAGGGCCTCGAAGTCAAAGTCTGGGATGAGGATGTCTCCTTGGGCCGCCTCGCCGGTGCCAATCGCCAGTACATCGAAGAAGTCATCCCGCACATAGGATCCGTGCTCTCCGCCGACCTCGAAAGCGTATTGAGCTCCGCCGAAGTCGTGATCCTCGGCAATAAATCTGCGAGCAAAGATCAGCTCGCCAAGTACCTTCGGCCCGAACACATCGTGATTGATCTCATTCACCTGGATAAGACGCGGCGTCCAGAAGGCGCCCGCACCTATGAAGGAATTTGCTGGTAGAAATTTACTGGGCTGGTCTCGCAAATGATTCGTATCAGGGCATCGCTTTAGCGATGCCGAAAGTTTCGAAATCAGAGGCCCCTTAGGGGCTGGAACACTGGTAATGAGATTTTGCTGAACTTGAGCTAACGACGCGGGAAAAGAATGAAGTTCTATCCCATCGATATCAAAGTCTGATTTCCAAAGACTTACGGCATCGCTAAAGCGACGCCCTAATACGAAACCCGAGTTTTTGATGTGAAACCCGGGTTGTTTCCGCAACCTGCTATACCCAGGACAAATCGCGTGTCACGAACAACTTTCCCGCAGGCGTCCTGGTTTTCAGGTATTGCTTGCTCTCGAAGCAGAGCCTGTAGGCGGCGCGCATGCTCGCCATGTCGAAGCGGCCCGACCCTTTCGTGCTGAGCTCATACCCCAGTTGTTGCAGCGTACCACCCACCAGGCTTTCGAGGGTTGCTAACTCCTCTTGGGAAAGGTCGGTTTTCCACCGGCCGATCGGGCTTCGCTGGTCGCCTTTGAATGCGGTATTTCGTGCGCTCACAGAACCAATTCCCACCTGGGTTATCCGCTCATAGTCCAGATCGTGCTCAATGAAAGGCTCCAGATTTCTGAGAACCTCGGCTGGCTTGAGAACCAGATCTTCATAATGGACCTCGACATAGTCCCCGCCCAGCCTGCGACCAGCCTCTTGCCCCTTGCCCACAATCCATTCCCAATAAATCCCCGCCGCCATGGCGGCCCGCTTTCGATCCCAAGGCAACCGGCGGATTTGGGAAAGTTTCTCCCACGACAAGGCTACATCGCGGCCATCACGGATCACATGAACGATGAGTGCGTCGGGGATGGTTTCTTTAATCCGGCTTATGTACAGCAGGTGCTCCGGGGTGGTTTCCGCCCATCGCTCCACCCCCTGCTTGCGACACATCTCCTCCATGATGATGCGGAGAAAATCGCCGCCGTTCTGGCACTCCGCCATGATTCTTGGTTCAATTTCCGAGGGCTCGAGGCCAGATTTTGTATAAAGACGAGTGTTGTACCAGGCATCGAGCATTCGGCGCTTGTTTCGCGGTTTGCTAAGAGGGCGAAAGCGCGGTTCGAGCAGGGTAAAGATGAACGACTCGGTGCGGTAAACAGCAAAATTCCCCGACGACAGGAGCATATGGTACAGCAGGGTCGTGCCCGACCGGCTGCAGCCAATGACAAACACCGGCGCCTTGCTCCGAACGCTTTTCACATATCCGGATTGGAAATCGTTCATTGTCGACTCTGGGCGGATGCCACCTCAGCCGAGGAAGAGAACTTCACGGCGGAACGAAGCGTGCGCAAAGCAAGTCTACGACAGTAATAGACGTTCTGAAACGTCGTTGCAAGGCCGGTGCCGTTTTGCAAGCTCTGCAGCGGGAATGGGAATGAATGGCTTACCTGCCAGACGCCCCTACATCCGGGACCACAAGGCGCAACGACTTGCACTTTTCAGGCGTTGGCCGCACTGTTCGCGGGACTGGCGCGCCTTCCGGGCCATATGTGCTATTGACTTCGCGGCTACATCCAAAGTGTACTATTAAAAACCAGTATGTCCGCAGACTTACATGTCGGAATGACCGTTGTTATGGAATGATTAGAAGCATGTCAAGTTTCGATGAAAAACGTGGGAGCCGGCAGCCTGGCGAAGCCGGCAAGGAATCGGGGACCAAACCGTAGTGACGGCACGAAGAAATTCACCGGTGTTTGTGATTGGCTGCCACCGGTCTGGCACCGCTCTGCTTTACGACAGCCTGCTCTCGGCCGGCGGATTTCCCCCTTATCACCAGGCTCCCTACGTGCATACGACGCTGCTTCGGATGTGTGGGAGCCCGTCAGTTCGCAGGAACCGAGAGAAGTTAATGCAACTCTGGCTGCGGAGCAAGCCGTTCCGGCGAACGGGCCTGGGCGCGGAGGACCTTCGATCCAAGATCATGGAAGAATGCCAGAGTGGCGGTGACTTCCTGCGAATTACCATGGGAGAACTCGCGCGCCGGGCGGGCGTCCAGCGCTGGGCCGTCCATGATTGCGACAACATCATGCACATGGCCACCATCAAGCAAGAGATTCCCGATGCTTTGTTTGTCCACGTCGTTCGCGATGGCCGGGACACGGCGCTTTCGATGAAGAAGCAACATAACGTCCCTCCCAGATTGTGGGCCCGGAAGCGCGCCCTGTTCGCGTGGGCGCTGCTTTGGCAATGGACGGTGCGGCAAGGAAGACGCCACGGGCAGGAGTTTTCCGCCGACTACATTGAAGTGCGCTACGAGGATCTGGTCAGCCAACCTGAGAAGACCTTGAGCGCGCTCGGAGAGTTTCTGGACCACGACCTCGACTATGGCCGCATTCAGAAGGCTGCCATCGGGCGCGTGGCTGCTCCGAACACGGTCTGGAAAGAGGAATTGAGCGCGGAGACCTTCAGCCCGGTCAATCGATGGAAAACCAAGCTCTCCCAACCGGAGATTGCCGCGCTGGAGGCCTTGATCGGAGACTGTCTCGAGGAGTTTTCTTACCCCCTCACAACGGAGCGACGCGGCTTCGCCCGCCTTGATCCTGCGCTTAGTCTCATGCGCATTTTTTACTCGCGGTATTTCGAAGCTAAACTGTTCCTGCAGTCCAGGACCGTTATGGGCCGTCTCGCCAAGGGAAAAAGATTGGAACTCACGAATCCTGTCGAACCCTGAAGTCGGTGTGGCATCGAAAACGGTGGTTGGCGCGACCATGGGACGGGAAATGACTCCTTCTATTCAACGGGACAAGGTCCCCAGCGTTCATAGAAAAGTGATCTGCACCGTCGGCCCGGCTTCTCTTAAGCCCAGAGTTATCCGACGTCTTCAGGCGCTCGGCGTGAGCCTGTTTCGTATCAACCTTTCTCACACTCCGCTTGAGGAGGTCCGTCCGGCAGTAGCCTTCCTGCAGAAGCACACCACGGTACCGGTATGTCTCGACAGCGAGGGGGCGCAGATCAGGACCGGCACGTTCGCCGCCGCGCCAACCAATCTAAGAAAAGACAGCCTCATCGAGGTTCGCCCGTATCCAATTTGCGGCGATGCGCAGAAGTTCAATTTCACGCCTCCGGCCGTTCTCGAATTGTTACAACCCGGCGATCTCATCACCATTGACTTCCATGCGGTCGTCGCCGAAGTCATGGAGATTGAAAGCGGCCGAGCGGTTTTGCGGGTCATCAAAGGCGGTCGTGTGGGCAACAATAAGGCTTGCAACGTGCATCGCGAGATCGAACTGCCTGCAATCACGGTCAAGGACCGCAAGGCCATCGAGATCGGGCGAGAAATGGGAGTCGACCATTTCGCGCTCTCCTTCGCAAATCGGCCGGAGGATGTTCAGGAAATGCGAGAGCTGATCGGTCCAGCGGCGACGCTGATTTCGAAGATTGAATCCCGCCACGGTATTTTGAATCTTGTGGAGATCGCCCGGTTGTCCGACGCGATCTTAATCGACCGCGGCGACCTGTCACGGCAAATGGAACTGGAACAGATCCCTGGACAGCAGAAGGATATAATCGGGCGCGTAAAGGCCATAGGTCGACCGGTCTACGTTGCTACCAATTTGCTTGAGTCGATGGTCCACTCGGCAGTGCCTACGCTGGCGGAAATCAACGACATTTACAACACGCTGGCCGACGGTGTGGATGGCCTTGTGCTCGCGGCGGAAACAGCCGTGGGCAAGTTTCCCGTCGGATGTGTCGAGATGGTCATTAAGGTTATCGTCGAGTTCGAACGGACCAGGTAGAGGGGGACTGTTTCGGAATCATGTTCCGGACTCATGGAGGGCATCGGGTCACTTACTCCGCCCATGCCCGAGTTCTATTCCACCCCCGCAATGGCGGCTTCAACCGCGTCAATGTCCGCTCCCAAGTCACGCCCATCGGAAGCAGCGCCTGCTCCGGGAGAAGCCTTTGAACAGCCCGGCCCTTTCGCGTGACAGAGCCTTGGATCTTTGGCGATGCCGTCCTTAAGGTCGCGGATGCCGGCCGCTTCCGGGGATCCGACGACGATGTTTCCTTTGGGAAATGATCCGCGCCCGCTGATGATCAAGTTCCTATCGAATTTATAGGGGTCAAAGCAGGCTTGCAGGACGGCTTCCGAGCCCAGCGCCTGGTTCTTGGATGCACAACTTTGGGGACCTCCGCCCGCAGAGGCCACTGGCGGCCGCCGATCTCCGACGGAAAACACACTGTTGGTCAGCGTGAAATTCGGCAGCTTCGCTCCGGAGTTCAGGATCGAGAGCAAAACGCCGCTGACAAACGCGGTTACGTGGTCAATCTGGATGTCATGTACCGGTGGCTGCGCGGAGATCAGAATCAGGAAGGAGCCGCCGCCCTTGTAGTCCTTGTCATGCAGGTCGTCGGCGAAGATATCGTGAATGCTGTAGCGTCCGCCGTCGGCGGCAGCAGCGCCGGTCTTCGCGAGCGCGTTGGCAATCTGCAAGACTCCGGCAACATTTCGAATCCGGTCAAAGCGGATGGTGACATCGTTGACACGGCAAATCGGGCACTCGCTGGCCTGGTTCTTGGGCGTGATCAGGATGGAATATCCGGTCTGGCTGAAACCGCCCCAGGAGTTCTCGAGCAGATTGGCCTCCAACAAAACGCGAATCGCGTTCTTGAGCTCACAGTTGTTCTTGACGATATACGGCTCCCCCGAAGCGGTCGGCGTGTAGCCGGGTTGGCCCTCCTTCCAGAGCATGGGGCGGAACAAATGATTGCGGCGGATCTCGATGTCGGTTGGAACCTGGGTAGCGGCGCTGCCGCCGAACAGAATGTTCTCTCCGGAGGATTCGAGGAAGTTATTGTAAAACTTAAGGGTGGAGATGGGATCGTCGCCGCTGCCGCCGCCGACGGCGGTCGCATCGGTGCATTTTCCGGTGCGCGCGATGCAATTCAGGCCGCTAATGTAGGAGTTGATGACGGCAATCATGCGCGAGCCGTGGATGATTCCAATGCCGTGGCCCACTTCGCGACCATCGGCGGGGTGGACCCAGTTGCGATCAAAGATGACGTGGTCTGAGTGTTCGGCGGTCACAATACGACCGATGTCGGCGTCGGGAGGCGTAGTCCACTCGATTCCAATGAAGCGGATGTGATCTCCCACGATTGCGCCCGAAGCACGCCGCACTACCAAGGTCGCGAGCAGCTTGGCCGGTCCGTTGGAGGGCTGAGCAAAGGGCGGTCGTCCGGGAAGGCTCGCGACTCCGGCCCATGCCGGAGAAATGCGCGTGCCTTCGGGGGGGAGCTTGGAGTCGGGCGTGTCGGTTCGCACCGTGATGTAGTGCTGGTCGTCGCATTTCTTCGAGGGCAGCTCGTTTACATTGAACGAAGCTCCGGCGGGCAGCAGCAGCGTGTCGCCGCACTTGGCGCCGTCGATGGCGGCGGCCAGATCGGACTTTGCGCCGACGCGAATCTGTTTTCCCGGCGACGGCGTTCCGTCGAGCGCGGTGTAGTAACAGGCTTGGGGAAGTTCGGCGGGGCCGTCCTTGGCGCCAAACTGCGCGACATTACCCTTACCGCAATAGGCATTTTCACCGGTGGGAGGGGCAGCCGCCAGCGCCGACAGCGTTGCCCAGACGACAAAAGCGGAAGCCAGACAGAAGAAATGAAACCTTTTCGGCGCCAAGCTTCTCACCACGGGAACAGAGCGAAAGGACCGCAAAGGAAGCGGAGCCATGTTTCGGTTTCTCCTTTTATCCGCCGCACGCCCCGCGCATGCACCTGTAATCACCGCGGAGACGCCTTCCGTCCACAGTGTACTGGGATCCGCGGATGATAGCACGGGCCGGATCGATTCGAACTTCCTGGTAGGTCGTGATTGCGGCAAGAAAAGAGAAGGTCCGCGGCGAACTGCGGACCCCGATTGCGTGAAAGCTGAAAGTTATTCGACGTTAGCCAGCGCTGCGTTGAGCCCAACGATGTCGGCCCCAAGATCCATGCCGTCCGTGCCCTTGTTTTTGTAAGGGCTGTTCGGCTGAAGCTCGTAGTTCCCGCCATCGCCGTTGTTGTAGTCGACGAACCCGACATTGTCGATGGTTGGCGCGAACATGTTTCTCGCCGGCCAAGTCGACGGCGGGAACTCCGGTGGAGGCGTAATCAGGGCGTTGTTGCCGAATAGATAGGTGGCGAAGCACTTGTTGATGCTGGTGACCGGCACATCTTTGAAAGCGCAACTGGATTGGCCTCCCGTGTTCCACACCGGGTATCGGCCGGTGATCATCAGGTTGTTGGTGAAAACCAATCCATACATCGGCGCATTTTTGGCCAGGTTCCCTATGATCATCATGTGGCTGGTGGGATCCGGGAAACCAGTGATGTGATTGATGGTGACGGTGTTGAGCGGGTTCTTGGGCCACCCGTTCATGATCTCGAACACGGTGCCGCCGCCCTTGTACTTGGTGCTGAGGTCGTCCAGAACCACATCATGGATGCTCCAGCGAGTACCAGCCAGCGCTGGGGCTCCATCTTTGGCGTCCCCGGAGAGGACGGTTGCCATCTGCATTCCGGCCCCGCCATGCGAGACGTGTACATAGCGGATCGTGACGTCGGTCACCTGGCATAGCGGGCAGACGTTAGCACCGCTCGGCGTGTGTTGGTTCTTGGGGGTAAGCAGAATGGCGTCACCGGTTTGGCTGAAGCCACCCCATGTGTTCTCCATGAGATTCGCCTCGACCAGCACGCGAACCGCATTTTTCAATTCCAGGTGATTCTTGACGACGAAGGGATTGCCGTCCGGTCCGCCGATGAAGTTCGGGGTGCCTGGCATCCACTGCCACGGCTTCCAGAAGTGATTGTTCAGGATTTCGATGTCGGCAGGAGTCAAGGTGGCCGCTCCGCCGCCGAACATGATGGCCTCGCCCGCGGCTTCCAGGAAGTTGTCCTCGATCTTGAAGGGACCATCCTGGGTGTCGCTGGTGCCTCCGGCAACCGCATGAGAATCAGTGCAAGCCCCGGTCTTGGAGATACAATGGAAATCGCTGAAGTAGGAATCGACGATGGCCACGTTGGTCATGCCGTTCAGGTTTACCCCGGCATGAGTTTCATCCTGAGGCGCTCCATGCAGCCATGAGCGATCGACCACCAGGTGATCCGCGGTGCCTTTGACAAACATCAGCCGCGCCGTCCCCAGGGTTCCGGCCGGACGAGTAACTTCCAGCCCGATGAAGCGGTAATAGTTCGCGCCCGGGGCGAGTTCGAGCGGACCATCGCCGCGCGTTTGAATCTGTACTTTCGCCATCACGTTCTGGGGATTGGTGCAGCTATATTGCGGGCGCCCTGCGAGAGAAGCGACCCCGGCATAGCAGGGCGTGGCGCGCTGCCCTTCTGCGGGCAAAGCGCTGTCCGGAGCACTGGTGCGGACCCAGATCCAATGGTTGATGTCGCAGTTCTTGGCCGGCACAACGAACTTGCCGGCAAAGGTTGCGCCCGCCTGAAGTTCGATCACGTCGCCGCAGTTGGCGTTATCCAAGGCCGATTGCAGATCGCCGCCAGCGTTGACGGCGATGATGGATCCCGGCGCGGGCGTGGCGGCCATCGCACTGGGAACGGTCATTCTCGGCAGTTCCGCAGGACCATCGTAATTGCTCTGGGCAAAGGAGGCGGTCGTCAGCGCGACCGTCAGCAGGAGTATCGAAATGCTCAGGCGCTGTGCGAGCGCTCGGGAAAATCTGGAATGAGCATAATATCGGTTTCGAAAAGCAACTTCGGCTTCAAACATTGCGAGCCCTCGACTCTACAAAATGGGGGACCAGTCGATATGGGTCCTCTCGCTGAATCTATCGAGAGGTCTCAAGGGTTCACAGATACCGGAAGTGCATTGGAGAAGCGTTAGTACCTGCGGGTGACATGTACAGATTCGCGGCGCCCAGTGTCCATTGGTGTGCTTGCTGCGAAGTATCGACACAGGTGCGGGACGGGCCGTTTGGGCAGAGCGGGGGAAGAGCTGATCGCGGCATGGCCTGGAAAACGAAGCTGAGAACAGGGAAAACTAAAGTAACCAACAATGTAGTTACCGGCGGGATTCCCCTAGCAAGACCGCGCGCAGGTGATCGTAGGCGCGGTTTCCGAGCACGCTCTGAACGCTCCGGCGGGCCTGATGCTGAAGGCGTTTCTTCCACAACCCGCGGCCGTGGCAGATCGCACCGAACTCCTTGATGGTGAGGTCACGCAGCATGGCTACGCGGCCGAGTTCGTAAGGGCTGGTGCTGGAGGAGTTCGCATAAAACTGGCTGTTGGCAACGGTTCGGAATCCGGCGTGGCGCGCCATCTGGAGCGTGCGCCGATCGTAGCGTCCTCCGGGACAGGAAAAGTGATCAATTGGGTGTCCGACGATTTGTTCAATCTGGAGCTTCGCATCCACGACTTCGCGCTTCAGTTCTGGTTCGGGGAGATCGGAGAGATAAGGGTGCGTCATCGAATGGCAGCCGATCTGGAAACCCTGCGCGTCAAGATCGCGCACCTGGCTGGAATTGAGATAACCGGGCGTGCCCAGGAATCCAGCGGTGAGGTAGAAGGTTGCGTTGAAGCCGGACTCGCGGAGCACGGGCGCAGCGGCGATAAGGTCGGTCTCGCAGCCATCGTCAAAGGTAATACAAACGCTCGGCTCGGCAGGATAGCGGAGAGCTTCGCCGACGTTCAGGCCGCGCCAGCCGGAGTTCTTCATCCATGCCATCTGGCGGCGGAAGGTTTCCAGCGGCAGAATGTAGCGCACATAGCCCGGCTCGGACTGGCAGAGTTTGCGGCCAGCGAGTTCCAACTCGTGGTACATCAGGAACACAATGCGTGAGGCAGCCATAATGTTCTGAGGTTAGGGTTGCTTGTCGCTGCCAATCGTCTGCGAGTGCCGGTCGAGCATGGCGAGCAGCGGATCGCGTAGAAACGGGCTCCCCGCCAGCAGGCCGGAGATGAGGGGATCTTTCTGGTTGCAGCGCAGCGGCGAATTGTCGAGCTTCCGCACCCAGCCTCCGGCGCTTTCGACCAGCGCCGCCCCGGCGGCAACGTCCCACTCGTTTTTCGGAACCAGCGTGAAGGTTAGATCGGCGCGGCCAACGGCGACTAATCCGAGCTTGTAGGCAACCGATCCCATGGGACGAATGTTGAACACGGCGGACACGAACTGCTTCCACTCGCCGCGCTTCACTTCGCTGCGGCTGGCGAGCACGAGCGCGCCGTGCAGGTCCTTGCGCTGGCTCGGTTGGGCGGCCTTGCCGTTATAGGTCACGCCGGTTTCGCGCGATCCGAGAATGAGCTCGTCGGTTGCCGGATTGCAGATTCCGCCAGCGACGGGAATTCCATTCTCAACCATGGCGATCGAAACGCAGAACTCGGGAATTCCTTGCACAAACTCGCGCGTGCCGTCGAGCGGATCGACCACCCAGACCCGCTGTTTGTCGAGCCGAGTGAAGTCGTCCACGGTCTCTTCTGAGAGCCAGCCTTCGCCAGCCCGGAGAAGGGTCTTGTGCAGAATGGCGTCGACGGCGCGGTCGGCCTCGGTGACGGGATCGCGTCCAACTTTGTATTCGGCTTCAATAGCACCGGGAGTAAAACGGCTGAGTACGGCCCGCGCCGCTTCGAGCGCGGCGTGAATGCGTTCGAGAGTCTCCACGGATGAATATGAGGTCATTTGTGCTCCCTAATGGTTCTCAGTTCTCAGTTTCTAGCAACAAGCCAAAAGATTTCGTTCTCGACCCGGTGCTCACTGGGAACTGAGAACTGTTTTCACGCCCACAACATTCTTGCTCCCGTCATCAGTAAAACCGTGCACAGAATTCGGCGCAGCCACAGCACCGGAACCCGCGTGCTCAGATGCGAGCCGAGCATACCGCCGGGAATCGAGCCGATCAGCAGGGAACCGACCAGGTGGGGATCGACGTTGCCCGCCCGCCAGTGCAACAGGCTGGTGATTCCAGTCAGAATCACGGCATGGGCAATGTCGGTGCCCACCATGACTTTGGGCACGAACGAATAAAACAAAAGAAGCAACATCATGATGATGCTGCCCGACCCGACCGAAGTGATGCCGACCAGGAATCCGCCGACTAATCCGATGACACTCATGCCGGCAAATGATTTCATCGTGGGCTGCCGCTTGGCGAGATGTTCTTCAATCCGTCCCTGGAAAAGAAGCAGAGTCGGAATCAATACCAGCAGCAGTCCCACGGCGGACTTGATGAAGTCGTTGACACCCGAGCCGTAGACGTGACGCAGGTGCACCAAAAAAGTCACGCCCAGGTACGAACCGGGAACGCTGCCGACCGCCATCGCCAGCACGACTTTTTTCCGCACCGTGCCTTTGCGCAAGTGCATGATGCTGGCGGGAATCTTGGTGAAAAAGTTGAAGAGCGCGTCGGTACCGACGGCAATGATGGCGGGCACGCGCAGGCCGAAAATGAGCATGGGCAGCAGCAATACGCCGCCGCCGAGACCCGTCAACCCGATCAACGTTCCGACCAGGAAGCCGATCAGCACTTTGAGCAGCAAGAATTCCATGCCGTCTTTCGATGAGTTCTCAGTTCCCGGTTCTCAGTTCTCAGTAAAGCAAAATCGGGCGAAGGAACTGAGAAAACTGAGAATCGCACTGAAGAGCCGTTTTCAGAGGTCATTATCCCATAAAGTCCATTGTAATAATTGACTTTATTGACATCATTAGCCGCTTTCGTGGTTCTCGGTTTCTCAGTAAAGCAAAATCAGGTTAAGGAACTGAGAACTGAGAACCGGGAACCGAGAACTGCCTCTAGCCATTGCCGTTGGCGCCGACGAAGCCTTCGCGCTCGAGGTGCAGAAGGATGGTCTGCGCCGCTTCCTCGGGGCTCAGCTTGACGGTGTCAATCACGACTTCGGCATCGGTTGGCGCCTCGTACGGATCCGAGATGCCGGTGAATTCCTTGATGATGCCGGCGCGAGCCTTGGCGTACAGGCCTTTGCGGTCGCGTTGTTCACACACTTCGAGCGAGGTGGCTGCGTACACCAGGATAAACCCGCCGAACGGTTCAATCATCTGCCGCACCGCTTTGCGCGTCGCTTCATAGGGCGCAATCGGAGCGCAAATGGCGATGCCGCCGTTCTTGGTGATCTCGGAGGCGACATAGCCGATGCGGCGGATGTTGATGTCGCGATGCGCCTTGGAGAATCCCAGTTCGCTCGACAGGTTCTTGCGTACCAGATCGCCATCGAGCAGCGTGACCGGACGTCCGCCCGTCTCGAGAAACTTGGTGATCAGAGCATTGGCGATGGTGGATTTGCCCGATCCCGAAAGCCCGGTGAAGAAAATGGTGACGCCCTGCTTGTGCCTTGGCGGATAGCTGCGGCGCAATTCCTGCACGACTTCGGGATAAGTGAACCATGACGGGATGTCGCGGCCTTCGTTGAGACGCTGGCGCAATTCCGTGCCGGAGATGTCGAGCACCTTGGCGCCCTCTGGTATTTCATCGGTCGGAACGTAACGGTCTTCGTTCTGCAGATACACCATCATCTGGAATGGAACCATGGTGACGCCAATTTCGTCTTCATGCTTCTTGAACAGCTCCTGGGCGTCGTAAGGGCCGTAGAAGGGCTTGCCGTCAGTATCTTTTCCGGGGCCGGCATGATCGCGGCCGACGATGAAGTGAGTGCAGCCGTGGTTCTTGCGAATCAGGCCGTGCCACACCGCTTCGCGCGGTCCGCCCATGCGCATGGCGAGAGGAAGCATGGCGAGCTCGACCGTGCCCTTCGGATACTTCGGCAGCAGCAATTGGTAGCAGCGCGTGCGGACGAAGTAATCGACGTCGCCCGGCTTGGTCATACCGACTACGGGATGAATCAGAAGATTCGCCGCGACTTGCTTGGCGGCGCGCATGGTCAGTTCGACGTGCGCGCGATGCATGGGATTGCGCGTCTGGAAGGCCACGACCTTGGTCCAGCCCAGGCGGCCAAATTGGGCGCGCAGGTCGGCGGGAGTAAGGCGCAGCGAGCGGAAATCATAATGCGCGTGAGCCTGTAATTCTTCAATCTTTCCGCCCACGTACCACGGGTTCGATTTGTTGATGGCGTAGTCGGCGCCCGGGTGCGCGGCGCTGGTGGAATTGAAAACCGCTTGGGCTTCGGCCTTGCGGTCCGGTTGCCAGACATCTTCCACGCTGAGCACGGCGAGCATCACGCCTTCGGGATCGCGCAGTGCAATCTTGCTGCTGCCCGCCGTCAGTTTCTTGGCGAATTCCTCAGTCACGTCGAGCGTGATCGGCATGGGCCAGAGGGTGCCGTCCCCGAGCCGCATGTTGTGGCAGACGCCCTCGTAGTCGCCACGGTTCATGAATCCACGCAGCGGCGAGAAGCCGCCGCTCATCAGCAGTTCCAGATCGCAAAGCTGCCGGGCGGTCACGTCCCATGAGGGCCAATCCTTCGATTGCGCCTTTAAATCAGCGGCGCGCGCGGCTGGCACTTGCAGCTGAACAAGTTCTCCCCCGTGGGGGGCGATAAGATGACTGGTCGTTGCGTTCAAAGCAGTATTCCTCCCGTATGTGTCCTTCAAACTTGTGCGTTGTCCAGAAATGGCCGAAGCCACACACTCGCGATCTTCGTTCCATTGGCCCGCCGAGGCTGCGGGCCGCCGCTTTTCAGGCGGCACCAACCCACGACATTCATGTGGAATCAATGTTATCAGGATAAACCCAGCAATTCCGCTTCCTTAGGGGATCCGACCTGGCAGGTAAACCGTTGGAATAAAGAGTGCTACGAATGGAAACCTCTTGGTGGATGGCCACCCTGCACCTGAGTGAAAAATGTTGCACTATTCCATCCCCAAACTGGAATCTATGGTTCCCCTAAGATTCCTCCTGGTATTCCACCGAGATCACGGGCTCCGTGGCGGCAACCTGGGGAACCCCTGGCTGGACGGAGGCCCTGGACTCCGTGACCTGAAACACGCGGCCTGTCTTATAAGCCCAGAGCACTCCCATGCCATAAATCAGGAACGCCGCTCCAATTTCCATCACCAACTGGACCAGGTTCTTGGGAGTGAAGACCCTGTTTGCCAGCCAAACCACTCCAACCAGTGGCAAGGTCAGCAGAAAAGGCAACGAATACGCCTGGCGCACGAAACTGCTCACTGGCACGCCGATCTGTTTCGCTAAATGGCGCGGCATAAAAAGGAGGAACGTGCAACCGAGCGGAACTGCCGTGCCCAGCGCGTCGCCCACCACCCCCAACGGCGGAACCAACGCAATACTCAGGATCAAGTTGGCGATCCCCTCCAGCAAGGTGACTTTCGCCATGGATTGATGTTTTCCCATGCCGAACAGCACGCGTCCCGAAGCCGATTGCATGAGCATGAGCGCGAAAGGAATAATCAGCACCACCAACACCGGGTAACTGTGCGGAATGTAGCGGGCGCCGACCCAGATCCGGATGACGTGTTTCCCCAGCAGAATCAGGATTACCGTGATGGGCAGAATCAGCAGCGCGCACACCCGGTTTCCCGCGATATAAACCTTCCGCAAGCGCTCCAGATCGTTTTTCGCCTCCGACTGGCTCGACATGGGGACAAAAATCTGCGCCAGGCTCGAGACGAATTCCTGGGCGTAGTCCACGATCCGCGCACCGATCGAAAAATACGTAATTGCCACTGCGGACATCATTCTGCCCAGCACCAACTCGTCGGTGCGGAAGCGTAAGTGTCCAGCCACGATCACAAGGAACGTCGTTCCGCCATAGGTAGCCATGTTGCGCAAGGATTCCTTGTCTACGTAGCGCAAACCGATCGGCACCGGGCACAAGCGGAAGACTATGATTCCGCGCAGAATTGAAGACAGGATGGGCAGCCCCACCGTAATCAGTGCGACGGCGATCAGCCCATAGCCGCGATTCAGGAAATGCACGATCAGCGCCGCCCGCAGCAAGGTCGAGCCGATGCTCGTCCAATTCAGAATGTAAAACCGTTGCAAGCCTTCGAGCATGCCGCCGAAAACGCCCAACGGAAATCCCAGGCTGACGGCTGCCCCGACGAGCAGCAGAAGAATATGCGCTTGCCTGTGCAGCTCGGGCGGAATACGAAACAGTCCTCCCACGTAGGAACTGAGCACCGTGGTCAGGGCCATGCTTACAACGCCGATGATGGTGTAGGTAAAGAGGCTGGTATTGACGAAGCACGCCAGCTTGCCGCTTTCGCCGGTCGCAGTATATTTGGAGACGTAGCGAATTATCGAGGAGCGGATTCCTAAATCAAACAGTCCGTAGTAACCCGTGACCGAAAAAATCAAGACCCAGATGCCGAAGGCGACATCGCCCAGCCGGTGCAGAATGAAGGGCGACAGAAAAATCCCGACCGACACGTTCACGGCCAGCGCCGACCAGCTTGAGCCGACGTTTTTCAGGATCTGTTTTTTTTCGTACTTCCGCATCTGCTCCGGTCCGTTCCCGTTTCTCGCGCCCAGTTCCTGCTCTTCAGATCCTTAATTAAAGATAGGCCGCATAGCGCAACCACTGTTCGACCAGTTTCATTCCCTCGGAAAACCGGACCCGCGGCTCGTAGCCCAGCACTTTTCGCGCTTTCTCGATACTGAAGAACACCGTCGTGCTCTGCGTCGCTTCCGTTAAAGCGTCCGGAATGAACTTTGCGTTGGTGGACTTCGCCGCCGCGCGTCGCACGCCGAAGCGCGCCCGCAGCCGTTCCCGCTTCTCCGGAGGCAGCGCACTGACCCAGTTCCACGCCTTCTTCATCGCCGCTTCCGTTAATGGAATCTGCATCAGCATCTGGCGGAATTCCTTGCTGCGCGCCACTCGTGCCGCTGCCTTCATCGAGCCCCGCAGCAGTCCGGAACTCCTGTCCCGGCTTGCCTCGATCTCCGCCCGCGAAATTTCCTCCACCGCTGGCCTCGGTTCTATCAGCGCCATGTGCGCCCGGATAAAATCTCCCCAGCTCACACGCTCGGCATCAGTGATGAAGAAAGCCTGGTTCAGCGCGCCGTCGTTTTCCAGTCCGAGTACCATGGCGTCAATCAGATTGTCCACGTAGGTCGTATTGCAGGCGCCGTGCCCGCCTGCGATGAAGGCCACGCGCCCGTCGCGCAGATCGTCCATCAGCCGCGTGGACCACGCCGAGTAGGGCCCCCACACGATCGAAGGCCGCAGGATCACCACCGGCAGTCCGCGCTTGCCGTAGTTGAGTACAACTTTTTCCGCCGCCGCTTTGTTGTCACAGTAGGCATCGCCCGTCCGGCGCAGCGGAGCGTCCTCACTCTCCGATCCCGGAGGCGGTGTGATCCCGTAGATGGCTGCCGTGCTGACATGGATGAATCGCTTCACCCCGGCTGCCTGTGCTACCGCCAGCATGTTTTCAGTTCCCCGCACGATGCTGCTCGCGAGACCCACCCCGCAGTGGATCACAATCTTGGCCCCGCCGAGCGCTTGCCGCAGCGATTCGCGCTCCAGCAAGTCCCCCGGGCAGAGTTCGACCGGCAGGCGCGCGATCCGCGCCGCGCGATGCATTCCGTGTACCAGCGCGCGAACTTTTGGCACTCCGGCCTGCATCATTCGTTCGCACACCCGCCCACCGATGAATCCAGTAGCGCCGGTCACGAACACGGTCTCGTTGCGCCAGTTCATGTCCGAGTCTCGCTGCCCCCAGTTCCGCTCGAGGTCTCGCTCCCGGCCCGGCTCTCGGCCCCGATCTCAGTCCACGGTTCCGCGATCCGCCGCTTGTGGGCGTAGCAGCTCTCGATCAGTTCCAGTACACGGACCGCCTGCCAGCCATCCACCTCCGGCTTGCCACGGTTCGCGATGCTTTGCACGAAATTGTCGAGTTGCCGCCAGTACGGACTGCCACCCGAAAAGTTTTCCATCTGCAACGTCTGGCTCACCGGAGCGCCGCCGATCGCGCGATGGATCACCACCACCTCCGGATCGCTCACGGTAATCTCTGCGCTGGCAGCGGCGGCGCGCACCAGCAGCCGGTTCTTCAGCCCGAAGGTGCGGCTTATCTGCAGATGTCCGGGAATCTCGCCGAAGCGGCCCGCGTGCTTCAAGTCGAGAAACAGATTGGCTTCGATGCCGCTACCCCAGTCGTCGTCCTGATAGTCGAACGCACTTACCGGCCCGAACCAGTCGATCACGCTGTCCAGCATATGGACGCCGAAATCCAGCAGCGCCCCGCCGCCCGCTTGGGCGCGGTCAAAATAGAAGCCCGACGCACTGCGCCAATCGAACGCGCCGCCATATTGGAAGTCGTAGTTTTGGATGGAACCTAGCAGGCCCTCTTCGATGACCAGCTTAAGCAGGGAGTGGCTCGCGGCAAAGCGGCGGTTCATGCCCACGGCGAGCACCAGCTTCTTTTCTTCCGCAAATTCGGTGCAGGAGCGCGCCTCCGCCGCTGTAATTGCCAGCGGCTTCTCGCATAGCACATGCTTGCCCGCCCGCAGGCAATCCATATTGCTGGAGACATGCAGATGGTTGGGCAGCGCGTTAACGACCGCATCCACCTGTCCCAGTACTTCGCGGTAATCCGCGACTGCCCTGCAACTCAGCCCGCGATTCCGTATCAGTGCACCGGCCCGGGGCAGGTCGGTATCCACGAGCGCCACCAGTTGCACGCCGGGATGTGCGCTGACAGCCGGGATGTGCTCGCTGCGAGTGATTGCTCCGCAGCCCAGAATGGCCAGCCGGATCGGCTCCGTCATTCCCGCTGCTCCCCCCGCTCCTCAACGACAACGACCGCCGTGGCTGCCAATTGAGTCTCCGGACTCTTTATAGATTGCGATTCATCCGCCATCAGCATACCGGAAACGGCTCTGAGCTAGCGAAAAGCCTCGCCGAGTAAAGCGCTTACAGGGTGCGAATTGGAATGCGTCTCCTGAGCGGGGGAATGCAGCTCGTATCCCAAATAAGTCATCAGGTGTCCCCATTGAGCTTCCAGTTGCAAAATGGCCGATTCCGGCACCTCGGTGCGCCAGCCTCCTGATTTCGCGGCCCGCACAAAAGGAATATCCTGGCGCGTCTCCCGGGTCGAACTCCACAACAGGGCCTGCGATTTCTCCAGCTTCCGCATGGTGCTGGCGTCGCTCCGGCGCACTGCGGTTGCGATCCGCTCCGGATCTGGGTCGATTCCCAGGAAAACGGCCACTCTAGCCAATTCCTGCGCGGTATTGGCCAGCATGTCCTCGTAGCGCAGCAAAAGGAACCCGGGGTGGTTGTGCCGGGTGACCAGCCAGGAAGCTACATTGTCTCCCCACGAGCCGTACGGATTGAAATCCCCTGCCATGAACCGGGCTGCGTATTTTTCGAACGGATATTGGTCGTCGATCAGGCGGCGCTTGCGTTGAAAGTAGTATCCCGACAGCAGCACATCCCTCGGGTCCCGCACGATATAGATGATTCGTGGGTAGCGTGGATCGAAATACTGGTGGCTCTTTAGGACCCGCGGCCGCGGCATTTTTGCTAATTCGCGTTTCGAGAGCGCCTCCGGGTCCGGCGTCAGCCGATTGATGTTGGAAAAATCCGCCGGGGTTTCCGGATACACCAGGTTGGCAATCAGAAACCGTGTCCAGGTATTGCCCGACTTTATGTAAGAAACGATGAAAACATCGTCTGGAAAAACGTCCAGATTGCGTCCTGGGTGGTGCAAGCCCAGCGCCCGCCGCGTTCCGCGGATCAGCCACTGCATCATAGCTCGAACCTCTCGCTCTCTTGATCGACTACCCACCCGGGACCTTCGGGGGAGACGCGGCTTGTATCCGGGGTAGCCACGCCGGCTGGGGACGTCCTAGTACTTCAAGCTTGCCTTACTCCTGGATCTTTTTCATTATAGCTGAACGCTTCCCGTTCTTGATTGGCCCACTTCGGTTGGCCCTTTTCTGCTAAAACCCGCTCTCTGCTTGCCTTTCCGCGCCAACCGCGCGTCCTGCAAGATTAGAAAACCGCGCGCTGCCCAAGGCGCAATCCGCACCGCCAGCGCCACTCGCCGGCTCTTGCGGTCCTGCAACAGTACTGCGGCTTTGGCCGCCGCGAGACGCGCTTCAGGGTAACGACCCTCCCGCAAGTAGCGCTTCACTAGATCCATTTGGCAGAGCCCCTCAACCCGCGCAATCAGTTCCTGGATCAGCCTTTTCTGCTTTGCCGAAACCGGCAAAGTCGCCAGCACCTTCTTGTAGACCTCAATCTGCGCTTGCTTGAGGAGATAGCCGTCGGATGCAAGCCCGCCGGGGAGCAGCCGGTGTTCAATCCCCACCTTCCGCAGAAGATCCATCTTCGCCCCGCGAAATGACATACGCACCCAGAGGTCGAAGTCTTCCGAGCGCCGATAGCGTTCGTCGAACAGTCCGGCGTCGATCATCGCCTGCCGCGAGGCCACCACGGCCGAAGTCGTCACCGCGCATTCTTCCGTCAGCAGCTTCTCGAACGTCACCGGTGGACTCTGTGGTTGCCGCTCGAAGGACCGGCCTACAAACGACCGGCCCACAAAAGACCGGCCGACATGCACTCCATCCTTCATAAAATAGGAATCGCAGTAAACCAGATCCAGCGCCTGTTCCTCAAGCAGCGGAACCAGACGGGCCAGATGCTCGGGCAAATAGATGTCGTCGCTATCGAGGCAGGCGATGTACTTGCCTCGCGCCGTGCGGATCGCCGTGTTGCGCGCCCCCGATGGTCCCCGGTTTTCCTGCCGGACGTAGATCAGCCTCTTGCCGTAGCTCCGGATCGCCTGTTCCAGCGCCTCCGTATCCGGCGAGCCGTCATTCACCAGCACGACCTCAAAGTTCGGATACGTCTGCGCGAACACGGAATCCAGCGTTTCCCGGATACGCTCCGCCGCCTGATACGCAGGAATGATGACGCTCACCAGAGGTTGTTGCCGCTCGTCCAAGATGCACACCCCTCCCGCGACCCTCATCCAGCAAACCGGAGTCCAAAACCACCCCAGTACCTCAGTCTAACTGTTTGATTTTAATGGATGTTTACCGTCGACAGGAAGCGGCACTGAAATCTCTGGTCAAGCGGCAATCAAATTGTGGGTAATTTGTTTCCCTTTCTTGCCCCGGCCGCTTACCAAACATGCTTCATGGCCTGGGTAAACTCCGCCACAGGCAAGGCATTCAGCACATCTTCCTTCTTGAGCCAGGCCCGCCGCGCCTGCAGAATTCCGTAGCGCATTTTCTCCATGTGCGAGGTGTGGTGGGAATCGGTGTTGATGACGATCTTAACGCCATGCTGTTTGGCCAGGCGCAGATGAACGTCGCTGAGGTCGAGCCGGTCCGGATAGGAGTTCAGCTCCATCGCTACTTTGTGTTTGGCCGCCGCTTTGAGCACGGCGTCGAGATCGAACTGGTAGGCGTCGCGGCGCAGCAGCAGGCGTCCCGTGGGGTGCCCGATCAGCGAAGTATTGGGATTGGCGATCGCCTTCAGCAGCCGCTCGGTCATGGTGGCGCGATCCTGGTTGAACTGCGAGTGCACGCTGGCAATGACGATGTCCATTTGCTCGAGCACCGAGTCGGAGAGATCAAGCGAGCCATCGCCTAGAATGTCGACTTCAATCCCCGCGAAAATGCGAATGCTCTTCATCTCTTTTTCGACCGCCCGGATTCTTTCGATGTGCGCCATCGCCCGTTTGTCGGTGAGCCCGTTGGCGAAGGCGAGATTTTTCGAATGATCGGTGATCGCCATGTACTCGTAGCCGCGTTCCCGCGCCGCCTCGGCCATCTCTGCAATAGTGTTGCGGCCGTCGGTTTCGACGGTGTGCATATGCACGTCGCCGCGGATGTCGGATAGTTGGATGAGCACGGGCAGCGTGTGTCCGGCGGCGGCTTCGATCTCTCCAAGATTCTCGCGCAATTCGGGAGGAATGAAATCGAGCTTGAGCTTGGCGTAGATTTCTTCTTCGGTCTTGCGCGCGACCGGCTTCGCGTCTTCGACTTTAGCGAGGCTATATTCGTTGAGCGTGAAGCCCATCTTGAGCGCGCGCTGGCGCAAGGCCACGTTGTGCGCCTTGGAGCCGGTGAAATATTGCATGGCCGCTCCGAAAGATTCGGGCGGCAGCAGGCGCACATCCACCTGCATGCCGTTGCGATGGCGGAAGCTGACCTTGTTTTCTCCTTGCGCGATCACGTCCATCAGCCCAGGGAAGCGGAGTAGATGTTCGATGATCTTCTGCCGCGGTTCTGCCTCTATGCAGGCCTTGCCCGTGACCAGGATGTCGAGGTCGCCTACGGTTTCGCGTCCGCGGCGCAGCGATCCGGCGGGCGTAACTTTTTCGACGCCTGCAGCAGCTAGCAGATGCTCCACCAGTTTTTCCGCCAGCTCTTCTGCGGTGTCGAGCAGGAATCGTCCGGCGATGCGGCGGTAGTCTTCGATCGCCTTAAGCAGCTTTACTTCATGTTTTTCACCCATGCGAGGCAGCGTGCGGATCTTGCCCTCGCGCGCCAACTTCTCTACGCCCTCGAGGTCGCTGACCTGGTAGGCGCTCCAGATCAAGGCAATCGTCTTCGGCCCCAGACCCTGAATCTTGAGCAGTTCGAGCATCGAGGGGCGGTATTTTTTCAGGAGTTCGGCGTGCGCTTCGATGCGGCCATCTTTGAAAAGCATCTGCAGATTCGCCAGCATGCCCTTGCC